>Ga0222426_100127_pt1 | contig 111631 bp, 120 predicted proteins | sample 2B50Ametagenome_FD_180087 | JGI IMG/M metagenome (GOLD analysis project Ga0222426, IMG submission 180087) | Enriched microbial communities from leaf-cutter ant dump, University of Wisconsin, Madison, United States - 2B50A (version 2) | ecosystem: Environmental > Terrestrial > Nest > Insects...
AACCGCTCGATCATTATGTCGCAAAGAGCAGGCGATGCGCGCTACGCATCTTGAAGGCACTGCTGCAGATCCTCAGTGAATTGCCCAACGAACCTGAACAGGACGAATCGGATAGACAATGACGACGCGCGTTGAGATGATTATCGAAACCCTTCAGGCAAATCAAGGCCGGAAATTTACGGCGAGAGAGCTGGCGCAGGCAATCATCGAACGCTACCCACAGGCCATGGCAACGAAGAAGAAGAAAGCCGGTTTCCAGACTGAGGAGGAGTTGTTGGTTCAGATGACGGCGGAGGTCGGAGGTAGCCGTCTTAAAGCCGCCAAAAAGAAGTCTCCACACGTCGCCACACAGGACATTCCGCACCCCAGGATCTACTACTGGGGTAATGGTGCGAATGCGCAAACGGCCGATGATGCGGATTCGGAGAACGGTGACGAGGGGGCATCAGACGCCTTAGCAGCGGATACAGGACCCTCGCCACATCTACAGCTGTCCGAGCTTGAACTTTACCCGCATCTCATGGAATACCTGCGCGAAGAGCTGGGACTTTCCTGTCGTCGTATCAACGAGAAGACCTCCAGCAACAAGCATGGCGCGGGCGGGAACAAGTGGCTACATCCCGATATTGTGGCCCTTGAACGGCTTGATCAAGGCTGGGACGCGACCGTGCGCAGCTGCGTCCGCCACGGCAAGGAGGGCACCACACGGCTATGGTCGTTCGAAGTCAAGAAGATTCTCACAACTGGCAACGTGCGGAGATCCTTCTTCCAAGCCGTATCCAATTCGAGCCTCAATACCGTATCACTGTTTGACAGCCAAGTGCGTTTCCCAGCACGCGAACGGGCGACCGTAGACTGGCTGTCGGTAGACCGGCTGGTCAAGGAAAATACGGACTTCCGGGATTACATCGACCAGGTTGGCATGTACCGCCAGACAGGTAAGCTCATTGAGAGCTTGTGGAACAAGTAAGCGAGGGCCGAGAATGACCTCTTCACCCTAGATCGCCGCCCTCAAGACACCGACTTCGGATCCGACGCGAGGCGGCATCCCGACCAGCGGAACTGCACGCCGGTCCCGCCCCTTTTCACCACTGGAAGACCCCACATGAGCACACCCGACTTTCCCCTTCCCGCCGATCTGCCCCGGCCACAGGACGACGGGGCCGCGAACCACCTGAAGGGCATGCTCGTACCGCGGATCACCCTGTCCGCCACCGATGGACGAGACATCGACCTCGGACAGCTCGAGGGCACCTGGGTCGTCTACGTCTACCCCATGACCGGCCGCCCCAACGTGCCGCTGCCCGAGGGCTGGGACGAGATTCCCGGCGCGCGGGGCTGCACGCCGCAGTCCTGCAGTTTCCGCGATCACCATGATGAACTGCGCAGCCTGGGCAGCGGCGTCTTCGGCCTCAGCGCCCAGACCTCCGATTACCAGCGCGAGGCCCGGGACCGCCTGCACCTGCCCTTCGAGCTGCTCAGCGACACGTCCCTGCAGATGAAGCACACGCTGCGCCTGCCGACCTTCACCGTCAGCGGCATGGAGCTGTACAAGCGGCTCACGTTCATCATCCGGGACGGCCGCATCGTCAAGGTGTTCTACCCGGTGTTCCCCTCCGACCGCAACGTGAACGACGTGCTCGCGTGGCTGCGCGCGGACGCCCGGGGCTGATCGGGGGATGCGTCATGCCGGTTCGCAGGGGGTCGTCCCGTCGGCCCCCAGCCCCCTCCCGCCCTTCATCGTCCTCGATGCCTGTGTCCTGATGTCCACGGTGCAGCGCCAGCTGCTGCTGCGCGTGGCCGACCAGGGCGTATTCCAGCCCGTCTGGACCGAACGGATCGGCGAGGAGTGGCGCCGCAACGCGGCGCGCCTGTGGCAGATTCCGCCTGAAACGCTGGCGGCGCAATGGGACGCCATGAACCGGCGGTTCCCCGGTGCCATGGAGGCCCATACCGCCCCCTACGAAGCCGGCCTGCGCTACAGCGATCCGAAGGACTTCCACGTGATCGCCGCCGGCCTGGCGCGGCGCGCGCGCTGCGGCTTGCAGCGGCCTCCGGCCGTGCGGGTGATGACGTGGAATCTGAAGGATTTCAATCGATCCGAACTGCGGCGCCAGGGGCTGGATGCGCAGACCCCCGATCAATTGCTGGCCGATTGGTGGCGGGCCGGACCGTCGCGCCTGGACGCGGCCGTACAGGCCGTGGCGGCCGATGTGGCAGCGCTGGGCCGCCCGTCCGAGCCGCTTGCCGATACCTTGCAGCGCGAACGGCTGCATCGCCTCAAGCGCCTGGCAGCCGGGACGGCCGCCACGGCGTCGCGGTGACCGGACCGACCGCCGCTCAGGCGCCGGCCGCCGGGCCCGCCTTCTGGATCAACAGGACGGGACGCTGGGTCATCGCCAGCACGCGACCCGCCACCGAACCCAGCACCGCATCCACCAGCACGCCCCGGCCATGCGCCCCCATGACGATCATGTGGGCGTCGGCCTCTTCCGCATAGCGGGTGATTTCCTTGGGCGCGAATCCGGTCAGGGACACGGTGTCGCAGGGCACGCCAGCCTCGCGCAGCACCGCGGCCGTCGGTTCCAGGACTTTTTCCGCCTCTTCGCGGTACCAGTCCTGGATCACCTGCCGGTCGACGAAACGCGACACGTTGTTGGGCAGGCTGGCGGCCACGTGGACCACCCGCACCCTGCCGCCCTCGGGCAGCAGGCGCGCCTCGGCGATGTAGCGCGCGGCCTCCAGGCTGTAGGCCGATCCGTCGGTCGCCAGCACGATATCCTTTGCCATGGGGATCTCCCGTCTCGAACAGTTCAGTCCACTGTATCGCATCGGCGCACCCCGCAGGCCGCGTCCCGCAAAAGGCATGACCCACGTCAACAATATTGAGCGACAATGTCCCCGCGTTGACACAGTTCCCCAAGGTTCCATGCGCGTACTTCTGGTCGAGGACGATCCCATGATCGGACAGGCGGTCCAATCCGCCTTGCAGGACGCCGCCTACGCGGCCGACCGGGTCCCGAACGGGCCCGCGGCGCTGGCCGCCGCCGCGGCCCAGCATTACGACCTGATCCTGCTGGACCTGGGCCTGCCGGGGCAGGACGGCCAGGATGTCCTGCGCGCCCTCAGGATGCAGGGCCGGCAGGCGCCGGTCCTCATCATCACGGCCCGCGATTCGCTGGAAGACCGCCTGCGCGGGCTGGACGCGGGCGCGGACGACTACATCGTCAAGCCCTTCGACATGGCCGAACTCCTGGCGCGCATGCGGGCCGTCCTGCGGCGCGGAAACGGCCAGGCCAGTCCGCTGCTGGGCAACGGCGTCGTGACGCTGGACCCGGCGACCCGCCAGGCCACCGCGGCCGGCGGCGAGCCCGTGCGGCTGTCGGGGCGCGAATTCTCCCTGCTGCAGGCGCTGCTGATCCGGCCCGGCGCGATCCTCTCGCGGGCGGAACTCGAAGACCGCCTGTACGGCTGGGGAGAGGAGGTCGAAAGCAACGCCGTCGAGTTCCTGATCCATGCCCTGCGGCGCAAGCTGGGCCACGACGTCATCCGCAATGTCAGGGGAGTGGGATGGATGGTCTCAAAAGGCGGCTGAACGCCTCCCTGCAGTTCCGGCTGTCTTTCACCCTGTCGGTCATCATCCTCGTCGTCGCGGGCGCGGCGGGCGCGATCTCCTTTTTCTCCGCGCTGGACGAGGCGCACGAGCTGCAGGACGACGTGCTCTACCAGGTCGCCGAGCTGATGGACCAGCGGCACCTGGTCCTCGCGCCCGGCGCCGCCGCGACCCAGCTTGCCGATGGCGACGACGACTCGTACGTCGTCATCCAGCCGCTGCGCCCCTCCGGCCAGCCGCCCGGCGACGGCCCGGATCCCCTGTTCCTGGACCCGGGCCTGCCCGAAGGCATGCACACCGTGGATTCGCGCGGCACGACATACCGCGTCCTGATCCGGCACCGGCCCTCGGGCGAAGGCATCGCCATCGCCCAGGAGGCCGGCTTTCGCGACCGGATCGCCCTGGAAAGCGCCCTGCGCACCCTGCTGCCCTTCCTCATCCTGGTGCCGGTGCTGCTGCTCATCGTGCCCCCGCTGGTCCGGAAGATGTTCCAGCCGATCACCGGCTTGTCCGGGATCATCGACCAGCGTTCGTTCGAGGATCTCCGCCCGGTGCCGGACGCCGAGCTGCCCGGCGAGATCCGCCCCTTCGCCAGCGCCATCAACCGCCTGCTGGTGCGCCTGACGCGGTCGCGCGAAATGCAGCGGCGCTTCATTGCCGACGCGGCCCACGAACTGCGCTCGCCCATGACGGCGCTGTCGCTGCAGGCCGAGAGGCTGGACGCCTCGGGCATGCCCGACCAGGCCCGTGAACGCATGGCCGCCCTGCGCCAGGGCATCCGCCGCAGCCGCGAACTGCTGGACCAGCTGCTGAGTCTGGCCAGGGCCCAGTCGCCGGCGGAACCCGCATGCGGGACCGTCTCGATCCTGAACCTGTACCGCCAGGTCCTGGAAGACCTGGTGGCGCAGGCCCATGCCAAGCGGATCGACCTGGGCGTCGCGGAATCCCGGGACGTCAGCGTCCGGGCCAGCGAACTGGACCTGTCCACGCTGGTGCGCAATCTCGTGGACAATGCGATCCGCTACACCCCCGAGGGCGGCCGCATCGACCTGTCGGTGCGGCTGACGGACACCGCCGTCGAGCTGTGCGTGGCCGATACGGGGCCCGGCATCCCTGTGGCCGAGCGGCAGCGCGTCTTCGACCCCTTCTATCGCGTGCTGGGCACCGGGCAGATTGGTTCCGGCCTGGGCCTGGCCATCGTCAGGACCATCGTGAACCGGCTGGACGCCCGCATCGACCTGGACGACGCCGATCCCGCCGCGCCGGCCGGCCTGAAAGTCACCGTCAGCCTGCCCCGGGACCGCTGCGCCTGAAGGTCCGGATCCGGGCGGGCGGCATGTTCCACCAGGCATACTGCCCGGTCTCCTCGACAAAGCCGCTGAAGGACCCGCCCCCGTGACCCCAGAGGGCATACGTATACTGCACCAGCCGCCCGCCGGCAGGCAGGCAGCGGCGGCACTGCTCCAGGACCGCCGCGACCTCGTCGACCGGCAGGGATCGCAGCGGCAGGCTGGACACCACCGCATCCACACGCCGATTGGCGGGCAGCAGGGATTCAAGTCCGGCCGCGTCCGCGCCAATGATGGTCAATGCCGGAAAACGGTGCCGCAGGTGCTGAACGAAGGCCGGGGACTGCTCGACGATCCACAGCCGGTCGGCCGCGATCCCGCGGTCCAGCAAGGCTTGGGTCACGGATCCGGTGCCCGCGCCCAGTTCGACCACCAGGCCCTCGCCCGCCACCGGCACCTGGGCGGCCATCCGCCATGCCAGCTGCCGGGAGCTGGGCAGGACCGCGCCCACCGACTCGGGCCTGCTCATCAATTCCCGCAGGAAAAGACCGGGCGACGCCGCCTGCGCCCAGCCGGCCAGGCGGTGCATGTCCTCGCGATAGCGGATCTGGTAGTGGCGCCAGCTCTGCATGGGCGCGAAAGCGCCGATGTTCTTGTTCTTCGGCATGCAGTTCTCCAATATCTGGCGGTGAAGAGACTACAAAGACAAACCGGGTACGGCAGCGGTCAGAACAGGAAAAAGTATACATGCACCCAGCCCGCCTGCTGTGCGGCCTCGATCATCTCGAACACCGGAATGGCCAGGAAATAAGGCAGCGCGTCACGCACCGTCCGCCGCAGCCCGGGCAGGTCCACGACCACGTGCTGGGGCGACCGCCAGCCGGACCAGCGGGGCAGGAACCGCGGCACCCGCCCGCAATAGGCCTCGAACCGGGCACCGAACGCCCGCCGCAGCAGGACTTCTTCCTCGCCGACGATCCAGTGAAAGATCAGGCCCGCCAGCGCGGCCAGCACCAGGCCGACGACCAGGCTGCCCGTCTGCAGGCCCATGCCGAGCACCGCGAGAATGGAAAAGACGTACAGCGGGTTGCGGCTGACCGAATACGGCCCCTCGTCCACCAGGTCCGCGCCCTTGCGCCCGCCCAGGTAGAGCATGCACGCGCAACGCCCCAGCAACGCCACGACCATCAGCGCAAGGCCGGACCATTCCAGGCCCTGGTTGACCCAGCCGGCCTCCGGCCAGGCGGACTCCACCCACGGAAAGACCAGCACCGCCAGGACCGCCAGCCAGCCCAGGGCATGCCGGCGCCGCACCTGGGCGCGCGCCAGGCGTTCCCAGGTACTCTTCAGATCCATGCCGGCCGGCGGATCGGCCGGGTTCGTGTCGATCGGGAATTGCGTCATCTCCGGGTTCCTCGGTTGCAGGCCAGCCAGCGACGATACGCCGTCAGACTTAGGCGACACTTAGGAACCGGTTTCTCACTGAAATCAGGGACTTCTGCGCGCCGTGGCGGTATAATGACCCATGCTTTCCAGCACCCTTCCACTCGTTCCCGACCTGGTTGCCGCAGCCCCCGCCGTCGACCTCCGACGCATCATCCGGGCAGTGGCCAGTTCCACCGCCATCGAAACCGGCCAACCCATCCAGGAACTCGAATCCCAGCTGCAGTCCGACAGCCGTTTCTCGGCGCTGGATCTGGCCAGCCCCAACCCCGCCGTCTCCGGCGTCTTCTAGTCGGTCCCGCCGCAGGCCTGCCGGCCCGCCTCCAGGCGTCTTTCAGGCACCACCCGGTCCATGCAGTCCTTCATTGGCTGGTAGTTTCCCATCAGCCCGGTCTGGATCGCGTGGATGTAGCGCAGGCGGTCCGCTTCCCAGGCGCTGTAGTCCAGCGGGCCAAAGCCCGCCTGCACCGCCATGACGTCGGCCAGAAGCCGCGAGATCCGGCCGTTTCCTTCCCGGAAGGGATGGATCAGGATGAATTCCGCGTGCGTGATCGCCAGGGCCTCGACCAGGTCCTTCCGGTTCATGGCGAAACACGGGGTATAGCGGGCCAGGTAGCGCTGCTCGAATTCATCCAGCAGGGCCGGGATCCGGTCCGCCGAGGCAAAGGGAAACCCGTCCTTGCTCATGTTGACCGACCGCTCGTGCCCGGCCCAGGGATAGATGTTGCCCAGCCACCGGCGATGCCATTCGCGAATCCTGGCGACCGTGATGGCGTCCTGGCCGGGCGGATACAGCACGGCCATGTACAGCTTGCGCAGCAGCATCAGTTCGACGTGGTCCATGTCGGACCGCGAAACGATGCCGGGTTTGTTCTTCAGGACCTCGCCGTGGGAACCTTCCTGATAGCTGTTCTGCCAGCCAGTGACCTCGTATCGGCTCATATCGCGATCTCCCGCAACGGGGCATGGCCGACCCCGGATAATGCCCATTGTCCCCAATTCACACTGGAAGGAAAATAGGGACATGACTTCCACCCTCGTCCACACGCTCCCCGAGCAACCCCTGGCCATCATCGGCGACATCCACGGAGAAATCCAGGCGCTCGATGCCTTGCTGCGGCAACTGGACGAGGATCCCGCGCTGCGGGACCGGCGCCTGGTATTCATCGGCGACCTGTGCGACCGCGGCCCCGACAGCGTGGCCGTGATCGCCCGTGTGCAGGAACTGGTCGACCGCGGCCGCGCGACCGCCATCCTGGGCAACCACGAGATCAACCTGCTGGCCAATGACGCCAAGGACGGGTCGGGCTGGTTCTTCGACAGTCGGGCAGCCTCCGATGCCCCTTACTATGCGCCGTTCACGCGCGCGACGGCCAGCCAGCGGCCCGAGATCCGGGATTTCTTCCGCAGCCTGCCGCTGGCCATCCGGATGCCCGGCCTGCGCATCGTCCATGCCGCCTGGGACGAGGCCGCGATCGAATCGGTGGCCCGCATCCCTTGCGGCAACATCCTCGAACTGATCCACGAATGCGACCTGCGCATCCAGCGCCTGGCCCGCGAGAACGACCTGCGGGCCCGCTATCTGGCCGAGCGCGAACGCTGGGCCCGCGAACTCGAGGATCCCGACGATCCGCCGCCCTATCTCGATGCCGTGGCCGACTACGAGCTGCTGCAGCAACAGCACAACCCGATCAAGCGCATGACCTCGGGCATCGAGGCCCGATGCGGCCAGCCCTTCTATTCCGGCCACCGCTGGCGCTATTCCGACCGCATCGCGTGGTGGGATGTGGAACGGGATCCGACACCGGTCGTCTTCGGCCATTACTGGCGTCTGTTCGACCCGGGCAGCCATCCGGACGCATGGCGCTACGGCCGCCTGTTCCGGGGCGTGGCGCCGACCGCCTGGCATGGCGCCCATCACCAGGCCTACTGCATCGACTACTCGGTGGGCGCGCGCTGGAGCGAACGCCGGCACCCCACCGGCGAGGCCGCATCCCGCTACCGGCTGGCGGCCTTGCTGTGGCCCGAACGCCGGCTGGTATTCGATGACGGCCAAGGCCTCGAGACCATCCGCCCCGCCTGATCGTCCTGTGGACAATACCAGAGGGCGGACATGGGGGTTTTCCTGTGCGCGGGATGTGCACAAGCCAGCCGCCATTCCGCCTTGTTCGACTTATCCACAGGCTTCCATCAACAGTCTTAATGTTTTATTGATCATTATTCTGGTCATTGACGTTGGCCCGCAGCACCGTGTCGATCACGGATTCGAGCCGCTGCTCGCGGCCGCGACCACCTGATCGACGTTGGCTCGGAAGCGCACCATCGGACGTCGGAGACCGTGCGCCAAAAGCACGCGGCGCACCGCCCGGGTGGCCCCGACGATATGCACGGTGGCGCCGCGGTTGCGGGCACGCCGGGAAAACCCTTCAATCGTGGTGGCTCCCGTCGAATCGAGGACAGAAACCGCTGAAAGGTCGATGACGTACGCCTTGGGCTGTTCGCCGATACTGTCCAGCGCCGTCCCCACCGCCGAGGCAGCCCCGAAGAAAAACGCCCCTGAAACCCGTATGATTGCCACGTTTGGATCACAGGCCAGCCCGCCCTCGTAGGCCGGTACATCATCGGCATTGTCCGCATCGTCTTCTTCCTCCTGGAACCCCAGCCTTTCGACTTCCACGGATTGCGCCATGCGATGCAGGAACAGGAGTGCGCTGAGCGAAAAACCGATGAGAATGCCCTGGCTCAGATCACGGAACACCACCAGCAAGAACGTCGCCCCCAGTACGACGGCATCCCCCCACGACGCCCGCATCAGCCCGGCGAACTCGCGCTTCTCGATCATGTTCCAGGCCACGATTGCCAAGATGCCCGCCAGCGCAGCCAGTGGAATGTAAGAAGCGGCCGGCGCGGCTACGAGGATGAAGAGCAGCAGGAAGATGGCGTGGAACACTCCCGAGACCGGCCCGTGCGCGCCCGACCGCACGTTGGTCGCCGTGCGCGCAATGTTGCCTGTCACGCAGATGCCGCCGAACAGGGGGGACACCACGTTGGCCATGCCCTGCGCCAGCAGTTCGCAGTTGGAGCGGTGGCGCCCGCCCGTCATGGAGTCGGCCACGACAGCCGACAGCAGGCTTTCGATGCAGCCCAGCAGCGTGAAGGACAAGGCGTTGGGCAATACGGCCACGACGCGGTCAAAAGAGACATCCAGCCAATGGGGCATGGGCAGCGCCTGCGGAATGCCGCCAAAGCGGCTGCCAATCGTTTCGACCGGCAGGCCGAGCGCGAACGCCGCGATAGCGGTGACCACCACGGCGATGAGAAAGGAGGGCCAGCGCGGGCGATAGCGACGGACGGCCACAATGATGGCCATGGTGATCAAAGCCACGGCGATGGCCGCCGGGTTGATCGTCGGCAGCGCGCCAACGAGCGCCTGAAGCTTCGGCAGAATAGGGCCGGGCTCATGCGCCAGATTCAAGCCGAACAGATCCTTGATCTGGCTGGCGAGAATGATGACGGCAATCCCCGCAGTGAAGCCCACCGTTACGGGATAGGGGATGTACTTGATGAAGGCTCCCAGGCGCAGGAGCCCGACTGCCGCCAGCATCAGCCCAGAAAGCAGCGTCGCCAGCAGGAGCCCTTCAATCCCGTGCTGTGCGACCGTCGCCGAAACCAACACGATGAAGGCGCCCGCGGGCCCGCCGATCTGAAACTGGCTGCCGCCAAAGGCCGACACGATGAAGCCACCGACGATCGATGTATACAGGCCGCGGTCCGGCGTCACGCCCGAGGCAATGGCAATCGCCATGGACAACGGCAACGCAACGATGGCCACGGTGAGCCCTGCGATCGCATCGGCCTTGAGTCCGGTCAGCCCATAACCGCGCCGCAGGACGGTCAGGAGCTTCGGGGTGTACAGTTCACGGAAACTGGGTTTCGTGGTGGCGGATGCAAGCATGTAAGGGTTCCTCTATCACGCTGTCCTTCGCAAGAGAGCATGATCGGCACCTTTTGCGTGACTCGCCATTCTAGGATAAAGAAAGCGCCCATGGTAAGCCTCTCGGTTCCCGTTGATTCCTCTCAGAGCGACACGCCGATCTGCGCGGTCTGGAATCGCTTGCCCACATCCAGCCCCGCGATCAAAGTCTTGCGATCCTGCGCGAGCTGGTCTTCGTCCCGGAATGCGGTCGCCTGCAGTGGCAGGAAATGCAGGGAAGTCAGCCCGATGCATCCCAGCGCCGCCTTCAGGTAGGGGATGAGGAAATCGGGTTGTTTGGCACGCTCGCCTGTGAAAACACCACCCGAGGCAATGCCGATGTATACGGGCCTGTCTCGCAGCAGCCCGATTTTCTCGCCCGTCGGGGCCACGCCAATGGTGCGGCCCACGCGTAGAACTTGGTCGATCCAGGCCTTGAGCACCGAGGGCAACGTGAAATTGTTCATGGGCGTGCCAATGACAAGCACGTCGGCCGCCTCGATTTCCCGGATCAGCTGTTCGGATAGGCGGGTGGTCGCAGCGGCGTGTTCAGAAGCCAGATTCTGCGGTGTCGCCAGCGTTTCAGCATAGTCGGCCGAGGCATGGGGTATCGGATTCCGGCCCAGGTCGCGGCGCGTGACCGAAGTTCCCGGCGACAGGTCGCGCAACCGCGCCAGGACCGCCGCCGACAGTTGTCGGCTGTGCGAGGTGTCCCGGGGGCTGCAGTCGATATGCAGGATGTGCATGATTACAGCCGCATCCCGATGGCCAGGCGGTTGAAGGCGCTCATCAGCGCGATGGTGAAACTCAGGTCGGAAATTTCGACGTCGCTGAAATACGCCTTCAGCGGCTCGAAGTCTTCGTCAGGCGCGTGCGTCTGGTCGATGTGGGTCAGCGATTCGGTCCAGGCCAGGGCAGCGCGTTCGCGCGCATCGAACTGTTCGCTCACGCGCCAACCGGCCAGGCTGTCCAGCTTAACCTGCGGCACGCCGTCGGCCCGCAGGGCTTTGGAGTGCATTTCCAGGCAGTAGGCGCAGCCATTGATCTGCGAAATCCGCAGCCAGACCAGCTCGATGAGCGGTTTGCCCAGAGGGCTCTTGTCCAGGGCGGCTTTGGTGGCGCCCAGGCCGCGGTAGGCTTCGGGCGAGAGGGTGTTGTAGGGAAGGCGTTTGGGCGTGCTCATGGAAAGCTCCTGGAGAGGGTGATGGGGGTGAACGGGATGCCCTAGGTCAGAGCGCCTGGCGGAAATGCATCCCGGCGGCCAGCAGGCCCTGGCGGAAATAGAAGCGCTGCGCCAGCGCGTTGGCCAGGCCCGTGTCCAGTACAAGCTGGGCGCAGGCCTGCTGGCGGGCTTCCTCGCGCAAGGCGTTGATCAGCTGTGCGCCGATGCCCTGGCTGCGGGCATCGGCTGCGGTCACCAGATCGTCAACGTACAAGAACCGACCGTACAGCGTGTTTTCCTGGATGCGATAACCGGCCAGGGCCTTGATCTGGCCGTCCTGTTGGATGGCCAGCAGGCGGTAGCCCTGCCGCGCCTGGCGGCGTACCTGCGCGGCGAATGAGGCGGCGTCGCTCAGGTGCGGCCGCAGCTCGTGCATGAGGTCGAAGGCGGCCTCGTAGTCTTGATCGTTGCCGAGGTGAACGATGTGTGGGGCGGTCATGGCGGGTTCCTGTGTTGACAGGGTGTACTTTAGAATCTCTATGCCCTATGTCATAGGTGCAAGAATTGAATAATTGAATAGGACATTGAGTATGGACGCCCGGGATTTGAGACCCGATCAAGGCCGGGACGAGCCGATCTATCTGCAGCTGTACCGACGCTACCGGGATGCGATTGCCGACGGCAAGCTGTCCCCCGGGGTACGGGTGCCCTCCGTGCGCAGCTTGGCCAGCGAACTGAATCTGGCGCGCGGCACGGTCGAGACGGCGTACCAGATGCTGGTCAGCGAGGGCTATTTCCTGGCGCGTGGGGCGGCGGGCACCGTGGTGTCGCCGCAGCTGGAAAACCTGCCGGAACTGTCTGGAACTCAGCCAAGCTTGCCGGATGTTGCGCGGTTGCATGCGGCACGCGGGGCTGACGACGGAGGCCCGGGGGAAGCCGATATCCTGCCGTTCCAGATGGGGCTGCCGGCGCTGGATGCCTTCCCGCGAAAAACCTGGGTACGTCTGGCAAGCCGCAGCCTGCGCGCGCTACAGACCACGACCACGGCCATGGCCTATCCCGATCCGGCGGGCTACGCGCCCTTGCGCCGGGCCATTGCTTCGTATCTGGGCATCTCGCGCGGGATCGTCTGCTCACACGAGCAGGTTTTCGTGACCACGGGCTATCGCGGCGCGCTGGAACTGGTGAGCCGCACTCTGTTGAGGCCCGGCGATCGTGGCTGGTTTGAAGACCCGGGCTATCTCATCGCCCGCCGGTTTCTGGAGCGTATCGGCTTGCGTTTGACGCCGGTGCCGGTTGATGCCGAGGGCCTGAACGTGACCGTGGGTGTGCGGCGCGCCGCTCGGGCGCGTTTTGCCGTGGTCACGCCCACGCACCAGAGCCCGATGGGCGTGGCCCTGTCGCTGCCGCGCCGGCTGGAGCTGCTGGACTGGGCCAGCCGCCACAACGCCTGGGTCGTCGAGGACGATTACGACAGCGAATTCCGCTACCACGGGCGCCCTTTGCCGGCTCTGAAGAGCCTGGATCGGGACGGGCGCGTGCTGTACACAGGGACATTCAGCAAGGTGCTGTTTCCCGGTTTGAGACTCGCCTATCTCGTAGTGCCCGAGAACCAGGTGGGCGCGTTCCGTGATGCGGTGGGTCAGCTGAGCGGTTCCGGCTCGATCCTGTCCCAGGTCATGGTCGCGGACTTCATGGCGCGGGGCCATTTCAGCCGGCATCTGCGCAAAATGCGCATCCTGTATGCCGCGCGACGCCGCTATCTGGTCGAGGCGCTGGCGCAGGAGTCGAGCACTCGTTTGCAAGTGCATCTGCAGGCGGGCGGAATGCACGTCCTGGCCAGCCTGCGGACCGGACACGACGACCGTGCCCTGGCGGCTGCCGCTTGGCGAGGCGGCTGTTACGTCCAGCCCCTGACCGAATGGCGGCTGCGCGCGCGGGGACCGGGCGGCCTGCTGCTGGGGTTCACCAATTTCGCGACGGCCGAGTCAGCCATGGCGGCAGTGCGGCGTCTGGAGCACGTTCTGGCTCGGGCCTGAGCCACGTTTCATGGATGACCCGGCGGGCATCCGCCTGTGGACAAGACCTGGGACGCTGCCTGTGCGTGTCCTGTGGATGGCTTGTGCGCGAAGCCCGGGTTTCCGTGGACCGGCAAAAATGTCCCCAATCCGTACCCACGCAAGCCACATTTCCGTCCACCGGAAATTTGCACGCAACGCATTGATTAATATGAAGAAAATGAATTGTCCTACTTATCCACAGGGTTCCATTACTTCTATCAGTTAGATATTGAAGATCAGCTAAAACAACAAGGCATGCCGGCAGCGGCGTGGGGATTCCCCGGTCAAAGGCCCTGCAGCCGCTCGATGGCGGCGTCCAGGGTCGCGTCCTGTTTGGCGAAGCAGAACCGCAAGAGACGATGATTCGCTTCGGCGGATGCGGGATCCGGGTAGAACGCGGACACCGGGATCGTGGCAACACCGGCTTCGCGCGTCAGGCGGATGGCCAGTTCTTTCTCGGGCCCTCCTCCCAGTTCGCGTGTATCGGCCAGCAGAAAGAACGTGCCCTCGGTGGGCAGCGGCCGCAGGCGGGTCGCGTTCAATCCTCGGATCAGCCGGTCCCGCTTTTGTTGATAGAACGCCGGCAATTGCCGGATGGCGTCCGACGCCGCCAGGTAGGCGGCGATGCCGGCCTGGACGGCGGTGTTGACCGAGAACACCGCGAATTGATGGACCTTGCGGATCTCGCGGGTGATGGCGGCCGGTGCGCAGCAGTACCCCACTTTCCAGCCGGTGGCGTGCAAGGTCTTCGCAAAGGAAGAGATCAGGACGCAGCGGGCCGCCAGTTCGGGACGGTTGACCGGGCTGCGGTATGGCAGGCCGTCGAAATAAATGTGTTCGTAGGCCTCGTCGGACAGGATCAGGAAGTCGTGGCGGTCCGCGATGCGCGTCAGCGCGTCGAGGTCGGCGTCCTTCAGCACCAGGCCGCTGGGATTGTGCGGAAAGTTCATCATCAGGATCCGGGTCTTCGGGCCGGTGGCCTGCGCGATGGCGTCCCAGTCCAGCGTGTAGTTCGACTCCGGATCGGCCGGGGGGATCATGGCGACGCGCACCGGCCGGCCTCCCGCCAGCTGGACCACGGGAGCGTAGAGGTCGTACGAGGGATCCAGCAGTACGACCTCGTCGCCTGGATGGACGAGAGCCAGCAGGCTGGCGCTCAGCGCCTCCGTGGCGCCGGACGTGACGGTGATTTCGGAATCGGCGTCGTAGCCTACGCCCTGGTGCGCGAGGACTTTGTCCCGGATGGCGTCACGCAGTGCAGGCACGCCCGCCATGGGCGCGTACTGGTTCGGACCTTGGCGAATTGCCGTGCAGACGTGATCCAGCAACAGGGAGTCCGGTTGGTAGTCCGGATATCCCTGTCCGAGATTGATGGCGTCCAGCTGGCGGGCCAGGCTGCTCATTTCCGTGAAGATCGTGTCGCCCACCCCGGGCATTTTGCTGGCTGGAATCATCTGTGGTTTTATTGAATAAGCTGTTTGAAAATATGCGGATTATTTCTGCAAGAGGCGCTGTGCCCGGATACAATCGCGTATAAGGGAAAACTATGATTTGACTTTCTGTTGGGCATGGTTATTCTCCCTGTTGCAATGCAATTCAAGCAGCACGCACGTCTCGCAGTAGGCTTGCCCTGTCGCACACCGCTACTCAGGCACGATCTGTTCCGTTTCCGCGTTCTTGATTCATTGTTGTTTTCTTTCTTTTATTAGGACGTACCTGATCATGGCTCAAACGGGCAAAGTCAAATGGTTCAATGCTGAAAAGGGTTTCGGCTTCATCACTCCGGACGCTGGCGGTTCTGACGTGTTTGCGCACTTCTCCGCCATCGAAGGCCGCGGCTACCGCAGCCTGAACGAAGGCCAAGTCGTGCAGTTCGAGGTCAAGGACGGCCCGAAGGGCCCGCAGGCCGCCGAGATCCGCCCGCTGTAAAACCAGCTGGCGGTTTTCACCAGGCACCCTTCGGGGTGCCTTTTGTTTTTCGCGCCCAGAAAGTTGTACCCGGTTTTCCCTGGCTTGTCCACATACTTATCCCCATAAGGACACGTACAGCGGTGCGGATGTTCCACGTGGAACATTAACGGCTTCGCGTAACGCTTGTCCGTTGGGGATCGCTGGGTGTTTGCTGGAACGAATGGCGTTGTGGGGGTAGCTCGCCCAAACTGAAGGGTGTGATGCGGCACAGCAGCCGGCCCGGAGGTGTGGTTAGCGTGATTGACATCGTCCACGTGCTCTCGGCACCCGAGGTTGCGTCCATATTCGTTCGCCTGCCTGTTGGTCGCTGTTTCACGTGAAACATTCCTGCTCAGGCCGCCAGCGTCTTATAATGGCAGGACTCCCTCCTGGTTTTCCACATGAATTACTCCGAAGAATTTGATGTTCTCGTGATTGGCGGCGGCCATGCGGGAACCGAAGCCGCATTGGCGGCCGCCCGCATGGGTGCGGCTACGCTGCTGCTGACCCACAATATGGACACTCTGGGCCAGATGTCCTGCAATCCGTCCATTGGCGGGATTGGCAAGGGCCATCTGGTCAAGGAGGTGGACGCATTGGGTGGCGCCATGGCGTTGGCGACTGACCAGGCGGGTATCCAGTTCCGGATCTTGAACCGGTCCAAGGGGCCCGCTGTCCGCGCAACCCGCGCACAAGCCGATCGCTCTCTTTACCGACGCGCGATCCGCATGGCACTGCAAGCCCAGGAAAATCTCATGATTTTCCAGCAATCGGTGGAAGACCTGATTCTGGAAGGTGACCGAGTTGTGGGCGCACGGACACAGATTGGATTGGTATTCCGCGCCAAGACGGTCGTGTTGACGGCCGGTACCTTCCTGAATGGCCTGATGCATGTGGGCTTGTCCCACTACGCAGCGGGACGGGCCGGCGATCCGCCGGCCACCAGCCTGGGGCAGCGCCTCAAGGAACTGAAGTTGCCACAAGGCCGCCTGAAGACCGGCACGCCGCCCCGCATCGATGCCAAGACCATCGATTTTTCCAGGACAGAAGTTCAACCCGGAGACCTGGATCCCGTCCCGGTATTCTCCTACCTGGGGCGTGCCGACATGCACCCCGGCCAAGTCCCTTGCTGGATCACGCATACGACCGAGCAGTCGCACGCGATCGTCCGGTCGGGGCTCGACCGGTCGCCCCTGTACAGCGAGCAGGGGACGATCGAGGGCGTCGGCCCGCGGTATTGCCCGTCGATCGAGGACAAGATTCACCGGTTTGCGGACAAGAGCAGCCATCAGGTCTTTCTGGAGCCGGAAGGCGCCTCGTCGTGCGAGATCTATCCGAACGGCATCTCCACCAGTCTGCCTTTTGACATCCAGTTTGCACTGGTCCGCAGTCTTCCGGGGCTGGAGAATGCCCGCATCATGCGGCCGGGCTATGCCATCGAGTATGACTATTTCGACCCGCGGCATCTGCATGCCTGGCTGGAAACCCGGGCCATCTCGGGACTGTTCTTTGCTGGACAGATCAATGGCACGACGGGCTACGAAGAGGCCGCCGCTCAGGGTCTCCTGGCAGGCGCCAACGCCGCCTTGAGGGCGCAGGGCAGGGACCCCTGGACTGTATCCCGTCATGAGGCCTATCTGGGCGTCCTGGTGGACGATCTGGTAACAAAAGGTGTTACAGAACCTTACAGAATGTTTACGTCGCGCGCGGAATACCGCCTCAGCCTGCGCGAGGACAACGCCGATCAGCGTCTGACGGAGATCGGCCGCCGGCTGGGCCTGGTCGACGACGCGCGCTGGGACGCCTTCAGCCGCAAACGCGACGCGGTGGCGGCGGAGATCCAGCGCCTGGCCGAGACACGGGTCAATCCCGCGGTCCTGGCCGCGCAGGATCGCGAGCGTCTGGCCATCCAGCATCCCGATCGCCACCCCAGCCTGCTGGACCTTCTGAAGCGTCCCAACGTGGACTACGCCGGGCTGATGGCCTTGCGCGGCGCCGGGGGCGAGGCGTTGGCGGGCCCGGGGCTGGCCCAGGCCGATTACGCGGAACAGCTGGATATCCAGGTCAAGTATTCCGGCTACGTGCAGCGCCAGCGGCTGGAGATCGATCGCCAGCAGGCGCAGGAAGGACAGCTCATCCCCGAGGATTTCGACTATGGCGGCATCCCGGGCCTGTCGACCGAGGTCCGGCAGCGCCTGGAGGCCGCCAGGCCCGCGACGGTGGGGCAGGCAGGCCGGATCTCGGGAATCACGCCCGCGGCCGTCTCTCTGCTGCTGGTCCACCTGAAACGCTTGCGCGCCCGGGAAACCGCATGAGCGGCTTTTCGACGTTCCGGGGACGCCTGCTGGACGCCCTGGGCGAGCTCGGCATGGCGGCCGACGCGGGCCACGCCGACGCACTGCTCGGCTACCTCGAGCAGCTGCAGCGCTGGAACCGCGCCTACAACCTCACGGCCATCCGCAATCCCGAGGACATGCTGGTGCAGCACCTCTTTGACAGCCTGGCCGTGGTGCCCGTCCTGCGCGCGCGCCGGGCGGATCGGGACACGCGGGTCGCGGACATGGGCTCGGGCGCCGGTTTACCGGGTATCATTCTGGGAATCTGCGAGCCCGGCTGGCAGGTGACGTGCGTGGATGCCGTCGGCAAGAAGACCGCCTTCGTGCGCCAGGCGGCCGGCGTGCTCGGCCTGGCCAACGTGCAGGCCTTGCACGGCCGGATCGAGGCGCTGGAAAGCCTGCAGGCGGACCTGGTCATCTCGCGCGCTTTCGCCTCGCTGGTCGACTTCGTCGGGATCGCAGCCCGCCACCTGGCGCCGGAAGGGGTCATGTGGGCCATGAAGGGCCAGTATCCCCACGATGAATGCCGGGCGCTCGAGGATTCGGGCGACTGGACCGTCAAATCGCACATCGAGCTGCGGGTGCCCGGAATGTCGGCGCAGCGCTGCCTGTTGGAACTCGGATTGAAGGAATCCCATGACCGTCGATAGCCCGAAGCCCGCCGCCCGCGTCTTTTGCATCGCCAACCAGAAAGGCGGCGTCGGCAAGACCACCACGGCCATCAACCTGGCCGCGGCGCTGGCGCTGCATGGCCAGCGGGTGCTGCTGGTCGACCTGGATCCCCAGGGCAATGCCACCATGGGCAGCGGAATCGACAAGAACAGCGCCTCCGTGAATCTCTACCAGGTGCTGATCGGCGAGGCGCGCGTGGCGGACGCCAGGATCCGGTCCGAATCCGGCAACTACGACGTGCTGCCGTCCAATCGCGAGCTCTCGGGCGCGGAAATCGACCTGGTGGGCATGGATCATCGCGAGATGCAGCTCAAGCAGGCGCTGGCGCAGGTCGCGCAGGAATACGACTTCATCCTGATCGACTGCCCGCCGACGCTGTCGTTGCTGACCCTCAACGGCCTGGCCGGCGCGCACGGCGTGATCATTCCCATGCAGTGCGAATATTTCGCCCTGGAGGGCCTGTCCGACCTGGTCAACACGATCAAGCGCGTCTATCGCAACCTGAATCCGGCGCTGGAACTCATCGGCCTGCTGCGGGTCATGTTCGACACGCGGGTCACGCTGCAGCAGCAGGTGTCGGAGCAGCTGGAGGCGCATTTCGGCGACAAGGTCTTCCAGGCCGTCGTCCCGCGCAACGTCCGCCTGGCCGAGGCGCCCAGCCACGGCATGCCCGGCGTCGTCTACGACAAATCCTCTCGCGGGGCCAAGGCCTACCTGCAGTTCGGCGAAGAACTGATCCGCCGCGTCGGCGGGCGCGTCCGCCGGCAGGCGGCCTGAGGCCATCCCGCATCACTGACAATAGGACACTTCCCATGGCAACACGTAAGAAAGGTCTGGGCCGGGGTCTGGACGCCCTGCTGGGCGCCGATCGCGGCGCCCTGGACGCGGTCGGTACCGACAAGGCCCAGGACACGCCGCACCAGCTGCCCACCAAGGTGTTGCGGGCAGGGCGCTATCAGCCCCGCACCCGCATGGACGAGGGCGCCCTGAACGACCTGGCGGACTCGATCCGGGCCCAGGGGATCATGCAGCCCATCCTGGTGCGTCCGCTGGAGGGCGAACCGGGACACTACGAGATCATCGCGGGCGAGCGGCGCTTCCGCGCCGCCCAGATCGCCGGGCTTTCCGAGGTGCCGGTCCTGGTCCGCCAGGTCGCCGACGAGAACGCGGCCGCCATGGCCCTGATCGAAAACATCCAGCGCGAGGACCTGAATCCGCTCGAGGAAGCCCACGGGGTGCGGCGCCTGCTGGATGAATTCGGGCTGACCCACGAACAGGCCGCCACGGCGATCGGCCGCTCGCGGTCGGCCACCAGCAATCTGCTGCGCCTGCTGAACCTGGCCGAGCCGGTGCAGACGATGCTGCTGGCCGGCGACATCGACATGGGACACGCGCGCGCGCTGCTGGCCGCCGATGCGGCGCGCCAGATCCTGCTGGCACAAGAGGTCATCACCCGCCGGCTGTCGGTCCGTGAAACCGAAAAGCGCGTGGCCCGCGCCCTGCGCGAGGATGACGAGGCCGTCGTCACGCCCGCGGGCCGTGTCGCCCGCGCCGATCCCAAACCGGGCGGCGGCGACCTCGGCCGCCTGGAAAAGGCCCTGTCCGACCACCTGGCCACCCGGGTCCGGATCAAGACCGGGGCGCGCAAGGGTGGCCAGCTGGTCATCGATTTCTCGGACTGGACGCACCTGGACGCGCTGCTGGACCGCCAGGGCCTGGGTCAGGTGCTGGCCGGCCAGGACCAGAGCGCCTAGGGGGCCGTTCTGGCTGCCGTTCCGGCAGCCCTTTCGGCGGGGCGGGTCGTAAAGCCTGGCTTCTCCCAGTTCGGCGGTCCTCCCTGCGGTCGGACTGCCCGGCCCTTCCTCGTCCAGCGGGGCGGCCCGCGAACTCGGACCGCTGCGCGGTCCTCAGACAGCGCGGGCCGACATCCCCCCGCTTCCCTTCGGAAGCCGCCGGCGCCTCACACGGTCGGCGCCAGGCTTTACGACCCGCCCCGCCGAAAGCATCGCCTGCGTCTCAGCCCCCCAGTCAACTTGACACCGCAAAAAAACATCTTCATAATCCGTGATTCGCTTCGGTGGGGTGCCCGAGTGGTTAAAGGGGGCAGACTGTAAATCTGTTGGCCTTGCGCCTACGTTGGTTCGAATCCAACCCCCACCACCAAGCGACCGTTTTTCGCCCCGGCGAAAGACGCCATCAGCAGGGAAACCGAATCGCGGGTGTAGCTCAATGGTAGAGCAGAAGCCTTCCAAGCTTACGACGAGGGTTCGATTCCCTTCACCCGCTCCAGCGGGTTCATGCTGACGGCAACAACACGAATACCGCCCATGTGGCTCAGTGGTAGAGCACTCCCTTGGTAAGGGAGAGGTCATGCGTTCGATCCGCATCATGGGCACCACATTTCTCGACCAGCTCTCATCCATTCCAGGAGTCAGTCATGGCAAAAGGCAAGTTTGAACGGACCAAACCGCACGTGAACGTGGGGACGATCGGGCACGTTGACCACGGCAAGACGACCCTGACGGCGGCGATCACCACGGTGCTGGCCAAGGCCGGCGGCGGCGAGGCCAAGGGCTACGACCAGATCGACAACGCGCCGGAAGAGAAGGCGCGCGGGATCACGATCAACACCTCGCACGTGGAATACGAGACGGCCAACCGCCACTATGCGCACGTTGACTGCCCGGGCCACGCGGACTACGTCAAGAACATGATCACGGGTGCGGCGCAGATGGACGGCGCGATTCTGGTGGTGTCGGCCGCTGACGGCCCGATGCCGCAGACGCGCGAGCACATCCTGCTGGCGCGCCAGGTGGGCGTGCCCTACATCATCGTGTTCCTGAACAAGTGCGACATGGTCGATGACGAGGAGCTGCTCGAGCTGGTGGAAATGGAAGTGCGCGAGCTGCTGTCGAAGTACGACTTCCCGGGCGACGACACGCCGATCATCAAGGGCTCGGCCAAGCTGGCGCTCGAGGGTGACGAGGGCGCGCTGGGTTCGCAGGCGATCATGCAGCTGGCCGAGGCGCTGGACAGCTACATTCCGACGCCGGAGCGCGCGGTGGACGGCACGTTCCTGATGCCGGTGGAAGACGTGTTCTCGATCTCGGGTCGCGGCACGGTGGTGACGGGACGCGTCGAGCGCGGCGTCATCAAGGTCGGCGAGGAAATCGAGATCGTGGGGATCCACGACACGCTGAAGACGACGTGCACGGGCGTGGAGATGTTCCGCAAGCTGCTGGACCAGGGCCAGGCGGGCGACAACGTGGGGATTTTGCTGCGCGGCACCAAGCGCGAGGAAGTCGAGCGTGGCCAGGTGCTGGCCAAGCCCGGTTCGATCCACCCGCACACGAACTTCACGGCCGAGGTGTACATTCTGTCCAAGGACGAGGGTGGCCGCCACACGCCGTTCTTCAAGGGCTATCGTCCGCAGTTCTACTTCCGCACGACCGACGTGACGGGCACGATCGAGCTGCCGGCCGACAAGGAGATGGTGCTGCCGGGCGACAACGTCTCGATGACGGTGAGCCTGATTGCGCCGATCGCCATGGAAGAGGGCCTGCGCTTTGCCATCCGCGAAGGCGGCCGTACCGTGGGCGCCGGCGTCGTCGCCAAAATCATCAAGTAAAACTGATGTACAATGGTGGGCTGGCCGCCCACCACGTTTTAAAAAACGACGGTGCGGCAACGCACCATCGTTTTTAGGTCTAGGGGTATAGCTCAATTGGCAGAGCGTCGGTCTCCAAAACCGAAGGTTGAGGGTTCGATTCCTTCTGCCCCTGCCACCGATCACCTCACCGCCCAGGCGGTGTCAACCGCCAGATTATGCCGCAACAGAACGTAGAAACAGTCAATCGAACCGCTGATCGGATCAAGCTCGGTCTGGCTGTGCTCGTCCTCGCCGCAGGCATCGTGGCGTATTCGGTCCTGGTCGATCAGTCGGCTTACGTCCGGGTCGGCGCCTTCATTGCGGGGCTGGTGATTGCCGCCCTGATCGTCGTGTTCAGCGATACCGGCCGCCGCACCCTGGCGTTCGGCCGCGAGTCCTACAACGAAACCCGTCGCGTCGTCTGGCCTTCCCGCCAGGAAACCACGCGCATGACAGCGATTGTGTTCGCCTTTGTGGTTGCCATGGGAGTCCTGCTGTGGGTGGCTGACAAGCTCCTGGGCTGGATCATCTACGGTCTGCTGCTGGGCTGGAACTAAGGAAGAATTTCCGCATGAGCAAACGCTGGTATGTCGTCCATGTCTATTCTGGCATGGAAAAAAGCGTCCACAAGGCCCTGGCCGAACGCATCGAGCGCGCCGGGCTGCAGGACGCCTTCGGCCGTATTCTGGTGCCCTCCGAGGAAGTCGTCGAGATCAAGGACGGTCGCAAGTCGATCTCCGAGCGCCGGATCTTCCCGGGCTACGTCCTGGTCGAGATGGACCTGACCGACGAGACCTGGCACCTGGTCAAGAGCACCAACCGGGTCACCGGCTTCCTGGGCGGTTCCGGCAACCGGCCGGCCCCGATCTCCGAACGCGAGGTCGAAAAGATTCTGTCGCAAATGGAAGAGGGCGTGGAAAAGCCGCGCCCGAAAGTCCTCTTCGAGGTGGGCGAGACCGTCCGCGTCAAGGAAGGCCCGTTTGCCGACTTCAACGGCAGTGTCGAAGAAGTCAACTACGAAAAAAGCAAGGTCCGCGTATCGGTCACGATCTTCGGTCGCGCCACGCCGGTCGAGCTCGATTTCAGTCAGGTCGAAAAGGTCTGATTTTTCCACCGCCAGGCCGCCTCGCATCACACGCCCCCTCCCCGGGGCGCCGGTCCGAAGCCCCCTGGAGGCATCTTTAACCCGGGGAGCCCGCCGTCTCGATGGCGGGCGCAATCACCCGACAGGAGCATCTCATGGCGAAGAAAATCGTCGGCTTCATCAAGCTGCAAGTGCCAGCTGGTAAGGCCAATCCCTCCCCCCCGATCGGTCCGGCGCTGGGTCAGCGCGGCCTGAACATCATGGAATTCTGCAAGGCGTTCAACGCCAAGACGCAGGGCATGGAGCCCGGTCTGCCGATTCCCGTGGTGATCACCGCCTTCGCCGACAAGAGCTTCACGTTCATCATGAAGACTCCGCCGGCCACGATCCTGATCAAGAAGGCCGCCGGCATTCAAAAGGCTTCGGCCCGCCCGAATTCCGAAAAGGTCGGCAAGCTGACGCGCGCCCAGGCCGAGGAAATCGCCAAGACCAAGGAACCGGATCTGACGGCCGCCGATCTGGACGCCGCCGTGCGGACCATCGCCGGCAGCGCCCGCAGCATGGGCATCGACGTGGAAGGAGTGGTGTAATCATGGCCAAGCTCAGCAAACGCGCCGCAGCCATCGCTGCCAAGATCGACCGCACCAAGTTCTACCCGGTGGCCGAGGCCCTGGCCCTGGTCAAGGAAACCGCCACCGCCAAGTTCGATGAATCCATCGACGTGGCCGTGCAACTGGGCATCGACCCCAAGAAATCCGACCAGCTGGTCCGGGGTTCGGTGGTCCTGCCGGCCGGCACGGGCAAGTCCGTGCGCGTCGCCGTCTTCGCCCAGGGTGAGAAGGCCGAGGCCGCCAAGGCCGCCGGCGCCGACATCGTCGGCCTGGACGACCTGGCCGCCAGCATCAAGGCCGGCAACATCGACTTCGACGTCGTCATCGCCTCGCCCGACACCATGCGCGTCGTCGGCGCCCTGGGCCAGGTCCTGGGTCCTCGCGGCCTGATGCCGAACCCCAAGGTCGGCACCGTGACGCCCGACGTCGTGACCGCCGTGCAGAACGCCAAGGCCGGCCAGGTGCAGTACCGCACCGACAAGGCGGGCATCATCCACGCCACGATCGGCCGCGCGTCCTTCGACGTGGAAAAGCTGCAGAGCAATCTGGGCGCCCTGATCGACGCCCTGAACAAGGCCCGTCCGGCTGCCGCCAAGGGTATTTATCTGCGTAAGGTTGCCGTGTCCTCCACCATGGGTGGCGGGGCACGTGTCGAAGTGGCCTCGCTGGCTGCCTAAGACACACAGAACTTTGGGCTGCGCCCGTCCGCAAGGCCGGGCGCCGCTGTCAAAGACCGCTGGAGCCTCCCGTCCAGCCGCATCGGGCAGGGGGCTTAATCCCGGGTAGCACGACCGGATCCAGCGTAGACGGCGCCCAGGAAGATTTCATTCATGAACTCGACCAGGTGCGCCGCATTCGGTTGATGCCGGGGATTCTCCGGCATCGTTAGAAGGAGTGTTCAACCATGAGTCTCAATCGCCAAGAAAAGGCGGTGGTCATCGAGGAAGTCGCAGCCGAAGTCGGCCGCGCCCAGTCGATCGTCGTCGCCGAGTACCGTGGTCTGGACGTCGCCTCCGTAACCGTATTGCGCAAAACTGCGCGTGAATCGGGTGTGTACCTGCGCGTGTTGAAGAACACGCTGGTGCGCCGCGCCCTGAACGGCACGCCTTTCGAAGGCTTGTCCGCTCAGCTCACCGGTCCGCTGATCTACGGGATCAGCGCTGATCCGGTGGCGGCCGCCAAGGTCCTGTCCGATTTCGCGAAAACCAACGACAAACTGGTCATCACAGGTGGGGCCCTGCCCAACAGCCTGCTGGACCAGGACGGCGTCAAGGCCCTGGCCACGATGCCGTCGCGCGAGGAATTGCTGTCGAAGCTGCTGGGCACCATGCAGGCGCCCATCGCTCAGTTTGTGCGTACGCTCAACGAAGTGCCCACCAAGTTCGTCCGCGGCCTCGCAGCCGTGCGCGATCAGAAGCAGGCCGCGTAAGCGCCTGCCGGACCACTTCGCCGTTACAGCGACAACCAAACCTGGCTTATCTATTTATCTGGAGTTCTAAAAATGGCTACTAAAGCTGAAATCCTGGACGCGATCGCCGCCATGAGCGTGCTCGAACTGTCCGAGCTGATCAAGGAAATGGAAGACAAATTCGGCGTGTCCGCCGCTGCGGCCGCTGTTGCCGTGGCTGCTGCCCCGGCCGCCGGCGGCGCTGCCGCCGCTGCGGAAGAGCAGACCGAATTCACGGTCGTTCTGGCCGAAGTCGGCGCCAACAAGGTCAGCGTCATCAAGGCGGTTCGTGAAATCACCGGCCTGGGTCTGAAGGAAGCGAAGGACCTGGTCGATGGCGCTCCGAAGCCCGTCAAGGAAGGCGTGGACAAGGCGGCTGCCGAAGACGCCAAGAAGAAGCTGGAAGAAGCCGGCGCCAAGGTCGAACTCAAGTAAGACCCTGTACGCCGCGCCCGGGAGGCTTGATGGCTTCCCGGGCTTTTGCGTTTCCAGAAAACCCGTGTTCGGCGCCCTCCCGGGCGCCATCCGGAGCCGGGTTTTCCGGAGTCGTAAACCATGGCCGTGGTTAACGGCCTAAGCAACCCACGAGTCGGAGTGCTCATGCCTTATTCGTACACCGAAAAGAAGCGCATACGCAAAAGCTTCGCCAAGCGCGCGGACGTCCAGGACGTTCCCTACCTGCTGGCGACGCAGTTGCATTCGTTCAAGACCTTCCTGCAGGCGGACACCCCCGCCACCAAGCGCAAGGACGAAGGTCTGCAAGCGGCCTTCAATTCGATATTTCCGATCGTCAGCCATAACCAGATGGCGCGCTTGGAATTTGTCAGCTACGTGCTGGGTACGCCCGTCTTTGACGTCAAGGAATGCCAGCTGCGGGGCCTGACCTATGCGTCGCCGCTGCGCGCCAAAGTCCGCCTGGTCCTGATGGACCGCGAAGTCAGCAAGCCCACCGTCAAGGAAGTCAAGGAACAGGAAGTCTACATGGGCGAGATCCCGCTCATGACGGACACCGGTTCCTTCGTGATCAACGGGACCGAGCGCGTCATCGTGTCCCAGCTGCACCGCTCGCCCGGCGTGTTCTTCGAGCACGACCGCGGCAAGACCCACAGCTCCGGCAAGCTGCTGTTTTCCGCCCGCGTGATTCCCTACCGCGGCTCGTGGCTGGACTTCGAGTTCGATCCCAAGGACATCCTGTTCTTCCGGATCGACCGCCGCCGCAAGATGCCGGTCACCATCCTGCTGAAAGCCATCGGCATGACGCCGGAATCGATCCTGGCCTATTTCTCGAACTTCGACCACATCGCCCTGCACAACGAGGGCGGCATGCTCGAATTCGTGCCGGATCGCTGGAAGGGCGAGGTCGCGCGCTTTGACATCACCGACAAAAAGGGCAATGTCATCGTCGAGAAGGACAAGCGCATCAATGCCAAGCACCTGCGCGACCTGACCAACGCCAAGGTCGACCACATCTCGGTGCCCGAGGACTACCTGCTGGGCCGCGTCCTGGCCAAGAACATCATCAATCCGGACACCGGCGAGGTCCTGGCCCAGGCCAATGACGAGATCACCGAGTCCGTGCTGGCCGAGATGCGGGCCGCGGGCGTGCGCGACATCGAGACGCTCTACATCAACGAGCTCAACGAGGGCGCCTACATCTCGCAGACGCTGCGCACCGACGAGACCGCCGACCAGATGGCCGCCCGCGTGGCGATCTACCGCATGATGCGCCCGGGCGAACCGCCCACCGAGGAAGCCGTCGAGGCCCTGTTCCAGCGGCTCTTCTATTCCGAAGAGACCTATGACCTGTCGCGCGTCGGCCGGATGAAGGTCAACAGCCGCCTGGGCCTGAACGAAGGCAATTCCGGCCCGCTGACGCTGACCGACGACGACATCCTGAACACCATCAAGATCCTGGTGGAACTGCGCAACGGCCGCGGCCAGATCGACGACATCGACCACCTGGGCAACCGCCGGGTGCGTTGCGTGGGCGAACTGGCGGAAAACCAGTTCCGCGCCGGCCTGGTGCGCGTCGAGCGCGCCGTCAAGGAACGTCTCGGCCAGGCCGAGACCGAGAACCTGATGCCGCACGACCTGATCAATTCCAAGCCGATCTCGGCCGCGATCAAGGAATTCTTCGGTTCCAGCCAGCTGTCGCAGTTCATGGACCAGACCAACCCCTTGTCGGAAATCACGCACAAGCGGCGTGTCTCCGCCCTGGGACCGGGCGGCCTGACGCGCGAGCGCGCCGGCTTCGAGGTGCGCGACGTGCACCCGACGCACTATGGCCGCGTCTGCCCGATCGAGACCCCGGAAGGCCCGAACATCGGCCTGATCAACTCGCTGGCTCTGTATGCCCGCTTGAACGAATACGGCTTCCTGGAAACCCCGTACCGCAAGATCATCGACGGCCGGGTGTCGGACCAGATCGAATACCTGTCGGCCATCGAGGAAAGCAAGTACGTCATCGCCCAGGCCAACGCGCATCTGGACGCCGAGGGCCGCTTCGTCGACGAGCTGGTCGCCTGCCGCGAGGCCGGCGAAACCATGCTGACCGCGCCGGCCAACGTCCACTACATGGACGTCGCCCCGTCGCAGATCGTGTCGGTGGCGGCCTCGCTGATTCCGTTCCTGGAACACGATGACGCGAACCGGGCCCTGATGGGCGCCAACATGCAGCGCCAGGCCGTGCCCTGCCTGCGGCCCGAAAAGCCGCTGGTCGGCACCGGCATCGAGCGCACCGTGGCGGTGGACTCGGGCACGACCGTGCAGGCCACGCGCGGCGGCATCGTCGATTTCGTCGATGCCGAGCGTGTCGTGATCCGCGTCAACGACGACGAGAACGTCGCCGGCGAAGTCGGCGTGGACATCTACAACCTGAAAAAATACACGCGTTCCAACCAGAACACGAACATCAACCAGCGTCCCATCGTGTCGCGCGGCGACATCGTGGCCCGCGGCGACGTGCTGGCCGACGGCGCGTCCAGCGACCTGGGCGAGCTCGCCCTGGGCCAGAACATGCTGATCGCGTTCATGCCCTGGAACGGCTACAACTTCGAAGACTCGGTGCTGATTTCCGAACGCATCGTGGCCGACGACCGCTACACCTCGATCCACATCGAGGAACTCACGGTCGTGGCGCGCGACACCAAGCTCGGACCCGAGGAAATCACGCGCGACATCTCGAACCTGGCCGAGACCCAGCTCAACCGCCTGGATGATTCGGGCATCGTGCACATCGGCGCCGAAGTCCGCGCCGACGACGTGCTGGTCGGCAAGGTCACGCCCAAGGGCGAGACCCAGCTGACGCCGGAAGAAAAGCTGCTGCGCGCGATCTTCGGCGAAAAGGCTTCCGACGTGAAGGACACGTCCCTGCGCGTGCCCTCCGGCATGGTGGGCACGGTCATCGACGTGCAGGTCTTCACCCGCGAGGGCATCGAGCGCGACAAGCGCGCCCAGTCCATCATCGACGATGAACTGCGCCGCTATCGCCAGGACCTGAACGACCAGCTGCGCATCGTCGAGAACGACGCCTTCGACCGCCTGCGCAAGCAGTTGCTGGGCAAGACGGCCAACGGCGGCCCGCGCAAGCTCGCCAAGGGCACCGCTCTGGCGAGCGAGTACCTGGACGACCTGGATCGCTGGCAGTGGTTCGACATCCGCCTGGCCGACGAAGACGCCGCCGTGGCGCTGGAACAGGTCAAGGACGCCCTCGAACAGAAGCGCCACCAGTTTGACCTGGCCTTCGAGGAAAAGCGCAAGAAGCTCACCCAGGGCGACGAACTGCCGCCGGGCGTGCTGAAGATGATCAAGGTCTATCTGGCCGTCAAGCGCCGCCTGCAGCCGGGCGACAAGATGGCCGGCCGCCACGGCAACAAGGGCGTGGTCTCGCGCATCACGCCGGTCGAGGACATGCCCCACATGGCCGACGGCACGCCCGTGGACATCGTGCTCAACCCGCTGGGCGTTCCGTCCCGGATGAACATCGGCCAGGTGCTGGAAGTCCATCTGGGCTGGGCCGCCAAGGGCCTGGGCCAGCGCGTCGCCGACCTGCTGGACCAGGAACGCGGCGTGCAGGTCAAGGCCGTGCGCAAGACCCTGGACACGATCTACAACGCCTGCGGCGGCCAGGCCCGGCTCGACGAGATGTCCGACGAGGAAATCCTCGTGCTGGCGAACAACCTGCGTCGCGGCGTGCCGCTGGCCACCCCGGTGTTCGACGGCGCGACCGAGGAAGACATCACCCGCATGCTCGAGATCGCCTACCCGGACGAGGTCGCGGAAAAGCTGAAGCTCACCAGCGGCCGCACCCAGGCCTGGCTGATCGACGGGCGCACCGGCGAGCAGTTCGAGCGCCCGGTCACGGTGGGCTACATGCACTTCCTGAAACTCCACCACCTGGTGGACGACAAGATGCATGCCCGCTCGACCGGTCCGTACTCGCTCGTCACCCAGCAGCCGCTGGGCGGCAAGGCCCAGTTCGGCGGCCAGCGTTTCGGGGAAATGGAAGTCTGGGCGCTCGAGGCCTATGGCGCTTCCTACACCCTGCAGGAAATGCTGACGGTGAAGTCCGACGATATCTCCGGCCGTACCAAGGTCTACGAGAACATCGTCAAGGGCGATCACGTGATCGATGCGGGCATGCCCGAATCCTTCAACGTGCTGGTCAAGGAAATTCGATCCCTGTCCCTGGACATGGATCTGGAGCGTAAATAATGAAAGCGCTACTCGATCTCTTCAAGCAAGTCTCCCAGGACGAGCAGTTCGATGCGATCCGCATCGGGATCGCCTCGCCCGAAAAGATCCGCTCGTGGTCCTTTGGCGAGGTCCGCAAGCCCGAGACGATCAACTACCGCACGTTCAAGCCCGAACGCGACGGCCTGTTCTGCGCCAAGATCTTCGGCCCGATCAAGGACTACGAGTGCCTGTGCGGCAAGTACAAGCGCCTGAAGCACCGCGGCGTCATTTGCGAAAAGTGCGGCGTCGAGGTCACGGTGGCCAAGGTGCGCCGCGAGCGCATGGGCCACATCGAGCTGGCCAGCCCGGTCGCGCACATCTGGTTCCTCAAGTCGCTGCCGTCGCGCCTGGGCATGGTCCTGGACATGACGCTGCGCGACATCGAGCGGGTGCTGTATTTCGAGGCCTGGTGCGTGATCGAGCCGGGCATGACGCCGCTCAAGCGCGGCCAGATCATGTCCGACGATGACTACCTGGCCAAGACCGAGGAATACGGCGACGACTTCCACGCCCTGATGGGCGCCGAGGCCGTGCGCGAGCTGCTGCGCACCATCGACATCGATTCCGAGGTCGAGCGCCTGCGCGCCGAGCTCAAGGCCACCGGCTCGGACGCCAAGATCAAGAAGATCTCCAAGCGCTTGAAGGTCCTGGAAGGCTTCCAGAAGTCCGGCATCAAGCCCGACTGGATGATCATGGAAGTGCTGCCCGTGCTGCCGCCGGACCTGCGTCCGCTGGTGCCGCTGGACGGCGGGCGCTTCGCCACGTCCGACCTGAACGACCTGTACCGCCGCGTCATCAACCGCAACAACCGCCTGAAGCGCCTGCTGGAACTGAAGGCGCCGGACATCATCCTGCGCAACGAAAAGCGCATGCTGCAGGAGGCCGTCGATTCGCTGCTGGACAACGGCCGCCGCGGCAAGGCCATGACGGGCGCCAACAAGCGCCAGCTCAAGTCCCTGGCCGACATGATCAAGGGCAAGAGCGGCCGCTTCCGCCAGAACCTGCTGGGCAAGCGCGTCGACTATTCCGGCCGTTCCGTGATCGTGGTGGGCCCGCAGCTGCGTCTGCACCAGTGCGGCCTGCCCAAGCTGATGGCGCTCGAGCTGTTCAAGCCCTTCATCTTCAATCGCCTCGAGATGATGGGCCTGGCGACCACCATCAAGGCCGCCAAGAAACTGGTCGAGAGCCAGGAACCGGTGGTCTGGGACATCCTCGAAGAAGTCATCCGCGAACACCCGGTGATGCTGAACCGCGCGCCGACCCTGCACCGCCTGGGCATCCAGGCCTTCGAGCCGCAACTGATCGAAGGCAAGGCCATCCAGCTGCATCCGCTGGTCTGCGCGGCGTTCAACGCCGACTTCGACGGCGACCAGATGGCCGTTCACGTGCCGCTGTCGCTCGAAGCCCAGCTGGAAGCCCGCACCCTGATGCTGGCGTCCAACAACGTGCTGTTCCCCGCCAACGGCGAGCCGGCCATCGTGCCGTCCCAGGACATCGTGCTGGGCCTGTACTACGCCACGCGCGAGCGCATCAACGGCAAGGGCGAGGGCATGTTCCTGGCCGACCTGGCCGAGGTGCAGCGCGCCTACGACAACCACGAAGTCGAGCTGCAGACGCGCATCACCACGCGGGTGCCCGAGTACGTGAAGGGCGATGACGGCGAATGGCAGCAGCAGATCCACCGTCACCAGACGACCGTGGGCCGCGCGCTGCTGTCCGAGATCCTGCCCCAGGGCCTGCCGTTCTCGGTGCTGAACAAGGCGCTGAAGAAAAAAGAGATCTCCAAGCTCATCAACATGTCCTACCGCCGCTGCGGCCTGCGCGCCACGGTGATCTTCGCCGACAAGCTGATGCAGTCGGGCTACCGCCTGGCCACCCGCGCCGGCGTGTCCATCGCCATGGGCGACATGGTCGTGCCCGACGTCAAGGAAGAAATCCTGGCCCAGGCCTCCAGCGAGGTGAAGGAAATCGACCGGCAGTACTCGTCCGGTCTGGTGACCTCGCAGGAACGCTACAACAACGTGGTGGACATCTGGGGCAAGGCGGGCGACCGCGTCGGCAAGGCCATGATGGAGCAGCTCTCGACCGAGCCCGTCATCGACCGCCACGGCAAGGAAACCCGCCAGGAATCCTTCAATTCCATCTACATGATGGCCGACTCCGGCGCCCGGGGTTCCGCCGCCCAGATCCGCCAGCTGGCGGGGATGCGCGGCCTGATGGCCAAGCCGGACGGCTCCATCATCGAGACCCCCATCACGGCCAACTTCCGTGAAGGCCTGAACGTGCTGCAGTACTTCATCTCCACGCACGGCGCCCGCAAGGGCCTGGCCGACACGGCGCTGAAGACCGCCAACTCCGGCTACCTGACCCGCCGTCTGGTGGACGTGACCCAGGATCTGGTGATCACGGAAGACGATTGCGGCACGTCGCACGGCTACGTGATGAAGGCCCTGCTCGAGGGCGGCGAGGTGGTCGAGGCCCTGCGCGACCGCGTGCTGGGCCGTGTCGCGGCCATCGACATCGTCAATCCGGACACCCAGGAAACCGTCATCCCGGCCGGCACGCTGCTGGACGAGAACAAGGTCGAGCTGATCGACGAGCTGGGGATCGACGAAGTCAAGATCCGCACGCCGCTGACCTGCGAGACCCGCCACGGCCTGTGCGCCCATTGCTATGGCCGCGACCTGGGCCGCGGCTCGCTCGTCAACAAGGGCGAGGCGGTCGGCGTGATCGCCGCCCAGTCCATCGGCGAGCCGGGCACGCAGCTGACGATGCGGACCTTCCACATCGGCGGCGCGGCCTCGCGCAACGCTCTGGCGAGCTCCGTCGAGACCAAGTCCGCCGGCTCTGTGGGCTTTGCCATCGGCCTGCGCTACCTGACCAACGCCAAGGGCGACCGCATTGCCGTGTCGCGCTCGGGCGAGATCGTGGTCTACGACGACAACCGCCGCGAACGCGAGCGCCACAAGGTCCCCTATGGCGCCACGATCCTGGTGGGCGACGGCGACACGATCAAGGCCGGCACGAAACTGGCGACCTGGGATCCGCTGACGCGCCCCATCGTGTCCGAATACACCGGCACGATCCGCTTTGCCAACATCGAGGAAGGCGTCACGGTCGCCCGCCAGGTCGACGAGATCACCGGCCTGTCGACGCTGGTCGTCATCACGCCCAAGACCCGCAGCACCAAGGGCGCGGCCCGTCCGCAGATCCTGCTGCTCGACGAGCAGGGCCAGGAAATCAAGGTGGCCGGCACCGATCACGCCGTGGCGATCTCGCTGCCCGTGGGCGCACTGATCACCGTGCGCGACGGCCAGGCCGTGGGCGTGGGCGACTTCCTGGCGCGGATTCCGCAGGAATCGCAGAAGACCCGCGACATCACCGGCGGTCTGCCGCGCGTGGCCGAACTGTTTGAGGCCCGTTCCCCGAAGGACGCCGGCGTGCTGGCGGAGATCACCGGGACGGTGTCGTTCGGCAAGGACACCAAGGGCAAGCAGCGCCTGGTCATCACCGACATGGACGGCGTCAACCACGAGTTCCTGATTTCCAAGGAAAAGCAGGTGCTGGTGCACGACGGCCAGGTGGTCAACAAGGGCGAGCTCATCGTCGACGGTCCGGCCGATCCGCACGACATCCTGCGCCTGCAGGGCATCGAGCCGCTGGCGTCCTACGTGGTCAACGAGGTCCAGGACGTCTACCGTCTGCAGGGCGTGAAGATCAACGACAAGCACATCGAAGTCATCGTGCGCCAGATGCTGCGTCGCGTGAACATCACCAACCCGGGCGACACCGACTTCATCACCGGTGAACAGGTGGAACGCTCCGAGCTGCTCAACGCCAACGACCGCATGGAAGCCGAAGGCAAGATCCCGGCCACGTACGAAAACGTGCTGCTGGGCATCACCAAGGCCTCCCTGTCGACGGATTCGTTCATCTCCGCCGCTTCCTTCCAGGAAACGACCCGGGTGCTGACCGAAGCCGCCATCATGGGCAAGCGCGACGAGCTGCGCGGCCTGAAGGAAAACGTCATCGTGGGCCGCCTGATCCCGGCGGGCACCGGCATGTCCTATCATGTCGCCCGCCACGAAAAGGAGATCTTCGAGGCGGCGGAGCGGGCAGCCGCGCGCGAGCTGGCCAACCCGTTCGGGGATCCTTCGGAAATGGCGCACGTCGGCTCGGACGAGGACCAAACCGACGGCGACCCGGCCTCCGATACGGACTCGCCGGCCGAGGAATGATCCTCCGCGGTCCGGCCAGCCGGCCGGCCGCGAGGCCACAACTCAAACCGCCCCGGATGCGACCGGGGCGGTTTTTTTTGCCGGTGCTTTCTGAAACTTGAGCTGGCTTCCCCTCGCGCCGCTCCTGTGTGGCTCTTGGAATCGAGTCGTTCCAGGGAGTCATCATGGCCAAGATCAGCCTCGCTACGGCCTCGGAGGTGTCAGTCACCGCCCGGATGAGTACATGCATGAGCAAGTAGTTTGACAGCCTTGCCTTTCTTCATTAATATGCATGCACATGCAAATACATGAAGTCTGACATGGCATCCATCATCATCTATTCCGACTATGTATGCCCCTACTGCCTACTGGCAGAAAAGGTGCTGTCTGACGCCATCGGGGATCGGGACATCTCCATTGCCTGGCGTCCCTTTGAACTGCGGCCAGCGCCGGAGCTGACCCTGAGGCCGGAAGACCCGTACCTGCCTTCGGTGTGGCAGAGGTCCGTCTACCCCTTGGCCCAGCGCCTGGGGGTGCCGATCCGCTTGCCGTCGATCTCTCCTCAGCCGCGCACGGCCAAGGCGATCGAACTCTTGGCGATGGCCCAGGACTACGGGCTGGACAACGCCTGGTCTATGCGCGTCTTGCGGGCCTTCTTCCAGGAAGACCGGGACATCGGCGAGACAGACGTTCTGACCGAACTTGCCGCCGAGATCGGGCTTGATCCCGACAAGGCCCGGCTGGCGCTCGAAAACGGCACCTACACCCAGCACCGCCGCGAGGCGCAGCGCCATGCTCGCGAGGACATGCACATCACGTCCGTTCCCACCATCGTCGTCGGCGGGCAGGTCTTCCGTGGTATGCCCCCAGTGGAGGCCTTGAAGAAGGCCATAGCCCAGCTCGAAGGCAAGCTGTCGCCCACATCGCCGAACGCCTGAATCCCCATTCTTCGACACATCAGAACCGCCCCCTTGGGGCATATCAACGGAAGGACTTTCATCATGAACTGGCTATATCTGGGCATTGCCGTGGTCTTTGAAATCGCGGTGGCCATTTCCGCAGGAAACGCAAAAGGCTTCACCCGGTTTGGCTGGACGGCCGCCACGCTGGCCAGCGGAGCCATCGCCACCTACTTCCTCAGCCTTGCCTTGCTGACCTTCGATGTCGGCGTGGGCTATGCGATCTGGACGTCCGTCGCAGGCGTCGGCATCGTCATCCTCGGCGCCTTGTTCTTCGGGCAGCGGCTGAACTTGAGCAAGCTCCTCGGAATCGTGCTCGTCATCGGCGGCGTTGTGGGCCTGCGGCTCAGCGGCGCGGCATGAAGACAGGCCATCACTTCACTCATCCCGACATCAAAAAGGAACCGACATGACGACGATCAACCAGAAGAACCAAAGCAACGGACGTGCATGGATCATGCTTCTGCTTGCCGGCGCCTTCGAGATTGGCTATGCCCTCAGCGTAGGAGGCAGCCAAGCCTTCACGGTGCTTAGCTGGTCGATTTCCGCGGGAGTGTTCTTTCTGCTGACGCTGTACGCGCTCAGCGTGGCCCTGAAAACCATCGACGTGGGCATCGGCTATGCCGTATGGGCGGGCATTGGCTCGGTAGGCGCGGCAGCTTTTGGCAGCGTTCTGCTCGACCAGCCGCTCACGCTGGCCCAAGCGTTCTGGCTGGCCGTCATCATTGGCGGCGTCGTCTGGCTGAAGCTCGCCGACAGCGCCAAGCTCCAGGCACGCAAGAACGGTGTTCCTGCATGAGAGCCGAGGACCGTACCGAGCACCTCGCACAGCGCATGAAGGAGGTCCTGGCCTACGCGGTGGAGCACGTTCACGGCGGCGGGATTCCCTTCACTGCCTTTGTGATCGATGCGTGCGGTACGGTTCTCGGGCGCGGCGTCAACCGCGTTCGGGAACACCACGACCCGACTGCCCATGCGGAAGTCGAGGCCATCCGGGATGCGTGCCGTACCGCAGGAACGCCGCATCTTCGTGGCCTGACGCTCCTGGCCTCGGGGGAGCCGTGCGCCATGTGCTACCTGAGCGCGCTCTACGCGGGTATCGAGCGGGTGTACTTCGCCGTTGATCGGGAGGAGGCGGCGGCACACGGCTTCGACTATCGCGGCACCTACTGGCTGTTCGCCCGCGATCCGCTGGCCTGGCAGTCCCCCGCCTCGCGCAAGCTGCCTGTGCCGGAGGGCATGCAGCCCTTCCTGGCGTTCCGTTCACAGATGCGGACGCCATAGGGCGAGACCTCTTGACGTACATGCATGGGCATACATATGGGAAAATAGGCCATCCCTGGTTCAAGAGGAGTATGCGTCGGTGACATCCAAGAAAAGCGATGCTTGGCTCAGCCTGATCCAGATCGCCGCCAGCGTCGAGGCCGATCTGGTCAAGGTGCTGCAAGCCCGGCACGGGCTTGGTCTGTCGGAGTACCGCGCGCTGGAAATACTGGCCCGGTCCCGGAATTCCGAGCTACGCATGCAGGAGTTGGCCACGCACCTCCGCTTGAATCAAAGCTCGGTTTCGCGGATGGTCGAACGCCTGGAGCGTGCCGGCTTTACCGTCCGCGACCTGTGCCCGGACGACAAGCGGGGGGTTTACACCGTGCTGACCAAAGACGGGCGCGCACGCCTGGAAAGCGCGCAGTCCGACTACGAGAAGGCACTGGAGGTGGCGCTCAAGGAGCATGGCGGCGAGAAGCTGCTGGCGACGCAGAGTTTGAAGGCGCGATAGATCATGGCTGGAGCCTTGCCAATTCGGCGAGGTCCATTTGTGCTTGCCACATGCTCGGTGTATGCATGGCCCGCCCGGTGCTTGCTGTTGGCGCAGGGGCCACGATACGCGCGACGCCGTTTATTTGCTACGCTAGGGCCTTTTGCGCCGACGCACTGACGAGACCCCATGACCGACCGCTATGCCGTCATCGGCAACCCGATTGCCCAGTCCAAGTCGCCCTTCATCCACGCGGCGTTCGCCCGGCAGCTTGGCCACGACCTCAGCTACGAGGCGATCCTGGCCGCCGAGGACACCTTCGAGGCGACGGTGCGCGCCTTCGCCGCCGCCGGCGGCCGGGGCATGAACGTCACCGCGCCCTTCAAGCTGCGGGCTCTGGCGCTGTCGGACCGGCTCAGCGACCGCGCGCGCGCCGCGCAGGCCGTCAATACCCTCAGCTTCCATCCGGACGGCATCGAGGGCGACAACACCGACGGCATCGGGCTGGTCCAGGACATCCGGGACCGGCTCGGCACCCGCCTCGCGGGCCGCAGGATCATGCTGGTCGGCGCGGGCGGTGCGGCGCGCGGCGTGCTGCTGCCGCTGCTGGAGGCCCGCCCCGCGCAGTTGCTGGTCGTCAATCGCAGCGTGGACAAGGCCGAGGCCCTGGTCGCGCCCTGGGCCGGGCGCCATCCCGTATCCGCGGGCGGCCTGCGGGCCGGGGCAGGGGGGCGGTTCGACGTCGTGATCAATGCCACCTCGACGGGGCTGGGCGAACAGGCGCTGGACCTGGGCGAGGGCCTGTACGCGCCCGGCGCGCTGGCCTACGAGATGGTCTACGGCGCGGGGGATACGGCCTTCATGGCCGAGGCCCGCCGCCAGGGCGCGTCGCGCGTGGCCGACGGGCTGGGCATGCTGGTCGGCCAGGCGGCCGAGTCCTTCCGGATCTGGCGCGGCGCCATGCCCGCCGTGCAGCCGGTGCTCGACGCCCTGTTGCCGCGCCGGTCCGGCTGAGGCGGCGGCCGCTTTGCCGGCCGGGCGGGCCTGCCCCGTGCCTCAGCCGGCATCGAAGAACCGTTTCGACGCCTCCAGGCAGCGGCGCGCCCAGGCCTCGGGTCCCATCTCGGCCAGACGGGCATCGTTGGGGATCTCGATGCTGATCGGGATGTCCTGCGGCAGGCGCGCGAAGATCTCGCGCAAGCCGATGCCGCCTTCGCCCGGCAGCAGCCGGGCGCAGCGCGCCGTGTGGATCAGCTCCGCCTGGGTGGCAGGGATGCCCGCCGGCGCATCGCAGATCTGCGCGTAGTGGATCCGGGCATGCGGCAGGTCGGCCAGTTCCCCCAGCGTGCTGGCGGACCGGGCGAAGTGCAGCGGATCGATCAGGACGCCGCCATTGTCCCGGCCCGCGGCCTCGATGACCCGGCGCGCGCGCGACAGGCGGTCCACCGCCAGCCAGGGCATGAATTCCATGTCCACCGTCAGGCCGCAGGCCCCGGCGGCCTCGCACAGGCGCGCGAACGAATCCGTCAGGCGGGCCTCGTCGGGGTCCTCGCCGGCCACCAGGACGTTGCGGGCGCCCAGGCGCTGCGCGACCTCGAGGAACGGCCCGCAGGCCCCCACGTCGAACCGCTCGTTCAGGCGGATGATCTCCAGATCGCCCACGCGCAAGCCGGTGTCGCGCTGGGCCGCCAGGGTCTCGCGCAGCAGCGGCGCGTCGCCCATGAGGTCGTAGGCGATGCCGCCGGGCGTGAATGGCAGCAGGCGCAGTCCGCAACCGTCGTATCCGGCGCGCGCCGCGGTCTCGATCATGGCGGGCGGCGCCAGCGACAGCGTGGTCAGTTGTGCCAGAGAGTAGCGGCGTTGCATGGAAAGTCCTCCTACAGTGAAGGCACCGGCGCGGGTTATGTACGGACAAGGTAGTACATGAAGCGGCGCGATGCCGGGATGTTGCGTCGGCGGCCGGCGGCCCGGCGCCTTGCCGTGCTATGCCAGCATGGATCGCAGGATCGTGTCGATGACGCTGGCGCGGCGCCGGGCGTAGACCTCCGGGTCCATGACGTTGCGCCGGAAGATCAGCGAGAACGTATGCTGGTTCGACACGTTGAAGAAGCACAGCGCGCTGATGGAGGCGTGCAGGTCGATCGGATCCAGGCCGGTGCGGAACAGCCCCTGCTCGCAGCCGCGCGAATAGATGTCGCGGATGCTGTTGATGACCGGGATGTTGAGATCCTTGATCATCGTGGACTGCGCCAGGTAGCGGCCGTAGTGCATGTTTTCGTTCATGACCAGGCGCACGAAATCCGGATTGTGCGACTGGTAGTCAAAGGTGAATCCCACCAGGGTGCGCATGGCCTCGTCGGGCGGCAGCGCCTCCAGGTGCAGTCCGCTCTCGATCTCGCGGATGTTGTGGTACGACTCTTCCAGCGCCGCGAGGTACAGCGCCTGCTTGCTCTTGAAGTAGTAATAGATCATCCGCTTGCTGGCGCAGGTCTGCTCGGCGATCTCGTCGATGCGCGCGCCGGCCAGGCCCTTGTGGGCGAACTCGCGGATGGCGACCTCGAGAATGTTCCTGCGGGTCGCGGCGGCGTCGTTGCTGCGGGCGCCGGGAGGCGGGCTCTTCGTCATGGCGCGGGCCGGCTCAACGGTCCTGCGCCTGGACCGCCGAGACGGCGGCACGCAGGGCCAGCAGGTAGCTGTCGACGCCGAACCCGGCGATCTGGCCCCGGCAGACCTCGGCGATGACGGAGGTGTGCCGGAACGCCTCGCGGGCATGGATGTTCGACATGTGGACCTCGATGATGGGCACCTGGAGGATGGCGAGCGCATCCCGGATCCCGTAGCTGTAGTGCGTCCAGGCGCCGGCATTGATGAGGACGGCCTGCGTGCCGTCGGCATGCGCCTGGTGGATGCGGTCGCACAGGGCGCCCTCGCAGTTGCTCTGGTAGCACTCCAGGACGGCGCCGAGCTCGCCCGCCAACGTTTCCAGGCGGGTGTTGATCTGATCCAGGGGGATCGTGCCGTACTGTGCCGGGTCGCGCTTGCCGAACATGTTGAGGTTGATCCCGTGGAGCACCAGTATTTTCATGAAACGCGTTCCTTTTGAGCAGGCGGCGGGCGGATTCGGCAAAGGGCGGACCGGCCCGCGAGGCGGCCCGCCCACCCGCTTTATTGCTGTTGTTGACGGATCTTGTCAAGTTCGGCATACATGGCCTGGACCGTTTCCGGGCCGACTTCCTGGGCGTATTTGTCCACCACGGGCTTGACCATGGCGCGCATCTTGTCCATGTCGGCGGGAGACATCTCCGTGACCTGCATGCCGTGGCTCTTGAGGGCCGCCAGCGCCTTGGACGCGGCATCGCGCGAGACGCCCCGCTGGTAGGCGGCGGCCTCGGTCGCGGCGTCCTGGATGATCTTCTGTTCATCCGCGTTCAGCGTGTCCCAGAACTTCTTGCTGACGACGACCGACTGAGGATTGTAGATGTGGCGCGTGATGGCGAGGTATTTCTGCACCTCGTCGAACTTGGCGTTCAGGATCACCGTGAACGGGTTTTCCTGGCCATCCACCGCGCCTTGTTCCAGCGCGTTGTAGACCTCGGGCCAGGCCAGCGGCGTCGGGTTGGCGCCAAGCGCCTTGAACACGTCCACGTAGATCGGCGACTGGATCACCCGCAGCTTCAGGCCCGCGATGTCCTCGGGCTTGTTGATCGGATGCTTGGCGTTGGTGATGTTGCGGAATCCCAGGTCGAAGTACGCCAGGCCCACGAGGCCCTTGTCGCGCAGTTTCTCGTGCAGCCGGTGGCCGAAGGGGCCGTCCACCAGCGCGTCGACTTCCTTGTCGCTGTTGAAGAGGAAGGGGAAGTCATAGGCCGCGAAGTCCTTGACCTGGGCCTGCAGGATGCCGGAATTCAGCACGGTCATCTCGATCGTGCCCCCTTGCAGGGCCGAGACCGTTTCCAGGTCGCCGCCCAGCACGCCGCCGGGGAACAGGCGCACGCGGATCTTGTTGCCGGACTTCTGCGCCACCAGGTCGGCGAACTTCTGCATACCGATGACCTGCGGGTGGCCTTTGTTGTTCTGCGAGGCGAACTTGATGGAATGTTCGCGGATGTCGGCCGCATGGCTGGGCGCCACGGCGGCCAGGCCCAGGCTCAGGGCCGTGAGGGTGGAAAGGACGAGTCGCTTCATGGTTGTCTCCTTGTGGGTCTTATGTCAGTGAAGTCAGTAAAGCCAATGGGCGGGGATGAGGACGATGTCCGGGAACAGCACCAGCAGAAAGAGCACCGCGAGCTGGGCGGCCAGGAACGGCAGGGCGCCGCGCGTGGTGTCGTCCATGCTGAGACGCCCCACGCCCGCCACGGTATTGAGCACCGTGCCGACGGGAGGCGTGATCAGGCCGATCGCGTTGTTGATGATGAACAGCACGCCGAAGTACACGGGATCGATGCCCGCCGCCTTGACGGCGGGCATCAGGACCGGTGTGAGGATCAGGATGGTCGGCGTCATGTCCATGGCCGTGCCGACCAGCACCACCAGGACCATGGCGGTGATCATGAGCAGCATCGGGTCGCCGATCAGCGGCTCCAGCAGGTCGACCATGCGGTCGGGCAGGCCGGCGACGGTGATGAGCCAGGCGCTGACCATCGCGGCGGCCACCAGCAGCATGATGATGGCGCTGACCTTGGCCGAGTTGTAGAACACCCGGTACAGGTCCTTCCACGACATCTCGCGGTAGATCACCGTGGACACGAACAGCGCGTACACGGCCGCCACCACCGCCGCCTCGGTGGGGGTGAACACGCCCAGGCGCAGCCCCACGACGATGATGACCGGCATGCCCAGCGCCCAGATGCCCTCGCGCGCGGCGCGCAGGACCTCGCGCAGGGGCTTGCGGGGCGCGGGCTTCAGGTGCGTTTCCCGCCGCATCATCCACGCCCAGGTGCACCACAGCGCGGCGCCCATCAGCAGCCCCGGGAAGATCCCGGCCAGGAACAGCTTGGAGATCGAGACGTTGGCCGACACGCCGAAGATGATCAGGCCGATGCTGGGCGGAATCACCGGCGCGATGATGCCGGCCGAGGCGATGAGGCCCGCGGCCTGTTTCTTGTCGTGGCCGGCGGCCGTCATCATGGGCAGCAGCAGCGCCGTCATGGCGGCCGCGTCGGCGACGGCCGAGCCCGAGAGCGCCGCCATCAGGCAGGCCGTGATGATGGTGACGTAGCCCAGGCCGCCCCGGACGTGGCCCACCAGCACCAGCGCGAAGTCCACGATGCGGCGCGACAGGCCGCCGACCGTCATGATCTCGCCGGCCAGCATGAAGAAGGGCACCGCCAGCAGCGGAAAGCTGTTGGCGCCGTTGATCAGGTTCTGCGCCAGGATCTGGGCGTCGAACATGTCCAGCTGCCACATCAGCGCGCCGGCGGAGATCAGCAGTGCGAAGGCGATCGGGACCCCGATGGCCATCGAGCCCAGCAGCGCGACGAGAAAGGTCGTCAGGATCATGACTGCTCTCCGGCGTCGTCGAGGAACCGGTCCACGACGCCCATCGGCGCGGTGCCCAGCTTGAACAGGTCGCACAGCAGGATCAGCGCCCCCACGACGCTGAAGACCACTCCGCTGACGTAGAACAGTCCCATGGAGATGCCCGTGATCGGCGCGGCGACGGTCAGGTTGATGCGGGTCTGGACCAGCGCGCCGGCGAATATCAGCCAGCAGATGTACAGCATGGCCAGGCGGCCCAGGATCAGGCAGGCGCGCCGGCCGGCCGGCCCGAGGGCGCGGACGACGAAGTTCGAGCCCAGGTGCCCGTTCTCGCGCAGCGCGATCAGGCTGCCCAGGAACGTGATCCAGATGAACAGCATGCGGGACACTTCCTCGGACGCGATGATCCCGGAATTGAAGCCGTAGCGCAGGACCACGTTGCCGAAGACGAGGACCACCATCGCCATCAGCATGAAGGCGACGACGAATTGCAGGCACTTGCTGAATTGGTCAAGGAACCTGTTCAAGTTGATCTCCTTGCAGGATGCGCCGGACATGGGAGGTCATGCGGCCGGCGTCGGCGGGGATGCCGTCGGTGTAGAGCTCGAAGGCGCGGGCGGCCTGGTGCACCACCATGCCCAGGCCGTCGATCGTATGGCAGCCTTTCTGCCGGGCCACGCGCAGCAGCTCCGTTTCGAGCGGGAAATAGATGATCTCGGCGAACCAGTGCCTGGATTCCAGCAGTGCCGGATTCAGCGGCGTGCCGGGATGCTTGTGCATCCCGACGGGGGTGGCGTTGATCAGGCCGTCGGCCTCGCGCATGGCGGCGGCCAGGTCCTTGCCCGCCTCGACGGCGGCGTGCGGAAAGCGCACCCGCAGCGACTGCGCCAAGGTGTCGGCGCGCTCGGGCACGAAATCGAAGAGCGTCAGGCGCTCGGCGCCCAGCCGCAGGATGGCGTCGGCCACCGCCGAGCCTGCGCCGCCGGCGCCCAGCTGCACCACGCGTCCGATGCGGCGCCCGCCCATGTGCTGCTGCATGTTCTGGCTGAAGCCGTAGTGATCGGTGTTGTGGCCGACGCGCCGGCCGTGGCTGAGCACGACGGTGTTGACCGCCCCGATGGCGCGCGCCTCGTCGGACAGGGCGTGCAGGTAGGGGATCACTTCCTGCTTGCAGGGATGGGTGATGTTCAGGCCCTTGAAGCCGAACCGCTCGGCGGCGGTCAGCAGTTCGGGCAGGACGTCGGGGCTGAGGCGCAGCTCGTCCAGGTCGATGCGCTGGTACAGGCAGCGGATGCCGTGATGCGCCGCCTCGCCCTCGTAGAGCGCGGGACTGAGGGACTGGCCGATCCCTTCCCCGATCAGGCCCAGCAGCAGCTTGGGATGTTCAGTGTTCAAGTGCTTCTCGTTTCGATAATTGATGTACTAACTAGTACATGCAACGAACTATAGAAGTCGGATCATCCAAGCGTCAAACACTATTTCCTAGGGAGTTTCCCGCATGCGGCCGTCTGCGGACCGGCGCCTAGCGCGGCTGGGGATTGCGCACCAGCTCGAAGCTGATGTCGTAGGTCAGGCCGGCCATCACCGCGCCGCTGGGGTCGGGATGGGAGAACTCGTTGTCCTCGAACTGGATCCCGCGCTCGCGCAGCGCGCGCACCGTCAGGGCCACGTCGGGCGTGCCCAGGGCCAGCCGCGAGAACTGCTCGTACCATTCCACGTCGAACAGCGCGTTGCCCACCGGCTCGACCAGTTGCAGGTAGAACTGCCGGCAAGGGCTTTGCAGGATGGTGCCCGACGGCAGGATGCCGAATCGCGTGCCCGGCGCCAGCCGGTGAAAGCCCAGCATCCGGGCGTAGAAATCGACCCAGTCGGCCGTGCTGTCGGGGTGGATGTGCTGGGCCAGCCCGAAGAAGTGCAGGCCGGGGACGATCGGGGCCACCTCGCGCGTCTCGTCCAGGTACTCGAAATCCACGTCGTAGATCGGGATGTTGCGCCGCTGGTCCGCCAGGTAGATGACGGAGCCGCCGATGCCCTCGAAGCCGGGGATGTTCAGCTCCATCGCCTCGGCGCGGCTGGGGACGGGACGCGCGCCCAGCTGCACGCAATAGCGGTAGGCCTGGCGGGCGTCGGCGACCCGCACCGCCAGGGCATGGATGCGGTCGCCGCCCTCGCCGTCCGGCTGCCCGGGGTCCTGCAGGGCGGTGCGGTCCGCGTTGACGATCAGGTTCATCGTGCCCTGGCGATAGAGGAACACGTCGCGGGACCGGTGCCGGGCGATCCGGCGAAATCCCAACTGGACGAGGACCTGGCCCAGCCCCTCGGGGTCGGCCGACAGGTACTCGATGAATTCGATCCCTTGCATCCCCAGCGGGTTGCGTTGTTCTCTGGCACCAGGATCCGGCATGGCTGCGCTCCGTGGAAATTCAAGGCCCGCGCATGGGGCGGACTGCCCGACCATATTAAACTAACCATTTGGTTAATAAAAACCGGCCCGGCGCGTCCGTGCGCTGCAGCATTGCCTTACACATCTATTGCTTGCGATGTCAACCGCGTGCTACACTTGCGAGCTTACCGATTGAAGGCGGCAGGTCGCAGTATGCGCTGTCAGGTCTGTCGCTTAGGTAAGGCATCGGGCGGATTGCCCGATGATGGTCATCAGGCGAAGCCTGCCTGATCGGTCAGTGCAAGACCCGCTCTTTTACGTCATTCGTTTCAGGCGGATTTTGTGCTGATTGCCTGAACATCGACGTAAAACGTACGCAAGTACAAAGGATGCGTAAAGGTCATGCCTACTATTGCTCAACTGCTGCGCAAGCCGCGCCAAGTCAGTCGCGAGAGCAGCAAGAGCCCGGCGCTGGAAAACTGCCCCCAGCGTCGCGGCGTCTGCACCCGTGTTTACACCACCACCCCGAAGAAGCCGAACTCCGCCCTGCGCAAGGTCGCCAAGGTGCGCCTGACCAATGGCTACGAGGTCATCTCGTACATCGGCGGCGAAGGCCACAACCTCCAGGAACACTCGGTGGTCCTGGTGCGCGGCGGCCGTGTGAAGGATCTGCCGGGTGTGCGCTACCACATCGTGCGCGGCTCCCTTGACCTGCAAGGCGTCAAGGACCGCAAGCAGGCCCGTTCCAAATACGGCGCCAAGCGGCCCAAGAAATAATCCCCGCCGCCTCGCAGTCTCATTCTGGCCGTCCGCCGGTCAACAATGTGCAGCCAGGGCCATCCGGCTTTGGCAGGTAAGTGGCTCTCCCCATGGGGGCCGAGGCCGCCCAGCGGCTCAACTGAATCGTCACAAGGAAAATCGAAATGCCTCGTCGTCGCGAAGTACCGAAACGTGAAATCCTCCCTGATCCCAAGTTCGGCAGTGTCGAGCTGGCCAAATTCATGAACGTCGTCATGCTGTCCGGCAAGAAAGCCGTGGCGGAACGCATCGTGTACGGCGCTTTGGACCAGATCCAGGCCAAAACGGGCAAGGAGCCCATCGAAGTCTTCAACACCGCCATCAACAACATCAAGCCGGTGGTCGAAGTCAAGTCCCGTCGCGTCGGTGGCGCCAACTACCAGGTGCCGGTCGAAGTGCGCCCCGTGCGCCGCCTGGCCCTGGCCATGCGCTGGCTGCGCGAAGCCGCGAAGAAGCGCGGCGAGAAATCGATGGACCTGCGCCTGGCAGGCGAGCTCATGGACGCAGCCGAAGGCCGCGGCGGCGCCATGAAGAAGCGCGAGGACACCCACAAGATGGCCGAGGCCAACAAGGCCTTCAGCCACTTCCGCTGGTAATCCCAGCCGGTCATTCATTAGGACTTTCAACATGGCCCGCAAAACACCCATTCAGCGCTACCGCAATATCGGTATCTCCGCGCACATCGATGCCGGCAAGACCACCACCACCGAGCGCATCCTGTTCTACACCGGCGTCAACCACAAGATTGGCGAGGTCCATGAGGGCGCGGCCACCATGGACTGGATGGAGCAGGAGCAGGAACGCGGCATCACCATCACCTCCGCCGCCACCACGGCGTTCTGGAGCGGGATGGAGCACCAGTACGACGAGCACCGCATCAACATCATCGACACCCCGGGACACGTGGACTTCACCATCGAAGTCGAACGTTCCATGCGCGTGCTCGACGGCGCTTGCATGGTGTATTGCGCCGTGGGTGGCGTGCAGCCGCAGTCGGAAACCGTGTGGCGCCAGGCCAACAAGTACGGCGTGCCGCGCCTGGCCTTCGTGAACAAGATGGACCGTACCGGCGCCAACTTCTTCAAGGTCTATGAGCAGATGCGCCTGCGCCTGAAGGCCAACCCCGTGCCCATCGTCATCCCGATCGGCGCCGAGGACAACTTCAAGGGCGTCATCGACCTGACCAAGATGAAGGCCATCTTCTGGGACGAAGCCTCCCAGGGCACGAAGTTCGAGTACGCCGACATCCCGGCCGAGCTGGTGGACAGCGCCAACGAGTGGCACGAAAAGCTGGTCGAGTCCGCCGCCGAGGCCAACGAGGAACTGATGAACAAGTACCTCGAGACCGGCGCGCTGACCGAGCAGGAAATCGACCAGGGCATCCGCATCCGCACCATTGCCGGCGAGATCCAGCCGATGCTGTGCGGCACGGCCTTCAAGAACAAGGGCGTGCAGCGCATGCTCGACGCGGTCATCGACTACCTGCCCTCGCCCGTGGACATTCCCCCGGTGCAAGGCACGGATGACGAAGGCAACGAGATCAGCCGCAAGGCCGACGACGGCGAAAAGCTGTCGGCCCTGGCCTTCAAGCTGATGACCGACCCGTTCGTGGGCCAGCTGACCTTCATCCGCGTGTATTCCGGCGTGCTGACCTCGGGCGACACCGTGTACAACCCGATCAAGGGCAAGAAGGAACGCATTGGCCGCATCCTGCAGATGCACGCCAACAACCGCGCCGAAATCAAGGAAGTGGTTGCGGGCGACATCGCCGCCGTCGTGGGCCTGAAGGAAGTCACCACCGGGGAAACCCTGTGCGACGTGGGCGATCACGTCCTGCTGGAGCGCATGGAGTTCCCCGAACCCGTGATCTCGCAGGCGGTCGAGCCGAAATCCAAGGCCGACCAGGAAAAGATGGGCATCGCCCTGTCGCGCCTGGCCGCCGAGGATCCGTCCTTCCGCGTCCGCAGCGATGAGGAGTCCGGCCAGACCATCATTTCCGGGATGGGCGAGCTGCACCTCGAAGTGCTGGTCGACCGCATGAAGCGCGAGTTCGGCGTGGAAGCCAACGTCGGCAAGCCCCAGGTGGCCTACCGCGAAACCATCCGCAAGACCTGCGACGAAGTCGAAGGCAAGTTCGTCAAGCAGTCGGGCGGCCGCGGCCAGTACGGCCACGTCGTGCTCAAGCTCGAACCCCTGGAAGCGGGCGGCGGCTACGAGTTCGTGGATGCCATCAAGGGCGGCGTGGTGCCGCGCGAGTTCATCCCCGCGGTGGACAAGGGCATCCAGGAAACCCTGCCGGCCGGCGTGGTCGCGGGCTATCCCGTGGTCGACGTCAAGGTCACGCTGTTCTTCGGTTCGTACCACGACGTGGACTCGAACGAAAACGCGTTCCGGATGGCGGCTTCCATGGCGTTCAAGGAAGGCATGCGCAAGGCCAGCCCGGTGCTGCTCGAGCCCATGATGCACGTGGAAGTCGAGACGCCCGAGGACTACGCCGGCACGGTGATGGGCGACCTGTCGTCCCGCCGCGGCATGGTCCAGGGCATGGATGACATCCCGGGCGGCGGCAAGAGCATCAAGGCCGAGGTTCCCCTGGCCGAGATGTTCGGCTATGCGACCAGCCTGCGTTCGCAGACCCAGGGCCGCGCCACGTACACGATGGAATTCAAGCAGTACGCCGAGGCCCCGCGCAACGTGGCCGACGAAGTCATCGCCGCTCGCGGCAAATAACACACGGCCCGGCCGCCAGGCCGGGCATTTCCCTCTTTCATTTCCTAGGAAATTACAGGAATCATCATGGCAAAAGGCAAGTTTGAACGGACCAAACCGCACGTGAACGTGGGGACGATCGGGCACGTTGACCACGGCAAGACGACCCTGACGGCGGCGATCACCACGGTGCTGGCCAAGGCCGGCGGCGGCGAGGCCAAGGGCTACGACCAGATCGACAACGCGCCGGAAGAGAAGGCGCGCGGGATCACGATCAACACCTCGCACGTGGAATACGAGACGGCCAACCGCCACTATGCGCACGTTGACTGCCCGGGCCACGCGGACTACGTCAAGAACATGATCACGGGTGCGGCGCAGATGGACGGCGCGATTCTGGTGGTGTCGGCCGCTGACGGCCCGATGCCGCAGACGCGCGAGCACATCCTGCTGGCGCGCCAGGTGGGCGTGCCCTACATCATCGTGTTCCTGAACAAGTGCGACATGGTCGATGACGAGGAGCTGCTCGAGCTGGTGGAAATGGAAGTGCGCGAGCTGCTGTCGAAGTACGACTTCCCGGGCGACGACACGCCGATCATCAAGGGCTCGGCCAAGCTGGCGCTCGAGGGTGACGAGGGCGCGCTGGGTTCGCAGGCGATCATGCAGCTGGCCGAGGCGCTGGACAGCTACATTCCGACGCCGGAGCGCGCGGTGGACGGCACGTTCCTGATGCCGGTGGAAGACGTGTTCTCGATCTCGGGTCGCGGCACGGTGGTGACGGGACGCGTCGAGCGCGGCGTCATCAAGGTCGGCGAGGAAATCGAGATCGTGGGGATCCACGACACGCTGAAGACGACGTGCACGGGCGTGGAGATGTTCCGCAAGCTGCTGGACCAGGGCCAGGCGGGCGACAACGTGGGGATTTTGCTGCGCGGCACCAAGCGCGAGGAAGTCGAGCGTGGCCAGGTGCTGGCCAAGCCCGGTTCGATCCACCCGCACACGAACTTCACGGCCGAGGTGTACATTCTGTCCAAGGACGAGGGTGGCCGCCACACGCCGTTCTTCAAGGGCTATCGTCCGCAGTTCTACTTCCGCACGACCGACGTGACGGGCACGATCGAGCTGCCGGCCGACAAGGAGATGGTGCTGCCGGGCGACAACGTCTCGATGACGGTGAGCCTGATTGCGCCGATCGCCATGGAAGAGGGCCTGCGCTTTGCCATCCGCGAAGGCGGCCGTACCGTGGGCGCCGGCGTCGTCGCCAAAATCATCAAGTAATTGATGCGCTGGCGGGGGCGCCGCCCCCGCCTGGACTCGTTCTTTAGGGATACCCATGAAAAGCCAGAAAATCCGCATCCGCCTGAAGGCGTTTGACTACAAACTGATCGATCAGTCGGCTGCCGAGATCGTCGACACGGCCAAGCGCACCGGTGCCGTGGTTCGTGGCCCCGTGCCGCTGCCCACGCGGATCCGCCGTTACGACGTGCTGCGTTCCCCGCACGTCAACAAGACGTCGCGTGACCAGTTTGAGATGCGCACGCACCAGCGCCTGATGGACATCGTCGATCCGACCGACAAGACCGTGGACGCGCTGATGCGTCTGGATCTGCCGGCCGGCGTGGACGTCGAGATCGCGCTGCAGTAATTGTCTTGCCCGGGCCGGCCGCACGCGGCCCGGTTCCGGGAAAAGCCCCATGGGTTCGCGCCCATGGGGCTTTTCTCATTCCGTCGCGGCTCCGGCGGCGTGGTCCTGCGGGGTACTTGAGTCCGCAGGGGAAAACTGCTAGAATGAAGAGCTTGGCCGTGTCATTTTGCGGCCACTGGGCCGTCTTTAGCGGACAGGCCCTTGCAGTACAAGCCCCGGCCAATCGCAGTCGGGATTTAAAACTGTGGGGAAACACCCCCCGGAGAAAACAATGTCGAATTCGACACCTACGCCCGCTGCCTGGCGGCTCGGGCTCGTGGGGCGCAAGGTTGGCATGACCCGCATCTTTACCGAGGAAGGCGATTCCATCCCGGTCACGGTGCTGGACGTGTCCAATAACCGCGTCGCCCAGGTCAAGACGCCTGAAGTCGACGGCTATGCTGCGGTCCAGCTGGCATACGGCACCCGCCGCGCCTCGCGTGTGACCAAGGCCGAGGCCGGCCACTACGCCCAGGCCGGCATCGAAGCCGGCTCCACCCTCAAGGAATTCCGCCTGGATCCCGCCCGCGCCGCCGAATTCACGGCCGGCGCCGTCGTGTCCGTGGAGTCCGTGTTCGAGGTCGGCCAGCAGGTCGACGTCACCGGCACCACGATCGGCAAGGGCTTTGCCGGCACGATCAAGCGCCACCACTTCGGTTCGCAGCGCGCGTCGCACGGCAACTCGCGTTCGCACCGCGTGCCCGGCTCGATCGGCCAGGCGCAGGATCCCGGCCGCATCTTCCCGGGCAAGAAAATGTCCGGCCACCTGGGTGACGTGACCCGTACCGTCCAGAACCTGGACGTCGTGCGCGTGGACGTCGAGCGCGGCCTGCTGCTGGTCAAGGGCGCCGTCCCGGGCCACAAGAACGCCGACATCGTCGTGCGCCCGGCCGTCAAGGCCGCGCCCAAGAAAGGAGCCTAATCATGGAACTCAAGCTCCTGAACGATCAGGGTCAATCCTCGGCCACCGTGGCCGGCGCCGATGACATCTTCGGCCGCGAATTCAACGAAGCGCTGGTGCACCAGATCGTCGTGGCCTACCAGGCCAACGCCCGCATGGGCAACCGCGCGCAAAAGAACCGCGAGACGGTCAAGCACTCCACCAAGAAGCCCTGGCGCCAGAAAGGCACCGGCCGCGCCCGTTCCGGGATGACTTCCTCGCCGATCTGGCGTGGGGGTGGCCGTGCGTTCCCGAACTCGCCGGACGAAAACTTCAGCCACAAGGTCAACAAGAAGATGTACCGCGCCGGTCTGCGCGCGATCTTCTCGCAGCTGGTCCGCGAAGACCGCCTGGCCGTGGTGGAGAACTTCACGCTCGAAGCGCCCAAGACCAAGCTTGCCGCAACCAAGCTCAAGGACCTGGGCATTGCCGAGTCCGTCCTGATCATCACCGATGCCCTGGACGAGAACGTCTACCTCGCGACGCGCAACCTGCCCCACGTGGCGGTGATTGAAACGCGCTACGCCGATCCGCTGTCCCTGATCCACTACAAGAAAGTGCTGATCACCAAGCCGGCGATCGCCCAACTCGAGGAGTTGCTGGGATGAATGCCGAACGTCTGATGCAAGTCATTCTGGCGCCCGTGGTCACCGAAAAAGCCACGATGGTCGCCGAAAAGAACAACCAGGTCGCTTTCCGCGTCGTGGCCGATGCCACCAAACCCGAGATCAAGGCCGCCGTCGAGCTGCTGTTCAAGGTCGAGGTCGATTCCGTGCAGGTTGCCAACCGCAAGGGCAAGGAAAAGCGTTTCGGCCGTTTCATCGGTCGTCGCCGCAACGAGCGCAAGGCCTATGTGTCCCTCAAGGCCGGCCAGGAAATCGACTTTACGGAGGTGAACTAAATGCCGCTGATCAAAGTCAAACCCACGTCCGCCGGCCGCCGGGGCATGATCAAGGTCGTGCACCCCGAGCTGCACAAGGGCCCTGGCTACGCACCGCTGCTGGAATCCCAGCCGCGCGGTTCCGGCCGTAACAACAACGGCCACATCACGGTGCGCCACCGTGGCGGTGGTCACAAGCAGCACTATCGCGTCGTCGATTTCCGCCGCAACAAGGACGGCATCGTCGCCCGCGTGGAGCGCCTGGAATACGACCCGAACCGCACGGCCCACCTGGCCCTGCTGTGCTACGCCGATGGCGAGCGCCGCTACATCATCGCGCCGCGCGGCCTGGAAGTCGGCGCCACGGTCGTGTCGGGCAGCGATGCGCCGATCCGTTCCGGCAACACCCTGCCGATCCGCGCCATCCCGGTCGGCTCGACGATCCACTGCATCGAGATGCAGCCGGGCAAGGGCGCCCAGATCGCCCGTTCGGCCGGCGCCTCCGCCGTCCTGCTGGCCCGCGAAGGCGTCTACGCCCAGGTCCGCCTGCGTTCCGGCGAAGTCCGCCGCGTGCACATCGACTGCCGCGCGACCATCGGCGAGGTCGGCAACGGCGACCACAGCCTGCGCCAGATCGGCAAGGCCGGCGCCATGCGCTGGCGCGGTGTGCGCCCGACCGTTCGTGGCGTGGCCATGAACCCGGTGGATCACCCGCACGGTGGTGGTGAAGGCCGCACCGGCGAAGGCCGCGAACCCGTCAGCCCGTGGGGGACTCCCACCAAGGGCTACCGGACCCGTCGTAACAAGCGCACAGACAACATGATTGTCTCGCGCCGCAAGCGCAAATAAGGGGCGAACACTATGTCACGTTCGATCAAGAAAGGCCCGTTCGTCGATGCGCATCTGATCAAGAAGGTCGATGCCGCCGTCGGGGGCAAGGAAAAGAAGCCGATCAAGACCTGGTCGCGTCGTTCCACCATTCTGCCCGAGTTCATCGGGTTGACCATTGCCGTGCACAACGGCCGCCAGCACGTTCCCGTGTACATCAACGAGAACATGGTCGGCCACAAGCTCGGTGAATTTGCCCTCACGCGCACCTTCAAGGGTCACGCGGCGGACAAGAAGGCCAAGAGGTAAGCCATGGAAACTACCGCAGTCATTCGCGGCGTCCATATTTCCGCCCAGAAGACCCGCCTGGTGGCGGATCTGATCCGCGGAAAATCCGTGGCGCACGCACTCAACATCCTGACGTTCAGCCCCAAGAAGGCCGCCGGCATCCTGAAAAAGGCGCTGGAATCGGCCATCGCCAATGCCGAGCACAACGACGGGGCCGACATCGACGAACTGAAGGTCACCACCGTCTACGTCGACAAAGCCCAGTCGATGAAGCGTTTCTCCGCCCGCGCCAAGGGCCGTGGCAACCGCATCGAAAAGCAGACCTGCCACATCGTGGTCAAGGTCGGGGCCTAAGGAGTCGCAATGGGACAGAAAATCCACCCGATCGGTTTCCGCCTGGCGGTCAACCATAACTGGACTTCTCGCTGGTACGCGAACGACAAGGTCTACGGCAAGATGCTGGCCGAAGACATCCGCGTGCGCGAATACCTGAAGAAGAAACTCAAATCCGCTTCCGTGGGCCGCGTGATCATCGAACGCCCCGCCAAGAACGCCCGCATCACCATCTACTCGGCCCGTCCGGGCGTGGTGATCGGCCGTCGCGGCGAGGACATCGAGACGCTGAAGGCCGACCTGCAGCGCCTGATGGGCGTGCCCGTGCACGTCAACATCGAGGAAATCCGCAAGCCGGAGACCGACGCTCAGCTGATCGCCGACTCGATCGCCCAGCAGCTCGAAAAGCGCATCATGTTCCGCCGCGCGATGAAGCGCGCCATGCAGAACGCCATGCGCCTGGGCGCCCAGGGCATCAAGATCATGTCGTCGGGCCGCCTGAACGGCATCGAGATCGCCCGTACCGAGTGGTACCGCGAAGGCCGTGTGCCCCTGCACACGCTGCGCGCCCACATCGACTACGGCACGTCCGAAGCCCAGACGACCTACGGCATCATCGGCATCAAGGTCTGGGTCTACAAGGGCGACATGCTGCCCAACGGCGACTTCCCCGTGGAAACCGCCTCCGCCCCGCGCGATGAAGAACGCCGTCCGCGCCGCGCTCCGCGTGGCGACCGTCCGGGACGCCCCGGCGGGCGTGGCCGCGGCCCGCGCCGCGACGCTGCCTCGGCGGCGCCGGCGCCTGAAGGAGAATAACGATCATGCTGTCACCCTCTCGCAGGAAATACCGCAAAGAGCAGAAAGGCCGCAACACCGGCCTGGCCACGCGCGGCACCAATGTGTCCTTTGGCGAATTCGGCCTGAAGGCCACGGACCGCGGCCGCCTGACGGCCCGCCAGATCGAGGCCGCCCGTCGCGCCATCAACCGCCACATCAAGCGTGGCGGCCGTATCTGGATCCGGATCTTCCCGGACAAGCCCATTTCCCAGAAGCCCGCCGAGGTCCGGATGGGTAACGGGAAGGGGAACCCGGAATACTGGGTCGCCGAAATTCAACCCGGCAAGGTGCTGTACGAAATGGAAGGCGTGTCCGAGGAAGTCGCGCGCGAAGCATTCCGCCTGGCCGCCGCCAAGCTGCCCCTGCGCACGACCTTCGTGTCGCGTCGCGTGGGCGCCTAAGGGGTAAACATATGAAAGCCAGTGAACTGCGCGAAAAAGACGCCGCCGGGCTCCAGACCGAGCTCGAGAGCCTGCTGAAGGCACATTTCAACCTGCGCATGCAGCGTGCCACCCAGCAGCTTTCCAACACCAGCCAGTTGGGCAAGGTGCGCCGCGACATCGCGCGCATCCGCACCATCATGACTGAGAACGCAGGAAAGTAACATGACTACCGACACTCAAAAAGACACCGCCAAGCGTCAGCGCACGCTGGTCGGCAAGGTCGTCAGCAACAAGATGGACAAGACCGTCGTGGTCAGCGTCCAGACCCGCGTGAAGCACCCCGTCCTGGGCAAGTTCGTCAACCGTACCGCCAAGTACAAGGCGCATGACGAATCCAACCAGTACAACGAGGGCGATACCGTGGAAATCGCCGAAGGCCGGCCCATCTCCAAGTCCAAGTCCTGGACGGTGGTGCGCCTGGTCGAGGCCGTGCGCATCATCTGATGATGCGCGCCGGCGGGCCCGCGGGTCTGCCGGCAGCCCCGGCATCCGCCGTACGACAGGCCCCGCTCCGGCGGGGCCTGTGCATTTGCGGCCATCGCCTCGCGGCCGCACGCCTCGCGCCGGCGGGGCGCGGCCATCCGGTAAGATGAGGCCTGACAAAAACCAAGGAGACCCCCATGAAGACATTGCGATCACTGGGCGCGCTGGTCCTGCTGTGCGCCGGCGGCCTGTTCCTGCAGCCGGCCCACGCGGCCGACGCCTGGCCCGCCAAGGCCATCCGCATCCTGGTGCCCTTCGGTCCGGGTTCCACCCCCGACACCATGGCCCGCATGACGGCCGACCGCCTCGGCCCCAAGCTGGGCGTTCCGGTGGTGGTCGAGAACAAGGCGGGCGCGGGCGGCAACATCGGCACCGCGGCCATGGCCAAGGCGGACCCGGACGGCTATACCTTCGGGATCACGATCTCGGGGCCGCTCGCCGCCAATACCGTGCTGTTCCCGAATCTTCCGTACAAGCCGCAGCAGGACCTGGATTTCCTGACCATCGCGGCCACCCAGCCCAGCGTGCTGGTGGTCTCGCCCGCGCTGCAGGTCAAGGACGTCGCGGGCCTCCTCAAGGCCCTGCGCGAACACCCCGGCGAGTACAACTACGGCTCGATGGGCGTGGGCAGCATCTCGCACCTGGCCATGGCGTCCCTGGCGGCGACCAGCGGCACCGACATCGTCCACGTGCCGTATTCCACGTCCGCCAAGGTCGTGACCTCGATCCTGTCGGGCGAGACGCAGATGGGGATCCTGCCGGCTGCCGCCGTGGTGGAACAGGCCAAGGCCGGCAAGCTCGTCGCGCTGGCCGTCGCGACCGCCAGGCGCTCCGCCATCCTGCCGGATCTGCCGACGCTGGCCGAGGCCGGCGTTGCGGGCATCGAGGCCGACGCCTGGATGGGGTTCGTCGCGCCGCACGGCACGCCGCAGGCCATCGAGGACCGCTTCACCCAGGAAGTCGTCCAGATGCTCAAGGATCCGGCGGTGGTCAAGCAGCTGGCCAGCCTCCACGAAGAGCCCGTCGCCAGCACGCCCGCCGAAATGCGGGCCGTGGTGCAGGGCGACCTGGACCGCTGGACGCCTGTGATCAAGGCCAACAACATCCGCTTTGACAACTGAGGACCCCGCATGAGGCGCGCGACCCCGGCTGTCTCCGGCGCATCATGAGCCGGATGATACGCAAGCAGCCCGATTTCTGGGCCGGCGTGCTGTTCATCGCCGCCGGCCTGGCTTTCGCCCTGGGGGCGCAGCACTATCCCATGGGGCGCGCCGCGCGCATGGGGCCGGCTTATTTTCCCACCCTGCTGGGCATCTGCCTGGTCCTGCTCGGCGCCGCGCTGGCATGGCAGGCCTGCCGGCCAGGCGCGCCCATCGAGCCGGTGCGCCGCCCCGACTGGAGGGTGGCCGGCATCGTGCTGGGCGCCGTCTGCCTGTTCGCCATTGCCCTGCCGGTGCTGGGCGTGCTGCCGGCGGTGTTCGTCCTGGTCTTCGTCGGCAGCATGGCCGGCCATGATTTCGACTGGCGGGTCGCCGCCCTGGTGGGCCTGGGCATGATCGCCTTCGTCTGGCTGGTCTTCATCCAGGGGCTGGGGCTGGTCTTCCCGGCCGGGATGCTCGGTTAGGACATCGCCATGGAATGGCTCGATCACCTGGCGCTGGGCCTGTCCGTCGCGCTGAACCTCCAGAATCTCGGCTACTGCCTGCTGGGCTGCCTGCTCGGCACGCTGATCGGGGTGCTGCCGGGCATCGGCCCGGTGCCGACCATCGCCATGCTGCTGCCCATCACCTACGTGCTGCCGCCCGAGGCGGGGCTCATCATGCTGGCGGGCATCTATTACGGCGCCCAGTATGGCGGATCCACCACCGCCATCCTGGTGGCCCTGCCGGGCGAGACCTCCTCGGTGGTCTCGGTGCTGGACGGCTACCAGATGGCACGCGCCGGCCGGGCCGGGGCGGCGCTGGCGATCGCCGCACTGGGCTCGTTCTTCGCCGGCTGCGTGGCCACCGTGCTGCTGGCCGCCTTCGCGCCCGTGCTGGCGCAGATCGCCTTCCGGTTCGGTCCGGCGGAATACTTCTCCCTCATGGTGCTGGGCCTGCTGGCCGCCGTGGTGATGGCGTCGGGCTCGCTGCTGAAGGCGGTGGCCATGACCATCCTGGGACTGGCCCTGGGCATGATCGGCACGGACGTCAATTCCGGCATGCCGCGGTTCGACCTCGGATTCCTGAAGCTGCAGGACGGCCTGGATTTCGCCGTGGTGGCCATGGGGATCTTCGGCCTGGCCGAGATCATGGCCAATCTCGAGCAACGCGAACGCCGCGTCCGCATCACGGACAAGGTCGGTTCGCTGTATCCCGACCGCCGCGAGTTCCGGGAGGCCTGGCCCGCCAGCGTGCGCGGCACCCTGCTGGGCTCGGTCCTGGGCATCCTGCCCGGCGGGGGCGCGGTGCTGTCGTCGTTTGCGTCCTACACCCTGGAAAAGAAGCTCGCGCGCGAGCCCGCGCGGTTCGGCCACGGCCACCCGGCCGGCCTGGCCGGGCCCGAATCCGCCAACAATGCCGCCGCCCAGACGTCCTTCATCCCGCTGCTGACCCTGGGGATACCCGGCAATGCGGTGACGGCGCTGATGCTGGGCGCCATGATCATCCACGACGTGCAGCCGGGGCCGCGGGTGATGACGGCGCATCCCGAGGTCTTCTGGGGCCTGGTCGTCTCGATGTGGGTGGGCAACCTGATGCTGGTCGTCCTGAACCTGCCGCTGATCGGCATCTGGGTCAAGCTCCTGAAACTGCCGTACCGCGTGCTGTTCCCGGCGATCCTGGTGTTCTGCGCCATCGGCGTCTATTCCCTGGACAACAGCCTGTTCGACGTCTGGATGCTGGCCTTCTTCGGCGCGGCCGGCTACCTGTGGTCGCGCCTGGGCTGCGAGTCCGCGCCCCTGTTGCTGGGCCTGGTGCTGGGCCAGATGATGGAGGAGAACTTCCGCCGCGCGCTGCTGCTGTCGCGCGGGGATTTCTCCACCTTCCTGACGCGGCCGGTGTCGCTGTCCCTGCTGCTGGTGGCCGCCGGCCTGCTGGTCCTGATCGCGGTCCCCGTCGTCCGGCGCAAGCGCGACGAGGCCTTCGTCGAAGAATAGCGGCCGGCGGCAATTCGCAGCCTTCTTCACGAAAGGTAAGGGATGGTGAACGCCCCGCCCGTCCCATGCGCCGCGCGTGCTAGCGTAGCGGGCAGGGGACACACCCGGGAGGAGCTCACCATGCCGTCATACCGCCGTCTGATTCCATCCATCCTGCTGGCCGCCGTGCTCGCGGCCTGCGCCGCGCAACCGCGCCCGGATGCGGCCGCGCAGGCCGCCGCGCCCGCCAGTGCCGCGCCCGCCACTACGGCGGCCGCCCAGTCCGCAGCCGCCGCCTACGACTACGACATGGATGTTTTTCATCCCGTCGTGGCGCGCCACGGCATGGTCGTGTCCGAGCAGGCCCTGGCCAGCCAGGCCGGGCTGCAGATGCTGCAGGCCGGCGGCAATGCCGTGGACGCCGCCGTCGCGGTCGGGTTCGCGCTGGCCGTGGTCCTGCCCAACGCCGGCAACCTGGGCGGCGGCGGCTTCATGATGGTGCACTCCGCCCGGGACGGGCAGGACGTGGCGCTCGACTTCCGCGAGATGGCTCCGGCCCGCGCGAGCCGCGACATGTACCTCGATGCCGATGGCAAGGTGGCCGACGGCCGGTCCCTGTTCACGCACCTGGCGGTCGGCGTGCCGGGGACCGTGGCCGGCCTGACGCATGCGCTGGAGCGCTGGGGCACCTTGCCCCTGGACCGCGTCATGGCGCCCGCCATCCGCCTGGCCGAGCGCGGCTACCCCGTCAGCCAGATGCTGGCGGAGACCCTGGACAAGACGCGCGACACCATGGGGAAATGGCCCGCGACGCGCGCGATCTTCTGGCGCGACGGCAAGCCCCTGCAGGCCGGCCGGATGCTGGTGCAGAAAGACCTGGCCCGGTCGCTGCGCCTGATTGCGCGCCAGGGCGCCCGGGCTTTCTACCAGGGCCCGATCGGCGAGGGGATCGCGGCCGAAATGGCCCGGCACGGCGGTCTTATCACCCTGCAGGACCTGGCCCGGTACCGGACGGTCGAACGCACCCCCATCGTGGGCACCTACCGGGGCTATCGCGTCGTCACCATGCCGCCGCCCAGCTCGGGCGGCATCCACCTGGTCCAGATCCTGAACATGATGGAAGGCTGGCCCATCCGCCAGTGGGGGCCCGGCAGCGCCCAGACCATCCATCACATGGCCGAGGCGATGAAGCTCGCCTACGCCGACCGCTCGAAATACCTGGGAGACACCGATTTCGTGCAGGTGCCGGTGGCCGGCCTGGTGTCCAAGGCCTACGCCCGCCGCCTGGCGGCCGGCATCGACGCCACGCACGCGCGTCCCTCGGGCGAGATCCAGCCAGGCCAGCCCCAGCCGTATGAAAGCGACCAGACCACCCATTTCTCGGTGGTCGACGCCGCCGGCAATGCGGTGGCCGTCACCTATACCCTGAACACCAATTTCGGCAGCGGCATCGTGGCCGCGGGCACCGGCATCCTGCTCAACAACGAGATGGACGATTTCTCCGCCAAGCCCGGCGTGGCCAACGTCTACGGCCTGATCGGGGGCGAGGCCAACGCGATCCAGCCCGGCAAGCGGCCGCTGTCCTCGATGACGCCCACCCTGGTGCTCAAGGACGGCAAGCCCTGGCTGGTGACGGGCAGCCCGGGCGGCGCGCGCATCATCACCACGGTGCTGGAAACCGTGGTGGATGCGATCGATTTCCAGATGAACCCGGCCGAAGCCGCCGCCGTGCCGCGTTTCCACCACCAGTGGTGGCCGGACGAGCTGCGGGTGGAAAAAGGCCTCAGCCCGGACACGATCGCCTTGCTGCGCAGCTACGGCCAGCACGTCGTGGTCAAGCCCACCATGGGGAAGACGCAGACCATCCAGGTGCGCGACGGGCTGCTGTATGGCGCCTCGGACCCGCGCAATCCCGATGGCGCGGCCATCGGCAGGTAGCGCGCCCGGCGGCTGATCTGCATCAAGGCCGCGGGCCGCCCGGCGCGACGGCCCGCGCACGCCGCGTCCCGGTTCCTGTAGCATGGATGCCGTCCCGACTTCTCAGGCCGCATCCCCATGGACATCACCTGTTTCGACGATCTGCTGCAGGCGGCCCGCCAGCAGCCCGAGCCCCAGCGCCTGCTGTTCGTGTTCGCCGCCAGCGGCGTTCCCGACGACGCCACGCCAGCGCAGAAAGCCAGCCACGCCCGCGGCGAGGGCGGCGAGCTGACCCCCATCCTGTGCGTGGACAAGACACCGGCCGAGCTCGGCGATTTCGCCGCCCTGGTCGAGGAATCCCGCCGGACCGGCCAGGACTGGCAGGTGGTGTTCGTGGCCGCGATGGCGGACCAGTCGGCCTACCTGCCGGACCAGAAGGACGTGGACCTGGCCTTTCAGCGCATGACGCAGATGATCAAGTACGGGTCCGTCAGCTCGATGCTGGCTTTCGACCGCGAGGGCGAGCCCCTGGTGTTCGGGGCCGCCTGAGCCTTCGGTTCAGGCCTTGCCCGCGTCCTCGTTGCGCAGTTCCTTGCGCAGGATCTTGCCCACGTTGCTGCGCGGCAGGTCCTCGCGGAACTCCACGTATTTCGGCACCTTGTAGCCGGTCAGCAGCTTGCGGCAGTGGGCGATCACGTCGGCCTCGGTCAGGTGCGGATCCTTGCGGATCACGTAGAGCTTCACGACCTCGCCCGACGGGCCGTTGGGCACGCCAATGGCGGCGGCCTCCAGGATGCCGGGATGCTCGATGGCGGCGGCCTCGACCTCGTTGGGATACACGTTGAAGCCCGAGACCAGGATCATGTCCTTCTTGCGGTCCAGCAGGAAGACGTAGCCCTTGTCGTTCATGTAGCCGATGTCGCCGGTCATCAGCCAGCCGTCGGCATCGAAGGTCTTCGCCGTTTCTTCGGGCCGGTTCCAGTAGCCGGCCGTCACCTGGGGACCCTTGACGCAGATCTCACCCGACTCGCCGATGGCCATGTCGCGGTTGTCGGTGCGCACCGCGACCAGGGTCGAGGGCACCGGCAGGCCGATGGAGCCGTTGAAGTCGACCTTGTCCAGCGGATTGATGGTGACCGCCGGCGAGGTTTCCGTCAGCCCGTAGGCTTGGGCGATGGGCTTGCCGGTGACCTTCAGCCAGCGCGTGGCGATGGCTTCCTGCACCGCCATGCCGCCGCCCAGGGTGATGTGCAGGCTGCTGAAATCCAGCCTGGCGAAATCGGCGTTGTTCAGCAGCGCGTTGAACAGGGTGTTGACGCCCGTCAGCGCCGTGAACTTCACGCTGCCCAGTTCCTTGACGAAGCCCGGGATGTCGCGCGGATTGACGATCAGCAGGTTGCTGGCGCCCAGCTTCATGAAGGTCAGGCAGTTCGCCGTCAGGGCGAAGATGTGATAGAGGGGCAGGGCGGTGACCACGCATTCGCGTTCACCCTGGCAGAACGGCTTGACCCAGGCATGGGCCTGGCAGACGTTGGCGATCAGGTTGCCGTGGCTGAGCATCGCGCCCTTGGCCACGCCGGTGGTGCCGCCCGTGTACTGCAGGGCGGCCAGGTCGTCCGGGGACAGGGCGGGGGGCTGGTAGCCCGCCTGCGCGCCCGCCGCCAGCGCGTCGCGCAGGCGGCGGGCGCCCGGGATCTTCCATGGGCGCACGAGCTTTTTCACGTGGCGCACGACCAGGTCGGTGATCAGGCCCTTGGGAAAGCCCAGCATCTCGCCCAGCGAGGTCACGACGACGCGCTGGACCGCCGTGCCCGGCAGCGCCTCTTGCAGGGTGCAGGCAAAATTTTCTGCCACCACCACGGTCGTCGCCCCCGAGTCCGACAGCTGGTGATGAAGCTCGTGGGCCGTATACAGCGGATTGGTGTTGACCACCACGGCGCCCGCCATCAGCGTGCCGAACAGGCAGACCGGGTACTGCAACAGGTTGGGCATCATGAGGGCGACGCGGTCGCCCCGCGCCACCCCCTGGGACTGCAGCCAGGCCGCGAAGGCCTGCGCCTTGCCGTGGGCCTGGGAATAGCTCATGGACACGCCCATGCTGATGTATGCCGTGTTATCGGCATACCGCCGGCAGCTTTCCTCGAACATCTCCGCCAGCGAAGAGTAGGCCGCGGCCTGGTCGGTGATGTCAGCCGGCACCCCCTCGGGGTAATGCTCCAGCCAGATGGGTTCCATGATGGTTTCCTTTTTTGCAGTCGCGAAAAATCAGTTGGCGGTGGATGTCTGGCCCAGCAGCGCCTGTTTCAGGGATTCCTGGGCCGGCACCGCCCCCAGCCAGACCTTCAGGAGCGCGGCGGCGAAACGCGGATCCGCGACTTCGCCCAGTGCCTTGCCCTTGAATGATACCGAGACCGTCCCCTGCTGGAAACGCATCTCGACCTGGTCGCCGGAGGCGCCCTCGCCGCCGGTCTTCATGAAGGCCTCGAAGTGTTCGATCGTGTCCTTCATGGCCGCCAGCTCGGCCTCGGTATTATTGGCCTTCAGTCCGTCGTTCAGCGCGTCGGTCAATGCCTTGCTGTTGATGTCGCGCAAGAGCGTCAGGCGCAGCAGCTGCGGCTCCCCGCTGTCCACGATGACTTGCGCGTCCTGCGTCGGCTGGGGCCGGTACAGCGCCGCGACGTAGATGTGGAAGACGAAGCGCTGGCGCAGCCCCGCGCCGTTCAGCACCAAGGTCTGGCCGGCCAGCGTCTGCTGTTCGGGGACGTCGACGCTGGCGATGGTCACCGCCCCGGCGGACGGGGCGGCGCAGAGGCCCGCCGCGGCCAGTGCCGCGCCGGCGAGGCAGGCCCGCAGCCATTGCGCCGGATGGCGCGGCCGGGCGGCCTGCGCGGGGATGAACGGCATTTTCATTCTGAGTCTCCTGCCGCGCTGGCGCGCGGCTTGTGATGTTTGTACCAGGCCTTGTCGGCCAGATAGAGGGTGCGTTGCACCTCGGTATGCACCGTGCCGTCCGGACCTTTCAGCTCGACCGGATAGGTGCGTTCGGTTTCGTGGTCCCGGTCCAGCGCATCGCGGATGTCCTGCAGCTCCGCTTCCGTCAGGCGGAAATCCGCCGTCAGCGTGCAGAAGGCGGGCTTGCGGTAGCGGATCGTGGCGGCCTTGTCCCAGACGATCACGTCCGGGCCCAGGCGCGCCATCAGCATGCCCGCATGGACGCCGTCCGTGACGGCGAACAGCGAGCCGCCGTAGATCGATCCGACCACGTTGCGCGTGCGCCGGGTCAGCGCCAGCCGCACGCGGATGTGCAGCAGATCGGGCGACACGTGGGTCACCCGGCCTCCCGTGGAGCGGAAGGCCGGATGCAGGTTGAAGCCCGTGCGCATGGCGCGGGCCCGCCATCGGGGCGAGAGGCGGGACAGCTGCGAGAGCTTCATGTCAGTGCCCCGCCGGTTTGCCGGGCGGACAACAGCGGGGCGGGCGGGACACCGGGTTCACGAAGGTCCTCGATCAGAAGCGATGCGAGAACTGCACGCCGATCAGGTCTGCGCTGCTCTTGTAGTCGCCCTTCAGCACGCCGGCTTCCGGAGCCGAGGTGTTGTTGATCGAGGTGCTCTTCACGAACAGGTGGGCGTAGCCGACGTCGACGCTGGTGTTCTTGGTGAAGTTGTACTTCGCGCCCAGCGACACCCAGTAGCGGTCGTTGTCGGGCAGCGAAGCCGGCCGGTACGTGTCGCTTTGCACCGGCGACTGATCCCAGGCCACGCCGCCCTTGAAGGTCCAGTGGTCGCTGTACCGGTAGTGGGCACCCAGCGCGACGCGCCAGGAATCCTTGAACCGCAGGTCCAGTTCGGCGTTGGGGATGCCGCTGTTGTTGATCTTGAGCTCGGGGATGCTGCTCCAGCCCGTCCACGAGACGTCGCCCAGCAGGGTCCAGCGCTCGTTCAGTTGATGGACCACGCTGAAGATCGCGGTGTCGGGCAGTTCGACCGACGTTTCGGCATCGTGCGGGCCCGGGACGCCCGCTGCGGCGACCGCGCCCCAGGCGGCGGCCGGCACGCTGCGGTTGCTGACGGTGGTGGTGCCGTCCGCGTCGATCTTGACCTTCGAACGATAGGACAGGCCAAAGCGCGTGTCCGGGGTGGCTTGCCACAGGATGCCGGCGTTCCAGCCCCATGCGTCGCCTTTCGCCTTCACGCGGGCTTCCAGCTCGCCCAGGTAAATGCCGCCCATGCCCGGAGGCGCGGCGGCCGCGTTGGTCCGGCGATAGTCGGCATCCAGCTGCATCCAGTTCACACCCACGCCGATGGACAGGGTATCGGTCGCCTTGAACGCGATGGACGGGTTGACGTTGATGCTCTCGATCGAGAATTTTTCAGAGTGGCGGCTGCCCGTCCAGTTGTCCCCATAGTCGGTCATCAGGCCGAACGGCGCGCCCACACCCAGGCCGACCCACCAGCGTGGGTTGAGTTCCCAGGTGAAGTACGCATTGGGAACGACCGCCCAGGACCCGGCATCGTCGCCCTGGTTCCCGTTGACCTTCGGGCCGCCGAAGGGGCCGGCGGGAATCGCGGGAGCCGTGCTGCCGCCGTCCGAGAACTTGAAGCTGGGCTTGATCGCCACGGCGCCCGCGCTGGCGTTCATGCCCGGCAGCAGCGTCATGGCGGCCGGGTTGTAGTACACCGTGCTGGCGTCCTCGCCCAGGGCGGCGGAGCCGGCGTAGGCGCTGCCGATGCCGCTCGCGTTCTGTTCCAGCAGCTGGAAGCCGGCGGCATGGGCCGCGCCGATTCCGCCCAGGCCGAGGATCAGGGCCGAGAGGGTCTTGATCGAGTGGTGCAGTTTCATCTTGTCTCCTCCAAGGATGAGGGGTCTGGCTGGCGTCCGCGGAATTTCAGGCGCGCAGAGACCCGTGCCGTTCCGGAGGGAACGGCGTTTCAGGCGTGCAAAGACCCGCGCCGGGCCGCAGCGGCCCAGCGTCAAGGTATTGAGGGGAACGGCCGGATCAGTCCGGCTTCAAAGCGGGATCAACCATAGTCAGCTTTCATGGCGGCCCCCTTAAAGCGGTGAGGAAGTGTCGCGTCCGGCCGTCGCCCCCGCGGCGCGGCCGGTCTGCGGGTGATCCCGTCCGGCCGCAGGGCCGGATGCGGGTGATGAGGACTGGGTCGGCAGCGGTGCCCGCAGGCCGCCCAGCAGGAAAGCCATGAGGCGGCTGAGCAGCGCATCAGCATCCACAGTGCCCGTGTCGCCGTGCAGGTTCATGACGCGGCTGGAGCTTTCGGCCCCCAGGATGGCGTAGGCGGTGGCCCCCAGCATGAAGTGGAAGCGCCACACGATCTCCGCCTCGGGCACGGCGGGCACCGACGCCAGTAGGGCGCGGGTGAAGCGGTGCGCCACGACGGAGCGTTCGGCCTCGAACAGGGCGTTGATCGCGCCGTTGGGATCGGACAGGTTGCTGCTTTGCACCGGTATGAAGGCGCGGCGTTCGGCACCGGCGCTGCAGGCATGGCGCACCAGAGGGCCGAAATACGCCTCGACGATGGCCGAGGGTTTGAGCGGCTGACCTCCCGACTGGGACTCCAGCGTGTCCAGGATGCGCAGGCGCTCGTCGTTCAGCGCGTCCAGCCGGCGCTGGAAGACCGCCTCGATCAGGGCGTCTTTCGAGCCGAAGTGGTAATTCACGGCGGACAGGTTGACGTCCGCGGCCTTGGTGATCTGGCGCATGGAGGTCTTGTCGTGCCCTTGCTCGGCGAACAGTCGTTCGGCGGCGTCGAGAATGGCATCACGGGTCAGGGTGGATCGGGAGATGGTCATGTGTAGTTCAAACGTTCGTTTTAAAACTATACACAAGCAGCCCACAAACGGTATCCGTGTTACCCCTTAGATGACCGCCGTTTCATCGGGACATGCTGTGCGCTTCTTGGGGTTTTGCAGCGCAAAGGATACACTTTCAGGATTCGTGGGAACGTGGAAAAGGACGCGTGATGGCATCCGTGCGACAGTTGCTGGTGATTTCATCGCTGGTCATCGCCTGCATACTGATCGGCATGCTGGCCGTCGGCACCCGGCTGATGGATCGCCAACTCGACGGACAGCTGCAAAGCGACGGCGAGAATGCCGTCGCGACGCTGGCGTTGCTGGTCAGTGCGCAAGCCGATCCCGCGGCGCGGGTGCGGGTGCTGGAGGCCGCCTTCCAGCAGGGGCGCTTTGCCGAGCTGTCCTTGCGCCAGGGCCAGGGCGGCGCCGCCGCGTTCCAGGCGCGCCGCACGTCCGCGACCGTATCCGATGCGCCCGCGTGGTTTGCCGGCTGGGGCGCGATCGAGCCGCACCGCGCGCGCCGCCAGCTGGGCGACGGCAGCCAGCTGGACCTGGTCCTCGATCCCGGCCCGGCGCGCGACGCGCTGTGGGCGCACGTGATCCAGTGGCTGTGGCTGGCCCTGGGCATCGCCGCCTTCTGGGCCCTGTTCCTGGCCGCCTTGCTGTCGCGCCTGCGGCGCGCGCTGGCGGATGCGCCCGCCGAGGCGCCCGAGATCAAGATCAAGCAGACCGAACCCATCGAAAACGCCGAGCTGCTGGACGAAGTGCGCGAGCGCGTCTCGCCCACCATGGACGAACAGATGGCGCGCATCGAGCAGCTGGAGATCGAGCTGAACCGCGATCCGGTCACCGGCCTGGCCAACCGCGCGTACTTCCTGAACGAACTGAAGCGCGTGCTGCGCGACGACCCCCGGCAGGGCGCGGTCAGCGGCTACGTGCTGCTGGTGCGCCAGCGCGACATGGCCCGCCTGCAGAACCAGAGCGACCGCCAGGAGATCGATGACTGGCTGCGCCTGCTGGGCACGCGCCTGACCGAGGTGCTGGCCGGATATCCGCAGGCCAGGGCCCTGCCCGCGCGCCTGAATGGCGCCGACTTCGCGGTGCTGTTCCCGGTGGGGGGCGGCCCCGAGGTCATGCGCCCCATCCAGCGGCTGCACGAGCTCTTCGAGACGCTGCGCGTGAAGCTCGACAGCCAGAACCTGTCGCGCTGGGCCTTCGCCCTGACCGATTACACCGCCCAGTGCACGCCCAAGGAAGTCCTGACGCGCCTGGACCTGGCCCTGATGTGCGCCGAGAGCGCCGGCCATTCCGAGGTCGAGTTCCTCTCCCATGCCGACCGGGAGACCGGCGAGCTGCGCATGGGCGAGGCGTCGTGGCGCACCCTGATCTCTCAGGCGCTGGACCATGACCGCCTGTCGCTGGACGTGCGCCGGGTGGCATACGAGGGCGACGAGCTCTCCGAACGCTACGAGGCCTCTCTCAGCCTCCAGGAGGACGACCCCGAGCAGCCGCGGATGTCGGGTTATCTGTTCATGCCGGCGGCCGCGCGCCTGGGCCTGTCGTCGGATTGCGACATGCGCGCCCTGGCGCTGGCGCTCAGCTGGCTGGGCGAGCATCCGGGCATCCTGGTGGTGCGCATGTCGGTGTCCTCGATGCTGGATTCCCAGTACCTGGACGAGGTCCGCCAGGTCTGCGCCTATGCCGACCCCGAACTCCTGCAGCGGGTGGTGGTCGAGCTGGACGCCTACGGCCTGAGCCGCCACCTGGAGGCCTTCAAGACCTTCGCCCAGGGCCTCCAGGAGGCCGGCATGCACGTGGGGCTGCGCGGGCTGGACCAGCAGCCCGACGCGCTGCGCAAGATCCACGAGGTCGACTTCAGCTATGTCAAGCTGGGTGGCTCCTTCGTGCGGGAACTGCTGTCCAGCCCGGGCGGGGTGCAGATGATGGTGGCCGTGACGGAGACCGCCATCGGCATGGGCATGCGGGTCTACGTCGATGACGCCGACGACGAGGCGACCCGCCGCATGGTCATCGAGTACGGCGGGCTGCCGCGCCTGAATTGACGCGCCCGCACAGCCCGCCCAAGAAACCCTTTGCTTTTTTCACCGGGTTCTGTCTATAATGGCCGTCTTGGCCTATCAGCCGGGTATGCGGCATGGCGAGACGCACGTTTCGCCAGACACTACCGGGCCATGGCCGAGTTGGTAATCTCGTTTGTGTGCAAAATCATTTTGCACGAACAGGAATTTCAACCCAGAGCCCGCGCGCGGCAAGGTGCGTCGGCTTGACGGGACCAAAACTGGCTGCGTTGCCCCGGGTGCATGCTCTGGGCTTCGTTGTTAAGTTGGAACAGGAAAAATCATGATCCAAATGCAGACCACGCTGGACGTGGCCGACAACACAGGTGCGCGTTCTGTCATGTGCATCAAGGTGTTGGGCGGCTCGAAGCGCCGCTATGCCGCCATTGGCGACGTCATCAAGGTGTCCGTCAAGGAAGCGGCGCCTCGCGGGCGCGTCAAAAAGGGCGAAATCTACAACGCCGTGGTGGTGCGTACCGCCAAGGGTGTCCGCCGCAAGGATGGCTCGCTGATCCGCTTCGGCGGCAATGCGGCCGTGTTGCTCAATGCGAAACTCGAACCCATCGGCACTCGCATCTTCGGACCGGTGACGCGTGAACTGCGCACCGAAAAGTTCATGAAGATCGTGTCCCTGGCGCCCGAAGTGCTGTAAGGAGCAGATCATGCAAAACATCCGTAAAGGCGACGAAGTCATCGTTCTGGCCGGCCGCGACCGCAGCCGCCGCGGCACCGTCGTGGCCCGCGTCGACGACGACCACGTGCTGGTCGAAGGCATCAACGTCGTGAAGAAGCACGCCCGGGGTAACCCGATGGCTGGCACGCCCGGCGGCATCGTCGACAAGACCCTGCCCATCCATATCTCCAATGTGGCGATCTACAACCCGGAAACCGGCAAGGGCGACCGCGTCGGCGTCAAGGTCGTGGACGGGGCCAAGGTCCGCATTTTCCGCTCCAACGGCGCCGTCGTTGGCGCGAAGGCATAAGGGGCGCATCAAATGGCTCGTTTACAAGATTTCTATCGCACCAAGGTCGCTGCCGACCTGAAGGCGCAATTCGGCTACCAGTCGATCATGGAAGTGCCGCGCATCACCAAGATCACCCTGAACATGGGTGTGTCCGAGGCCGTGGCCGACAAGAAGATCATCGAAAACGCCGTGGGCGACATGACCAAGATCGCCGGCCAGAAGCCGGTGATCACCAAGACCCGCAAGGCTATCGCCGGCTTCAAGATCCGCGAGGACTACCCGATCGGCTGCATGGTCACCCTGCGCGGCCAGCGCATGTACGAATTCCTGGATCGCCTGATCTCCGTCGCCCTGCCGCGCGTGCGCGACTTCCGTGGCGTGTCGGGCCGCGCCTTCGATGGCCGCGGCAACTACAACATCGGGGTGAAGGAACAGATCATCTTCCCGGAAATCGAATACGACAAGATCGATGCCGTGCGCGGGATGAACATCAGCATCACCACCACCGCAAAGACCGACGAGGAAGCCAAGGCGCTGCTGAGCGCATTCAGCTTCCCCTTCCGCAACTAAGGGGCTGACGTGGCAAAACTTTCCCTCATCAATCGCGACATCAAGCGCGCCAAGCTGGCTGAAAAATTCGCAGCGAAGCGCACCGCACTGAAGGCGATCATCGCCGATCAGTCCAAATCTGACGAAGAACGCTATCAAGCTCGCCTGGCCCTGCAGCAACTGCCGCGCAACGCCAATCCCACCCGCCAGCGCAACCGCTGCGTGGTGACCGGCCGTCCCCGCGGCGTGTTCAGCAAGTTCGGGCTGACGCGTCACAAACTGCGTGAAATGGCCATGCGCGGGGAAGTCCCGGGCATGACCAAGGCCAGCTGGTAGGAGAATCACACATGAGCATGAGCGATCCCATCGCCGATATGCTGACCCGCGTGCGCAATGCGCAGATGGTCAACAAGACGTCGGTTTCCATGCCCTCCTCCAAGCTGAAGGCCGCCATCGCGGCCGTGCTGAAGGACGAAGGCTACATCGAGGATTTCCGCGTGGCGGGCGAACAGGCCAAGCCGCAACTGGAAATCACCCTGAAATACTATGCCGGCCGCCCGGTGATCGAGCGCATCGACCGCGTCTCGCGTCCCGGCCTGCGCATCTACAAGAGCAGCGTCACCATTCCCCAGGTCATGAACGGCCTGGGCGTGGCGATCGTCTCGACCCCGCGTGGCGTCATGACGGACCGCAAGGCCCGCGCCACCGGCGTGGGCGGCGAAGTGCTCTGCTACGTGGCATAAGGAGGCACTCAACATGTCACGTATCGCCAAATACCCCGTTGCGCTGCCCAAAGGCGTCGAAGCCACCATCAGCGCAGGCCAGATCGTCGTCAAGGGCCCGCTGGGCACCCTGAGCCAGGCGCTGGACGGCAACGTCCGCATCGCCCAGGAAGACGGCCAGCTGACCTTCGCCGTCGCCAACGATTCCCGTCAGGCCAATGCCATGTCCGGCACGCTGCGTGCGCTGGTCAACAACATGGTCACCGGGGTCAGCACCGGCTTCGAGCGTCGCCTGAATCTGGTCGGCGTGGGCTTCCGCGCCCAGGTCCAGGGCAATGCGCTGAAACTGCAGCTGGGCTTCTCGCACGACATCCTGCATGACATCCCCGAGGGGATCAAGATCGAATGTCCGTCCCAGACCGAGATCGTGGTCAAGGGGTCGAACAAGCAGGTTGTCGGTCAGGTGGCCGCCGAAATCCGCGCCTATCGCGAACCCGAACCCTACAAGGGCAAGGGCGTGCGTTACGCGGACGAGCGCGTCATCCTGAAGGAAACCAAGAAAAAATAAGCACGCAGGCAAGGACGAATCATGGACAAGAAACTCTCCCGTTTGCGTCGTGCTGTGGCCACCCGCCGCAAGATTCACGAACTGCGTGTGCATCGCCTGTCGGTGCACCGCACGAATCTGCACATCTACGCCAACATCATCTCGCCGGAAGGCGACCGGGTGCTCGTCAGCGCCTCCACGCTCGAACCCGAGGTCCGCAAGGAACTCGCTGGCCAGAAGGCGACCGGCGGCAACACCGCGGCTGCCAGCCTGGTGGGCAAGCGCGTGGCCGAAAAGGCCAAGGCTGCCGGCATCGAACTCGTCGCTTTCGACCGTTCGGGCTTCCGTTACCATGGCCGCGTCAAGGCGCTGGCCGAAGCCGCGCGTGAAGCCGGCTTGAAGTTCTAAGGGAATCACATGGCTAAAGCACAAGGCAAGCACGCCGCCGAGCAGGAACGCGACGACGGCATGCGCGAAAAGATGATCGCGGTCAACCGCGTCAGCAAGGTCGTCAAGGGTGGTCGCACCATGAGCTTCGCAGCGCTGACCGTGGTTGGCGATGGCGACGGCCGCATCGGCATGGGCAAGGGCAAGGCCCGCGAAGTGCCGGTCGCCGTCCAGAAGGCCATGGAACAGGCCCGCCGCGGTCTGCTCAAGGTCGCGCTGAAGAACGGCACGCTGCACCACACCGTGGTCGGCAAGCACGGCGCCTCGACCGTCCTGATCTCGCCGGCGGCCGAAGGTACCGGCGTGATCGCCGGCGGCCCGATGCGCGCGATCTTCGAAGTCATGGGTGTGCGCAACGTCGTGGCCAAGAGCCTCGGCTCGAGCAACCCCTACAACATGGTGCGCGCCACGCTCAACGGCCTGCGCGTCTGCTCCACCCCGGCGGAAATCGCCGCCAAGCGCGGCAAGTCCGTCGAAGAAATCCTGGGGTAAGACATGGCACAGAAGCAAATCAAAGTCACGCTCGTGCGCTCCGTGATCGGCACTCACAAGTCCCACCGCGCCACCGTGCGCGGCCTGGGTCTGGGCAAGGTCAACAGCAGCCGCGTCCTGATCGACACTCCCGAGGTGCGTGGGATGATCCGCAAGGTGGATTATCTGGTCACCGTCTCGGAAGCCTGAACAAAGGAATTCAGATGTCTGAAACTCAACTGAATACGCTTGCTCCCGCCGAAGGCGCCAAGCGCCCGCGCCGCCGCGTGGGCCGTGGCATCGGTTCCGGCCTGGGCAAGACGGCCGGCCGCGGCCACAAGGGCCAGAAGTCCCGTGCCGGCGGTTTCCACAAGGTCGGTTTCGAAGGCGGCCAGATGCCGCTGCAGCGTCGCCTGCCCAAGCGCGGCTTCACGCCGCTGGGCCGTCACCTGTACGCCGAGATCCGCCTGTCCGACCTGCAGGCCTTGCCCGTCGACGAGATCGACCTGCAGGTGCTGAAGGCCGCCGGCCTGGTGGGCGACATGGTGCGCTACGCCAAGGTCATCAAGACCGGCGAAATCAGCCGCAAGCTTGCCCTGAAGGGCATCAACGCAACGGCCGGCGCGCGCGCCGCGATCGAAGCGGCTGGCGGTACGCTGGCTTAAGGGGCGGCAGTGGCGAAAGCTCAGGCACATAAGCCCAGCGCAGGATACGGCGACCTCAAGCGCCGCATCCTGTTTCTCGTGCTGGCCCTGATCGTCTATCGCATGGGGACGCACATCCCCGTGCCGGGCATCAATCCCGATGCGCTGGCCGACCTGTTCCAGCAGAACCAGGGCGGCATCCTGGGCCTGTTCAACATGTTCTCCGGCGGCGCCCTGGAGCGTTTCTCGGTGCTGGCGCTGGGGATCATGCCGTACATCTCGGCGGCGATCATCATGCAGCTGCTGGCCGTGGTCGTGCCTTCCCTGGAGGCCATCAAGAAAGAAGGCCAGTCCGGGCAGCGCAAGATCACCCAGTACACGCGCTACGGCACGGTGTTCCTGGCGCTGTTCCAGGCGGTCGGGATTTCCGTCGCGCTCGAATCGCAGCCGGGCCTGGTCATCGATCCGGGGCTGTTGTTCCGCTTCACGACCATCGTGACGCTGGTGACGGGCTCGATGTTCCTGATGTGGCTGGGCGAGCAGATCACCGAGCGCGGCCTGGGCAACGGCATTTCCCTGCTGATCTTCGCCGGGATCGTGGCCGGCCTGCCCGGTGCGCTGGGCGGCATGCTGGACCTGGTGCGCACGGATGCCATGTCGGTGCTGTCGGCGCTGTTCATCCTGGCCCTGGTGGTGGCGGTCACGTATTTCGTGGTCTACGTCGAACGCGGCCAGCGCCGCATTACGGTGAACTACGCCAAGCGCCAGGTCGGCAACAAGCTCTACGGCGGACAGTCCTCGCATCTGCCGCTGAAGCTGAACATGTCCGGGGTGATTCCGCCGATCTTCGCGTCGTCCATCATCCTGCTGCCGGCCACCGTGACCAGCTGGTTCTCCAGCAATCCGAACATGCGCTGGCTGGGCGACCTGGCGGCTGCCCTGTCGCCGCGCCAGCCGCTGTACGTGACGCTGTATTCCGGACTCATCATTTTCTTCTGCTTCTTCTACACGGCGTTGGTGTTCAACAGCCGCGAGACGGCGGACAACCTGAAGAAGAGCGGCGCCTTCGTTCCCGGGATCCGTCCCGGCGAGCAGACGGCCCGCTACATCGACAAGATCCTCATGCGGCTGACGCTGTCCGGGGCCATCTATGTCACGCTGGTCTGCCTGCTGCCCGAACTGATGCAGATGCGCTGGAACGTGCCGTTCTATTTCGGCGGGACGTCGCTGCTGATCATTGTTGTCGTCGCCATGGACTTCATGGCCCAGGCCCAGGCCTACATGATGTCCCAACAGTATGATTCGCTGCTCCGGAAGGCCAACTTCAAGGGCGCGAGTCTTCCCATGCGCTAATTGATCATGTCCAAGGACGACGTCATCCAGATGCAAGGGGAGGTCATCGAGAACCTTCCCAACGCAACGTTTCGTGTCAAGCTGGAAAACGGCCACATGGTGTTGGGCCACATTTCGGGCAAGATGCGTATGCACTATATCCGGATCCTTCCGGGCGACAAGGTCACAGTGGAGCTCACGCCCTATGACCTGTCGCGCGCCAGGATAGTTTTCCGCTCCAAATAGGCGGCCGGTCAAAAACCAGGAGAATCCCATGAAGGTAATGGCATCGGTAAAGCGGATCTGCCGCAACTGCAAAATCATCAAACGTCACGGCGTGGTGCGAGTCATCTGCACCGACCCGCGTCACAAGCAACGCCAAGGCTAAGGCCGGGCACCACGGATTTCACGAGGAACAGTCATGGCCCGTATTGCTGGCATCAATATTCCGCCGCACCAACACGCCGAGATCGGCTTGACCGCGATTTTCGGTATCGGACGCGCTCGTGCCCGCAAGATTTGCGAAGCGACCGGTATCGAGTACTCCAAGAAGATCAAGGATCTGAGCGACGCTGAACTGGAAAAGATCCGCGAGCAGGTTCACGCCTTCACCGTCGAAGGCGACCTGCGCCGCGAAGTGCAGCTCTCGATCAAGCGTCTGATCGACCTGGGCACGTATCGTGGCATGCGCCACAAGCGTGGCCTGCCGGTGCGCGGTCAACGCACCCGCACGAACGCCCGCACCCGCAAGGGCCCGCGTCGCGCCGCCGCGTCCCTGAAGAAATAACGAGGAATCAACATGGCCAAAGCACAAGCCGGCGCCGCGCGCGTCCGCAAGAAAGTCAAGAAGAACGTCTCGGACGGGATTGCCCACGTCCACGCGTCCTTCAACAACACCATCATCACGATCACCGACCGCCAGGGCAATGCCCTGTCGTGGGCGACGTCCGGCGGCGCCGGCTTCAAGGGCTCGCGCAAGTCGACCCCGTTCGCCGCCCAGGTCGCCGCTGAATCCGCCGGCCGCGTGGCCCAGGAATACGGCATCAAGACGCTGGAAGTCCGCATCAAGGGCCCCGGTCCCGGCCGCGAATCGTCCGTGCGTGCGTTGAATGCCCTGGGGATCAAGATCTCCAGCATTTCCGACATCACGCCGGTGCCGCACAACGGCTGCCGTCCGCCCAAGCGCCGTCGCATCTAAGGGGAACATCTTGGCTCGTTACACTGGACCCAAATGCAAGCTCTCGCGCCGCGAGGGCACCGACCTGTTCCTGAAGAGCGCCCGCCGCTCGCTGGATTCCAAGTGCAAGCTGGAATCCAAGCCCGGCCAGCATGGCCGCACTTCGGGTTCCCGCACCTCCGACTTCGGTCTGCAGCTGCGTGAAAAGCAGAAACTCAAGCGCATGTACGGCGTGCTGGAAAAGCAGTTCCGCCGTTACTTCGAAGAGGCCGAGCGCCGTCGCGGCAACACCGGCGAGACCCTGATCCAGCTGCTGGAATCCCGCCTGGACAACGTCGTGTACCGCATGGGCTTCGGCTCGACGCGCGCCGAAGCGCGCCAGCTGGTCAACCACCGCGCTATCGAGCTCAACGGCCATACCGCCGACATCGCCTCGATGCTGGTCAAGGCCGGCGACGTGGTGGCCGTGCGTGAAAAGGCGAAGAACCAGATCCGCATCAAGGAATCCCTGGAACTGGCCAGCGGCAACGGCCTGCCCCAGTGGGTCGAGGTCGATGCCGGCAAGCTCTCGGGCGTGTTCAAGCAGGCCCCGGACCGCGCCGACGTCGCGCACGACGTCAACGAATCCATGGTCGTGGAACTGTATTCCCGCTAATCGATTCCGGCGGCTTCGCGCCGCCGCGCGGGTTCCGGGCGTCGCGCCCGGGCCCGCCGCACAGCCCACGCCCGGGCATTGCCCGGGGTGGGCTGCGCTCATGTTCCGGCCCGACCGCCGGTCCTTCATTTCCGTCAGCCTTATCGGTGTAACGAGCCGAGGGTATTGAAAAGGAACAGTCATGTCAGCACAAGGTTTTCTCAAGCCCCGCACCATCACGGTGGAATCGCTGGGCGCCAATCACGCCAAGGTCATCATGGAGCCCTTCGAGCGCGGCTACGGCCACACGCTGGGCAACGCGCTGCGCCGCATCCTGCTGTCCTCGATGACCGGCTACGCGCCCACCGAGGTGCAGATCAGCGGTGTCGTGCATGAATATTCCACGGTTGCCGGGGTGCGCGAGGACGTCGTCGACATCCTGCTGAACCTGAAGGGCGTGGTCTTCAAGCTGCACAATCGCGACGAAGTCACGCTGCAGCTCAACAAGCAGGGCCCCGGCGAAGTCCGTGCCCGCGACATCGAACTGCCCCACGACGTGGAGATCGTCAACCCGGATCACCTGATCGCCACGCTGACCGACGACGGCCGCCTGGAGATGCAGGTCAAGGTCGAGCAGGGCCGCGGCTATGTGCCCGGCAACGTGCGCGCGCTGGTGGACGACCGTTCGGCCACCATCGGCCAGATCGTTCTGGATGCGTCCTTCAGCCCCGTGCGCCGCGTCAGCTACGCCGTGGAGAACGCCCGCGTCGAGCAGCGCACCGATCTGGACAAGCTGGTGCTGGACGTGCTGACCAACGGGGTCATCAGCCCCGAGGAAGCCGTGCGCCAGTCGGCCCGCATCCTGATGGACCAGGTCGCGGTGTTCGTGTCGCTGGCCGACAAGGACGCCGGCCAGCTGACGACCAGCGTGCCGGTGGGCGGCCAGTCCGCGCCGATCGATCCGGTGCTGCTGCGCCCGGTCGACGACCTGGAACTCACCGTGCGTTCGGCCAACTGCCTGAAGGCCGAGAACATCTACTACATCGGCGACCTGATCCAGCGCACCGAGAACGAGCTGCTGAAGACCCCCAACCTGGGCCGCAAGTCGCTCAACGAGATCAAGGAAGTCCTGGCCGCACGCGGCCTGACCCTGGGGATGAAGCTCGAGAACTGGCCGCCCGTCGGCCTCGAGCGCCCCTGATCGTTCGCGGCATGGGCGGCAGTCATGCTCGCCCATGCTAAAATCCCGCGCCTGCCTCTGTCCGGGGCAGGCATAACGACCCACCCGGACCGCGCCCCTGGCGATAGAAGATCCGGGTTTCAGATTCAATATAGGAAATCACCATGCGCCATCGTTCAGGCCTTCGCAAACTCAACCGCACCAGCAGCCACCGTCTCGCCATGTTCCGCAACATGGCCGTGTCCCTGCTGACCCACGAAGCCATCAAGACCACGCTGCCCAAGGCCAAGGAACTGCGCCGCGTCGTCGAGCCGCTGATCACGCTGGGCAAGAACCCCACGCTGGCCAATCGCCGCCTGGCCTTCGCCCGCCTGCGCGACCGCGACGCCGTGACCAAGCTCTTCAACGACATCGGACCGCGCTTCGCGGCCCGCAACGGCGGCTACACCCGCGTGCTGAAGATGGGCTTCCGCCAGGGCGACAATGCCCCCATGGCCTACATGGAGCTGGTGGACCGCCCGGAGGCCGAGGCCGCCGCGGAATAAGTCCGGCGTCGGGTCCCGGCGGCGCGCCGGATCCCGATTCACGGTCTTCGAGGGCCTGAGGCATCGCCGCCTCAGGCCCTTTTTCCATGTAGAATCAAAGAGTTTTGTCCATACGGATTTACCATGTCTGAGCTTGCTGGGTCGGCGCCCGCGCCGGGCGGTGCGCCATCGGGTTTGCGGCGGCAGGACGGCGCGCCCGACGATGCCGTGGTCGTGCTGGGGACCGTCCCCGACGCGCTGCTGGCCAAGCGCATGGCCCACGTGCTGGTCGAGGAATCGCTGGTGGCCTGCGCGCAGGTGGGCGCGGCCATGACGTCCATGTACCTGTGGCAGGGCAAGCTCGAGGGCGGGGAGGAAGTCCCCCTGACGCTGAAGACCACGGCGGCGGCCTTGCCCGCCCTGTACCGGCGCTACTGCGAGCTGCATCCCTACGAGGTCCCCGAATTCCTGGTGCTTGGCGTGGCCGCCGGCAGCGTCCCCTATCTGGACTGGGTCCGGGACAGCGTCGCCCAAGAGAAATCCGCATGAAGAAAATCCTGTTTGCGCTATTGCTGGGCATCCTGTCGCTCGGCGTCCTGGGCGCCGCGCGCGCAGAGGACGATTTCCTGGACCCGGCGGCGGCTTTCGTCGATACGGTCGCCATGGCCGATCCCCTGACCCTGGACGTCCACTACCGGATCGCGCCGGGCTACTACATGTACCAGGAGCGTTTCGAGGTGCGGATCGAGGACGCGCAGGGACAGCTGCTGCTGTTCCGGCGCTCGGCGCTGACGCCGCCCGAGGCCGAAACCCGCAAGCCGCTGTGGAGCGCGCCGCCGCATCTGCCCAGGGGGCAGGTGAAATACGATCCGACCTTCGGGCAGGACATGGAGGTCTATCACGGGGGGGTCACCCTGCGCGTGCCCCTGCAGGCGGGCGCGTCCGGCCCCTTGCAGGTGACGGTGACCGGCCAGGGATGCGCGGATGCGGGGCTGTGCTATCCGCCGATGACCCAGCAGTTCGCGCTGCTGGCGCAGGACGGCGGCTATGCCGCCCAGGGCGCGCAGGTCCGGGACCGGGTGCCGCCGCCGCAGGACGAGGCCGTCGGCGACGGCCAGGCGTCCGGCGGCGTGGAGCAGGCGGGCGGCGGGGCTTTCGGCAACGTCCCGCAGGCCGGTGCCGGGTCCGCAGGTCCCGGTGGCCCGGCGGCCGGGCCGGACCTGCTGGATCTGGGCGACACCGGCATGGCGGCGTGGCTGCGCCAGGCGCCCCTGTGGCAGATTCTGGGACTGAGCTTCCTGCTGGGGATCCTGCTGTCGCTGACACCCTGCGTGCTGCCCATGGTGCCGATTCTGCTGGCCATCGTCGCCGGCAAGACGCCGGCGGAGATCGGGCGCGGCCGTGGCCTGGCCCTGGCGGCTGTCTACGTCCTGGGCATGTCGGTGGTCTATACCGCCCTGGGGGTGGCGGCGGGCCTGCTGGGCGCCGGCCTGGCCGCCTGGCTGCAATCGCCCTGGGTGCTGGGAACCTTCGCGGTGCTGCTGGCGCTGTTCGCCCTGGCCATGCTGGACGTCTTCACGCTGCAGGCGCCGGTCGGCCTGCAGTCCCGCCTGCAGGCCTGGCAGCAGCGGCTGCCGGGCGGGCGTGCGGGCGGAGTGCTGCTGATGGGCATGTTGTCGGCGCTGATCGTCGGGCCCTGCATCGCCGCGCCCCTGGCGGGCGTGCTGTTGTTCATCTCGCAGACGGGCGACGTCGCCGTCGGCGGCGGGGCCCTGTTCGCCATGGCGTGGGGCGAGGGACTGCTGCTGCTGGCCGTGGGGGCCGGTGCCGGGGCGCTGCTGCCGCGCGCGGGTGCCTGGATGAATCCGCTCAAGGCGGGCTTCGGTCTGCTGCTGCTGGCGACTGCCTGGTGGATGGCGCAGCCGCTGCTGGCCGCGCCGCTGGCGGTCGCGGGCTGGATCCTGCTGGCGTTCTGGGCCGCCCTGATGCTGTGGGGCGGCGGCGCCCCGGCCGGCACCCTGCGGCTGCTGCTGCGCGCGGCGGCGCTGATGCTGGCCCTGTGGGGGCTGGCCCAGGGCGCCGGCCTGCTCGCGGGCGGGCGCGACATGCTGCGGCCGCTGGCGCCGTTTGCCGCGGGCGGCGCGCCGGCTGGCGGGACGGTGGACGGGACGGCTGCCGTTCGTGCGCGTTTCACGCCGGTCCGGTCCGTGGCGGAGCTGGACGCCCTGCTGGCGTCGACCGACCGCCCGGTCATGCTGGATTTTTACGCCGACTGGTGCGTGTCGTGCCTGGAAATGGAGAAATTCACGTTCAGCGACGCGCGGGTCGCCGAGGCCATGGGCCGCATGCGCCTGCTGCAGGCCGACGTGACGCGGATGACGGCCGAGGACCGGGCGCTGCTGGCGAGATTCGATCTGTTCGGCCCGCCCGGGATCCTGTTCTTCGACCGGCGAGGCCAGGCGCTGCCCGGGGCGCGCGTCGTGGGCTTCAAGAAGGCCGATGCATTCGTGGCAATCCAGCAGCGGGTCTTGTCCGCCCCCTGAGGGGCATCGTCAAGGAAGGCGGCGGTCATGGCGGCGGCCTGGGGCACGCGCCAGGGGGGGGTAGGCCGGACGCGCGTCCGGTGGTTTCCGTCTATTCGTCCGGCGACGCATCGCCCTGTCGCGCGAGGGCATCGGCCGGGTCGGCGGGATCTTCGCCGGCCTGCGCCTTGTTCTTCTCGATCGCGGCGCCCGCCAGGATGCCGATCTCGTACAGCAGGCACAGCGGCGCGGCCAGCAGCACCTGGCTGAGCACGTCGGGCGGTGTGACCACCGCCGCCAGGATAAAGGCGCCCACGACCACGTAGCCGCGGATCTCGCGCAGTTTCTTGACGGTGACCATGCCGGTCTTGACCAGCAGGACGACGGCCACCGGCACCTCGAACGTCACGCCGAAGGCGATGAACATCGTCAGCACGAAGTTGACGTAGGCCTCGATGTCCGGCGCCGGCGTGATCGAATGGGGCGCGAAGTGCGCGATGAACCGGAAGACGGTGTGGAACACCACGAAATAGCAGAACGCCATCCCCAGCAGGAACAGGAAGGTGCTGGAGATGATCAGCGGCAGGGCCAGGCGCTGTTCGTGCCGGTACAGGCCGGGGGCGACGAAGGCCCAGGCCTGGTACAGCACGAAAGGCAGCGACAGCACGAAGGCCGCCAGCAGCGTGACCTTGATCGGCACCATGAAGGGCGTGATGACCCCTGTGGCGATCATGCGCGTGCCTTCCGGCAGGGACGCCAGCATGGGCTGGGCCAGGATGTCGTAGATGGCCGACGGGCCGGGGTACAGGAACAGCACCACGAAGATGCCCAGCACCGCCACGACGGCGCGCAGCAGCCGGCTGCGCAGCTCCATCAGGTGCGAGATGAAGGTGTCCTGGGAGGACGCGTCGGAAGCGTCAGTCATCTTTCTCTTTCTTCACGTCGAGCGCCTTGCGGGCGTCGTCCAGGGAATCCTCGAGCGCCTGGGCGGGCTGCTCGACGGCGGTCTTGAGCTCCTCGACCGAGGACGTCATGGAGGTCTGCACCGAGCGGGCGGCGTCTTCCATCTGGTGTTTGATGTCGCCGATTTCCTTCAGGTCGATTTCCTTCTGGATGTCGGATTTGACCTCGTTCACGTAGCGCTGGGCGCGGCCGAGCAGGTGCCCGACCGTGCGGGCGACCTTGGGCAGGCGTTCCGGACCGATGACGATCAGCGCGATCACGCCGACCAGCATCAGTTCGCTGAAGCTGACATCGAACATGGTGGTTTACGGTCCGGGATGCGGGATCAGGCGTCGGTCTTTTCGCGCGCCTGGACGTCCACCGTGTTGGAATCCTCGACTTGCTGGGTGACGGCCGGCTTGTTGTCGGCATCCTGCTGGGCGTCCTTCATGCCTTTCTTGAAGCCCTTGACGGCCCCGCCGAGGTCCTCGCCGACGTTGCGCAGTTTTTTGGTGCCGAAAATCAAGGCGACGATGACCAGAACGATCAGCCAGTGCCAGATGCTGAAACTACCCATGAGGGACTCCTTAGGCGGCCGGTGCCGCGCGTTTTGACCAGGGGCGTGCGCCGCCCAGGATGTGAAAGTGCAGGTGGTCGATTTCCTGACCGCCTTCGATGCCGGTGTTGGCCACCAGCCGGAAGCCGCCCGCCGGCATCGGATTGCAGCCGTTCTCGGCCGCGAGCCGGGGCACCAGCTGCAACATGCGCGCCAGCCATTCGCCGTCGGCCGGCCCGATGTGCGCCATCGAGGCGATGTGGTGCCTGGGGATCAGCAGCAGGTGGACCGGCGCGGCCGGGTTGATGTCGTGAAACGCGAGGAATTCGTCGTCTTCGTGCACGATGCGGGCTGGGATCTCGTGCCGGGCGATTTTACAGAACAGGCAATCGTGACTCATGAGGTTCTACGCGGACGGGGCCGGACATCGACCCGCTCAACCTCGTATGTTGCCACAATTTTCCTGGCATTGTGCTGATCGGGCCGGTGAATGCCGCCGCGTGAGGGTATGTCCTAGGACAGTGCCTCAGTCCTTGGGGCGGGCGGCCTTTTCCGCCAGGCCGGACAGGCCTTCGCGGCGGGCGAGCTCGGCCAGCACGTCCTCGGGACGCAGGCCGAAATGGGTCAGCGCGACCAGGCAATGGAACCACAGGTCCGCAGTCTCGGCCACGATGCGGTCGGGCGTGCCGTCCTTGGCCGCCATGACGAGTTCGGTGGCCTCTTCGCCGATCTTCTTCAGGAAGGCGTCCGGCCCGCGGGCCAGGAGCTTGGCGGTGTAGGAGGTCGAGGGATCGCCGCCGCGGTCGGGGCGGCGGCTTGCCAGGGTGTCGGCCAGGCGCGCCAGGAGATCGGTGCTGGAGGATGGGGAGGTGTCGGCGGAAGTCATGTCGGGATTGCCAGGAGTGGTGGACGCCGGGCGGCGCCCGCCCGCACGCTAGGGGTGCGGGGTCTTGTAGATGGAATGCGGATCCTTCAGGACCGGGTCCCGGACGACCCAGGCGCCGTCCTGCGCGTCCAGGCTGCGGAAGAAGCAGTGCGCGCGGCCGGTGTGGCAGGCGATGCCGCCGATCTGGGTGACCTTGAGCAGCACGACGTCGCCATCGCAGTCCAGGCGGATGTCGTGGACCTGTTGGACGTGGCCGGATTCCTCGCCCTTGCGCCACAGGCGCTGGCGTGACCGGGAAAAATACACGGCCTGGCCGGTGCGGACGGTCTCCTGGATGGATTCCGCGTTCATCCAGGCCATCATCAGCACGGCGCCGCTGTCGGCGTCCTGGGCGATGGCGGGAATCAGGCCCTGCTCGTCGAAGCGCAGGGCCGCGAGCCAGGCGGGACCGCCGGCCGGGGCGGTGGAGGGGGGGAGACCGCCGGACGTCATGCCCGTCGCACCGGAATGCCCTGGCCGGCCAGGAAGTCCTTGGCCTCGGCCAGGGTGTGCTGGCCGAAGTGGAAGATGCTGGCCGCCAGCACCGCGCTGGCGTGGCCCAGGGTGACGCCGTCGGCCAGGTGCTGGAGCGTGCCGACGCCGCCGGACGCGATCACCGGGACGGGGACCGCGTCGGAGACGGCGCGGGTGAGTTCGAGGTCGAAGCCGGACTTCGTGCCGTCGCGGTCCATGCTGGTCAGCAGCAGCTCGCCGGCGCCCAGGTCGGCCATGCGGCGCGCCCATTGCACGGCGTCCAGCCCGGCACTGCGGCGGCCGCCGTGGGTGAAGACCTCCCAGCGCGGCGCCTCTCCGGGCGCGGACACGCGGCGCGCGTCGATGGCGACGACGATGCATTGCGAGCCGTGGTGGCCGGCGGCCTCGGCGACCAGCTCGGGCCGCGCGACGGCGGCGCTGTTGATGGAGACCTTGTCCGCCCCAGCGTCCAGCAGGCGCTGCACGTCGGCCACCTGGCGCACGCCGCCGCCGACGGTCAGGGGGATGAAGACCTGGCGCGCGACGGATTCGATGATGGGCAGGATCAGGTCGCGCTCGTCGGAGGTGGCGGTGATGTCCAGGAAGGTCAGTTCGTCGGCGCCCTGCTCGTTGTAGCGGCGGGCGATCTCCACGGGATCGCCGGCATCGGCCAAGTTGACGAAGTTGACGCCCTTGACGACGCGTCCGGCGTTGACGTCCAGGCACGGGATGATGCGGCAGCACAGGCCCGAGGACGGGTCCCCGGCGGCGCCGCGGATGCCGGGCGGAAGGTCGGCCAGGGGCACGGCGGCGCTCATTCGGCGGGCCCGGAGACGGTGTCGCCCGCCGGACCGGCCGCCGCGTCCTGGACCCCGCACAGCGAATCGGCGAGGCTCTGGGCCGCCGCGAATTCCAGCGTGCCCTCGTAGAGGCTGCGGCCCAGGATGGCGCCATCGACGCCCTGGTCGGCCACGGCGCACAGGGCGCGGATGTCGTCCAGCGAGGCCACGCCGCCAGAGGCGATGACCGGGATGCGGACCTGCTGAGCCAGGCGCACGGTGGCCTCGATGTTGACGCCGCTCAGCATGCCGTCGCGGCCGATGTCGGTGTAGATGATGGATTCGCAGCCGTAGTCTTCGAACTTGCGGGCCAGGTCGACGACGTCGTGGCGGGTGAGCTTGGACCAGCCGTCGGTGGCGACCTTGCCGTCGCGGGCGTCGAGCCCGACGATGATGTGGCCCGGGAAGGCGGAGCAGGCGTCGCTGAGAAAGCCCGGATCCTTGACCGCCGCGGTGCCGATGATCACGTAGGAGATGCCGTTGTCCAGGTAGTATTCCACGGTGTCCAGATCGCGGATGCCGCCGCCGATCTGGATGGGGATTTCCTCGTCGATGGCGTCGACGATCGCCTCGATGGCGGCGCGGTTGCGCGGCTTGCCGGCGACGGCGCCGTTCAGGTCCACCAGGTGCAGGCGGCGGGCGCCCTGTTCGGCCCACTGGCTGGCCATGGCGGCGGGATCTTCGGAAAAGACGGTGGCATCGGCCAGGTCGCCTTGGCGCAGGCGCACGCAGCGGCCGTCTTTGAGGTCGATGGCGGGGATCAGAAGCATGGTCGTCGTGTCAGTGCAGGAAGAAAGGGGAACCCGGACCGACGGTCAGGGCTGCCAGCGGGTGAAGTTGCGGTAGATCTGCAAGCCGGGTGCGGCGCTCTTTTCTGGGTGAAACTGTACGGCAAAAATATTGCCCGCCGCAACGGCACAGCAGAAAGCATGCCCGTAGCGGCTGGTGGCCGCCGTGAGCGCGGCGTCGGCCGGCTCGGCGTAGTAGCTGTGGACGAAGTAGAACGGCGTGTCCTGTCCGATGCCTTCCCAGAGGGGATGGGGGCGGGTCTGGCTGACCGCGTTCCAGCCCATGTGCGGGACCTTGAGGCGCACGACCGACGCCTCGGCGGGGGGCTGGAAGGCCGGCCCCTGGAAGCGCCGGACGCGGCCGGCGAACAGGCCCAGGCCGGGCGTGTCGCCCTCGTCGCTGCCCTCGAACAGCATCTGCTCGCCCACGCACACCCCCAGCAGGGGCTTCTCGCGTGCGGCCCGCAGGACGGCATCGCGCAGGCCCGAGGTCTCCAGCGTGCGCATGCAGTCGGGCATGGCGCCCTGTCCGGGAAAGACGATGCGGTCGGCCGCCAGGATCTCGGCCGGGCTGCGCGCGATGCCGATGTCGTGGTCGGGCGCCGCGGCCTGCAGGGCGCGGGCCACCGAGTGGAAATTGCCCATGCCGTAGTCGACGATGGCGATGCGAGTCACGATGCGGGTCCTGAGAAGGATGTGCGGTGAATGAAGGCGGCCGGCCGCCGCCGGTCAGAGGGAGCCCTTGGTCGAGGGGATGGCGCCGCCGGCCCGGGGGTCGACTTCCGTGGCCATGCGCAGTGCCCGGCCGAAGGCCTTGAAGATGGTCTCGCACTGGTGGTGGGCGTTCTCGCCGCGCAGATTGTCGATGTGCACGGTGGCCTGGGCATGATTGACGAAACCCTGGAAGAATTCGCGGGCGAGATCCACGTCGAAGGTGCCGATGCGCGCGCGCGTGTAGTCCACGTGGTAGAAAAGGCCGGGGCGGCCGGAGAGGTCCACCACCACGCGCGACAGCGCCTCGTCCAGCGGCACGTAGGCGTGGCCGTAGCGGCGCAGGCCCGCCTTGTTGCCGGCGGCGGCTGCGAATGCCTGGCCCAGGGTGATGCCCACGTCCTCGACGCTGTGGTGATCGTCGATGTGGGTGTCGCCGTCGCAGTGGATGTCCAGGTCGAACAGGCCGTGGCGGGCGATCTGGTCCAGCATGTGGTCGAGGAACGGCACGCCGGTGTTGAGCGTGCGCGAGCCGGTGCCGTCCAGGTCCAGCGTGACGCGGATGCGGGTTTCCTGGGTGTTGCGTTCGATCGTGGCGGTGCGCATGACGGGGGGGCGGATCCTGTGCGGTGGCGGTCGCGAGACCGGAAGTGGCGGTGGTGCGGCCTCAGGCCGGGGTGTCCAGGCGCAGCGTGGCGCTGGCCGCGTGGGCGTGCAGGCCTTCGCCGGTGGCCAGGGTCGCGGCGATGCGGCCCAGTACCTGGGCGCCGGCCCGGGACACCTGGATCAGGCTGCTGCGCTTCTGGAAATCATACACGCCCAGCGGCGAGGAGAAACGGGCGGTGCGCGCGGTCGGCAGCACGTGGTTCGGCCCGGCGCAATAGTCGCCCAGGGATTCCGAACTGTAGGCCCCCAGGAAGATCGCGCCCGCATGGCGGATCAGCGGCAGCAGGGCCTGCGGATCGCGGGTGGAGACCTCGAGGTGTTCGGGCGCGATGCGGTTGACCAGCTCGCAGGCCTGCTCGAGGCTGTCCGTGCGGATCAGCGCCCCGCGCTTGGCCAGGCTGACGCGCAGGATGTCGGCGCGCGGCTGGCCCGGCAGCAGGCGCCCGATGGCGGCCTGCACGGCGTCCAGGTAAGCCTCGTCGGGGCACAGCAGGATGGCCTGGGCCATCTCGTCGTGCTCGGCCTGGGAGAACAGGTCGATGGCCAGCCATTCGGCGGGGGTGCTGCCGTCGGCCAGGATCAGGATCTCGGACGGCCCCGCGATCATGTCGATGCCCACCGTGCCGAATACGCGCCGCTTGGCGGCGGCGACGTAGGCATTGCCCGGGCCGACGATCTTGTCCACGGCGGGCAGGCTCTGGGTGCCGTAGGCCAGGGCGCCGACGGCCTGGGCGCCGCCCATGGCGAAGACCCGGTCGGCTCCGCCGACCGCCGCGGCGGCCAGCACGATGGGATTGCGGGCGCCGCCCGGGGTGGGCGTGACCATGATCAGTTCGGGCACGCCGGCGACCTTGGCCGGGATGGCGTTCATCAGCACCGACGAGGGGTAGGCGGCCTTGCCGCCTGGCACGTAGAGGCCGACGCGGTCCAGCGGCGTGATCTGCTGGCCCAGCATCGTGCCGTCGGCCTCGGTGTAGGTCCAGGTCTCGCTGCGCTGGTGTTCATGGTAGCGGCGGACGCGGTCGGCGGCGGATTCCAGTGCCGCGCGCTGGCCGGACGGCAGGGCGTCCAGGGCGGCGAGCCAGTCGCGGCGGGGGATCTCGAGCTCGTCCATCGTGCCGGCCTGGACGTGGTCGAAGCGGGCGGTGTAGTCCAGCACCGCCGCGTCGCCGCGCGCCTGGACGTCGCGCAGGATGTCGCGCACCGTGGATTCGATGGTTTCGTCCTGCGAGGCGTCGTAGGCCAGCAGGCGGGTCAGGGCCGCATCGAAATCGGCGGATCGGGTATCCAGGCGCTTGATCAGGGACATGACGGAAACGGGTGTGTAAAGGTCTATCTTACCGGACGGCTCAGGCCATGTGCGTGGAGGCTTGCGCGAAGGCGTCCAGGAAAGGCTGCAGGCGCGGGCCGTGCATCTTCAGCGCCGCCTGGTTGACGATCAGGCGCGAGGAGATCTGGCGGATTTCCTCGACCTCGACCAGGCGGTTGGCGCGCAGGGTGCCGCCCGAGGACACCAGGTCGACGATGGCGTCGGCCAGCCCCACCAGCGGGGCGAGCTCCATGGAGCCGTAGAGCTTGATGATGTCCACGTGCACGCCCTTGGCGGCGAAGTGCTCGCGCGCCGCGCGCACGTATTTGGTGGCGATGCGCAGGCGCGATCCCTGGCGCACCGCGGTCTGGTAGTCGAAGCCCTCCGGGGCGGCTACGCACAGCCGGCAGCGGGCGATGTTGAGGTCGATGGGCTGGTACAGGCCCCCGGGGTGCTGGGCCATGTGCTCGTGCAGCACGTCCTTGCCCGCGATGCCGAAATCCGCCGCGCCGTACTGCACGTAGGTGGGCACGTCCGAGGCGCGCACGATGATGATGCGCAGCGCGTCGGAGTCGGTCGGCAGGATCAGCTTGCGCGAGGTCTCGGGATTCTCGGGCACGCCCACGCCGGCGGCGGCCAGCAGCGGCAGGGTTTCTTCGAAGATGCGCCCTTTGGACAAGGCCAGGGTCAGCGGGGGTTGTGCCATGTGTCGTCTGCCTATTGGATGCGTTGGATGTCGGCGCCCAGGGCCTGCAGCTTGCGCTCCATGTGCTCGTAGCCGCGGTCCAGGTGATAGATGCGCTCGACGGTCGTGCGGCCCTGGGCGGCGAGGCCGGCGATGACGAGGCTGGCCGAGGCCCGCAGGTCGGTGGCCATGACGGTGGCGCCCAGCAGCCGCGGGTGGCCCTGGACGACGGCGGTGTGGCCGTCGATCTCGATGTCGGCGCCCATGCGGCAGAGTTCCTGCACGTGCATGAAGCGGTTCTCGAAGATGTTCTCCGTGATGACCGCCGTGCCTTCGGCCAAGGTGTTCAGCGCCATCACCTGCGCCTGCATGTCGGTCGGAAAGCCCGGGTACTCGCTGGTGCGGAACCCCGTGGCGCGGGGCCGGCCGGCCATGCGGGCGCGGATCCAGTCCGGGCCGGTGGTGATCTCCAGGCCGGCGTCGCGCAGCTTGTCGAGCACGGCGCCCAGGGTGTCGGGCGCGGCGCGGCGCAGGGTGATGTCGCCGCCGGTGGCCGCCACGGCGCACAGGAAGGTGCCGGCCTCGATGCGGTCGGGCACGACGCTGTGGCGCGCGCCGTGCAGGCGCTGCACGCCCTCGATGACGATGCGGTCCGTGCCGTGGCCCTCGATGTGCGCGCCCATGGCGATCAGGACCCGGGCCAGGTCGACGACCTCGGGCTCGCAGGCGGCGTTCTCCAGGACCGTACGGCCCTCGGCCAGGGCGGCGGCCATCATCAGGTTCTCGGTGCCGGTGACCGTGACCATGTCGGTCAGGATGCTGGCGCCCTTCAGGCGCTGCGCCTCGGCCACGACGAAGCCGTGGTCGATGTGGATGCGCGCGCCCATGGCGGCCAAGCCCTTGATGTGCTGGTCCACGGGGCGCTGCCCGATGGCGCAGCCGCCGGGCAGGCTCACCCGGGCGCGGCCGAAGCGCGCGACCAGCGGCCCCAGCACCAGGATCGAGGCCCGCATGGTCTTGACCAGCTCGTAGGGGGCCTCCTGGCTGTGGATCTCGTCGGCCTGCAGGACGACCTGCTCGGGCCCCGGGCGGCTGGTGCGCACGCCCATGCGCTCCAGCAGCGTCAGCGTCGTGCCGATGTCCCGCAGGGCGGGAATGTTGTCCAGCGTCAGCGGCTCGTCGGTCAGCAGCGCGGCGCAGAGAATGGGCAGCGCGGCGTTCTTGGCCCCGGAAATCGTGACTTCGCCATGCAGGGGGCGCCCGCCCTGGATGAGCAGCTTATCCATTGTCTTGCGCGTCGGCGTATTCGGCGGGCGTGAGGTTGCGCATCGACAGCGCGTGGATTTCCGCGCGCATGCGGTCGCCCAGCGCCTGGTAGACCGTGCGGTGGCGGGCGAGGGTGTTCTGTCCCTCGAAGGCCTTGCTGACGATCAGCGCCTCGAAGTGGGCGCCGTCGCCGTAGACTTCGATGTGTTCGCAGTCCAGGTGCTCGGCGATGTACTGGCGGACGAGTTCGGGGGTCGGCTGCATGGCTTAACTCCGTAATTTGTAGCCTCGCGCCAGCAGGCGCAGGGCAAAGAGGCTGAGGGCGAGGGCGACGGCCAGCACCACGGCCAGCCCGTGCCAGGGGGACACGTCCGAGACGGCGAAGAAGCCGTAGCGGAAGCCGTCGATCATGTAGAAGACGGGATTCCAGCTGGACACAGCCTGCCAGAAGGGCGGCAGGCTGTGGATCGAATAGAACACGCCCGACAGGAAAGTGGCCGGGACGATGAGGAAATTCTGGAAGGCGGCGAGCTGGTCGAATTTTTCGGACCACAGGCCGGCGATCAGGCCCAGTGTGCCCAGGATCCAGCAGGACAGCACGGCGAAGGCCAGCAGCCACAGGGGCTCGGAGACCGGCAGGTGCACGAAGAGCAGCGCCACGGCCCAGATGCAGGCACCGACCGCCAGGCCGCGGGCGACGGCCGCCATCAGGTAGGCGGCGAAGATCTGCCGGTGGGAGAAGGGCGGCAGCAGCACGAAGATCAGGTTGCCGGTGATGCGGCTCTGGATCAGCGACGAGGACGGATTGGCAAAGCTGTTCTGCAGCATGCTCATCATCATCAGGCCGGGGATCAGGAAGGCCGTGTAGGGCAGGCTGCCGTAGACCTGGACGCGGTCTTCGAGCACGTGCGAGAAGATCAGCAGGTACAGCAGGGCGGTCACGACCGGCGCGGCGATGGTCTGCAGGCCGACCTTCCAGAAGCGCATCAGTTCCTTGTGCAGCAGCGTCGGGAAGCCGGAGCCCATGGCGGGCCGGGCCTGGGAAAGCGGGCGGATCATAGTTCGGCCTCGAGGAGGGAGTCGTCGTGCATGATGTGCACGAAGGCGTCTTCCAGGTCGGCGCCGCCGAAGCGGGCCATCAGGGCCTGGGTGGTGTCCAGCGCCACGACGTGGCCGGATTTGAGCATGGCCACGCGCCCGCACAGGGCCTCTGCCTCTTCGAGGTAGTGGGTGGTCAGCAGGATGGTGTGGCCGGCCTGGTTGAGGCGCGTGATGAAGTCCCACAGCGTCCGGCGCAGGTCCACGTCGACGCCGGCGGTGGGCTCGTCCAGGATGATGACGGGCGGACGGTGGACCAGGGCCTGGGCGACCAGCACCCGGCGTTTCATGCCGCCCGACAGGGCCCGCATATTGGTTTCCGCCTTGTCCAGCAGGCCCAGGTTGTCCAGGACCTCGTCGATCCAGTCGTCGTTGCTTCGCAGGCCGAAATAGCCCGATTGCAGGCGCAGGGTCTCGCGCACCGTGAAGAAGGGATCGTAGACGATCTCCTGGGGCACCACCCCCAGGGACTGGCGGGCGCGGCGGAAGTCGGCGACCACGTCGTAGTCGCAGACCCGCGCGGTGCCCGTGGTGGCGCGCGCCAGGCCGGCCAGGATGGAGATCAGGGTGGTCTTGCCCGCGCCGTTGGGGCCCAGCAGGCCGAAGAATTCACCGTGTTCGATGGTCAGGCTGACGTCGTGCAGCGCCCGGAATCCCGCGGGCGCGGGGCGTCCGGAGAGCCGGTCGCGCAGGGACGGGCGGGCAGGGGCGTAGATCTTGGAGACGTGTTGCAGGTCGAGAGCGGGCATGGGCAGACAATGGCGCCCCGAAGTGGGCGCCATCGACCATTATAAGCGGGGATCTGGGCCGGGCGGGGCCGGCCGGACCGGCGGACCGGCAGTAGGCGCGCGGCCTGCGCGCCGCGCCCTTACTGGCCGCTCTTTGCGTTCAGCGCCTTGATCAGGCCGTCGACGCCACTGCGGCCGATCTCCTGGGCGAACTGGTTGCGGTAGTTCTGGATCAGCCAGATGCCTTCGACGTTCAGGTCGTAGACCTTCCAGCCCGCATCGGTCTTTTCCAGACGGTAGTCCACGCCGATGGGCGAGCTGTTGGGCTGGGACACGGAGGTGCGCACGACCGCGTCGTCGCCTTGCGCGTCGCCGCGGAAGGGCAGCAGCGTGATGGTGGTGGCGGGCGTGACGCGGGTGAATGCGCCGCTGTAGGTGCGGATCAGGGTGCCGGTGAAGGCCTTGACCAGGTCGGCCTGCTGCTGGGCCGAGGCCTGCCGCCAGTAGCGGCCGGCGGCCAGGCGGGTGGTCTTGTCCATGTCCACGTACGGCAGCGCGTACTGGCGCACCAGCGCGGTGATGTGGCCGACGTCACCTTTCAGCGCCAGGGGATCGGCCTTGACGGCCTCGAGCATGTTGTTGGCGACCGCGCCCAGGAACACGTCGGGCGCCGCCTTGGGATCCACGGCGTGTTCGGCGCGCGCCGCCGGGGCGGCGCACAGCGCCAGCGCCAGGCCCAGCAGGCCGGCGCGGGCCGCGCGGCGCAGGTTCGACAGGAAGAAGGGCATCATCATGAGGGCTCCAGAGAGGGTCGGAGCGGCCGGGTCATCCGGCCTTGCGGCCGGGATTCCCGCACGCGCAAGGCCGCGGCCGTCCGGTCCGACAGAGTTCAGTGGGTGGGTTCGGCATCCGGGTCTTCGTACACCGGCAGGCTGTCGCCGCCCGAGGCGCCCGGCGCCTGTTCCAGCGCGTCCTCGGTGCTCGCCCGTTCGCCGTGCGTCCGGCTGTCCAGCATGGCCTTGCGGCGCTGCAGGTAGGCGTCACGGATGAAACTGTATTTGTCCAGGGCGATCTGGTCCACCAGCCGGTCGGCCTCCAGCAGGTTGGCGCGGGTGTCGACGATGTACAGTCCCAGGATCGAATTGCGGACCGGCACGTTGTCGATGGCGAAGACCGCCGCGGTGGGCGTCACCGGCGCGGTCAGGGTGACGGCGGTGCCGACGCCGTCACGCACCGTGCTGGGGCCCAGGAAAGGCAGCACGAAGTACGGCCCCTGGCCAAAGCCCCAGACGCCCAGCGTCATGCCGAAGTCGTTGGGGATCTTGCGGGCGCCGTGCATCGAGGCGACGTCGATGCAGCCGCCCAGGCCGGCCGTGGTGTTGAACAGCACCCGCCCGAAGGTGTCGACGAAATCGCGCCCGCGGCCCTGCAGCAGGCTGTTGATGGCCGACCAGACGTCGCCCAGGTTGCTGAAGACGTTGTGCACACAGGTGCGCACGGGACGCGGCGTGACCTTTTCGTAGCCCGTGGCGATGGGCTTGAGCACCGCGCGGTCCACCGCGTCGTTGAAGGTGTACATGCTGCGGTTGTAGGACTCCCAGGGGTCGTTGGGAGACGGGTGCGGCACCTGGGCGCAGCCGGCCATCAGCGTCGCGGCGGCCAGGGCCAGCACGGCGCGCGTCGTGCGGTTGCGGCGGACTGGGGCGGTTTGGGGGGCGGTCGGGGTCATGGATGATTGGCGGACTGGTGGACGGACGGCCGGGCCGGACATGCTGCGTATTGTAACCTTACTGCCCGGACGCCGACCCCTGGACGGCCGGCGCCCGGGCGCCGGCGTCCGCGCGGCCTTCAGTGCGCGGCTTCGGGGGCCGGCGCGGCGCCGGGCGCCGGCGAGGGCGCGGCGGCGGAACCTTCTTTCTCGGCGGAGTTGTACAGGAACTTGCTGATCAGGTCTTCGAGCACGACGGCGGACTGGGTGAACTCGATGGCGCCCCCGTCGGCGAGGTTCTTGTCCTCGCCGCCCGGGGTCAGGCCGATGTACTGTTCGCCCAGCAGGCCCGAGGTCAGGATGGAGGCCGAGGTGTCGGTGGGGAAGGCGTATTGCTGTTCCAGGTCCAGCGTCACCGTCGCCTGGAAGCGCTGGTTGTCGAAGCCGATCGAGGCCACGCGGCCGACGACGACGCCGCTGCTTTTCACGGGCGCCCGGACCTTGAGGCCGCCGACGTTGTCGAAATAGGCCTGCACCCGGTAGGTGGGCGCAAAGGAGAACGAGCTCATGTTGCCCGCCCGCAGCGCCAGGAACACCAGGGCGAGCAGGCCCAGCAGGATGAACAGCCCTACCCAGAAATCGGTTTTTTCGCGTGTCATGAAGAAAATCCTTAGTGCGCGAACATCAGCGCCGTCAGCAGAAAGTCGAGTCCCAGAACGGCCAGCGCGCCGCTGACCACCGTGCGCGTGGTGGCGCGCGAGACGCCTTCCGGCGTGGGCAGCGCGGTCCAGCCCTGGTACAGCGCGATGAGGGTGACGATCACGCCGAACACCAGGCTCTTGATCACGCCGTTGAGCACGTCGTCGACGACGTCGACGCCGCCCTGCATCTGGGACCAGAACGCGCCCGGGTCGATGCCGATCAGCACCACCCCCACGAACCAGCCGCCCAGGATGCCGACCATCGAGAAGAACGCGGCCAGCACCGGCATGGCGATCACCCCGCCCCAGAAGCGCGGCGCCAGCACCCGGCGGACCGGATCCACGGCCATGACCTCCATGGCGGAGAGCTGTTCCCCGGCCTTCATCAGGCCGATTTCCGCCGTGAGCGAGGTGCCCGCCCGGCCGGCGAACAGCAGCGCGGTGACGACCGGGCCGAGCTCGCGGGTGAGCGACAGGGCCACCAGCAGGCCCAGGGCCTCTTCGGAGCCGTAGCGGTTGAGCGTGTAGTAGCCCTGCAGGCCCAGCACGAAGCCCACGAAGAGCCCCGACACGCCGATGATGAGCAGGGAGTGGTTGCCGATGAAATGGACCTGCTGCGCGGTCAGGCGCGGGCGGCGCCACAGGACGGCGCTGCGCGCCAGGATCGCGGCGAACAGGCGGGCGAAGGCCCCCAGGCCCCGGACCGTGGACACGAAGCCGCGGCCCAGGCCGGCGATGTGGTTCGACAGCGCGTTCATGCCGTCCCCCGGCGTGCCGCCAGCCAGCGATCGAAGGCCGGCGTCAGCGGATAGTGAAAGCCGATGGGGCCGTCCGGACGACCCTGCAGGAACTGCTGCAGGTAGTCGTCCTGGGCGGCGGAGAGCTCGGCGGGCGTGCCCTGGGCCATGAGCCGCCCCTGGCCGATCAAGTAGACCTGGTCGACGATGGCGAAGGACTCGGCCACGTCGTGGGTGATCAGGATGGAGGCGCAGCCGAGCTGGTCGGTCATGGTGCGGATCAGCTGGGCGGTGATGCCCAGGGAGATCGGATCCAGGCCGGCGAAGGGCTCGTCGTAGAGAATGAGCTCGGGTTCCAGCACGATGGCGCGCGCCAGGGCCACGCGCCGCGCCATCCCGCCAGAGATCTCGGAGATGCGCAGGTGCGCCGCGTGGCGCAGGCCGACGGCCTGCAGCTTGTCGAGCACGCGCTCGAGGATCTGCTGTTCGGAAATGCAGGTGTGCTCGCGCAAGGGAAAGGCGACGTTCTCGAAGACGTCGAGGTCGGTGAACAGCGCCCCGCCCTGGAACAGCACCCCCATGCGCTGGCGGATCTCCCGCAGGGGCTCGCCCTGCAGGCCGCCCATGTCGCGGTCGAACACCGTGATGCGGCCGGCCCGCGGGGGCAGCTGGCCGGTGATGGCCCGCAGCAGCGTGGTCTTGCCCGAACCGGAGCCGCCCATCATGGCCACGACCTGCCCCGGCATCACCCGCAGGTCGATGTCGCGCAGCACCGTGAATTCGCCGTATCCCAGCGAGACGCCGGCGAAGGTGACGAGAGGAGCGGGGGTGGTGGTCATGCCGATGGGGACTGGCCTCTTTCCATAGGCATGATTGTACCTGTTCAGCGCGGCAGCACCGAGGATCCCATCAGGTACTCGTCCACCGAGCGGGCGCACTGCCGGCCTTCGCGGATCGCCCAGACCACCAGAGACTGGCCGCGCCGCATGTCGCCGGCGGCGAAGACCTTCGGTCGCGTGCTGCAGTAGTCGTCGGTCGTGGCGCGCGCATTGCCGCGTGCGTCCAGCTCGATGCCGAAGGCATCCAGCACCGAGCGCACCGGCGAGACGAAGCCCATGGCCAGCAGCACCAGGTCGGCCTGGATCTCGAAGCGGGAATCCTTGACCTCGCGCATCTTCATCTGGCCCGTCGCCTTGTCCTTGAACCATTCCAGGCGGCTGGCGACCAGTTTCTCGACCTTGCCGCCCTTGCCCTCGAAGGCCTGCGTGCCGACGGCCCAGTCGCGCTGGCAGCCTTCCTCGTGGGAAGAGGAGGTCCGCAGCTTGAGCGGCCAGTATGGCCAGGTCAGCAGCTTGTTCTCTTCCTCGGGCGGGCGGAACATCAGCTCGAACTGCGTGACCGAGGCCGCGCCCTGGCGGTTGCTGGTGCCCACGCAGTCCGAGCCGGTGTCGCCGCCGCCGATCACCACGACGTGCTTGCCCTTGGCGTTGATGGGCTTGGCGATCCGGTCGCCGTGGTTGGTCTTGTTCTGCTGGCGCAGGAAGTCCATGGCGAAATGGACGCCGCGCAGCTCGCGGCCGGCCACGGGCAGGTCGCGCGGCTGCTCGCAGCCGCCGGCCAGCACGACCGCGTCGTGGTGCGCCAGCAGCTCGTCGGGCGGGATGACCGTCAGGCCGTCCTCGGCATCCTCGGGGCGGCCGATGTAGGTGGAGGGGAAGAATTCCACGCCTTCGGCCTCCAGCTGCGCCAGGCGCCGGTCGATGTGGGATTTCTCCAGCTTGAAGTCGGGGATCCCGTAGCGCAGCAGCCCGCCGATGCGGTTGCTCTTCTCGTAGACTGACACGGTGTGGCCGACGCGGGCCAGCTGCTGGGCGCAGGCCAGGCCCGCCGGGCCCGAGCCCACGATGGCGACCCGCTTGCCGGTCTTGCGCGACGGCGGCTGCGGCACCACCCAGCCTTCCTGCCAGCCGCGCTCGATGATGGTGTGCTCGATGGACTTGATGCCCACCGCCGTGTCGTTCAGGTTCAGCGTACAGGCCGCCTCGCAGGGCGCGGGACAGATGCGTCCGGTGAACTCCGGGAAGTTGTTGGTCGACAGCAGCGTGTCCAGGGCGCGCTTCCAGTCCTGGCGGTAGACCAGGTCATTCCAGTCGGGGATGATATTGTTGACCGGGCAGGCGTGGGTGCAGAAGGGCACGCCGCAGTCCATGCAGCGCGCGCCCTGCACGCGGGCCTCTTCGTCGGTCAGGGGGGAGACGAACTCCTTCCAGTGGCGCAGGCGGACTTCCGGCGCCTCGTAGGCCGGCTTGACCCGGTCGAATTCCATGAAACCAGTGATTTTTCCCATGATGCGGTGTTCCTTCAGGCGGCCAGATCCCGGGACTGGGCGGCTTGCCACAGTTCGCCCAGGGCGCGGCGGTATTCGGTCGGGGTGACTTTGACGAAGGCGCGGCGGGCCTGGTTCCAGTCGTCCAGGATCTCCCGGGCGCGGAAGCTGCCCGTCTGGCGGAAATGATTCTCCACCAGCCGGCGCACGATGGTCTCGTCGGTCTCGCGTTCGCTGTCGCGGTTCTGGTGGTGCCAGTACTGCACGTCGCCCGCCTGCATCTGGGCCTCGTGGGTGCTCATGGGGTCGAGCTGCACCATGTCGGTGTTGCAGCGGCGCGCGAAGACGTGTTCCGGATCCCAGACGTAGGCCACGCCACCCGACATCCCGGCGGCGAAGTTGCGCCCGGTCTCGCCCAGCACCACCACGGTGCCGCCGGTCATGTATTCGCAGCCATGGTCGCCGGTGCCTTCGACCACGGCCACCGCGCCGGAATTGCGCACCGCGAAGCGTTCGCCGACCACGCCGTTGAAGTAGGCCTCGCCGCCGGTGGCGCCGTACAGCACCGTGTTGCCGGCGATGATGTGGTCCGGCCCGAATCCGCGGAAGTCATTGGGAGAGCGCACGATCAGGCGCCCGCCCGACAGCCCCTTGCCGACGTAGTCGTTGGCCTCGCCCACCAGGTCCAGCGTCACGCCGTGCGCCAGGAAGGCGCCGAAGCTCTGGCCGGCGGCGCCGTTGCACTGGATGTGGATGGTGTCGTCGGGCAGCCCGTCGTGGCCGTAGCGGCGGGCGACCTCGCCCGAGAGCATCGCGCCGATGGTGCGGTTGCGGTTGCGCACCGGCGTGATGAAGGAGACCTTCTCGCCACGCTCCAGGGCCGCCCGGCTGCGTTCGATCAGCTGGTGGTCCAGCGCGTGGACCAGGCCATGGTCCTGGACATCGGTGTGGTGCACGGGGTCTTCGGTGCGCACCTGGTGGAAGATGCGGCTGAAATCCAGTCCGTGCGCCTTCCAGTGGCTGATGCCCTTGCGCATGTCGAGCAGGTCCACGCGGCCGATCAGTTCGTCGAAGGTCCGGATGCCCAGCTGCGCCATGATCTCGCGGACTTCTTCGGCCACGAAGAAGAAGTAATTCACCACGTATTCGGGCTTGCCGTTGAATTTCTTGCGCAGCACCGGGTCCTGGGTGGCCACGCCGGTCGGGCAGGTGTTCAGGTGGCATTTGCGCATCATCACGCAGCCCTCGACGATCAGCGGGGCGGTGGCGAAGCCGAACTCGTCGGCGCCGAGCATGGCGGCGATCGCCACGTCGCGCCCGGTCTTCATCTGGCCGTCGGCCTGCACGCGGATGCGGCTGCGCAGGCGGTTGAGCACCAGGGTTTGCTGGGTCTCGGCCAGGCCGATCTCCCAGGGGATGCCGGCGTGCTTGATCGAGGACACGGGCGATGCGCCCGTGCCGCCGTCGTGGCCGGCGATGACGACGTGGTCGGCCTTGGCCTTGGCCACGCCCGTGGCCACGGTGCCCACGCCGACTTCCGCCACCAGCTTCACGGAAATGGAGGCGCGTTCGTTGACGTTCTTCAGGTCGTGGATCAGCTGCGCCAGATCCTCGATCGAGTAGATGTCGTGGTGCGGCGGGGGCGAGATCAGGCCCACGCCCGGCACGGAATAGCGCAGCTGGGCGATGTAGTCCGTGACCTTGTGGCCGGGCAGCTGGCCGCCCTCGCCGGGCTTGGCGCCCTGGGCCATCTTGATCTGGATCTGGTCGGCGCTGCACAGGTATTCCGCGGTGACGCCGAAGCGCCCCGAGGCCACCTGCTTGATGCGCGAGCGCAGGGAATCGCCCGCGGCCAGGGGGATGTCGGCGACGATGCGGTCCTTGCCCAGCACCGACGCCACGGTGTCGCCCTTGCGCACGGTCGGCTTGCCGGCGCGCATTTCGGCGCGGTAGCGCAGCGCGTCCTCGCCGCCTTCGCCGGTGTTGGACTTGCCGCCGATGCGGTTCATGGCCACCGCCAGCGTCGTGTGGGCCTCGGTGGAAATCGAGCCCAGCGACATGGCGCCGGTCGCGAAACGCTTGACGATTTCCTTCGCGGGCTCGACTTCGGACAGGGGGATGGCCTGGGCCGGATCGACGCGGAATTCGAACAGGCCGCGCAGCGTCATGTGGCGGCGCGACTGGTCGTTGATGAGCTGGGCGTATTCCTTGAAGGTGGAGTAGTTGTTGGCGCGCGTGGCGTGCTGCAGCTTGGCGATGGAGTCGGGCGTCCACAGGTGCTGTTCGCCGCGGATGCGGAAGGCGTAGTCGCCGCCCTCGTCCAGCCGGTCGGCCAGGACCGGGCTGGCGCCGAAGGCCGCCTGGTGCGTGCGCAGGGCTTCCTCCGCCACCTGGAAGATGTCGATGCCCTCGATGTTGCTGGGCGTGCCGGTGAAGTATTTCTTCACCAGGCTGCCGTGCAGGCCGACCGCCTCGAAGATCTGCGCGCCGGTGTAGGACATGTAGGTCGAGATGCCCATCTTGGACATGACCTTCTTCAGCCCCTTGCCGATCGCTTTGATGTAGTGCTCGGTGGCGTGGGGGATGTCCTTTTCCATGCCGGCCAGGGTTTCCAGCGCCAGCCAGGGATGGACGGCCTCGGCCCCGTAGCCGGCCAGCAGGGCGAAATGATGGGTCTCGCGCGCCGAGCCGGTCTCCACGATCAGGCCGGTCTTGGTGCGCAGGCCCGCGCGGATCAGGTGCTGGTGGATGGCGGAGGTGGCCAGCAGCGCGGGGATGGCGACGTGCTCGGCGTCCACCTTGCGGTCGCTCAGCAGCAGGATGTTGTCGCCGCTGCGCACCGCGTCGGCCGCGGTCGCGCACAGCGATGCCAGGCAGGCCTCGATGCCTTCGCGGCCCCAGGCGACCGGATAGGTGATGTCCAGTTCGCAGCAGCGGAACTTGTCATTGGTCTGGCGGCTGATGTGGCGCAGCTGCGCCATGGCGGCCTGGTCCAGCACCGGCTGGCTGATTTCCAGCCGCAACGGCGGGTTGACGTTGTTGATGTCCAGCAGATTGGGCTTGGGGCCGATGAAGGAGACCAGGGACATCACCAGCTGTTCGCGGATCGGATCGATCGGCGGATTGGTCACCTGGGCGAACATCTGCCGGAAGTAATTGTAGAAAGGCTTGGGCCGGTCCGACAGGACGGTCAGGGGCGCGTCGTTGCCCATGGAGCCGATGGCCTCCTGGCCGGTGGTGGCCATGGGCTCGAGGATGAACTTGAAGTCCTCCTGCGTCCAGCCGAAGGCCTGCTGGCGGTCGAGCAGGCTGGCGGCCGGCTCGGGCAGGTCGCTGGCCTTCAGCGCCGGCAGGTCGTCGAGCTTCATGCGCAGGCGCTGGATCCACTGGGGATAGGGGTGGGCGTTGGCCAGCTGCGACTTGATTTCCTCGTCTTCGATGATGCGGCCCTGCTGCAGGTCGATGAGCAGCATCTTGCCCGGCTGCAGGCGCCATTTCTTGACGATGCGGTGTTCCGGAATGGGCAGCGTGCCGGCCTCGGAGGCGAGGATGACCATCTTGTCGTCGGTGATCAGATAGCGGGCGGGACGCAGGCCGTTGCGGTCCAGCGTGGCGCCGATCTGGCGCCCGTCGGTGAAGGCCACGGCGGCCGGGCCGTCCCAGGGCTCCATCATGGCGGCGTGGTATTCGTAGAAGGCGCGCCGCGACTCGTCCATGTCGGCGTGCTGCTCCCAGGCCTCGGGGATCATGATCATCATCGCGTGGGCCAGGGAATAGCCCGACATGACCAGCAGCTCCAGGCAGTTGTCGAAGGTGGCCGTGTCCGACTGCCCCTCGTAGACGATGGGATAGAGCTTGCTCAGGTCCTCGCCCAGCACCGCGGAGGTCATCACGCCCTCGCGCGCGCGCAGCCAGTTGAAATTGCCCTTGACCGTGTTGATCTCGCCATTGTGGGCGATCATGCGGTAGGGGTGGGCCAGCGGCCAGGCCGGGAAGGTGTTGGTGGAGAACCGCTGGTGCACCAGCGCCAGGGCCGACACGGCCCGGGTGTCGGCCAGGTCGTGATAGTAGACGCCGACCTGGCTGGCCAGCAGCAGGCCTTTATAGACCACGGTGCGCACCGAGATCGAGGGCACGAAGTATTCCTGGCCGTGGGCCAGCTGCATGCGCTGGATGGCATGGCTGGCGGTCTTGCGGATGACGTAGAGTTTGCGCTCCAGCGCGTCGGGCACCATGATGTCGGGGCCGCGGCCGATGAAGAGCTGGCGGATCACGGGCTCGCAGGCGCGCACCGTCGGCGACATCTCCATCCCGTGGTCGATGGGCACGTCCCGCCAGCCCAGCACCACCTGGCCTTCGTCGCGCACGGCGCGTTCCAGTTCGCGTTCGCACGCCAGGCGCGAGGCGGTCTCCTTGGGCAGGAAGACCATGGCCACGCCGTAGTCGTCGGGCGGCGGCAGGGTGACGCCCTGGGCGGCCATTTCCTCGCGGTACAGCTGGTCCGGGATCTGGATCAGGATGCCGGCCCCGTCGCCCATCAGTTCGTCGGCGCCGACTGCGCCCCGGTGATCCAGGTTCTCCAGGATCTTGAGGGCCTGCTGGATGACGGAATGGCTCTTGTGGCCCTCGATATGGGCCACGAAACCCACGCCGCAGGCGTCGTGTTCGTGTTCGGGACGGTATAGACCCTGGGCGGCCGGCAGGCCGGGGGGACAGGAGGCAGGGTGGGTCATGGCAGGACTCGCAAGGGTGTACTTCGGCGCCGCGTCGATGCGTCGCGCCACAGGGCCTGGGACAGGCCTCGTCCGCGCTGGACGAAAGCAGAAAATTACGCTGACAAGCCCTTGAGGACAATAGGTTTTCTTCTGATGCGTCCCTATTTTTTCAGGGTACTGATCTTTCAGCTAAAAAACAGGGACGCATCAATTCAAATGAAAGGATGAAAGAAAGCCGTCCTTTCGGGACGGCCGGAATCAAGGGGAAACCCTGATTGAAGGGGAGAAAAAATCAGCGGGACCGTGGCGGCTTCAGCCCTGGTCCAGCGTGGCGCCCCCGTCGACGCGCAGATCGTGAAGGGTGATGTGGCTGGCGCGGTCCGACAGCAGGAACAGCACGGCGTCGGCGATTTCCTCCGGCGCGGCGATCTTGTCCAGCGGGATGCCCAGGCGCCAGCGCGCGGGGTCGCCCTGGATGACGGCCGTCCGGGAACTGCCCCGCGCCCACATGGCCTGCTGCATGGCGGTGTCCGTGGACCCCGGCGAGACGATGTTCACGCGGATGCCGCTGGGCGCCAGCTCCAGGCCCAGGCAGCGGCTGAACTGCGTGACGGCCGCCTTGGATGCGGCATAGGCCGCCATGCCGGCGCGCGGCGTGGCGGCGGCGTTGGAGCTGACGGTGACGATGGCGCCCGCACGGCGTTCGCGCAGGCGGCGGGCCACGGCGCGGCAGACGTGGAAGACCCCCGTGGCATTGACGTCGAAACAGTGCGCCCATTGCGCATCGTCCAGGTCGACGACCTCGCCCATTTCCAGGACGCCGGCGACGCTGGCCAGCCCGTCCAGGGGGCCGAGCGCGGATTCCGCGCCGGCGACGGCGCGTTCGACCCCGGCGGCATCGCGCACGTCCAGGCGGTGGGTCCACAGCCGGGGGGCGGGACCCGCGTCCGGCAGGCCGGCCATCCCGGACAGCCGCCGCAGGCCGTCCTCGTCCAGGTCGGTCGCGGACACCCGCGCGCCTTGCGCAAGCAGCTGGCGGGCCACGGCGGCGCCGATGCCGCTGGCCGCGCCCGTGACGAAGATGTGGCGGCCGGCGAACTCCGCCGGGGCGTCGGCTTGGCCGCGAGGCGTGTCGGGCTGGGCGTTCATGCGGGGATCTCCCGGGCTGCGGATTGGAGGGTGTCCCGTGACAGGGCGTCGAGGATCTGGCCGGTGGTCAGGCTCACGCCGCAGCGGCGCGCCACGTGCCGGACCGCCATGTCATGGTCCTGCGGGCTGAAGTCGGCGCAGGCGTCGATCGCGAGGAAGGCCTGGATGTCCAGCATGAAGGCCTCGAGCGCGGTCGCCAGGCAGCCGATGTGTGCGTATACGCCGGTGATGATCAACTGGTCGCGGCCGAGGCTCTCCAGGCGCGCGCGCAGGTCCGAGCGCTGGAACGCGCTGTAGCGCCATTTCGTCAGCACGACGTCGCGGGGGCGCGGCGCCAGGGCCGGGACGATGCCGGCGCCGGCCCGCTCGCCGGGCGCGGTCAGGCCGGGGCCCCAGAAATCATTCAGCAAGGCGCGGTCGGCCGGCGGCTGCACCGGCGGCTGGGCGGTATAGAACACGGGGATGTCCAGTTCGTCGCAGCGCGCCCGCAGCCGTACGATGGCGTCCACCAGTTCGGGAATGGGGGACTGAGCGACGTCGTATTTGCCGAGGAAGTATTCCTGCATGTCGTGGATCAGCAGTGCGGCGCGTCGGCGGTCGGGGCGCCAGCCGACGCGGTTGTCGGCGTGGGCGCGGGGCATCGGGTAGGATGCCAGCGAGGGAATGCTCATGGGGCGGACTCCAGGCCCAGCGCATCCAGCAGGGTGCGCAATTTGTTGCCGGTTTCGATGCGTTCCCGGGCGGGCACCGATCCCGGGACGATGCCTGCGCCGGCCGACAGGGTCAAGCGGGGGCCGGCCACGTGGGCGCAGCGGATGGCGACGGACCAGACGCCGTCGCCGCGCGCGTCGCACCAGCCGACCGCGCCCGCGAAAAAGCCGCGCTCGAAAGGCTCGATGCGGGCGATGGCGCGGCGCGCGTCGGCGGTCGGCAGGCCGCAGACGGCGGGCGTGGGGTGCAGCGCGATGGCCAGGTCCAGGACGCTGCGGGAAGGATCCTCCAGCTCGCCCGCGATGGGCGTGCCCAGGTGCCACAGGCGGGCGGTGGCGGTCAGGCTGGGACGGGCCGGAATGTCCAGGCGGCGGCACAGCGGCCGCAGGGCGGCCTCGATGGCCTCGACGACGACGGCATGTTCCAGGCGGTCCTTGGGGGAATCCAGCAGGGCCTGCGCCGCGCGCGCGTCGCCGTCCGGGTCGGGCAGGCGCGCGGCGGTCCCCGCCAGCGGATGGACGGACACCTGGCGGCCCCGGCGGCGCACCAGCAGTTCGGGGCTGGCGCCGATGAAGTATTCTCCCGCGCCGGCCAGCGGCATGGCGTAGGTGTATCCGTGCGGATTTCCGTGCCACAGGCGGCCCAGTATCCGGGCCACGTCCGCGTCCCGGTCCAGCCGGAGTTCCAGCGTACGGGCGAGCACCAGCTTGCGCAGGGCGGGACCGGCGTCCAGCAGCGCCAGGGCGTCGCGCACTCCCCGCTCGTACTCGTCTCCGGATGGATGCTCGCGGCGCTGCCGGATCCCCGCCGCCTGGCTCGCCGGCAACGCGGCCGGCGGTTGCATGCGGCGCAGTTGCCGGGGCACGAGCAGGCGGGCGGGTTGCGCGGGGTCGTAGGGCAGCAGCCCGAACAGCACGGGCGGCGCATCGGGCCCGCCTCGCTGGCCGGCCCCGGCCCGCGCAAGCAGCTCGGCCGCGCAGGCCTGGATATGATCGCGCGGATCCGCGCTCAGCAGGCAGCCGCTGCCGTGCAGGACCTCGTCCTGCGAGGCGAACAGGCAGTCTCCGGGCGCGAAATCGGACCAGCGCGTCCGCGCTGGCCCGGACAGGACGTCCTGGCATGCGCCCCCGCCGGCCTGCCGCGACTGTCCGGACTGCCCGGGAAGCATCGTGACGGGCATGTCCATGATCAGCGACGGGCCTCGATGCGGACCAGCCGGTCGCCGCGCGGATCGTTCTTGCTCTTCTTGACCAGCGCCCAGGCCGTGCCCTGCGGGTCCACGGTGACGTGGTTGGGCGCCGAGCCGGTGGCGATCTGCGCCTGGATGACGCCGTCCGCGTCCAGGACGGTGACGGTGCCCGAGACTCGGTTGGCGACGTAGACTAGGCCCTTGACGGGATCGAACGCCGCGTTCAGCGCGCCCGCGCCTGTTGCCACGCGCCCCAGGATGTGGCCGTCGCGCGCGTCCAGGATGTTCAGGTCGCCGGATTTCTGCGCGGCGACGTAGAGGCGCTGCGCGGCGCCGTCCACGGCGATGCCCGAGGCGCCTTGCGCCCCCGGGACCGCGTAGCGCGCCACCTGGCGGCCGGACGCGGTGTCGATGGCGAAGACTTCCGCCGTGTTCAGGCTGACGGCATACAGGCGCTGATGGGCGGCGTCCAGGGCCAGGCTCATGGGCTTGGGTGCGTCGCTCGCGCCGGTCAGGGTGATGCCGGGCAAAGGCTGCAGCGTGGCGGTGTCGAAGACGTGGATCACGTTGGACGCGGGCGAGGAGACATAGGCGCGGCTGTGTCCGGTGTCGATCACCGCGTCGCGGGCATGCGGGGCCGCGTTGTCGGGGAACTGCTTGACCAGGGCGAGATCCGACTGGCGATAGACGGACACCGAGCCGCTGCGGGTGTTGGTGGTCCATACCCGTCCCTGGGCGTCGTCCACGGCGATGCCGTAGGCCGCCTGCACTTGTCCGTCCTGGCGGCTCGCCTGCAGCGCGGGGGTGACCATGGCGTCGATGCGCCGCGTGGCGGGGTCGAACTTCACCACCCGGGATTCGCGCACCGGCGGGCGGCCCACGGCGCTGGCGACGTACAGGCGCTGCGTGCGCGCACTGTAGGCGCTTTGATAGACGCCGGGCACCAGTTCGATGGCTTGCGCCTGGAAGGTCCAGACGGGTGCGGCGGCACGGGCACCGGCGGCCGGCGCGACGGCGGGTCCGGTGGCGGCGCAGCCGGCCGCCAGGCCCAGGAATGCGCCGGCCAGCAGCAGCGTGGCGGTGCGGCCGAGCCGGCCGCGCGGGATCGGGTTCTGTGTCATGCGGTTTCCTCTTTCAGTGAGAGATCGGTAGGATGGGCGCCGGGTGCGGTCAGCGGCGCCGGGTCGGCCGCCACCATCCCGGCATCCAGTACCGGGGCGATGCGGGCGACGGCTTGGGCGCCCGGCAGCTCGGCGTGGGTTGCGGCGACGGCGTGGACCGCCAGGGCGCCGACGTGGGGAAGCCAGGCGTGCGGATCCAGGCTGGATGCGGCGGGCTCCAGTGCGGCCTGGAAATGCAGCGTCGGGCCGGCATAGCGGGTGTGCCGGTGACCGCGCACCAGCCGGTTGGTCCGGCCGACCGTGTCGAAGACGGCCTCCAGCCTGTCGGGCGACAGCTCGGCCAGGGGATGGCCGGCAGCCTTCAGGAAGGCCAGGACGCCGGCCCGGTTCAGCTGTCCGGGCGGCAGGGCATGGGGGTCCGCCCCGGCGATATGCAGCAGCGCCTTGTACAGGTCCTCGGGTGCCGGTTCGGGACGGTCCCGCCAGACCTCGCAAGGGTAGGCGTCCAGCAGCGCGACCGCGCCGACCGCATGTCCGCGCGCCTGCAGTTCGACCGCGACCGCCTGGGCCAGGATGCCGCCGACCGACCATCCGGCCAGGTGGTAGGGGCCGCGGGCTTGCATCGATTGCAGCAGGTCGGCATAGCCGCGCGCCATCTCCGCCAGGCTGGCGGCCGGCGCCCGGCCATCCAGCGCCAGGGCGGGCGCCTGGATGCCGTGGACGGTGCGCGGCGTGGGCAGGGCGCGGGCCAGCGCGCCGTAGCACCAGGACAGGCCGCCGGCCGGGTGGATGCAGAACAGGGCCGGCCGCCCGCCGGCCTCGCGCAGCGTCACCACCGGGCCAAAGCCCGCCTGCGCGGCCAGTTCCGGATGAAAGGCCTGGGCATCGAGATGGGCGGCCAGGCGCATCACGGTCGAATGCTGGAACACGGTGCCCAGCGACGCGTGGTGCGTTTCCCGCAGCTTCAGCGCCAGGCGCGCGGCCAGCAGCGAATGGCCGCCCAGGGCAAAGAAGTCGTCCTCGATGCAGGGCGTGTCCGGCAGGTCCAGGACGGCGCGGAAGGCCTGCGCCACCAGCCGCTCGGTCGCCGTGCGCGGCGCGCTGCCCGCCTCCCGGTGCGCGGGTCCCGGGGCCGGCAGCGCCTTGCGGTCGAGCTTGCCGTTGGCCGTGACCGGCAGCCGGTCCAGGAACACCCACGCCGCCGGCACCATGTAGTCGGGCAGCTGCGCCGCCGCATCGGCGGCCAGGACCTGCGGATCCGGCGCGGGGCAACCGGGTTCGGCCACCAGGTAGGCGGCGAGCAGGGCGTGGCCCGGCTGGTCTTCCCGTGCCAGCACGGCGGCCTGAGCGATGTCCGGGCGGGCCGTGAGCGCGGCCTCGATTTCGCCCAGTTCGATGCGCTGGCCGCGCAGCTTGACCTGGTGGTCCAGCCGCCCGAGATAGACGATGGCGCCGTCCTCGCGGCGCAGGGCCAGGTCGCCGCTGGCGTACAGCCGGCCTTCGGGCAGTCCCGGGGGCGCGGGGATGAAGCGTTCGGCCGTCAGGTCCGGCCGCCCCAGGTAGCCGATGGCCAGCTGGCGCCCTCCCAGGTAAAGCTGGCCGGGCACGCCCGGCGGCACGGGGCGCAGCAACGCGTCCAGCACATGGAGCTGGGTGTTCCAGACCGGCCGGCCGATCGGGATCGGCTGGCTGTCGTCGTCCGGTCCGGCCGCCCAGAAGGACACGTCCACGGCGGCCTCGGTCGGCCCGTACAGGTTGTGGAGCGCGGCCTGGATCCTGCCGTGGAACCGGTCGCGCAGCGCCGCCGGCAGGGCCTCGCCGCTGCAGAACACCAGCCGCGCGCGCAGGCCGCGGGACGCGGGTTCCTCCAGGATGGCGGCAAGCATGGACGGCACGAAGTGCAGCACGCTGATCGCATGTGTGCGGATCAGCCGGCAGAGCCAGGCGGGATCGCGGTGCGCGCCAGGCGGCGCCACCACCAGGCGGGCGCCGCTCAGGAAGGGCAGGAAGAGCTCCCAGACCGACACGTCAAACGTGGCCGGGGTCTTTTGCAGGATGCGGTCCTCGGGGCCGATGGCGTAGTGCTCGCGCATCCATTCGAGGCGGTTGACGATGGCCGCGTGCGGCACGATGACGCCCTTGGGCGCGCCGGTCGAGCCGGATGTGTAGATGACGTAGGCCGGGTCTTCCGGGGCGGCTGCGGGCGCCGTGCCGTCGTCGGATCCGTCCATCGCGGCGGCGAGTCCGGCCGGCGACAGCGCGCGCGTGGCCAGGCCCTCGCACAGCGGTGCCGGCCCGATCAGGACGCAGGCCCGCGCGTCCTCGAGGATCCGGCGCAGGCGGGCGGCCGGCTGATCGGGGTCCAGTGGCAGGTAGGCCGCGCCGCTGCGCAGGATCGCCAGCATGCACAGCACGCGTTCGGCCGAGCGCGGCAGCGCCACCGCGACGCGGGCGCCGGGGCGGGCGCCCGCGTCGCGCAGGCGGCGGCAGGCGGCGGCCGTCCAGGCGTCGATGTCGGCGTAGGTCCAGGTCCGGGCGCCGTCGCCGGCGTCCTCCAGGCCGACGCGCGCCGGTTCGGCGCGCAGGCGGGCCAGGATGCGCGACCAGAGCGTGCCGTCGGGCAGCGGATGGTCCGTGCGGTTGGGCGCCAACGCCCAGCGCTCGTGTTCGTCGGGAGTGAGGGTCGGCACGTCGGCCAGGCGCGCCGCGCCCAGCGCGTTGCCCAGAAAGGCGGTCAGGCGCTCCAGATGCGCCTGCACCTGGTTTTCACGGTAGAGGGCCGGATTGGCCTCGATCTCGATGCGCAGTCCGCCGACGTCCGGTGCGGCGCGGAAACTGATGGTCAGGTCCTCGACCGGCCCGGTGCACAGGACTGTCTGGGCCGCGTCCAGCCCCGCCGCCGCATAGGGCGCATCGAAAGGCAGGACGTTCAGGATCGGGCCATGCAGGCGCGGCAGGCCGCCGGGCAGCGCCAGGTCGCGGCGCAGGGATTCCGCCCGGTAACGGCTGTGGCGGCGCAGGCCGCGCAGCGCGCGGGCGGCATCGGCCAGCAGCGCGGGCAGCGCCGCGGTTTCGTCGACTTCCCAGGCCCAGGGCACCACGTTCATCACGGTGGCGACGGCGCGGGCGCTGCGGCTGCCCAGCCGGCCCATGGCGGGCACGCCCGTCACGCAGGCGGCCGTGCCCAGGTGGCGCGCGACGTAGGCCGCGCCCAGGGCCGTGAGGATGTCCGGCCAGGCCACCTCGGTGGACTGTTCAAGGGCGCGCAGGGCCTGGATCAGGGAGGTGGGCGCGTCCCTTTCCTGGCGCAGGCAGGTCGCGGCGCTGAGCGCGGTGCGGGAGGCGAGACTGGCGGCCGGGACGCGGCCTTCGCAGTGTGCGAGCCAGAATCCGCGCGCTTTGGCGCGGGCCTCGCCGGCCCGCCAGGCCTGGTCCTCGGCCCAGACCGGGGCCAGCGGGGCCAGCGGCGGATCACGCTCGGGTTCGCCCTTGCCCAGCGCATCGTACAGGCGGATGGCGCGGCCTTCGATCAGCGCCATGCCGTAGCCGTCCGCGGCCAGGTGGTGGACGCGCTGGTACCACAGGGCCAGGGCGGGGCCGCACAGAAAGAGGACCTGGGTCGACAGCGGATCGCGCAGGGGATCGACCGGACGCGCCAGGTCGCGCCGGATCCATTCGAGCGCCTGGCCGTGCGCGCGGGCCTCGCCTTGCGCGCGCAGGTCGCGGACCTCCAGGCGCGGCACCCGATCGGGGTCCAGACGCTGCACCGGCCCTTCCGCGCGCTCTTCGAAGCGCAGGGACAAGGCCTCGGCCTCGGCCAGGGTCTGGTCCACGGCCCGCGCAAAGCGCGGCACGTCCAGCGGACTGCGCAGCGTGGTGCAGTGCGCCGGATTGAAAATGGGATTGGCCGGGTCCAGGCGCTGTGCATACCACAGGCCTTCCTGGGCCTCGGTCAGCGGCATCCAGGCCGGCAAGCCGGATGCCGCAGGTGCTGCTGCGCCGGGGCTGCCCGTCTTCATGGGTTCAGGCATCGGTGCGACCGTCGGCGCCGTGCGTCCCGGCCCGGATCAGGGACCACCATTGCGACAAGGTGGCCTCGGCCGCCAGGTCGGCGAACTCGACCCGCGCGCCCGCCTCGCGCCATTGCGAGGCCAGCTTCATCAGCCGCATGGAATCCAGGCCCAGGTCCATCAGGTTGTCGTCGTCGAGGATGTCTTCGGGGGATTCATGCAGCATGCGGGCGATGTCGGCGCGCATGCGCTCCAGGGTGAGTGCGGTCATGGCAGGAACGGACGGACGGGTTGCAAGGGAATTTTCAGGACTGGGCGAGCAGTTGTGCGCGCAATTGGGCGCGCAGCGCCTTGCGGCTGATCTTCAGGGCGGCGGTCGAGGCGAAATGGTCGACGAACACGATCTGGTCCGGAACCTTGAAGTCCGCGATGCCGCGCGCTCGGATCCACTTCTTCAGTTCCGCCGGGCGTGTGCGCTCGCCCCGGGGGATGATGAAGGCGCAGCTGCGTTCGCCCAGGAATTCGTCGGGCACCGACACCACCGCGGCGTCGAAGACCTGCGGATGGGCCAGCAGGTGGTCCTCGATTTCCTCGGCCGAGATCTTCTCGCCCGCCCGGTTGATGTGGTCGCCGGCCCGCCCCCGGACCTCCAGATAGCCGTCGGGCGTCATGCGCACCATGTCGCCGGTCCGGTAGTAGCCGTCCTCGGTGAACGAGCGCGCATTGGCCGCGGGATTGTCGTGGTAGGCGCGGATGGTGTAGGGACCCCGCGTCAGCAGGTGCCCCACCTCGCCAGGGGCGACCGGCCGGCCCTCGTCGTCCAGGATCAGAATCTCGTCGTCCGGACTGATGGGGCGGCCCTGCGTGTTGACGATCCGGTCTTCGGGATCGTCCAGGCGGGTGTAGTTGACCAACCCCTCGGCCATGCCGAAGACCTGCTGCAGCGTGGCGCCCAGCACGGGGCGGACGCGGCGGGCGACCTCGGCCGACAGCTTGGCGCCGCCCACCTGGATGGTGCGCAGGCTGCCCAGGTCGTGCGCCGTGGACGGCGCCAGGTCCAGCCATTGCAGCAGCAGCGGCGGCACCAGGCTGGTGACGGTGACGCGTTCGCGCTCGACCAGCGCGAACGCGGATTCCGGGTCGGGCGAGGGGCAGAGCACCACGCGTCCGCCCGCGTAGAGCGTGCCCAGGAAGCCGGGCGAGCTCATGGGGAAATTGTGCGCGATGGGCAGCGCGCCCAGAAAGACCGTGTCCGGCCCCAGGCCGCAGATGCGGGCCGATTCGCGCAGGGTGTAAATGTAGTCGTCGTGCGTGCGCGGGATCAGTTTCGACAGCCCCGTGCTGCCGCCCGAGATCTGCAGGAAGGCCACGTCCGGCCCCTGCGATGTGGTCGCGGGGATGGCCGATCCGTCGGTGGCGTACAGCGGGTCCAGGGCGGTGAATTCCTCCGGGTCGCCGGCAATCCACACCCGTTCGATGGCCGGGCAACGGCCGCGCAGCTCGCGGGCGAGCGCGCGATGGTCGAAGCCGGCATGGGTCGCGGCGGCGACGTAGGCGCGCGCGCCGGATCCCCGGGCGAAATGCTCGATCTCGGTGATGCGGTGGGCCGGCAGGGCGTAGACGGGAATCAGTCCGGCGCGAAACAGCCCCAGCACCACGCCGATGAAGTCGGGGATGTTCGGCAGGTGCACCAGTACGCGGTCGCCGCGCTGCAGGCCGGATTGCAGGAAGCCCGCCGCCAGGGCGGACGCGCGCCGGTCCAGCTCGCCGTAGCTCCAGCGCTGGCCGCCGCCCACCACCGCGATGCGGTCGGGGTGCGCGTCGGCGCGCTCGCGCAGCCAGGCGCCAAAGGTCTCGTTGCGCCAATAGCCTTGTGCCCGGTAATGGTCGGCGAAGGATTTCGGCCAGATCTGGGTCGGAAAGACGGACGACATAATTGTGATGCTCATGATAATGAGAATGATTATAGACTTTTGGATCGTCAAATCCAGTCGTGGCGCCGGTCGCCCGGGCCGGGCCGGCTGAGATTCCGGCCGGGATGCGCGGCGACGTCAGTGCGACAGCCCGGCGTCGTCCATCCAGGCGGACAGATCCAGCCGCGTCAGGCGCCAGGCTGGATCCGGCGCGGCCAGGCACAGGGCGGCGCAGTCCGTCGGCGATTGCCACAAGAGGCGGACGTGCAGGTCTTCGGCCGCGGGCAGGCCCGCGACACGCAGCCAGCCGTCGCCGGCGGCCCGCAGGCGCAGGCCGCCGGGCTCGACGGACAGCCCCAGGCCGCGGGCTTTCAGGGCGGCCTCCCGGCATACCCATTCGGCGCAGAACGCCTGGGCATCCGGCAGTCGCGCCGGGGGGACGCCGTCTTGCAGGCCGCCGGGGCCGGCGCCGTCCGGGTCCCGGCCCGTCGCGAAGCGGAACAGCGCGTTGTCCACCCGCCTGGGGCAGGCTTCCACGTCCACCCCCAGTGGCTGCCGGCCGACGGCAGCCAGCACGTGCCCGCCGCTGTGGGCCAGGTTGAAGTGCCAGCCGGCCGGGACGGCCAGCCCGGGCTTGCCGCGCGGGTCCGCTGCCAGCGCGATGCCCGCCGGCGGCACGCCCAGGCGCCG
>Ga0222426_100131_pt1 | contig 109429 bp, 101 predicted proteins | sample 2B50Ametagenome_FD_180087 | JGI IMG/M metagenome (GOLD analysis project Ga0222426, IMG submission 180087) | Enriched microbial communities from leaf-cutter ant dump, University of Wisconsin, Madison, United States - 2B50A (version 2) | ecosystem: Environmental > Terrestrial > Nest > Insects...
TTCTCCGCGCGCCTGGCTGGCATGCGGGGCGCCGCCCGCGGGGAGGGAGGTCTTGGCCGGCGCGGTCTCCCGCACCGGCTGCGGCTTGGGCTGCGGTTTCGGCTTGGGCTTGGGCTGCGGCTTGGGCTTGGGCTTGGGTTTGGGCTGCGGCTTGGGTTTCGGCTTGGGCAGGGGCGGCGGCTCGACGATGGCATCGGGCTCGGGCGTTTCGACGACCGGCTCGGGCTCCGGCTCGGGCTCTGCCACCGGTTCGGGCTCGGGTTCGGGCTGCACGACGGGTTCCGGTTCGGGCTGCACGACGGGCTCGGGTTCGGGCGGGACCACGGGCTCGGGTTCGGGGGGAACGGGATCCGCCTGCGCGGCCGGCGCCTCGTCCAGCGGCGGGCCCAGCTCGACGAATTGCACATCCAGGGCATCGGGTTCGCCCAGCGCGACCTGCGCGACGGGAGCAGACAGCACCATCGCCAGCACCAGGGCGTGCAACCCCAGCGCCGTGCACGCGGCGATCCCCTTTACCCAGGGGGAACGCGGAAAAGAAACCGATCCCATGAACCCGCAGACCACATCATTGAAAGCCGGATATTAGCAGAAATGAAAACGATTCTCAATGCTAATTGGGTGGATTCAGAAACAAAATCATACATTTTTTCTGAAACTTGCAGCAGGAAATTTCTGTCCCTAAAGCCAGGATCCTTCCGACAAAGCCGCCCGGAGGCCAAGACTCCGGCCCGTTCGCACTTACACAAAGAGGCCAAGCACCATCATGCCTAGAATCCTCATCCTGTGGGCAGTCGCCCTGTGCACCCTGAGCTTCCAGACCGCGGCGCTCGCCGCCGACGCGCCGCCCCCCGGCATCTATCTCTCGACGGACTACCCCTCGGTGACGCTGAAGGCGGGGGAGACGTCCTCGATCTCGATCCAGCTGCACAACCAGGCCATGCCGCCCGAGCGGCTGGCGCTGTCCGTGGACGGCGTCCCGGAGCACTGGAAGGCGACCCTGCTGGGCGACGGCCGCCCCGTGGCCTCGGCCATGCCGGGCAGCGGCCAGTCGCTGTACCTGAAGCTGCGCCTGGACATCCCGAAGGGCGACGCGCAGGAAAGCGGCACCATCACCGTGCATGCCGACGGCAGCCAGCGGCATCTCAGCCTGCCGCTGGACATCCGCCTGGCCGAGCAACTGCCCGCGCAACTGTCGGTCCAGCCCGAACTGCCCCAGCTGACGGGATCCGCGCACACCGCCTTCGACTATCAGCTGACCATCAAGAACGACAGCGGGCAGGACGTGCTGGCCAGCCTGGCGGCCAGCGCCCCCCAGTATTTCGACACCTCCTTCACCGAGGGCTACGGCAGCCAGCAGATCAGCGCCGTGCCGATCAAGGCGGGCGAGTCCAAGAACGTCAAGCTGCACGTGCGCCCGCCCGCCAACGCGACCTCCGGCGAGCATGACATCCAGGTCAAGGTGGCCGCCGACGGCGCGCAGGCCGCCACGGCGCTCAAGCTGGACATCACCGGGCAGCCGTCCCTGGACCTGGCCGGCCGCGACGGCCTGATGAGCGCCAGCGCCCAGATCGGCACCGCCAGCACCATCCCGCTGGAACTGCACAATGGCGGCACGGCCGCCGCCCAGGACATCCGGCTCGACGGCACCGCGCCCTCGGGCTGGAAGGTGGCGTTCGAGCCCTCGCAGGTGTCCCGCCTCGAGCCCGGCAAGACGGTCGAGGTACAGGCCCACATCACGCCCTCGGCCCAGTCGCTGGCGGGGGACTACATGGTCAAGCTGCACGCCCGCTCGCAAGGCCAATCCGCCGACGGCGACCTGCGCGTGTCGGTCACGACCTCCGGCCTGTGGGGGGTCAGCGGCGCCATCCTGATCGCGGTGGCCCTGCTGGTCCTGATCGGCGCCGTCGCCCGGTACGGCCGCCGATGAACGCGCCCGCCACGAACCGCCCCGGGGACGCGCCCGCGATCGACGCCCGGGGCCTGGGCAAGGACTACGGATCGCGCACCGTCGTGCAGTCGCTGAACTTCCAGGTCCGGCCGGGCGAGGTCTTCGGCCTGCTGGGACCCAACGGCGCCGGCAAGACCACCACCATCCTGATGCTGCTGGGCCTGACCGAGGCCACGCGCGGCCAGGTCCGCGTGCTGGGCGAGGACCCCTGGCGCAACCCCCTGGCGGTCAAGCGGCACATCGGCTACATGCCCGATTCCGTGGGGTTCTACGATCACCTGAGCGCCCGCGACAACCTGCGCTACTCCGCCCGCCTGCTGGACATCCCGGCGGCCGGGCGCGACGCGCGGATCGAGGCGGCGCTGGAGCGGGTCAGCCTGGCCGACCGGATCGACCAGCGCGTGGGCACGTTTTCCCACGGCATGCGCCGCCGCCTGGGCCTGGCCGAGATCCTCCTGAAGCGCGCCGCGATCGCCATTCTGGACGAGCCGACCTCGGGCCTCGACCCCCAGTCCACGGAATCGTTCCTGCGGATGATCGAGTCCCTGCGCGAAGACGGCGTCACCGTGCTGTTGTCCTCGCACCTGCTGGACCAGATGCAGCGCATCTGCGACCGGGTGGCGCTGTTCAGCGCCGGGCGCATCGCCCTGATGGGCCCCGTGCAGGCGCTGGCCCGGCAAGTGCTGGGCGGCCACAGCCACGAGGTGCACATCCACGCCGAGGGCCCGGACATCCGGGCGGCGCTGGCCGCCGTGCCGGGCGTGGGGCACGTGCGCGCCGAGCCGGGCGGGCGCTACGTCCTGCAGGCCGAAAGCGACGTGCGCGCCCAGGCTGCGCAGGCCGCGGTGCTCGCCGGCGCGCAGCTGCGCGACCTGGCCGTGGACACCCCGAGCCTGGAGCGCATCTACCGACAGACCTTCACCGAGGACCATCCGACATGAGCACTTCCCGCATGGGTTCGCCCTGGCACGGCCTGGGCGCCGTCCTGTCCAAGGAACTGGCCGACCACCTGGGCAGCGCCCGCATGCGCCTGCTGGAGTGGCTGGTCGTGCTGACGGCCGCGGCCGCCCTGTACGGCGCCATCGAGGGCATCCGCCAGACGACTTCCTCCGATCCCTTCGTGTTCCTGCGCCTGTTCACGGACGCCCAGGCGCCGCTGCCCTCGTTTGCCGCCCTGCTGGGCTTCCTGATCCCGCTGGTCGCCATCGGCCTGGGTTTCGACGCGATCAATGGCGAGTACAGCCGCCGCACGCTCAGCCGCATCCTGTCCCAGCCCATCTACCGGGACGCCCTGCTGCTGGGCAAGTTCCTGGCGGGCCTGGCCGCGCTGGCGATCTGTCTGGTGTGCCTGTGGCTGCTGGTGATGGGGGCCGGCCTGATCCTGCTGGGCGTGCCCCCCAGCGGCGAGGAGGTCCTGCGCTCGCTGGCCTTCCTGTTGGCGGCCCTGGCCTATGCCGGCGTGTGGCTGGCCGTCGCCCTGACATGCTCGGTGATGTTCCGCTCGGCCTCGACCTCCGCGCTGGTGGCCCTGGGCCTGTGGCTGTTCTGCGCCCTGCTGTGGCCGATGCTGGCGCCCGCCTTGGCCCAGGCCATCGCGCCGCCCGACCTGGCCACCATGCTGAGCGGCGGCGTGGACCTGCGCACGGCCGCCTGGCAGCAAGGGTTGCTGCACATTTCGCCGGCCAGCCTGTTCAACGACACCGCCATCACGCTGCTGAGCCCGTCCACGCGCGCCCTGGGGCCGGTGTTCCTGTCGCAGCTGCAGGGCGCGCTGCTGGGCAGCCCGCTGCCGCTGTCGGAGAGCCTGGCCATCGTCTGGCCGCAGTTCACCGGGCTCATCGCCGCCGTGGTGCTGCTGTTCACGTTGGGATACGTGGTCTTCCAGAGGCAGGAGGTGCGGGCATGAGCCTCAGGCGCCGGGCCCGTCGAGCAGGACGTCCGCCATGCCCTGCGGCCCGTTGCACAGGTCCAGCGCCCGGGGCGCGGGCACGGGCCGGCTGACCAGGTAGCCCTGGATCATGTCGCAGCCCAGGCGCCTCAGGTGTTCCAGCTGCGCCCGGGTCTCGACGCCCTCGGCCACGACCTCCAGGTCCAGGCCGTGGCCCAGGGCAATGATCGCCGTCACGATCGAGGCGCTGCTGGGGTCGGTCTCCAGGTCGCGGATGAAAGACATGTCGATCTTCAGCCGGTGCACCTTGAGGTGCTGCAGATACGACATCGAGGAATAGCCCGTGCCGAAATCGTCGATGGACAGACGCACGCCGTGGTGGCGCAACGCATCCAGCGCCGCGGTGGCGCGGGCTCGGTCGGCCATCAGACAGCTCTCGGTGATCTCGAGCTCCAGGCATTCGGGCGCGAGCCGGTGCGTCCGCAGCACGGCCAGCACGGATTCGGCAAAGCCCTCGCAATCGAGCTGCAGGGCCGAGAGGTTCACCGCCACGTAGCCGGGGGCGCGGCCCTCGTCGGTCCAGGCGCGCATCTGGCGGCCGACCTCCTGCAGCACCCAGTTCCCCAGCGGCACGATCAGCCCGCTTTCCTCGGCCAGGGGGATGAATTCGCCCGGGGCGACCAGGCCGCGTTCGGGATGCTGCCAGCGCACCAGCGCCTCCAGGCCCGTGACCGTCCGCTCGCGCAGATGCAGCTGCGGCTGATAATGCACCATGAATTCGCCCCGTTCCAGGGCGCGGCGTATTTCCGCCTCCAGCGACTGGCGTTCCTTGGCGCGCGCCATGATCTCCGGCGAGAAGAAACGCAGGCTGCCCCGCCCCCCGGTCTTGGCCTGATGCAGGGTCACGTCGGCGCGGCTCAGCAGGATTTCCGCCGTGGCGCCGTCCTCGGGGTACAGCGCCACGCCGATGCTGGCGCTGACGTAGATCGCCTGCCCGTCCAGGACGAAGGGCTCGGCCAGGGCCTCCAGCATGCGCTGGGCCGACTGGAAGATGTCCTGGCCCCGCTGGTCGCGGTCCAGGATGACGTAGAACTCGTCGCCGCCCACCCGCGCCAGCGCGTCGCGCTCCGGCAGCAGGCCGCGCAGCCGGTGCGCGACCTGCACCAGCAGCCGGTCGCCTTGCGCGTGGCCCTGGGTCTCGTTGATGGCGGCGAACTTGTCCAGGTCCAGGCACAGCAGGGCAAAGCGCATGGACAGGTGCTCGGCCATCTGGATGGAGTGGCTCAGCAGTTCCGAGAACAGCACGCGGTTGGGCAGGCCGGTCAGGGGATCGCGATGCGTCAGGATCCGGTATTTTTCCTCGCTGACCTGCAGCATGGCGGTGCGCTGGGCCACCAGGTCTTCCAGGAAACGTCGCAGGCGCGCCAGCTCGAGATGTGCGCGCACGCGGGCGCGCACCTCGCCGATGTCGAAGGGCTTGGTGACGTAGTCGGCCGCGCCCAGGTCAAAGCCCCGGACCTTGTCGCGGGGATCGTCCACCACGGTGACGAACATCACGGGGATGCGCTGGCCGGCCGGCGTGGACTTGATGTGCCGGCAGACCTCGTAGCCGTCCATGCCGGGCATCATGACGTCCAGCAGCACCAAGTCGGGCGGGGTCGGTCCCTGCACGATCTCCAGCGCCCGCACGCCGTCGCCCGCCACCACGATGCGGAACTCGTCGCGCAGGGCGGACAGCAATTCGTGGATGTTCTCGGGCACGTCGTCCACCACCAGCAGGGTCGGCGGCGCCGAGCCCTCGGCCTGCAGCGCGATGTCGAACGGCCCCGGCAGCTGGCGATGGCGCTGCAGCTCGATCTGGTTGCGCACGCGGACCTTGAAGAGCTCGGGGTCGATGGGCTTGGTGATGTAGTCCGCCGCCCCCATCAGCAGGCCGCGGGCGGCGTCCGCCGCCTCGGCCAGGGCCGTCACGAAGATGACCGGGATGGCGGCGGTCGCCGGGTCCTGCTTCAGGGCTTCCAGCACCTCGTAGCCGTCCATGTCCGGCATCTGGATGTCGAGCAGGATGAGGTCGGGCTGCGGGGCGCGCCGCGCCTGCTCGATGGCACGGGCGCCGCTGGTCGCCGCAGTGATCGCGTAGTCGTCCCGGAACATGCCGACCAGCGCATGCAGGTTGACGGAAGCATCGTCGACGATCAGCAGGCGGGGACGCCGGTCGGCTCCTGACGCAGGCTGAGGCGCGGGCGACATCATGATGGGGTATCCTCCGGCGCAATGGGCAGCGCATCGAGCTGTCTCAACGCGGCGTCCAGATCGAAGCGATCGATCCGCGCCGCAATCTCCTGGACGCGCGGCTGCAGCGGCGTGCCCGCCACGCCCCGGTCCAGTTCCTCAAGCAGCGCCTCGGCGGCGCCCAAATCCGATTCCAGGGCCTGTTTCAGACGCGCCACCAGGTCGCGCAGGGCCTGCGGAGCCAACGGGACGGCGGGCGGATCCCGCTGCGCGTCCTCGGCGGCCAGGGACCCGATGTCCTGCAGGACTTCCTCCAGCCGAGCCTGCGCCGCATCCAGCAGCGCCGCCTCGGGGGCCAGGCCCTGCTTGAGCAGGACGTCGAGACCGGAAACGCTGGTGTACAGCTCGCGCGCGCCGATGTTGCCCGCCACCCCCTTGAGGGCATGGCAGTGGGCTTCGGCCGCCGTCAGGTCGGGCCGGACGCACAGGCGGCGCAGCTGGGCGATGGCGTCCGCATACTGCGCGTGGAAGCGCCGCAGCTGCTTGCGATAGGGTTCGGGCCGGCCGCCGATGCGGCGCACGCCGTCGGCGGCGTCCAGGTGCGCCAGCGCCCGCAGGTCTTCCGGCAGCCCGCCCGCCGCGGAGACGGTCGCGGGCACCGGTGCCGTCGGCAGGCGGCCAGGCACCCACCGGGAAATGGTCGCCAGCAGATGGTCCGGGTCGATCGGCTTGGTCACGTGGTCGTTCATGCCCGCATCCTGGCTGGCCTGCGCATCGGACGCCATGGCCAGCGCCGTCATGGCGATGATGGGCAACACGGCGTATCGCTCTCCGCCCGGCGCGTTGCCCAGCCGGCGGATGCGCCGGGCGGCCTCCAGTCCGTCCATGACCGGCATCTGGATGTCCATCAGCACTGCGTCGTAGCGCCTGCGCTGCACGCGTTCCACGGCGTCCTGGCCATTGACGGCCTCGTCCACCACGATGCCCTCGCCGCGCAGGAGTTCGACCGCGAACTCGCGGTTGATGTCGTTGTCCTCGACCAGCAGGATCCTGGCGCCGGCCAGGCCCATGCCGCGCTCCGCCACGCGCGGGGCCGCCGCGCCGGCGGCCGCGGTCTCGGGCATCCCGCTGCCCAGCACCGACAGCATCGTGTCCAGCAGGGATGAGGGCGAGACCGGCTTGATCAGGAACCCGTCCATGCCGGCCCGCATCGCGCGCCGCATCACGTCCTCGCTACCGTAGGCAGTCACCATCACGATCTTGGGCCGGCGCGTGATGGCCGGATCGGACTGGATGCGCTCGGCGACCTCGTCGCCATCCATGCCCGGCATGCGCCAGTCCATCAGCACCAGATCGTAAGGCCGGCTGCAGGACGCCTGCCTCAGCATGGCAAGTGCCTGGGTGCCCTGGGTGGCGGTGCTGACGTCCAGCTGGAAAAACAGCAGCATCTCGGAGAGGATCTCCAGCGACACCGGGTTGTCGTCCACGACCAGCACCCGCCAGCCCCGCAGCCGCGAGCCGATGCGCTCCAGCAGCTGGCGCTGCTGCGCCTGCGCCTGGCGCGCCACCGCATGCCGGACGGTGAAGCAGATCGTCGTGCCCAGGCCGGGCGCGGAGGATTCCACCCACAGGCGCCCGCCCATGAGCTCCACCAGGCTCTTGCTGATCGCCAGCCCCAGGCCGGTGCCGCCATAGCGGCGTGTCGTGGACTGGTCGGCCTGGGTGAATTTCTGGAACAGCATGCGGATCTGGTCGGGCTCCATGCCGATGCCGCTGTCGCGCACGCAAGCCTGGATGGTGACGCTCTCCTCGTCCCGCTCCAGGCAATGCAGGGCCAGTTCCACCTCGCCGCGTTCGGTGAACTTCACGGCGTTGCCGCACAGGTTCAACAACACCTGCCCCAGCCGCAGCGGGTCGCCCACCAATAGCGTCGGGATGGCCGGATCGTGCCGGATCAGGAACTCGACGCCCTTGGCCTCGGCCTGCAGGCCGACCGCGTCGACCAGCCGCTCCAGCACCGACTGGGGGTCGAATTCGATACGCTCGATGTCGAGCTTGCCGGCCTCGAGCTTGGAAAAGTCCAGGATGCCGTTGATGATGCCCAGCAGCGACTGCGCCGCGCCCTGGGCCTTCAGCAAGCGCGGCCGCAGCGTGGGCGTCATGTCTTCCTTGAGGGCGAGGTACAGCATCCCCAGGATGGCGTTCATCGGCGTGCGGATCTCGTGGCTCATGGTCGCCAGGAAATCGGATTTCACGCGGGTCGCGGCCTCGGCGGTTTCCTTGGCGCGCTGCAGTTCCTGAGTGCGCTCGGACACCTTGGCCTCCAGGGTCTGGTTCAGCGCATTGAGATCGCGCATGGAGGCGTACAGGCGCTGGCGGCTGTCGCGGAAAGCCTCGACCAGTTCGCCGAGCTCGTCGGAATAAGGATAGGGCGGCGTCGCCACCTGCGCCTCATGGGGATCGAAACGCCAGCTCCGCACGGCATCGACGACGTCGGTCAGGGTCTTGGAGAGCCTGCCGCGGATCGTCCAGACGAACAGCAGCCACAGCAGGCCGCTCAGGATGATCGAATTGACCAGCGCGACCACGAAGGCATATTTGATCCGGTTCCAGATCACCAGGGGATTGGTGTAGAGCATCAGCCGGCCGATGATCCGCACCGCACCGTCGGACGAGGCGTGGCGCAGCGGCGTGATCGTCGCGTGGCCGCGCGGCAACAGCGACACCCCGGACGTGTCGACGGCCGGATCCTGCCAGTTCATCTCGGCCAGGATGTCGCCGTCCGAGGACTCCACGCGCGCGCCCGAGACGATCTCGTTCTGCATCGCGCCGACCAGGGCCGTGTCCAGCTGCCCCCGGTCGAGGTCCCAGACGGCGCTGGTGACGGCGGGCTCGATGGTCTGGCTCAGGGATGCCAGGTCCCCGGCGGTGGACCGGCTGACGCTGACGTACTGGATGCTCAGCTGGATCGCCACCATGATCACGGTCGCGAGCACGTACCAGGGCAGCATCGAGCGCAGCAGGCGCCTGGCAAGGGTCGAGGTCGTCTTCATTCAGGCCGGGCCCGCATCAGCGCCACCACCACTTGGTATCCACGGGCGCCGATCCGGCGGGCAGGACCGGATTGTCCAGCCGGATGACATGGCGACGGCTCTGGGCCAGCGCCTTCATCATGGGCGCATGATAGGACTCGAACAGCTTGCGCAGCGACCCGTCGGCCAGGGCCGCGCGCAGGCCCTGCTCGATCCAGCCGGCCAGCTGCTTGTTGTCGCGGCTCACCCAGAAATAGATGGGATACGGGAAATACAGCGCCCGCGTCTGCTCGATCGCCAGGTCGGGAAAGGAATCCCGTCGGGCGTCGAGCTCGATCGCGGCCTCGCCGATGCCCCGCGGCAGCGCGTCGAAGCGGCGCGCCGCCAGCATGTCGAAGAGGCGTTCGTAATCGGTCGTGGTCACGACGGTATAGCCGTTGGCCCGCATGACGGGCAGGTCCGCCCACTGGCTGTTCATGCCGAAAGTCAGTTGCGTGCGGAACGCCTCGTCGTCCAGGCGCGCGATGCGATCCTGGTCCGAGGCGGAAATCAGGAAGACCCGGTAACCGATGACCCCGCGCGAAATGTCGACCTTGATGGGCAGCATGCGGGATTCGCGCTCTGTGTTGGTGCCCAGCGCGATGACGTCGATCGTGCCGGCCTGCAACAGGCTGATGCCGCGGTTCTGCGTCACGGATTCCGCATAGGGCCGCAGGTCGAAGGCGGGGCCGCCGGCCTGCCTGACATGATCCAGCGCCAGCGCCAGGACCTTCCAGCGATAATCATAGATGGGGCCGACCGGAAAATACGTCAGGGTCCTGGCGGCCGCCTGCGCCGCCCCGCCGCCGAAGGCGCACACCATCAGGACGGCCGCCAACAGGCAGCGCAACCGGCACGCGTGATCTGCCCGCCGACGGGTGACCGGAAATCGATTCCTGATCCAGCAATGCACCACGACCCTCCTCATGCTCTCGTCGGATGCCGCCGATCCGCCAAGCCATGGCGCATCGAGGTCGACACCAGAATAGCATAGTGACCGGAAATGTATCAAAGTCCTCCCCGGCCATATGGGATCCCGTCTGGGAGTGGTCCAGATCCATAACAATCCGGCATATCAGAAAGACCGAGTTACATGGTTACAGGGGGCTGGATCCCCACTAAGATACGCTCGCACCTCTTTCGACATTTCAAATCCAGCCTCCACGGGAATCCACCATGCGCAACATGAAAATCAGCACCCGGCTGACCCTGGGATTCGGCTTCGTGGTCGTCCTGCTGCTGATCTTGTCGGGCATCGGCGCCTGGCGCATCGTGGACTCGCAGCAGGACAACCAGGAGCTCAACCGCCGCCTGCAGACCAACAATCTGTTGCAGCAGCTGACCCGCCAGATCGGCATCAACGCGAACCAGACCCAGGCCACGCTGGCGGCCGACCCCGATACGCAACGCGCGCTGAAGACCTCGATCGCCGCCTCCGACGAGCAGACCGAACGCATCAGCCAGCAACTGGCCACCATCCTGTCCAGCCCGGAAGCCGAGAAACTGCTGCAACAGGCGACGCAGGACCGCAAGGCCTATCTGGACAAGCGCAACCAGGCCTTCAAGGACCTGGACGGCGGCAACTACGGCGAGGCCGATGCGTTCTTCAACCAGGTGCTGCCCAAGATGACGGCGGGCTACCTGGCGCAGATCGACCAGATCTCGCAGCGCCAGAACGATTCCGTCCAGCAGCTGTTCGACCAGAGCGCCCAGTCCAGCCAGCTGGGCCTGACGGTGCTGGCAATCGCCACCCTGCTGGCGCTGATCCTGGCGCCCCTGTTCGCCTGGCGCGTCTCCCGCTCGATCGTCCGGCCGCTGCGCCATGCCGTAGCCCTGGCCGGCACGGTGGCGCGCCGCGATCTCAGCGTCCACATCCACGCGCACAGCCGCGACGAGATCGGCCAGCTGCTGTCCGCCCTGGGCACCATGACGGACAACCTGCGCCAGGCCGTCAGCGAGGTGCGCGGCAGCTCCGACGCCATCGCCAGCGCATCGGCCCAGATCACCACCGGCAACCTGGACCTGTCCTCGCGCACCGAGGAGCAGGCCAGTTCCCTGGCCCAGACCGCCGCCACCATGGAACAGATCACCGCCACCGTGCGCCAGAGCGCCGACAACGCCCAGCAGGCCAACACCCTGGCGGAATCCGCCGCCCGGACCGCCTCGGACGGCGGCACCCTGGTCGGCGAACTGGTGGCCACCATGGGCGAAATCAACAGCAAGTCGCAGCAAGTCGCCGACATCATCGGCGTGATCGATTCCATCGCCTTCCAGACCAACATCCTGGCGCTGAACGCCGCCGTCGAGGCCGCCCGCGCCGGCGAGCAGGGCCGCGGCTTTGCCGTGGTCGCCGCCGAGGTCCGCGCCCTGGCCCAGCGGTCCGCCAGCGCCGCCAAGGAAATCAAGGCCCTCATCGACACCTCCGTGGCCGCCACCACCAAGGGCAACGAGCAGGCCGCCCGCGCGGGCACCACCATGCAGGAGATCGTCGGCAGCATCCACCGCGTCACCGACATCATGGGCGAGATCAGCGCCGCCAGCCGCGAGCAGACCACCGGCATCGAGGAAATCAACTCCGCCATGACGCAGATGGACAGCGTCACGCGCCAGAACGCCAGCCTGGTCGAGCAGTCCGCCACCGCGGCCACCAGCCTGCGGTCCCAGGCCGACACCCTGGCCGCCCTCGTGGGGACGTTCACGCTGGACGACGAGGCCCCGACGACGGAAGGCGCCCCCGCCCTGCCGGCGCCGACACAGGCGGCCCGGGCGCCGGCGGGCGGGCAGCCCGCGTTGTTGCTGGGGAGGTAGAGGACCCAGGCTCTACCACGGCGACGCTGCTGCCGCCTGTCTCTGCAGACCATGACGAAGAAAGGCCCCGTGAATCGTTCGCGGGGCCTTTCTGTATGGAGCCGTGGCATCTGACAAACCCTGATTGAGGGATGCATTCCTGAGCGTTAACTTTAAGCCAAGGTAACAAAAAATAACGGAAATGTGACCTATTCCCGATAAAGGCGGAGATTGGCAATGGAGACGAGCATGCAGGAATTCAGACGGCGCATCCAGCAGCACATTGAGCATGTGAGAAATGTTGGCGCCCACTGCAGCACCGAGGAAACCACCAAGCAGGCCCTGATTCTCCCCCTGCTTGATATCCTGGGCTTCAGCCCTTACGACCCCACCAGGGTCAAAGCCGAATACAGCGCCGACTTCCCAGGCGCAAAAGCGAGTGAGAGGGTGGACTACGCGCTATTCAGCAACGGCATCCCGGTGTTGTTCATCGAGGCCAAGGCCTACGCCGTCGACCTGCTCAATCACTGCCCTCAACTCTCGCGCTACTACAATGCGACGCCCGAGGTAGCCGTGGCCGCAATCACCAACGGCCGTGAGTGGCGATTCTTCACGGACCTGCGGAACCGCAACATCATGGACCGTGAACCGTTCCTGACTGTTGACTTCACCAGCGACGCCGACGACATTGCCACACAACTGGAGCGCTTTCATCATGATCGCCTTGAGCCCGAAGCATTACGCGCCCTCGCGGAAGAAAACGTCTACCTCCACACTTTCCGAGATGCCATCACTTCAGCATTACGCGAATGTGACCTCGATTTCGTGAAGTATGTCGCCACGCGGGCGGGAACACACCGCACCATGACCGGCCGGTTTCTGGAAAGCATTCAGCCTATCGTCAAACAGGCCGTCGCCCAGTCCGTCAGTTCTATGGTCGCGACCAGCCTGTCCGCGCCTGGAGCCATGCCGCCCGCCGCGCCGGTCGAAGTGGTCGCGGATGAGGACGCCCCCATCACGGACCCTCAAAACGAACGCATCATCACTACCGCGGACGAACGCAATCTGTTCCGGATCTGCTGCGACATCCTCCCTGGAGAAGATCTGCAAAGTCGCGACACCGAGTCCTATTTCTCCATCGTGCATGGCGGAAAGTCGAATCGCTGGTTATTCCGGTTCTGGGGCGACAAACGGCATCCGGCGGTGCAGTTCATCGTACCGCTGACCCCCGCCCACCACACGGAAATCACCCGGGCCGGCCTTCAGATAGGCGCAAGTGATCAAGTCCTGCTCGACAAACCAGAGAACCTATATCGACTCGCCGGGATTGTGGCCGACGCTCTCGCCTACTGCAAAAACGACGAGAACTTCCGACGAAAGGGGCGAGCGAGCGATCCCGAATGGCAGCTTCCCGCCCAGGCATAGGACCTAGAGGAGCCGAGACGCCAAGCGCCCAATATATTGTCAACGCCGGCTACCTATGAAAATCATAGGTAGGATACAATGAGATTGATGAGCAAAGCCGACTGGGAGCGAAGGATCCGGCATCTTGCCCGGGACAGCGCCACTATCGTCTGGACGGAACACGCAAAGCAGCAAATGCGCAAACGCCGCATCACGCTCCCGGTAGCGCTCGACGTTCTGCTGAACGGCATCATCCACCGGGAACCAGAGCCTGACATAAGGACCGGCCACATGAAATGCACGATGGAGCGCTTCTGCGCAGGCCGACCTACGGCAGTCGTGGTGGCCCTGGAAAACGCTGCCCCCTCGTCATGCATCGTGGTGACGGCATTCATCATTGGAGAATGAGCATGTACCACTTTACGGATGGAGGCCTCCGTAATGTGTACCTGGTCAACGGATACCAGACCAGCAATACACCGTATGGCAAGGCCGTATCCATCGAAGATCTGCCAGGGCTCACACGCGAACTCTGCAAGGTCCTGGTCAAAAAGAAAACGCACCTCACCGGCGCCGAGTTCCGGTACTTGCGCTCGGCCCTGCTGATGTCCCAACGCAGCCTGGGCCAAGCCCTGGGAAGAACGGAGCAGACCATTGCCACATGGGAAAAGAACGGGCACATCCCCAAGTACGCCGATACGATGATGCGTTTCATCTATGCCCGCCATTCCGACGGGGACGAACGCGTGAAGGACATCGTGGAGGCAATGAACGAGACGGACAGGGACATCTATATCGTCATGCGCGGGTCGAAGAAGGGATGGCGAGGCTCGGAAAGCGTCACGCGGCCCGTCAGTTCGTCGCACGAGGACAAAGAGGAGATCCTGGCGTAGCCATCACGCTGATTTTCATAGCCTACGGCCCAAAGCAAAAAACCCGCAAGACCTAGTGTCTATGCGGGTTTCGCCTTTTGATGCCGGAAGACATCATACTGAATTGGACTTCTTGAAACCAAGAAGTGGTGCCCAGGAGAGGACTCGAACCTCCACACCTTGCGGCACATGGACCTGAACCATGCGCGTCTACCAATTCCGCCACCTGGGCACGGCATAACGTGTATGCTATTGCTTTCGTCAAATCGTGGCGCCCTTTTCGTGCGCCGCGTTTAGCGAAGACAGAACTATACAATACATTTTTTTTGGATGCAAACAGCCTTTGAAAAAGCGAACCAACAACGACAATAACCGCGACGCTTACCCGGTGCCAGCCACCGATCTGCCTCCCGATTTCGACCCCAGCGTGCCCAGCCGCGAACAGGTGCTGGACACCCTGCGCGAGGCGGGCAAACCGCTCTCCCTGGAAGCCCTGGCCGACGCCACCCACGCTTCCATCCCCCTGTCCACCGGCTTCATCCGCCGCATCAAGGCCATGGAACGCGACGGCCAGGTGCGCTTCAACGCCCAAGGAAGGTTGCAGATCTGCAACAGCACCACGTTCATCGCGGGCACCGTCCAGGGACACCGCGACGGCTTCGGCTTCCTGATTCCCGACGACGGCAGCCCCGACCTCTTTCTCTCGCCTCACGAGATGGCCAAGGTCCTGCACGGCGACCGCGTGCGGGTCCGCGCCACGGGCGAATACCGCGGCCGCCCCGAGGGCGCCATCGTCGAGGTCCTGGAACGCCGCACCGTCAAGCTGGTGGGCCGCTTCCTGAAGGAACACGGCGCCTTCGTCGTGGCGCCGGAAGACCAGCGCATCAAGCACGACATCCTGATCGCGCCGCAGGACACCGCCGGAGCCGAGCCCGGCCAGGTCGTCACCGTGCAAATCCTGCGCCAGCCCGCCAGTCACATGCAGCCGCTGGGCCGCATCATCGAGGTGCTGGGCGAGATCGACGATCCCGGCATGGAGATCGAGATCGCCGTGCGCAAATTCGACGTGCCGGTGGATTTCTCCGAGGCGACGATGCGCCAGCTGCGGTCCATTCCCGACCGCGTGCGCGAGGGCGAACTCGCCGGGCGCATCGACCTGCGCGACGTGCCCTTCATCACCATCGACGGCGAGGACGCGCGCGACTTCGACGATGCCGTCTTCTGCATGCCGGCCGACCTGGGCACCGCCAAGCGGTCCCGGCCGGGCTGGCGGCTGCTCGTGGCCATCGCCGACGTCAGCCATTACGTCCAGCCCGGCTCGGCGCTGGACGACGACGCGATCAATCGCGGCACCAGCGTGTATTTCCCGCGCCGCGTGATCCCCATGCTGCCCGAGGCGCTGTCCAACGGCATCTGTTCGCTGAACCCCGACGTGGACCGCCTGGTGATGGTCTGCGACATGATGATCCCCGCGGGCGGCGTCAAGGCCGGCACGGTGACCGCCTACCAGTTCTACGAGGCGGTCATCCACTCGCATGCCCGCACCACCTACACCGACATCTGGGCGGCGCTGCAGCAGCCCGGCGGGCCGGCGGCGCAGAACCTGGGCGAACTCTACCCCCACGTGCAGACCGCCTACGAGCTCTTCCAGGCTTTCGAGCAGGCCCGGCGCAAGCGCGGGGCCATCGACTTCGACACGATCGAGACCCGCATCGTCTGCAATCCGCTGGGCCGCATCGAGAAGATCGAACCCTACACGCGCAACGACGCCCACAAGCTGATCGAGGAATGCATGCTGGCGGCCAACACCTGCGCGGCGGACTTCATCGTGCGCAACAAGCGCCAGGCGCTGTTCCGCGTGCATGACGGCCCCACGCCGGAAAAGCTCCAGTCCCTGCGCGAGACCCTGCGCCACATGGGCCTGACGCTGGAGGGCGGCGACGACCCGCAGACCGGCGACTATGCCAAGCTGATCCAGGCCAGCCGCGCCCGGCCCGATTTCGCGGTCATCCAGACGCTGTGCCTGCGATCCATGCAGCAGGCGATCTACAGTCCCGAGGTCACGGGCCACTTCGGCCTGTCCTACGAGCACTATGCGCACTTCACCTCGCCCATCCGCCGCTACCCGGACCTGCTGGTGCATCGCGTCATCCGCAGCATCCTGAACAAGCAGCGCTACCAGCCGCCGGCGCTGGGCAACACGCCCACCGACCCTTCGCTGCCGGCCAAGGTCCGCGAGCACGACGCCTGGGAGACCCTGGGCGCCCTGCTGTCGGCCCGCGAGCGGCGCGCCGACGACGCCTCGCGCGACGTGCAGGCCTGGCTGAAATGCTGGTTCGTGCGCGAACGCGTGGGCGAGGTCTTCAGCGGCCGCATCACGGGGGTCACCAGCTTTGGCGTGTTCGTCACGCTCGAGACCCTCTACGTCGAGGGCCTGGTCCACATCTCCGAACTTGGCGGCGACTACTTCCAGTACAACGAGGCGCTCAACGAATTGCGCGGCGAGCGCACGGGTTTCCGGTACCAGCTGGGCGACACGCTGCAGGTCCAGGTCTCCCGGGTGGACCTGGAGGCCCGCCGCATCGACTTTCGCCTCGTGCGCGGCGAAGACTACAAATCCCTGCAGGCCGAGATCGAGGGCGACCCCCGGTCGAACGCCGCCCGCCCGCGCAAGAAAGCCGCCGGCGCCAAGCCCGAGGCCCTGCGCGGCACCACCGCGCACCAGCGCCGCGCGCAAGCCAAGCGCGACGCCCGCCAGGAAACGCCGCGCAAGCGGCGCTGAGGCCTTCGCGCGACACGCCGCGCCGGCATGACGCGCCCAAGCGCGCCGCCGGGCGGCCGGCGCCGTGACGCCTGGCGGCCCGGCCGCACTACAATGCCACGGACAGGCCTCGTGCCGCTTACCCGATCATCATGTCATCCCAACAGATTCTGGCCGGCTTTCACGCCGTGCAGGCGCGGCTGCGCCACGCTCCCGACTCGATCCGCGACGTCTACCTGGACACCGCGCGCCAGGACGCGCGCATGCAGCGCTGCATCCAGCAGCTCGAATCGGCCGGCGTGCGCTGGCACGCGGCCGACGCACAGCGCCTGGACGGGCTGGCCCGCGGCGTGCGCCACCAGGGCATCGTGGCCCTGGCCCGTCCCCGGCCCCTGGCCGTGTCCATCGACGAGGTCCTGGATCCGCTGGAGGACCGCCAGGAGCCCGCGCTGCTGCTGGTCCTGGACGGCGTGACGGACCCGCACAACCTGGGTGCCTGCCTGCGCACCGCCGACGCGGCCGGCGTGCATGCCGTCATCGCGCCCAAGGACCGCGCGGTGGGCCTGAACACCACGGTGCAGCGCGTGGCCTGCGGCGCGGCCGACACGGTCCCCTACCTGATGGTCACCAACCTCGCCCGCACGCTGCGCGCGCTGCGCGAGCGCGGCGTCTGGCTGGTCGGGACGGACGACGCGGCGGAACACGGCCTGCACCAGGTCGACGCGCGCCGGCCCATGGCCTGGGTCATGGGCGCCGAAGGCGAAGGCATGCGCCGCCTGACCCGCGAGACCTGCGACGAGCTGGTGTCGATCCCCATGCGCGGCTCGGTCGAAAGCCTGAACGTCAGCGTGGCCAGCGCGGTCTGCCTCTACGAGACCGTGCGCCAGCGGCAATCCTGAATCCCCCCCTCTCACCATGCACACCATGTCGACCACCGGCTTCACCACCCAGACCGTCCATTCCGGCCGCCAGGCGGACTCCGAGCACGGATCCGTACACGCCGCCATCCACCCGTCCACCGAGTACACCTACCGGGACGCGCGCGACCTGGCCGCCGTCTTCCAGAACCGGAAGAAAGGCTACACCTACGCCCGCACCGGCACGCCGACGACGGCGGCCCTGGAGGCGCAGATCACCGCCATGGAACGGGGCAACGGCACCGTGGCCTTCGCCACCGGCATGGCGGCGTTGAACGCCGTGTTCTTCGCGCTGCTGCGCCAGGGGGACCACCTGGTCGCCAGCAAGTACATCTTCGGCAACACCAACAGCCTGCTGATGACGCTGGAGAACTTCGGTGTCGAGCTGACGCTGGTGGACGCGACCGACGCGGCGCAGGTCGAGGCGGCGCTGCGTCCCAACACGCGCATGGTCTTCGTGGAGACCATCGCCAATCCGGGCACGCAGGTCGCCGACCTGAAAGCCATCGGCGCGCTGTGCCAGGCGCGCGGGCTGGTCTACGTGGTGGACAGCACCCTCTCGTCCCCCTACCTGCGCCCCGGGCGCGACTTCGGCGCCTCGCTGGTGGTCAACTCGCTGTCCAAGCACATCGGCGGCCACGGCAACGCCCTGGGCGGGGCGGTGACCCAGACCGGCCTGTACGACTGGGCCGGCTTCCCCCACATCTACGAGCAATACCGCAAGGACGATTCCCATACCTGGGGCCTGCTGCAGATCAAGAAAAAGGGCTTGCGCGACATGGGCGGCACCCTGTCCTCGGACGTCGCCCACCGCCTGGCGGCCGGCGCCGAGACGCTGGCGCTGCGCATGGACCGCATCTGCGGCAACGCCCTGGCGCTGGCGCGCTTCCTGGAACATCACCCGCTGGTCGAGCGCGTGCAGTATCCGGGCCTGGCCAGCCATCCCCAGCACGACCGCGCCACGGAATTCTTCGGCGGACACTACGGCGGGCTGCTGGGCGTGGTCCTGAAGGACGGCGCCGACGTCTTCGAATGCCTGAACCGGCTGAAGGTCGCGGCGCTGGCCACCCACCTGGGCGACAACCGCACGCTGGTGTTGCCGGCGGCGCACACCATCTACTTCGAGATGGGGCCCGAACGCCGCGCGCTGATGGGCATTCCCGACGGCTTTCTGCGCATCTCCGTCGGAATCGAGGAGGAAGCCGATCTGATCGCCGATTTTTCCCAGGCACTGCAGGGGCAGCCGGATTGAGAATGGGGATCGGGATTAACCCCAGGGTGCTCGCAGTTTTTAACAAACGTCAGGAAATACGCGGTTCTTCAGCGGTTTTCTCTTGACACTGCCCGGCAATCGCAGGCTTAATACGGCTTAGCCACCGACTCCGGCCGGGTCCTGACACCAGGAAGGTGCGGCCCGGGGCAGCAGCCGGACAGGATGGCGAGACACGTCCATCAAATAACCGATGGATCATCCATCGGGTGACAATAAACTCTCAGGGGTATTTTTTAAATGAACAAGACCGAGCTGATCGAGCATATTTCCTCCAAGACCGATCTGTCCAAGGCCGACGTCGGTCGCGCCCTGGAAGCCTTCGTCGGCGCCGTGAAGACGACCCTGAAGAAAAAGGGTTCCGTGACGCTGGTGGGCTTCGGCACTTTCGCCGTCTCCGAACGTGCCGCCCGCACCGGCCGCAACCCGCGCACCGGCGAAGCCATCAAGATCAAGAAGGCCCGCGTGCCGAAGTTCCGCCCCGGCAAGGCCCTGAAGGACGCCGTGAACTGATCGCGGCAATCGGCTCGTCCGTGAAAAGGCCGCCCGCACGGGCGGCTTTTTCATTTGCCCGGCGCCCCGCCGCGCCGATATAATTGCGCCCTGGCCGCCGCCCCGCGCGCACGGCCCTCGTCCGGGTGCTTAGCTCAGTTGGTAGAGCGGCGCCTTTACACGGCGTAGGTCGGGGGTTCGAGCCCCTCAGCACCCACCATCCCGGACGGCAGGTCTACAATCGCCTCCATGAATCGCCCCGCCCAATCCCCCGGCTCGCTGCGCTGCGGCCTGGATGCCCTCGACCAGTTCGACGAGATCATCGACGTCCGCACACCGGCGGAATTCCAGGACGACCATATCCCCGGCGCGATCAACGCGCCCGTGCTCAGCAACGAGGAACGCGTGCTGATCGGCACCATGTACGCCCAGGAGTCGCCCTTCAAGGCCACCCGGCTCGGGGCCGCGCTGGTGGCGCGCCACATTGCCGAATACCTGGAGACCTGCTTCGCCGACCGCCCCCAGAACTGGCGGCCGCTGATCTACTGCTGGCGCGGCGGCAAGCGCTCCGGCTCCATGACGACCTGGTTCAACCTGATCGGCTGGCGCGCCCGCCAGCTCGACGGCGGCTACAAGGTCTGGCGGCGCCACGTGATCGACACCCTCGAGACACGCCCGGCCGGATTGCAGTTCATCGTGCTCACCGGGCCCACCGGGTCCGGCAAGACGCGGCTGCTGCAGGCCCTGGGCCGGGCCGGCGCCCAGATCCTGGACCTGGAAGGCCTGGCCTGCCACCGCGGATCCCTGCTGGGCGGGCTGCCCGACCGTCCACAGCCCAGCCAGCGCGGCTTCGAGTCCGCCCTGCTGGGCGCCATCGAGGCCCTGGATCCCGCCCGCCCCGTCTTCGTCGAGGCCGAGAGCCGCCGCATCGGCCAGCTGAGCCTGCCCGACCGCCTGCTGGCGACCATGCACGCCGGGCGCTGCGTGCGCGTGCAGGCCACGCTGTCGCAACGCATCGCGTTCCTGCTGCAGGACTACGCGCATCTGTTCCAGGCGCCCGGCGAATTCAAGGCCGCGCTGGACCGGCTGATCGGCCTGCACAGCCGGCAGACCATCCAGGACTGGCACGCGCTGATCGATGCGGACCGCCGCGCGGAGCTGTTCGAGGCGCTGGTCCGCGACCACTACGATCCCGCCTACCGGCGCAGCAGCCACGGGCACTATGCCGGCCTGGACCAGGCGCCGGCCTTCGACTACGACCCCACGGATCCCGACGGCCGAGACCAGGCCGGCGAGCTGCTGGCCCGGCTGGACGCCGCGGCCGCCCCGCCGCCCGCCGCCGGCGCGGATCCGGGCGCCCCCCCAACCCGCAGTCCGGAGCTTTCCCGATGAACGATTTGTCCTCCATTCCCCGCCTCACCTCGCTGTCCCACGGCGGCGGCTGCGGCTGCAAGATCGCGCCCGACGTGCTGGCCGCCCTGATGCGCGACACGCTGCCGGCCGGCCCCTTTCCGGACCTGCTGGTGGGCACCCAGTCCTCGGACGACGCCGCGGTCTACCGCCTGAACGACGAGCAGGCCCTGATCGCCACCACCGATTTCTTCATGCCCATCGTCGACGATCCCCGCGACTTCGGGCGCATCGCGGCCACCAACGCCCTGTCGGACGTGTACGCCATGGGCGGGCGCCCCATCCTGGCCCTGGCGCTGGTCGGCATGCCGCTGAAATCGCTGCCGCACGACGTCATCTCCGCCATCCTGGCCGGCGGCGCATCGGTCTGCCAGCAGGCCGGCATCCCGATCGCGGGCGGCCACTCCATCGATTCCGTCGAACCCATCTACGGGCTGGCGGTCATGGGGCTGGCCCATCCCGACCAGATCAAGCGCAACGACCGGGCGCGTGCCGGCGACACGCTGATCCTCAGCAAGCCGCTGGGCGTGGGCATCCTGTCGGCGGCGCTGAAAAAGGACCTGCTGGACGCGGCCGGCTACCAGGCGATGATCGACAGCACCACGCGGCTGAACACGCCGGGGACGGCGCTGGCGGGGATGCCCGCCGTGCACGCGCTGACCGACGTGACCGGCTTCGGATTGCTGGGCCACGCGCTGGAGATGTGCCGCGGCTCGCGGCTGCGGGCCCACATCGACTACGCCGCCCTGCCCTGGCTGGACCCGGCGCCGGCCCTGGCGCGCGACGGCATCCAGACCGGCGCCTCGAACCGCAACTGGCACGCCTGCCAGGCCGAGGCGGTGCTGGACGGCGCGCTGCCCGAACACGCGCGGGCGCTGCTGACCGATCCGCAGACCTCCGGCGGCCTGCTCATCGCCTGCGCGCCCGAGGCCACCGACGAGGTCCTGTCGCTGCTGCGAGCCGAAGGATTCGCCCAGGCCGCGCGCATCGGGCAATTGTCGGCCGGCGCGCCCGGCATTCAGGTATCCTGAACCCGTCCCATTCCAGGAATCCAGCCATGGCCGATCCCCTGATCATTGCCCGCAACAGCGAATTCCAGGCGGCCCTGCTGCCGCAGATGGCCAACCGGCACGGCTGCGTCACGGGGGCCACCGGCACCGGCAAGACCATCACCCTGCAGGTCCTGGCCGAATCGTTCTCGCGCATCGGCACCCCGGTCTTCATGGCCGACGTCAAGGGCGACCTCAGCGGCATCTCGCAGGCGGGGGCGCCTTCGGAAAAACTGGCCAGACGCCTGCAGGACCTCGGCCTGCCCGAGCCCGCCTGGGGCGCCTGCCCGGTCACGCTGTGGGACATCTTCGGCCGGCAGGGCCACCCGATCCGGGCGACGGTGTCCGACCTGGGCCCGCTGCTGCTTGCCCGCATGCTGGACCTGAACGACACCCAGGAAGGCGTGCTGAACGTCGCCTTCCGCGCCGCCGACGACGAGGGCCTGCTGGTGCTCGACCTGAAGGACCTGCGCACCATGCTGCAGTACGTCGCCGACCATGCCGGCGAGCTGCGCGCCCGCTACGGCCAGGTGTCGCCGGCATCCGTCGGCGCCATCCAGCGCAGCCTGCTGCGGCTGGAATCGGAGGGCGCGGGCGAATTCTTCGGCGAGCCCATGCTGGACGTCTTCGACTGGATGCGCACGGACGCGCAGGGGCGCGGCATGGTCAACATCCTGGCCGCCGACCGGCTGATGCAGTCGCCGCGCCTGTACGGCGTGTTCCTGCTGTGGATGCTGGCCGACCTGTACGAGCGCCTGCCCGAGGTCGGCGACCTGGACAAGCCCAAGCTGGTGTTCTTCTTCGACGAGGCGCACCTGCTCTTCAAGGACGCGCCCGGCGCCCTGCTGGACAAGATCGAGCAGGTCGTGCGCCTGATCCGGTCGAAAGGCGTCGGCGTCTATTTCGTCACGCAGAATCCGGCCGACATCCCCGACACGGTGCTGGGCCAGCTGGGCCATCGCGTCCAGCACGCGCTGCGGGCGTTCACGCCGCGCGACCAGAAGGCGGTCCGCACCGCGGCGCAGACCATGCGGCCGCGCCCTGGCCTGGACATCGAGGCGGCCATCACCGAGCTGGCGGTGGGCGAGGCCCTGGTCTCGCTGCTGGATGCCAAGGGCCAGCCCGGGCAGACGCAGCGGGTCTGGATGGCGGCGCCCGGCAGCCGCATCGGGCCGGCCAGCGAGGCCGAACGCCAGGCCTTGCGGGCGGCGTCGATGCTGGGCGGCAAGTACGAGCAGGCGCTGGACCGCGAATCCGCCTACGAGATCCTGCAGCGCCGCGCCCAGGGCGCGCAGGACGCGGCGCCCGCCGCGTCCAACGGCGGGGCCGCCCCCGCGGACCAGGCCGGCGGGGCTGCCGGCGCGCTCAGCGACTTCCTGTTCGGCTCCACCGGGCCGCGCGGCGGGCGCCGCGACGGCGTGGTCCAGTCCGTCGCCAAGAGCGTGATGCGCAATGCCGCCAACCGCCTGGTGCGGGGCCTGCTGGGCTCCCTGGTCGGGCGCCGCTGAACCCCCATCCCGCGCGATGACCGCCGCCACCCCGCCCTCCTCGAACCCGGCCGGCCCCACCCCCGGACGCTGCCGCTGGTGCACCGGCGATCCCGCCTACATCCGCTATCACGACCAGGAATGGGGCGTGCCATCGCGGGATCCGCGCCATCTCTTCGAGATGCTGATCCTGGAAGGCTTCCAGGCAGGGCTGTCCTGGCTCACGATCCTGCGCCGGCGCGAGGCTTTCCGCGAGGCGCTGTGCGGCTTCGACCCGGTGGCGCTGGCCCGTACGGACGCCGCCTGGGTCCAGGACCGCATGCAGAATCCGGCCATCATCCGCAACCGCCTCAAGCTCCAGGCCGCCGGCGCCAATGCGCGCGCCTGGCTGGCGCTGACCGACCCCGTCGACCTGGTCTGGTCGGTCGTCGACGGGCAGCCCCGCATCCATCACTATGCCGACACCGGCGACATCCCCACGGCCGGCCCCGAGGCCCAGGCGCTCAGCCGCCTGCTGAAGCGCCACGGCTTCACCTTCGTGGGCCCGACGATCTGCCAGTCCTACCTGCAGGCGATCGGCTGCCTGATGGACCACACGACCGATTGCCACCGGTACGCGGCGCTGGGCGGCCTGCCCCGGGGCTGACATGGACCGGCTGGAGCAGACCTACCGGGCCGCGGCCTACCGCATCGACACCGCGCCCGCGCTGACGGTGCGCATCGGCCAGGCCTCGTCCGGGATCGCCACCCTGCATCATGTCCATCAGTGCCGCGACAGCCTGTTCATCAGCGCCTGCAATCCGCGCAGCCGCCGCCTGCGGCCCGCCGGCAATGCGCGCCGGACGCGGGCGCTGCGCCGCGTCCTGGACCGCCTGGGTTACGCCTGGCTGCCGGCCCGGGGCATGGACCCCGACCGGCAGTGGCCCGACGAACCCGGCTTCTGGATCGCCGCCATGCCGCTGGACGAGGGCCTGCGTCTGGCGCGCCGTTTCGGCCAGAACGCCATCGTCCGCTGGAGCGAAGACGCCGTGGCGCAGCTGGCCTGGGTGCCGGCCACCGCTCCGGGCGGCACGCGGCGGCGGCGGCGCACCCGCGGATAGGCCGGCGACATTTCGTCTGCTAAGGTAATGTCTGGTCAAACATCGGACGGAGCCGCCATGCCTCACCTGTTCACCCGGCACACCGCCTTTTACGCGGTCATCGGCCTGACCCTGCTGTGCGCCGGGCTGGCGCAGACCATGAATCCCGCCTGGTGGCTGCCCTGTCTGCTGTTCCTGGCGCTCACCGTGCTGGGCATCTATGACCTGAACCAGACGCGCCACGCCATCCGCCGCAACTATCCGGTCGTGGGCAATCTGCGCTTCCTGTTCGAATACATCCGCCCCGAGGTGCGCCAGTATTTCTTCGAGGACGACACCCTGCAGGCGCCGTTCTCCCGCGTCGACCGCTCGCTGGTCTACCAGCGGGCCAAGCGGCAGATGGACGAGCGCCCTTTCGGCACGCAGGGCGACGTCTACGACAGCCGCTACGAATGGATCAACCATGCCATGGTGCCGTCTCATATCGACGACACGGATTTCCGCATCACGGTGGGCGGCCCGGACTGCCGCCAGCCGGTGGACCTGTCCGTCTTCAACATCTCCGCCATGAGTTTCGGCGCCCTGTCGGCCAACGCGGTGCGGGCCCTGAACAAGGGCGCCGCCCTGGGCAACTTCGCCCACGACACGGGCGAAGGCGGCGTCAGCCGGTACCACCTGGAACACGGCGGGGGCCTGATCTGGAACATCGGCTCGGGTTACTTCGGCTGCCGCGACGCGGACGGCGGCTTCTCGGAAGAACGCTTCGTCGACATGGCCCGGCGCGACAACATCCGCATGATCGAGATCAAGCTCTCGCAAGGCGCCAAGCCCGGCCATGGCGGCATCCTGCCCGCCCCCAAGGTCACCCCCGAGATCGCCGCGGCGCGCGGCGTCGTGGCGGGCCAGGACTGCATCTCGCCCTCCAGCCACAGCGCCTTTTCCACCCCGATCGGGCTGATGCAATTCGTCGCGCGCCTGCGCGAACTGTCCGGCGGCAAGCCGGTGGGATTCAAGCTGTGCATCGGCCATCCCTGGGAATGGTTCGCCATCGCCAAGGCCATGCTGGCCACCGGCATCACGCCGGATTTCATCGTGGTCGATGGCGCCGAGGGCGGCACCGGCGCCGCGCCCATCGAGTTCGTCAATCACGTCGGCACGCCCCTGCGCGAAGGCCTGCGCCTGGTCCATAACACCCTGGTCGGTATCGGCCTGCGCGAACAGATCCGCCTGGGCGCCTCGGGCAAGGTCATCAGCGCCTTCGACATGGCCCGCATCATGGCCCTGGGCGCCGACTGGTGCAACAGCGCGCGCGCCTACATGTTCGCCATCGGCTGCATCCAGGCGCAGACCTGCCACACCGGACGCTGCCCCACCGGCGTCACGACCCAGGACCCCACGCGGCAAAAGGCGCTGGTGGTCGAGGACAAGTCCGTGCGGGTGGCCAACTATCATGCCAACACGCTCAAGGCCCTGGGCGAACTGCTGTGCGCCGCGGGCCTGCAGCACCCCGGCGACCTGCGCCCGCACCACATCGCCCGGCGCATCGCCAACGGCGAAGTGCGCGTGCTCTCGGCGCTGTTTCCGGACCTGAAAAAGGGCGAGCTGCTGGAAGGCAAGTTCCGCAACACCATCTTTCGCACCGCCTGGCCCATGGCCCAGGCGGAATCCTTCGAGCCCCTGTACAGCCTCAGCGCCGCCTTGTCCGGCCTGCCCGAACAAAGCATCCCCGACCCGGAGGAGTCCGCCGCGTGACCCGACATGGCGGCTTGCGGGCACGGGATTTCTTGCTATAATTGCGTGCTTTGGCGCATTAGCTCAGTTGGTTAGAGCGACGGAATCATAATCCGCAGGTCCGGGGTTCGAGTCCCTGATGCGCCACCACCGATCACAAAGAAAAAAGCCAATGATTTCATTGGCTTTTTTCTTTCCCAGATCAAGCCCAATTGTGTTCTGAACAACAATCGGCCCGGGTTTTCCAGAAGGCGGCATCGGCCACCAAAGGGTCGTCGTTGAGCACCATCAACACGGTGCCAGTCACCACGCCTGCGGCGCGGGCGACGTCTTTCATTTGGGGACTGCTTCAAACCCGGATTGGGGACGCGCCGTTTGCCGCTCAAAGCGCGCGGTGGCCCTGGACGGCTTCGGCCAGCCGGGGCTTGAGCGCGGCAAACCGTTCGTCCAGCGCCAGCGGATCGATCCGGTTCTGGTCAATCATGGCCTGGCGTACTTCGCCGCCCCGCAAGACCTGCAGGGATTCGGTCTCGATTCCCTCGACGATGGCGTGGGCAACCGCCGCCGCCGGCTCACGCGTGAACCCCAGATCCGGACCGGCCCGGGACGAATCCATCATCGGGGTCTCGGTCGCGCCTGGGTAGACCGTGAGCACGTGCACGCCCTCACCTTTCAATTCCCGCCGCAAGGCCTCGCCAAAATGCGAAACGCCCGCCTTGACGGCGGCGTAAGTCGTATAGAAAGGCACGCCCACCAACGCGATGCCGGAGGACACGTTGACGATCATGCCGTGCGCCGACGCCCGCAAATCGGGCAAGGCTGCCCGCGCCAGCAGAATGGGCGCCAGCAGATTGACCTCCACCATCTTGAGGATGTCGCACTCCGGCGTGTCTTCCAGCCGGCCGGCACGCACGCCACCGGCATTGTTGACCAATACGTCCAGCCCCCCCATCACCGCCCGCGCCGCAGCCAGCGTACTCTCCCGGCCAGCCGCCGTTGCGACGTCGGCAGCAATGCCATACGCCTGGCCGCCGTCGGCCCGCAGCTGCGCGACCGCCTGGGTGACGGCGGCTTCCCGACGGCCCACGATCACCACCCGGGCGCCCTTGCCCACCAGTTCCGTCGCCGTCGCCAGCCCGATCCCGCTCGATCCGCCGGTCACCAGGATCCGTTTGCCCTGCACATTCATGATTGCACTCCTGACATCCAGTCAATGGCCTGCACGTGGGACAGGCGGAAAGTTCGAAGGAAACAGCGCGCGCTGGGTTTCCTCGTCGTTAATTTTCTTGAACTCCAGATGCGCCGCCACCGTCCGGGCACGCGCCACGGCCGGGCGTGTCTCGATGTCACGGAACCAACTGGCGACGTTCGGATAGGGCCCCAGAGGATCGTCGGCGCCGCGCATCACCCGGGACGCGCGATCGATCCACCCCCAGGCGGAGATATCGGCGATGGTGTATTCGTCGCCGACGATGAACCGGCGGTCGCCGAGGCGGTCGTCCAGCACCTCGTAATGCCGCTCGGCCTCGCGGCGATAGCGGTTGACGGCATAGTCCAGGCCAGCCGGCGCCGCATACTGGAAATGCACGGCTTGTCCCGAGAACGGTCCCAGGCCCGTGCCGAGGAACATCAGCCAGGACAGCAACTGGGCACGATCCTGGGGCTGGCCCAGAAAACGTCCGGTTTTCTCCGCCAGGTAGAGCAGGATCGCCGTGGAGTCGAACACCACTGCACGCCCGCCCGCTCCCTCGTCGTCCACGATTGCCGGCACCTTGCCATTGGGGTTGATCAAACGGAATTCCGGATCATGCTGTTGACCCTTGCTGGTGTCGACCGGCACGACCTGATAGTCCAGCCCGGTTTCTTCAAGCAAGAGTGCGACCTTGGCCGGATTGGGTGTCGGATGGTAGTAGAAAAGGATCATGGGCCATTCCTCCTGGCGGACGGACCGGCCGCCCTACGGCCAGTCATGAAGCACTGATCTGTGTTTTAGATCATTTGCTCTAAAATGGGCTTTTTAAATCAATTGATCTAAAATCGTCAAGTCATCACCCGCAGCGGCCTTCTGCCGCACATCAGGACCAGAACCCCATGGGCAGACCGAGAGAATTTGATGAAACAGCCGTCCTGGCAGCCGCGACCGACTGTTTCTGGGAACATGGATACGAGGCCACGTCCATCCGGGAGTTGGCGGCTTCGATGGGCCTGACCGGCGCCAGTCTGTACAACGCCTTCGGCGACAAACGCGCCCTGTACGGCAAGGCGCTCGATCACTACATCAACGCAACGTTTTCAGAACGCGCATCCCGTTTCGAAAACCAGTTGCCGCCCCTGCAGGCCATCCACGCCTTTTTTGCGGAAATCATCGAACGATCCCTGGAGGACCGGCGCCGCAGAGGATGCATGCTGGTGAATTCGGCACTGGAGGTCGCCCCTCACGACCCCGAGTTCCGGACAGTCATCACGGGGGTCATCGAACGGATCGAAGCATTTTTCCGCCGCTGCATCGAGGCCGGACAACAGGACGGCACGATCACCACGGCCCACCCCGCAGAAGACCTGGCACGGCATTTATTGGGGGTACACGTCGGCTTGCGCGTGATTGCCCGCACACAGCCTGATCGGGCCTTGCTCGAAGGCATGGTCCGCCCCGCGCTGGCTTTGCTCGATGCCGCACGGCATTGAACGGCACCGGCGCGGCGGCGTCCCGCACCCTCATCAGGCCGCCGTCACGGCCAGCCCGCGCTGAACGCCAGGGCGTGCCAGGCCGCGTTCGAGCCAGGTCTGGACCCGGCGGAAACGGTCGAAGCCGACCAGTTCACGCGCTTCGTAGAAGCCGATCAGATTGCGCACCCAGCCCAGCAGGGAAATGTCGGCAATGCTGTAGTCCGCGCCCATCACCCATTCACGGTCGGCGAGACGGTCATTGAGCACGCCCAGCAAGCGCGCCGATTCGGCCGCGTAGCGATCCCGGGGGCGCTTGTCCTCGTAGTCCTTGCCGGCAAACTTGTTGAAAAATCCGACCTGGCCGAACATCGGCCCGACCCCGCCCATCTGCCACATCAGCCACTGCAGGGTTTCATAGCGCACGTGCGGATCGGCCGACAGGAACTTGCCGGTCTTTTCGGCCAGATAGATCAGGATCGCGCCGGACTCGAACAAGGCCAGTGGCCGGCCGCCCGGACCGTCGGGGTCGTAGATCGCCGGAATCTTGCCATTGGGATTGAGCGCCAGAAACGCCGGGTCGTGGCTTTCGTTGGCGGTGATGTCGATCCGGTGCGGCTCGTAGGCCAGGCCGGTTTCCTCCAGCATGATGCCGACCTTGACGCCATTGGGCGTCGGCAGCGAAAAGAGCTGCAGCCGGTCGGGATGCCGGGCGGGCCAGCGGGTGAAGATGGGGTGATCAAGCGTCATGTGCATTCTCCAGGGTGAACGGCCGCGTCACGTCGCGACGCGGCCAGGTGGCGATCAGATCGAACCGGCCGCCGGCACGGCCGGAAAGTCCTTTTCAGGATCGAACACATTATTGAAGAAATTCGTCAGGGAATACATGGCGACGAGTGCAACGATCTCGATCACATTGGCTTCCGTGTAGCCGGCTTCACGCACGGCACGCACGTCGGCATCGCCGACTTGGCCGCGCGTTTCGATGACCTTGCGGGCGAACTGCACGGCGGCATCGCGCTTCGGGTCTTCGGCATGCCCCTTGCGGGCGAGGATGATGTCGTCACCCGACATCCGGGCCATGTGCTCGGCCGTAAAGCTGTGCACGCCCAGGCAATAGTTGCAACCGTTCACCTCGGACACGGCCAGGCCGATGCTGTCGCGCGTCTTCACATCCAGCGCCTTGCTCAACGAGCCCAGCAAGGCGGCCCAGGCGTTGAACGCGATCGGGCTTTGCGCGAAGGCCGCCATCATCGTCGGCGTGAAACCGATGTTCTTGGTGAATGCATCCAGCGTCGCCTTGGATTCGGCGGGCACTTGTTCGGGGGTCAGAATGGTGGTGCGGGTCATGGTGTTTCTCCAGGGTAAGTTCAGGGGTTCAACAGTTGGGAAATCAGGACGGCTCAGTCCGTTCAGACAAAATCCAGCACGTCGGCGACCGGCATGCGCGGCTTCTGCGGCCAGTTGCCGGCGCGTTCGGGGCCGACGGACAACAACATCACCGGGATTTCGTCTTCGGCCAGGCCGAACGTGCGATGCACGGCATCGGCATCGAAGCCGATCATCGGCGTCGATCCCCACCCCAGCGAACGGGCGGTATAGATGATGGCTGCCGTGCCGAACGTGGCCGTGCGCACGGCTTCGTCGCGTTGCCGTTGCGGCTGGTCGTCATACAGGCCGCGGGCGGGGTTTTCCCATTCCGGCACCAGGTGGGCGGGCATGATGCCGGCGTCCACCACCGGCGCCAGCCGGGCGGGAACCGTGCTGGCATCGGCCAACTGGCCGATGACGATGAAGGTGACGGCCGCTTCGGTGATCGCGGGCTGGTCCCAGGCGATCGGTCGCAGACGGGCCTTCGCTTCGGGTGAGCGCACGGCGATGAAGCGCCAGTTCTGCAGGTGAAAGGACGTCGGGGCCGACGTGCCGATGCGGACGAGTTCGCGGATCTGCGCATCGCTCAGGACGGCGGCGGGGTCGTAATATTTGGCGGCGCTGCGGCCGAGGATGTTTTCGATGACCGCATTGGATGCGGGGGCGGCCACGACAGGCATGAGGTCGAGGCGGGCGACAGCTTGATTCATGGAAGGGCTCCTGCACTGCGTTTTAAGGAGCCTCCACTTTAGGCCGATCAGATACCCCTTTCGAGACTGTATTTTCTCAATAAAATGCTCGAAAGGATCATTCGACGTTGACTAGACCGGTGCGTGCGCCTGGCGCCGCCATTGCCCCGGCGTCATGCCCATCCGGTCGGCAAACACCCGTCGGAACGCCGCCACGGACTGGTATCCGACCGTCTCGGCCACCGCCTCGGTGCTCATGCCGGGTTGCTTCAAGGCATTGGCCGCCAGGCTCATACGGATATCGGTCAGCAGATCGATGGCCGAACGCCCCAGCCGGTCCTGGAAATGCCGCATGAAGGTCGCGCGCGACATGCTGCACAACGCCGCCAGATCCGGCAAAGTCCAGGCCCGTGCCGGATCGGCAAACAGGGCCGAAAGGGCCGGCGCCAGGCGGGGATGCCCGGCCAGGGCCAGCAAACCGGCGGGGGCTTGCGACGATTCGCTGGCCGCGCGCAGCACCAGCGCGAACAGCGCCGCCGTCAGCGCATCGAGAATGGCGGAGCCCCCCAGCTTGTCGCCCGTGGATTCCAGACGCATCAGGCCCATCAGGCCGGTCAGGTGTGCCGCAGCCGCACCGGCATCCTGCGCGTCATGCCCTTCCTGGGTCCTGACCACCAGCTTCGTGGGCAGGTAATTGCGGATCAACCGGTCATGCGGCGGCCTGACCCGGAAATGCCCGCACAACATGTCCAGCGGTTCGCCGTCGCCGTCGTTTTCGCTGCGCATCCAGCCGGCGGAACCCTGGCTTTGGCGCGACGCCACCGGCGGCTGGCCGCTGCCGTCGTGCAGCACGTGCGCTGCCCCGTGCGGCAACAGCACGATGTCGCCGCCGCCCAGTTCATCGACCGTGCCATGTTCACGGTCTTCGATGATGGCGCGGCCCTTGAGGACGACGTGATAGGGAATCTCATGGGCCGCCGATTGCGGCCAGACCACCTGCCAGGGAGCGCCGTAGATACAGCGGACCTCCAGCCGTCCGGTGACGGTGATCATGTGCAGCAAATGGCTGAGCCAGTCGACCTGGGACACGTTCACGGCCGGGCGGCGTGCCAGACGTTCTGGGTCGAGACAGGCGGTTGGGCCTGGGCGCCAGCGGCGTACAGGGTGGAAACGGCGATCAGCGTCGCAGCAGCAGTACGGATGGACATGGTCTGGCTCCTGAAAGGAAGGAAAGGGACTGGCCGGGTACGGCCTCCCCGCACCTGAGCATCAATAAATAGAGGGCCTGGTTCCAGATCATAATCCGCAGGGCCGGGGTTCGAGTCCCTGATGCGCCACCAGCAGGACGTTTCGGCTGCCCCGTCTCGCAAGATGCGGGGCAGTTTTGCGGTGGCGTTCTCCGGACAGCGGCCCGGAAAAACCCCGTAGAGGGAGACCATACTGGTCCAAACCCGGCCGATGTAGTAGGGTTGAACCCGGCAGCCGGCAATCCCGCCGCATCGCTGCAGGAAAAGGACCCCTTCCGGAATGCGGATCCGGCCAAACTCCCACATCACCTTGCGCCAGCTGGTGCTCATCCTGTCGATCGGCAGCGTACTGACGATGCTGGTGGCGGGCCTGGCGGGGACCTACCGGATCCAGCGCGACCAGCTGATGGAAGACACGCTGGCGGCCAATCAGGCCTTTGCCGAAAAGCTCGCCGCCTCGGCCTCCGACCTGCTCGAACATGCCCAGCAGGACCTGGCGTACTCGGCGGCGCGCATGGTGCAATCCGGCATGGATCCGGCGGTGCTGCAGTCCGAGGCGGACCGCCTGCACCGGCAGGGGCCGGAATTCAATGCCGTCAGCATCACCAGCAGCCGCGGCACCATCCTGACCGCCTCTCCCCGGTCCCTGAACATCACCGGCCGCCAGGTGAACGACACCGCCGGCCGCGCGACGCTGCGGCGCCAGGTGCCCACCATCAGCAGCCCCTTCGTCACGATGCTGGGCAATCTCGCCATCCTGCTCAGCCAGCCGCTGCGAACGGACGACGGCCAGTACCTGGGCTACCTTGCCGGCACGGTTTACCTGAAATCCGACGGCGGCCTGCCGCGCCTGATCGGGCAACACTACTTCCGCAACGACACCTACGTCTACGTGGTGGACGACGCGCGGCGCCTGCTGTACCACCCGCAGCCGGAACGGGTCGGCACCGTGGTCGGCGTAAATCCGGTCGTCGACGCGGTGCTGGAAGGCCGATCGGGCGCACGCAGGGTCACCAACAGCCAGGGCGTGGACATGCTGGCCGGCTTTGCCTACATGCCGGGCACGCAGTGGGGCATCGTGGTCCAGCGCCCCACGGAGGTCACGCTGGACAGGCTGGACAAACTGATGCGCCGCGCCCTGCTGCTGTCGATCGCACCGGTGGGACTGCTGCTGTTGCTGCTGTGGTTCCTGGCGACCTGGATCGCCCGCCCGCTGAAAGAGCTGTCCCGGATCGTGCGCGACGGCTACGGGGACGGCGTGACGCGCCGCATCCAGTCCGTGCGCTGCTGGTATTTCGAGGCCCAGCGCCTGCAGCAGGCGCTGCTGTCGGGCGCCGACACGGTCGGGACCCAGCTGGGCCAGCTGCAGCAGGAAGCCTACCAGGACCCGCTGACCGGTCTGGGCAACCGGCGCGGCGTGGGCCTGGCGCTGCAGACCTGCCAGACCCTGGGCCAGCCGTTTTCCGTCGTCGCCCTGGACATCGATTTCTTCAAGCGCGTCAACGATACCCATGGCCACGACGTGGGCGACCAGGTCATCCGCCACGTGGGGGACCACATGCGCAACCTGGCGCGCGAGGGCGACACGCTGTTTCGCATGGGCGGCGAGGAGTTCCTGGCGCTGCTGCCAGGCACCCCGCTGGATGCGGCCGCCAGCATGGGAGAGCGCCTGCGGTCCGGTATCGAGCAGGCCGAGATCCTGCCCGGCGAAACCGTCACGGTGTCGGTCGGCGTCGCGGCGTGGGCGCCGGGATCTCCCGCCGATGGTGCCGCCGTGCTGAAGGCCGCGGACCAGGCGCTGTACCAGGCCAAGCAGACCGGCCGCAACCGGGTGGTGCGCAGCGATGCCGGGACCGGACAGGCGCACCTGGCGGAAACAAGCCCGCCGGCGGCCCAAACGTAAAGGCCCCACCTTCTGGTGGGGCCCTACTGCCACTGGGGCAGTAGCACTGCAAGGGCGCAGTGCCGGATCAACGCCGGTGAGGCGATGAATCGCTGCCATCCGGCAGCGATTCCAGTATAGGCACCCGCCCCCCGCGGGACAAGATCGGGATTTACCCTGATCCTCCCTGGATCCGGGAACGGGATTGGGACCGGAGCCAGCGCGCCGGCCGCGGGTCAGCAGGCCAGCACGTAGTCCAGGGCCGCGCAGACGGCCGCCACCTGGGCCGCATTGCAGATCTGCGGCGTGGCGCGCGGGCTGTCCGGATAGACCTCGGTGGTGGTGCGGTACGGCGCGTCGGTGATGCCCGCGCACAGCCCCAGCGAACGCAGTGCGTAGCGGATGACGCCCGGCGCCACCGCGGGCGAGCCGATGATCTCGCCGCGCGCGTCCGCCGGCGCGATGTGCGTGACCCGGGAGACGGCCTCGATGATGGCCTGCTGGAATCCCGGCTGCGGGGATTGCGCGTCGTCCACCACGTAGAAGCCGTCCGGAATCCCGCCGGGCGTGAAGGGCAGCCCGTCGCGCGCCGCCAGCGCCGGCCGGAACTCGGACTCGTCCGTGTCCGTGGTCTCGTGCAGGTCCACGTGCACCCGCACCCGCTCCGCCACCGGCGCGACCAGCGCCATCAGCGCCGCCGACTCCGGCGCCGGGCTGTCCGGACGGAAGGACCGGTTGGGATCCAGGGCCTGCGGGTTCCAGCGATGAATGCGCTCGAAACCCCAGGGACTCACGCAGGGCGCGATCAGCACGTCCAGCCGGTCTTCGTAGGCCGCCGCATGCCCGGCCGCGAACCGCAGCGCGCCCATCACCCCGCTGGTCTCGTAGCCGTGCACGCCGCCCGTGACCAGCGCCACGGGACGGTCGCCGCGCCAGCGCCTGCCGCGCAGCGCCACCAGGGGATAGGCGTCCGGCGCGTAGTCCAGGCGGCCGTAGCGGACGACCTCGAACCGGTCCCGCAGGCCATCGACCACGCTCAGCACCTGGTCGGCGTAGCTGCGCCGACGCTGCTGCCGCGCCCGCCAGGCCTTGATTTCATCGACGCCCCAGGCCAGGCCGGGCGTGCCGATGGGATAGAAACGGGAAGTCATGCCGGATGCTCCGACTCGTGCATTGTGAGGGAAATCAATGTATCACGCGGCCGCCGCCCGGCGGGATAGAATGGGCGCCTGCGGCAGGCCGCGCGCGTCCCCGGCCTCAACCTGATCGAAATCCCGGAACCCTGGACCGGATGAGCCCCATGCAAGACACCGCCCCGTTCACCGATCCCCTCGCCGGCCTGGCGCCCGCCGAAGACCAGCGCCAAGCCGCCGCGCTGGCGCAGGAGCTCTTCACCCAGGCCTTTCGCCAGGCGGCCGCCGAGGCGCCGCGGGAAGCCCCCGCCGATCCGGCCGCCCGCGCCCGCGAATGGACCGCCGCGGCGCCCTCTCCCGATGCCGCCGCCCTGCGGCTGGCGCTGCTGCTGGTCGGCCTGGACCAGTGGGGGCTGGCATTCAGCCAGGCCTTCGGCATCACCGGGATCCCGCCGCTGACGCAACTGATCGGCGAACTGCGGATGCGCACCGACGCCGCCGAAGACGCCCGCCTGCAGCAGCAACTGGAACGGCTGGACGCGCAGGAAAGCAGCGCCATCGATTTCAAGATCGCCCTGCGCCGCGACATCCACCTGGCGCTGTGGCACGCCATGGCGTGCGGCGACGACCTGGAATCCGTCCAGCCGGTCCTGCGGACCCTGGGCAGCCTGCTGCTGACCCTGGACGCCCGGATGCCGACGCTGGGCTGGCGCCTGGTGGCCGACACCCTGGCCCACATCCAGATCCGCCTGCTGGGATCCGACCTGCCGGCGCTGGCCAACAGCGGCACCCAGGCCCTGCTGGACGCGCTGGGGCAGGCCATGCCGCCGGACCACTACAAGACGATCCTCGGGCATGCCGCCAGCGTCCTGCGGGACTGGCAGCGCGCGCGCCGCGCGCACTGAACGCTGCGCACCCGGCACCGCAGGCTTGCGTGGGCGCGGACAGCTCGGCGGATATACATTTCCTAGCGGATAGGCGGCCGGAAATTTGCTATAACCGGACAGATTGCAGCCCGCAGGATCCAGACCCATGCCCATCCAGACCCTCTGCCGCTATGGCGCCATCCTGTTGTTCGGCGCGCTCGTCTCGGGCTGCGCGTCTTCGGATGCGCCCACCCCGACCGCATCCCGTGCCAGCAGCTCGTGCGGCTGGCTGTTCGGCAATTGCGGCTACGAAGGCGCCTACGAACCCGGCGAAAAAGACTACGCCGAGGAAGAAGCCGCCCGCCTGAACCGCGCCCAGCTGTCCCGGCTGCGGGGCCGCTGACCGGCCCCCCGGCGCCGCCGGCGTGGCGGGGCCTCAGGCGGCCAGCGACGCGCAGTCGATGACGAAACGGTATTTCACGTCGCCCTTGAGCATCCGCTCGTAGGCCTCGTTGATCCGCCCGGCGCGGATCATTTCGATGTCGGCCACGATACCGTGGTCGGCGCAGAAATCCAGCATCTCCTGCGTCTCCGGGATCCCGCCGATCTTCGAACCGGCAAGGCTGCGGCGCTTCCCGATCAGTTTGAAGACCTCGGGCGAGGGATGCGGCGACGCCGGTGCGCCCACCAGCGTCATCGTGCCATCGCGCTTGAGCAGCGCGAAGAACGCATTCAGATCGTGCGGGGCCGCCACCGTGTTGAGAATGAAATCCAGACTCTGGGCATGCGCCGCCATCTCGTCGGCATTGCGCGAGACGGCCACCTCGTGCGCGCCCAGCGACCGGGCGGCCTCGCGCTTGGATTCCGACGTGGTGAACGCCACCACGTGCGCCCCCATCGCATTGGCCAGCTTGATGCCCATGTGGCCCAGTCCGCCGATGCCCACCACCCCGACCTTGTAACCCGGCCCCACGTTCCAGTGGCGCAGCGGCGAATACGTGGTGATGCCGGCGCACAGCAGCGGCGCCACGGCGGCCAGCTGCGCCTCGGGATGGCGGATGCGCAGCACGTAATGCTCGTGCACCACGACCCGCTGGGAATAGCCCCCCAGCGTGTGGCTGGGCGCGTCAGGTCAAGGATATCGCAATGGTGGCTGCCCGCACGTGTCACTCATCGTTGACACCTTGAACTTTCTATGCCAATATGAAAAATATGAAATCGCAGTTTCATTTTTTTAAAGCACACGATCGATGAACAAGAAGAACACCACGTCATCCTCACCCGAGGTAGCCCGCTCGCTGATCAAGGCCATGTCCGTCCTCGAAGCGCTCCAGGCTTCCGACGACCCGCTGTCGCTCAGCGAGCTGAGCGCCCGTTGCAAACTGTCGAAGGCGACGGCCATGCGCTACCTGGGCGCGTTCGAGCATGGCGGCTACGTCAGCCGCAGCGCGCGGGACGACAGGTACTCCCTGGGGGCCAAGATCGTGCAGCTGGCGCAGCGGTTCTACACGCGGGACCACTTGCTGATGACCGCCCGCGGGTCGCTGCGCTCGCTCGCCGAACAATCCGGCGAGACTTCGCACCTGGCCATCCTGGACGAGACCGAGGTGATCTACCTGGACATCGTCGACAGCCAGCAGCGCGTGCAGGCGGTGGTGCGCCGCGGCGACCGGGCGCCCGCCTACTGCGTCGCGTCGGGCCGGGCCATCCTGGCGCAAAGCAAACAAGACGTGGTGGACACCGTTCTGGCACAGGGCCTTTCGCCCAGGACCAAAGCCACCGTCACGGACGCAACCAAGTTTCTGGCGCTGCTGGAACAAGGCCGCAAGAACGGCTATTTCGTGGCCGAGGGCGAATTCGTAGAAGACATCGTCGGCATTTCCGTGCCGTTGCTCGCTCCCGATGGCAGCGTGTTCGCCGCCATCGGGGTGTCGTTTCCGTCTTTCCGCTCCAAGAGGAAAGACATTGAAGAGGTTGGGCAGTTGATCAAGCAGTACGCAGAAGGAATTTCCAGATCATTCAGAAGAACCACCACATGAATCCTCAGGAGGAACCCGCTATGACGAACATCAGCCGCCGCCGTTTGCTGGCCGCCACCGCCGGCGCCATCGCCGCATCTCCCTTCCTCGTTTCCAGTCTTGTCCACGCCAAAGACAACCGGATCGTCGTGACGTCGCTGGGCGGACTATGGGAACGGTCCATCCGCCGGGATTTCATCCCCTTGTTCAAGAAACGCACCGGGGCCGACGTCGACATCGTCCTCGGTGGGCCTTCCCAGTGGATGAGCCAGATCGAATCGCAGCCCGGCAAGCCGCCGCTGGATACGATCGACAACAGCGAGACGCTGGCCTACCAGCTCATGGCGCAGGACATGGCCGTCAAGCTGACTGAAGACAAGGTTCCCAACCTGGCCGACATCCCGCCGATCTTCCGCGCGCCCTGGGACGACTACGCGGCGATGTACATGTATTCCGCCGCCGGGTTCTTCTACAACAAGGAAAAAATCAAGGATCCGCCCAAGTCCTGGGTGGAATTCTTCGAGCGCGCCGGCAAGGGCGAGTTCGGCAAGTCGCTCTCGCTGCCCGACATTTCCTATGGCTGGGGCAATGCCTTCATCTGGGCCTACGCGGCCGCCCACGGCGGCGGCATCGACAACATCGAACTCGGATTCGACGCCATCGAGCGCGTGAAACCCTACGTCGTCAAATTCTGGGCCAATTCCGGCGAGGTCGAGCGCCTCATCACCAGCCGCGAGGTCGACATCGGCGTGTTCTGGGACGGCCGGATCCATTCCCTGATCGAAGGCGGCGCCGATTACCTGGGCTTCCAGCGCATGGATTCCCACGTGCTGATCTCCGGCATGGCGTCCCAGGTCGTGAAGAACGGCAACGAGGCCCTGGCGCTGGAGTTCCTGAACACGCTGCTGGACCCGGTACCCCAGTTGCGATTCCACGAGACGATCAACTACGCGGTGACGAACGCCAAGGTCCAGTATCCCGAAGCGCGCAAGAACCAGATCCTGCCGGCATCCGAAGGGATCATCCCGCCGTACCGTGAATTGGCACAGCTGACTCCCGGAATGATCCAGACCTGGAACCAGAAGATCCGCACCTGACACCGTGTCGCAAGAGGGCCGCAGCCATGCTGAGCAAATCGACCGCGCCTGTATCCATGAAGTCCTTGACCGGCCCTCCCAAGAGGCTTCTGGTTCCGGTCACTGCGTTCCTGGCGCTGTTCTACCTGATCCCCCTGGCGCTCATCACACTGATGAGCGCCGGGCACCCGCCCTCGTTCTCCCTGGGGCTGGAGCTGCTGAACCTGGCGCATTACACCAAGTTCCTGTCCTCGCCGTATTACCTCAAGGTCCTGCTGGACACCGTGTTGCTGGGGCTGATCGTTGCCCTCATCACCGCCATCCTGGCTTATCCCGTCGCCTATTTCCTGGTCCGGTCCCGGTCCCGCTACCGGGGATTCATCTACTTCGTGACCCTGATTCCGATGGCGGTCGGGATGAACATGATCACGCTCGGATGGCTCATCGTTCTTGGCCGCAACGGCTTCGTCAACACGCTGCTCGATTCGCTGGGCTTCATCGACCAGCCGCTGGGGCTGCTCTACACCTGGCCGGCCATGGTGGTGGGGCTGGTGAACGTCATCTTCACCTTCATGGTGCTGCCGATCGCCGCGGTGCTCAAGAACGTCGACCCTTCGCTGGAACGCGCCGCCCGCAATCTCGGGGCCGGACCGGTGCGGACATTCCTCATGGTGACCCTGCCGCTGAGCGCGGAGGGCGTCGCCGCCGGATTCCTGGCGGTTTTCATGCAGACCAGCGGCGCCCTGGTGATGCCGCTGCTGCTCGGCGGGACGTCGAATACCGTGCTCTCCGTTTCCATATGGGAACAGTACGCGGTGGCCAATGACCGCTACTTCGCGGCCGTCCTGTCGCTCATCCTCCTGGCGGCGGCGCTCAGCGTGCTGTGGCTTCAACTCAAGATCAGCAAATCGCGAGAGGTGCTGTAATGGATGGCATGAAAAGAGAGGGTGCCCCCATGGGGCACCGGGTATGGAACGGCCTGTTGCAGGCGGCCTGGCGCTTCTACCTGCTGCTGATCGTCGTCTTCCTGCTGTTTCCGGCATTGCTGGTGGTGGTCGTCTCTTTCGATACGGCCAGCTACATGCGCTTCCCGCCCGACGGCTTCACGCTGCGCTGGTATCAGACCGCGTTCGCGTCAGAGACCATCCGCCTGGCGATCTACAACAGCATGATCGTGGCCGTCGTCAGCACCGCCGCATCGATCGCGCTGGCGGTCCCCGCCGCCATCGTCATCGTCCGGCGCCGCTTTCCAGGCCGGGACGCCCTGTACACGTTCCTGATGTCACCGATCGCCGTCCCCTGGGTGGTATTCGGGCTCGCGCTGCTGTACCTGTGGAGCGCCGCCGGCTGGAACCGGGGGCTCACGGCAATCGCCATCGGGCACACCGTGATCGGCATGCCGTACGTGCTGCGGACCTGCACGGCGGTCCTGAGCCACGCGACGCCGTCATGCGAACTGGCGGCCCGGACGCTGGGCGCGGGCCCCTGGAACACTTTCCGGCTGGTGACCCTGCCGATGATGAAGGCCGGCGTCATCGCGGGGGCGACCTTCTGCCTGCTGATCTCTTTCATCAACGTCCCGGTACCTCTGTTCCTGACGACGTCGTCGTCGACAACCCTGCAGATCGCCATCTTCAGCTACATGTTCAGCAACTACGACCCGGGCGTGGCGGCCATCGCCTCGTTCCAGCTCGTGATCATCCTGCTGGCGCTTTACGTGGCCCAGCGCATCGCCAATCTCCGTGAATTCATTGTGTAGGCCAGTATGACAAACGACACCTCGAACACGCTTGATCCTTCCGGTCCGGCGCCGCATGGCGGCGACGCCCGGCACACGCTGGAACTGCAGCATGTGCGGCATACGTTCGGCGATACCGTTGCAGTGGACGATGTATCGCTCACGGCCCGCCGCGGTGAATTCCTGTCGCTGCTGGGGCCCAGCGGATGCGGCAAGACGACGACCCTGTCGATGATCGCCGGCTTCCTGAACGTCACCAGCGGCACGATCCGCATCGAAGGCCGCCGCGTCGAACACCTGGCGCCCGAAAAGCGCAACACCGGCATGGTGTTTCAGAACTACGCGCTGTTTCCCCACATGTCCGTCTTCGAGAATGTCAGTTTCGGACTGCGGATGCGGCACATCAAGGGCGAGGACGCGAACAGGCGGGTCCGCGAGGCCTTGCGGATGGTCAGGATCGAGGATTTCGCCGACCGGCGGCCGAACCAGCTCAGCGGCGGACAGCAGCAGCGAGTGGCGCTGGCCCGCGCCATGGTGATCAAACCCGACCTGCTGCTTCTGGACGAGCCATTCGGCGCACTGGACCGCCAGCTGCGCGAAAACATGCAGCAAGAGCTCAAGTCCCTGCAACGTTCGGTGCAGCTCGCGACGGTCTTCGTGACGCACGATCAGGACGAGGCGCTTTCGATGTCCGACCGGATCGCCGTCATGAACCACGGAAACATCGAGCAGATCGATGCGCCGTCGATCATCTACGAGTACCCCGAAACCATTTTCGTGGCGCGCTTCGTGGGCAAGTCCAACCTGTTCGAGGGCACCGTCGTGGAGTCCGGCCCGACGCACTCCGTCATGGACAGCGAGGTCGGCCGGCTGATCCTGCCCGCGCTCGAGCAAGCCCTGGTGCCCGGCACCACGGTCCAGTGCCTGGTCCGCCCCGAGAACGTCCGGTGCGTCCTGGCTGCCTCGCCTTCCGCGCGGGACGAGGGATCGGTCTGCACCGCCCAGGGGGTGATCCACAACGCCGTCTATCGCGGCGGATCCAGCGAGGCACATATTGCCATAGGCAAGTACTTGATGTTGGCGCAGACGGCGCCGGACATGGACTTGCATTCTTTGTCGGCTTCGGTGGCGGGAAGCAGAACTACAGGAGTGGAGTGGAATGCGGATGACACGAGAATCTACGTGAATGGCCGGCTATGCCGATGGAAGCAGCAACAGGTTCATTAATCTGGATTTAAAAGGATTTTTTCGATGAAGACTTTCGATACGTATACCGCAGTGGCTGTGCAGTCCGAGCCGATCGTCGTGCTCAAGCGCAAACAGCTCGAACAGAATCTCAACCGCGCGCTGGAGATCCTGGAGTCGTCGCTGTATTCGGTGCCCAATGCGAAGGCCCCGGACATGCAGATCGACTACGAACCGTACGCCCCCGTCAAGCTGGTGGCGTTCCCGGAGGATTTCCTGCAGGGCTATACCATGCGTGCCAACCTGGACGTGCACGTCCAGGAGATCGGCATCACGATTCCCGGTCCCGAGACGGACAAACTGGCGGCCTTGGCCAAGAAAATGGGGATCTACCTGTACGGGGTGGCGCTGGAGGTCCTGCCGCAGTGGCCCGACCGGATCTTCAATTGCGGATTCATCATCGATCCGAACGGCGAGATCATCCACAAATTCCACAAGTTCTCTCCCGCCATTCACTACGAGATCACCACCAGCCCGTTCGAGGTGCTCGACGAATACCTGGAAGTGTTCGGCCAGGGCAAGTCGATGCTGCAGACGCTGTTCCCGGTCAGCGACACGCCGCTGGGCAAGATCGGCACCATCATCTGCAACGACGGCTACCATCCCGAGTATTTCCGCGCGGTCCAGGTCAACGGCGCGGAGGTCATCATCCGGCCCGCACTGGCCGAACCGGGCGTGAGCAAGGGCTGGTTCGAGATGACGAACCGCGCCGGCGCGCTCGCGACGCTCAGCTATGTCGTGGCGCCCAACATGGGCGGCGTGATCGGCCCTGAGCATGCCAAGACCATGATGGCGGGGGATTCGATGATCGTCGACTACGACGGCCAGATCGTATCGCGGATCCCCTGGCCGGGAGAAGGCATGGTATCGGGCACGATCCGCCTGGAACACCTGCGCCAGCGCCGCACCGACCCCAGCCGCAACTTTCCCTCGCTGCTCAAGACCGAGGTCCTGCGCGAGGTGTACGCGGAGACGATCTATCCCGCGAACGCCACCAATGGCGAGGCGATCCGCACCTTCAAGGAACTCTACAAGAAGGACACGCGCCATCTCGGCGTGATCGAGAAACTGTTCAAGCGCGGCGTCTACACGCGCCCACGCCAGTACTGATTCGCCAACCCACACGCGGGCGGGCCGCCAGGCGGCCCCGCCCCGCACCGATTCCCTGCACCCATTCCAAACGGGAGGACGCACATGCATCCGCTTAGCTTCGCTCAATGGAAAGAGCGCGCCGCCACGACCAAGATCAGGACGCAGCACTATATCGACGGGGGATTCCGCGACGCTCTCGACGGAAATTCATTTCCCGTCATCAACCCCGCGGACGGTTCGGTCCTCGCACGAGTCGCCCAGGGGGCCACCGGCGACATCGACGCCGCGGTCACATCGGCCCGCAAGGCGTTCAAGAGCGGCGCCTGGTCCCGGATGGCCCCGCGCGACCGCATGGACGTGCTGTACCGCCTGGCAGACCTGATCGAGCGCCATGCCGAGGAATTCGCACTGCTGGATACGCTGTGCATGGGCAAGCCGATCAGCGACATGCTCAACGGCGACGTCCCGTTCAGCCAGCTGACATTCCAGTTCTTTGCGGAATGCATCGACAAGATGACGGGCAGCCTGACGAACACCGACGCCGACTCGCTGCACTACATCGCCCGCGAACCGCTCGGCGTGGTCGGATGCATCGTCCCCTGGAACTATCCCCTCATGATGGCCGCCTGGAAAACGGCGCCCGCCCTGGCGGCGGGAAACTCGGTCGTGCTCAAGCCGGCCGAACAGTCCCCCCTGAGCGCCTTGCTGCTCGCGGAGTTGTTCGCGCAGGCCGGCGGCCCGCCGGGAGTCCTCAATGTCGTCAACGGCCTGGGCGAAGAGGCCGGCAAGGCGCTGGCGCTGCACCCGGACGTGGACAAGATCTCGTTCACCGGTTCAGCCGAGGTCGGCAAGCTGATGCTGATCTATGCCGGCCAGTCCAACATGAAGCGCGTAACCACCGAGTGCGGCGGCAAGAGCCCGCAGATCATTCTTGCCGACGCGGTCGACCTGGACGTGGCGGCGGAATACGCCGTGAACGGCATTTTCGCCAACCAGGGCGAAGTCTGCTCCGCAGGCTCGCGCATCCTCGTCGAAGCGTCGATCCACGACGATTTCCTGGCCCGCGTGCTCGACAAGGCATCGAACGCCTTCACGCCCGGCCATCCACTCGACCCCGCGACCACCATGGGTCCGCTGGTGACCCGGGAGCAGCAGGAGCGGGTGCTCGGCTACATCGCCCACGGCAAGGCGGAAGGCGCCGCATTGACGTACGAAGGCAGCCTGGACTCGGCCGTGAAGGGCGGCTTCTACGTCGCGCCCACTCTGTTCACCGGCGTGAAGCCCGATATGCGCATCGCCCGCGAGGAGATCTTTGGGCCGGTGGCGGCGATCATGCCGTTCAAGACGCCAGACGAGGCGATCCGGATCGCCAACGATTCGATCTACGGCCTCGCCGCCAGCGTCTGGACCGGCAGCCTGACCCAGGCCCACCGGATGGCGCGCGACATCGAGGCCGGGATGGTCTGGGTCAACTGCTACGACCACGGTGACATGACCCAGCCCTGGGGGGGCTACAAGCAGTCCGGAAATGGAAGGGACAAGTGCTTCGAAGCACTGCTCGCCCACACGCAGACCAAATCGGTCTGGGTGCACCTGGGCTGACGGCGCCGCCGCACGCCCCCTGTCCAACGAATCCAACGGGAACCACCAGAGATGCCAACACCGACCTCACAACGGGAAACCGACGACCAGCAACTCCTCCGGCTGGGCTACAGCCCGGCCTTCGCCCGCACCATGTCGCTCTGGGAGAATTTCGCCCTGGGCTTCACCTACCTGTCGCCGGTGGTCGGCGTCTATACCCTGTTTGCCGTATCCCTGGCGGTGGGCGGGCCGCCGTTCATCTGGAGCTATCTGCTCGTCGGGATCGGCCAGTTGCTGGTGTGCCTCGTCTTCTGCGAAGTCGTGTCCCAGTACCCGATTTCAGGGGGCGTCTATTCGTGGATCAAGCGCATGCACGGAGAGCGCCTGGCCTTCATGGGCGGGTGGATCTACCTGTGGGCGCTGGCCGCGACGGTGGCCGCCGTGGCCGTCGGCGCCGCGCCCTACATCGTCGCACTGTCGGGCGCCAGCAGCGGACCGGACACGGTCACCTGGACCGCACTGGCGCTGATCGCCCTGGGCCTTCTGCTGAACCTCGGCGGCACCCGCGTCCTGGCCACCGCGGCGTTCCTCGGTTTCACCGCCGAACTCATCGGCGCCCTGGCCGTCGGATCGTATCTGCTCCTGTTCGAACGGCTGCAGTCGCCGGCGATCATCTTCGACACCCTGGGCGCGGGAGAGCCCGGCGGCTACCTGGCCGCGTTCCTGGTCGCAGGGCTGGCCGGGATCTTCCAGTACTATGGCTTCGAAGCATGCGGCGACGTGGCCGAGGAAGTCCCCGATCCGTCGCGCCGGATCCCCAAGGCGATGCGACTGACCATCTACGTTGGCGGATCCGTGGCGATGTTCACGTGCCTGTCGCTGCTGCTGGCCGTCCCCGACATCCAGGCGGTGATCAGCGGCCAGGATACCGATCCCGTGATGACGATCCTGCAACGCAGCTTCGGTTCCGCCGGCGCGGGCCTGGTCATCCTCATCATCCTGGTCTCGTTCCTTTCGTGCATCATCAGCCTGCAAGCCGCGACGAGCCGCCTGCTGTTCGCCATGGCGCGGGACCGAATGGTCCCGGGCCACGGCGGTCTCGCCCGCCTGTCGGAACGCTCGAAGGCGCCTGCAAACGCCCTGCTGACCTGCACGGCCGCGACAGTGGGTATCGTGCTGATCGGACACGTCCGGGAGGACGCGCTGATCGCCATCATCAGCTTCGCCGCCGTGGGCATCTACATCGCATTCCAGCTGGTGGTCGCGGTCGTGCTTGCCGCGCGCATGCGAGGCATAGCGCCATCAGGACCTTTCACGCTCGGCCGCTGGGGTTGGCCCGTGACCCTCGGCGCGCTGGCGTACGGCATCGCCGCCATCGTGAACATCGCCTGGCCGCGCACCCCGGAACTGGCCTGGTATCTCAACTACGGCGTGGTGTTCTCGACGGCGGTCGTCATCGCGGCGGGACTGATATTCCCGGTCATCTCCCGCGACACCCAGGCGGCGCTTCGCACCAGCGGCGGCGGCAAATGATTCCCGGCCGCGACCTCCCTTTTCCACCGCCGGCCCGGATTGCGGGCGCAGCCCCATGAGCAGCCTCCTCTTCCTGCAACTGCTGCTCCTCGGCCTGGGTTCGGGATTCCTGGCGGGATTGCTGGGAATCGGCGGCGGCATGGTGCTGGTCCCGTTCCTGACCATGCTGCTGTCGGGCCAGGGCGTCGAGACCAGCCTGGCGGTGAAGATGGCGATCGCCACGGCCATGGCGACCATCGTCTTCACGTCGATTTCCAGCGTACGCGCGCATCACAGACGCGGCGCGGTGCGATGGCCGATCGCGGGCCGCCTGGCGCCGGGAATCGTCGCGGGGGCGCTGCTCGCGAGCCTGGGCGTATTCTCGATCATCAAGGGCAGCCATCTGGCCATATTCTTCGGCGTTTTCGTGGCGTTTTCCGCCACGCAGATGTTCCTGGGCCGCCAGCCGGCGCCATCGCGGCGCATGCCGGGGGCGGCGGGACAGTTCGGCGCCGGCGCGGCGATCGGCTTCCTGTCCGGCCTGGTTGGCGCGGGCGGAGGGTTCATCAGCGTGCCGTTCATGGTGTGGCGCAACGTGCCCGTCCACCAAGCGGTGGCGACCAGCGCAGCCCTCGGGTTCCCGATCGCGGTCACGAACGTGATTGGTTATATGTGGGCGGGCGCCTCGGCCCACGGCCTGCCACCCGATGCGATCGGCTATCTCTGGCTGCCAGCGCTGGCCATCATCGCGATCGCCAGCGCCGGCACGGCCCCCTTGGGAGCCAAAGCGGCACATGCCCTGCCGGTCAAACTGCTGAAGCGCACGTTCGCCTGCGGCCTGTATCTCCTGGCGATCTACATGGCCTGGAAGGGCTTCGCCTGACCGGGCGATCCCCTTCCGGGGTCGAGCTTCACCGGAATCAAGACGGGGACACGCTCGACCTGCCCCATATTTCCGCAAACATAAAATCGGGCAGCATGGCGATCGCAAACATCCGGAAAGACATCATGCGGACAGTTTTTGCATCTCGGCGTAAAGATCGGCTTTCCCTTCAAAACCGATCCCGGGCAGATCCGGCATGGTGATGAAGCCGTTTTCCACCCTCACTCCATCCGGAAAACCGCCATAAGGCTGGAACAGATCCGGGTAGGACTCGTTGCCCCCCAGCCCGAGGCCGGCCGCGATGTTCAGGGACATCTGGTGGCCACCGTGCGGAATGCAGCGACTGGCGGACCAGCCATGCTGACGCAGCATGGCAAGCGTACGCAAATACTCGACCAGGCCATAACTCAGGGCGCAATCGAACTGCAACCAATCGCGATCCGGACGCATGCCGCCGTACCGGATCAGGTTACGGGCGTCCTGCATCGAAAACAGGTTTTCTCCGGTCGCCATCGGCTTGTCGTAATAATTCCGCAGCGTCGCCTGCAGCTCGTAGTCAAGCGGATCGCCCGCTTCTTCGTACCAGAACAGGTCATACTGCGACAGCGCCTTCGCATACTGGATCGCAGTATCCAGATCGAACCGGCCATTGGCATCGACCGCGAGCTTCTGGCCATCGCCGAGCACACTCAGAATCGAATCGATACGGCGCAGGTCCTCATCCAGCGATGCACCACCGATCTTCTTTTTCACGACCGTATAGCCACGATCGAGGTAGCTGCGCATCTCGTCCTTCAGCTTTTCGTAATCCTGACCAGGGTAGTAGTAGCCGCCAGCGGCATACACGAACACCTTGCGATTCGGCTGACCGTCGCCATACCGATCCGCCAGCAACTGGAACAAGGGCTTGCCCTCGATCTTCGCCACAGCATCCCAGATCGCCATGTCGATGGTGCCGATTGCCACCGAACGTTCACCGTGGCCTCCCGGCTTCTCGTTCGTGAACATGGTGGCCCAGATCTTGTGCGGATCGAGGTTGTCACCCGCATCGTTCACGAGCGTGGCAGGATCCGCCTCGAGGATGCGCGGAATGAAACGCTCCCGCATCAGCTTGCCCTGACCATAGCGGCCGTTGGAATTGAAGCCGTAACCCACGACCGGCTTGCCATCACGGATGACGTCCGTTACGACGGCAACGAGGCTCAGCGTCATCTTGCTGAAGTCAATGTAGGCATTCCGGATCGGGGAACTGATCGGAACAGTCTTTTCGCGGATTTCAACGATTCTCACGACGGGGTCTCCTGAAATTTTGGGCTCGTATTGCATGCATCAGATTTGCAATGAAACCTAGCTTATCCGCGAAATACGCTCCTATAATTCACTTATTTTCATTTCATTATTTTCTTTAATTTAACAAAATGGCTTCCGATATTGCCTCAGACTTCGACTTTTTCATTCTGCTCGCCAGACTCAGAAGCATGTCCGGAGCCGCGCGGGCACTGGATCTCACACCGCCTGCGGCCACCAAACGCCTGGGGCTGATCGAACAGCGTCTGGGCGCCCGTCTCGTCAACAGAACCACCCGCCACTTCAGCCTGACTCCCGAAGGCGAAACCTACCTGCGCTACGCGAAGGAGATCACTGGCCAGGTCCGGCAGATGGAAGAGGAGATTTCCGGTGACCGCTCCGATCCTCACGGCTTGCTGCGCATCAATGCCACGCTCGGTTTTGGACGGACGACCATCGCCCCGCTGGTATCCGATTTCTCGAAACGCTTTCCCAAGGTTGAAATCCAGTTCGAAGTCACTGACCGACCCATCGACTTGATCGAAAACGCCTTTGATATGGCAATCCGCTTTGGCGAACTTCCCGACAGCCGCCTCCGCGCCCGGCGCATCATGAGCAACCGTCGCTTTCTATGTGCTTCTCCGAGATACCTCGAGCGCTTCGGCACGCCAGCGCGTGTCGAAGATCTGGCCGAGCACCGCTGTATCATTCATCGCCAGAACGACGATGCCTATGGTGTCTGGAAATACATCCAGGATGACCGCCTCGAGGCCGTGAAAGTCAAAGGCGCCCTATCGAGCAATGATGGCGACATCGTGCTGCGCTGGGCGCTCGACGGGCACGGAATATTGATCCGCTCCGAATGGGATCTGGCGAAATATGTCCAAAGCGGCCGGCTGAGACTTGTTTTGCCCGAAACTCCGCTGCCGTCAGCCGACCTGTTTGTCTACTATCCCGGCCAACGGAACCAGGCCGCCCGCGCCCGCGCATTCATTGATTTTCTGATCGACCATTTCCAGGCTCCCTTCATCCCGGTCGAAACCAGTGCCCTGATCTACGAACAGAAAAAGAAGGCCGGCCGTAAAAAGTAGCGCGACCATCAAACCGCACGCGCCAGCGCTGCTCCCCGGCCCGGAAAGGGCCGGAAAGAAATACTCCGCCAGCCAACCCCGCGCATCCAGACCACTGGGATGCAAAATCTGGGCAGCCATGGCACGCGCGAGTTCAGGACGATGGAAAGGCATCGCATCACCAAAAATTATTTGGTTTCAATAATTACTCTATCTGAATAATTAATCGTAACGTCTAGTGTGAAACATGGAGCATCCGTCACAAGGCGCCCTCGTTCTCGACAGGCCAATAAAAAAGCGTGTCATTTTCGTGTCATTCTGGAGCCAACAGCACCTCAAACAACCACGAAATAATGACACGCTGATTTTATAAGTGTGGCGTTAAGCATAAGTTGGCAACAAATTAAGCATAAATTGGCACCAGATGCTGCATTTCCAGGCTGCATCCGCCCCATGGTAAAGCATAAGTTGGCACTTCGTCCAGAAATAAAGAAAAAGATGGCACTACTTGCAATCTATTGATTTATCTATGGTTTTTCACAAACCGGACGGAATTGAACCACCATGGCGTCATCGAGTTTTCTTGCCATAATGGTTCTCCTTGCTCTGCTGAGCCAATCGGATCAAATCCATTTCATCATGTACGCCATTGCGCCCAGAATCCCCATAGAGACAATCGACATCCCCACAGCGAAATAGCGTAAATGCTTTAGGCTATGGAATACTTCTTGCTGAAAGGTCGCCATTGTGTCTTGATGGTTTTGCTGTTGCTCAACTCTTTTGGACAGTTCGGCTTTCGTTCCTGCGATTGCGGCGGCGAGTTCAGTCGATTGAGTAGACAGACTTTCGACGGCAGCATCAATCGAGCCCAGCTTTTCCCGATACGCAGCAAGCTGCTGATCCTGTTTGCTTGAGAGGTCGGAGACCCGAGATTCAAATGCAGCTGCCTTTGACTGCAATTCGGCGGCCAATGCGCGCTGGCTTTGTGCCAGTTGTTCCAGTCCCTGGTTCAAGGCGTTCTGTGCTGCTTTCTGATGGGCGCGCTGACTCGTCTCATAGGAAGCCAGCGCCTCTCGCGTATCGCGTTGAACGCCTACGATACTCGCCTGAGTTTGTTCTTCACTCGAGCTAATGCGCTTATCTACCTGTGCGGAAATGCTCTCCATGCGAGATTGCACCTCAGCACACACTGCCTCCACCCCCTTGGCGCGTGAAGCAAACTCCTGAAACATCTGGTCCTTAGTGGCCTTCACCTCGCGCGCAATTTCAATCAGCTTTTGCGCACCCTCTTCCGTCAGCCCCTTCAGTTCAAAATACTCGTGCACCAGTGCTTCCAGTTTTTGGGATTGCTCAGCGAGCACTTGATGCTGCTCTTGCAATTTGCCAGCATGTGCTGCAATCCCATCCGCTTGATTTTTCAACTTGCCTTGCTGATCGTTCAACTGCATCTGTTGCTCGGAAAGCTTCTTGGATTGCATGATGCTGATCATCATCAGCTGCCCAATCGTTTTCGAGAACTCAGCCTGTACTTCAGCGGAATCCAGTTGCGCATCCTGCAGCTTGTCGTTGTGCCACCATCGCGCCAGCTTGTTTTTCTTTTCATATTCCGTTCTGAAGTTCTTCAGATCATCAAGCTTCCGGTAGTTCTTGCTGAAAGACTGATAGATACCACCAACATCTAGCTGCTGAAGCACTTCATCACTGACTTCAATTGTGGCCAATTCATTAATAACCCGTGACATTCTTTTTTCCGAATAATCAGTTCCATACTCAAAGCGATTTGAACGCTTCTTCCAGGCGTTTCTTGCGATCCACTTGGGCTTCTACCGTTTCAATTATCGAGCTTCGTGCCCGGATTGATTCGCCCGCATCAATCATAGCCGCTTCCATCTGAAACGAGATAACCGCGAACTGTTCTTGCATTAGCCGGTACTCCGCAACACATACCTCATACAAACGCGAGTTCTCGTACTGAAGACTCAACCAAGTCTGCAAACGCCCCACAACAAGCACTTGTGCGTCAGCATTCGCCTCCTGTGCCGTCAGCAACTCTGTTCCTTTTGAACTCAGCCAATCAAACAGCCGGTCAATGCCATACACGATCAGTGCCCCTGCGATGCCTGTCATGATGGCGGTGAGCGCCGTGGCCAGCACATCGGCGATAGGGGCCACTACCGGGATTGTCATGATGAAACCCTTAACTGACTCCTCCAGCAGCATCCCGAGCCCCGTCGTGACCACTGTGGCGATGATTTTGGTGACCTCGCGCGTCATTTCCGGCGCCGACATGCCTTTCGGGGGATTCACCATCAGCTTGATGGCCTTCCACAGGCTCTGCATGCTCTCACGAATGATGGTGACGATCTTCTTGGAAGTCGTGATAAGGTTGTTGATCAGAAAGGTCAGCAGGTTGCTGATGAGGCCCTGCACTCCGCCTTGAATGACAGCATCGAGCGCAGCTTTCAGTTTCTTGATCACGCGATTCATCACTCGTCTGAGGCTGACGACAAGACGGTCGATCAGGTTTTCCTCATTGCTGCGCTCTTTCAGCAAGGTCTTGATCTCGACGAAACTGCCATTCACAAATTCGTGCAGAAGAATACCAAGCGCCTGACGCATAGCATTTTTTCCAGCTTCCTTCACGCCTTCCTTAGCCAGCTCTTTACCATGGTATTTCAGACGCTCGGAAGTGCTTGGCAACTCCTTCTCGATGGCCTCTTTCGCTTTGTTGACGATCGGATCAATGCGCTCCTTGTCGAATCCCTTCTCTTCAGACAAGGCTTCATCGGGCGACTTATCACTCTTGCCTCGATTGGTTTTATAGGTGGTGTAATTCAGGTTTTCTCCGGTCGAACTCAGTTTCGTTCGCCCTCCCTTGTCCTTCATCCAGCCGCCCCGGCCATGAATATCCTTAACCGAGATGGTGTGATCCAGCTCGGCATTCATGACCTGCTTACCTTCGCTGTTCGTACGCCGGGTGGGCTCCTTTTCTCCGGTGTACTGATCCACGAACTCCTGCGAATTCATGCTGCCGTTCTCGACCGACTCCCGCATCTTCTTGCGCTTGGCGGCGGCATAGTCATAGTCGGTGCGCTTGAATTCCTCCGACTCTTTCGCGAAGATGCCTAACTCCGCATTGTGCTGAGTCGTGACATTCCCGCCATCCTTGTCATCGAACATCGCCGGCGTCAAACCAAAGGGGCCAATGATCTGGCGCAGTACTTCCTGCTGACAGCTTTCCATCAACTGCCGAAGGCGCTCATCCCGCAGGGCTGAGTCGCGTTTTGGGGTGTTCTCTGATTGATGTCTATTTAGGGTGACGCTCATAAATCATTCCCTGAGTGTGCAAAAATTGCTGTTATTAGATTTTTTGATGAAAATTTTATGCTGCACCGGCTGGTTGTGTTGCACCTGCGTGTATCGTTGCCTGATTGTTGCCTGTCGAGGTGTAGGGCCGAGCTTTATGCCTCTTGGGCATACTCCCCACTCGCCACACCCAAGGACATGGTAACCGCAGATGACAGGATGTAGCACCTCGACTCTATTGGCCACCCGCACCAACGCACACGCAAAAAAGGGGTGCTTCTTTCGGGAAGCACCCCTTTTGCATGAAACCCAACTCTGATTTCCTACCACATTTTTTCGATAAAGCATAATGTGGCACTTCGTGAAATAAAGCATAAGGTGGCATTAGTGCCAACTTATGCTTAACTCCACACCGGCCGGAATCGGTCGAGGTTTTGTGACTGGTGGAGCCGGGGGGAATTGAACCCCCGTCCGCAAGCCCTCTGCAAGTAGCTCTACATACTTAGTCGGCCTACTTTGAGTTTTAACCTTGGATCATGCCGGACGACAGGCCCTTCCTCGGCGATTCACACTGATTTAAGATCCGGCCCAGTGACCTGGCCGAACCCGATTCCCTGTAGATGACGCTGCTGTGGGTTTTACCCCACCCGACCCAGGGACAGATCGGTGCAGCGGCTCACCGCTTAAGCGGCCAGAGCGAAACGCTCGTCGTTGGCGTTTGTAGTTTTCCAGTGGATTTACGAGCTGACTGGTGCTCGGTATGCACTATCCTGTTTCGCGACCCACGTCGAAGCCAAATCGGCCCCAGGACTCTCCATTATACCGGGATTCCCCGGATCATGAAATCAAAAACGGGCTTCGGAAGCCCTCTACGCCGCCACGGCGTGCGTCCCGCGGGGCGCCCCGCCGCCTGCCCGTGGCGGCGCATCGCGGTACGATGGACCGGACGGCGACGTGTCGCCTTTCGCACACAGGAGTACACCCCATGGACATCACTTTGACGGCCGCCGACGGCCATACTTTGACCGCATATCTCAATGGTCCGGACGACGCCCGCGCGGGTGTCGTGGTCCTGCCGGAGATCTTCGGCGTCAATGGCTACGTCCGCTCGGTCGTGGACCGCTACGCGGCGGCCGGCTACCGGGCCATCAGCCCTTCCCTGTTCGACCGCGAGACGGCGCCCCGGCAGGGGCTGCAGCTGGGCTACAGCCAGGAGGACGTCCAGCGCGGCCTGGGCTACAAGAAGGCCATCGCCGACGAGACGGCGCGCCTGGACATCGAGGCGGCCGCGGCGGCGCTGGGCCAGTCCGTCAAGCTGCTGACCGGCTATTGCTGGGGCGGCTACCTGTCCTGGCGCATGGCATGCCTGTCCGATACCTTCGCCGCGGCGTCGTGCTGGCATGGCGGCGGGATCGCGCGGCATCGCGAGGACACGCCCCGGATCCCGGTGCAGATGCATTTCGGGGGCCAGGACCATTCGATCCCGCTCTCGGACGTGGAGCAGATCCGGGAAGCCCAGCCAGGGGTGGAGATCCACGTCTACGAGGACGCGGGCCATTCCTTCGGCCGCGATGCGACCCCAGCCTACCGGCCGGAGGCGGCCAAGCTGGCCTGGGAACGCACGCTGGCGTTTTTTGCGCGCCACGCCTGAGACCGGGAAAGGCCGGCCGGACGGTCCGCCTCCGCCGCATGGCCGAGGCGGAGCGAGGCAACAGACGTGAGGATTTGTTCGCGATCCGCTGCGCCGCAGGGGATTCCGTAGCGTTTTGAAGCGACTCTCCGCAAGGCTTCCACCATTCGGCGGACGCCTTCGGCCAAAATCTGCATGACGAATCGGCAGGAGAGTTCAATGAAAAAAAGCATCATCGCCGCTGCCTTGCTGGCGGGCGCGCTGGCCGCGGGGCCGGCGGCCCACGCCGGTGACATCGACGTGGGGATCTCGATCGGCATCCCCGGCGTGATCTGGGGCGGCCCCGCCTACTATCCGCCGCCGCCCCGCCACTATCACCGGCCCCGCGTGATCGTGGTGCCCGAACCGGTCTACGTGCCGGGGCCGGGCTACCGGCGCGGCTGGGTCGACCGCGGCCACTATGACCGCCACGAACGGAAATACTGGAAGCACTACGACAAGCGCGGCCACGGTCACCGCGGCCGCTGGGGCGACTGAGGCAGCCTCAGGCGGCCTCGGCCACGGCGTCCCGCGCCCCCAGCCGGCGGGCGTGGGTCGCCAGGGCAGCCAGCAGCTTGTCCAGCCCCTCACGCGAGGCGGCGTCCGTCAGGGCCCCGTCGGCGTCGAATTTCTCGTGCGCGGTCGAGATGAACAGTTCCGGCTTGTTCAGGGGGTGCAAGTCCAAGTAGGTCAGCACCTGGCGCAGATGGTATTGCGCGCGGGCGCCGCCCAGGCCGCTCATCGAAGCGCTGGCGATGGCCGCGGGCTTGCCCTGGAAGGGCGCACCGGGCACGCGCGACAGCCAGTCGATGGCATTCTTCAGCACGCCCGAAATCGAGTAGTTGTATTCCGGCGTGGCGATCAGGATGGCATCGGCCCGCGCGATCTGCGCGGCGACGCGCTGCACGGAGGCGGGAAAGCCCTGGGCCTCGATGTCGCCGTTGTACAAGGGCACGTCGGCCAGGTCGGCGATCTCGATGCTCATGCCTTCGGGAGCCTGTCGCTGCGCCTGGCGCAGCAACAGATGATTGTAGGAACCTTGGCGCAGGCTGCCGCCGATGGCGAGGACGCGAATGGACATGAAGACTCCAGAAAATGACAGAAAGGGAACCCGGCGCGACATGCGCGGGCAATAGTTTCCCTGGGCCGGGCCCGGGCGGATGCTGGATCCGCTCAGGGCCGGCCCGGGACATCCGGGACAAGGGGAAATCAGGCGGGCCGGGCCAGCACGCCGTCGCGATAGTCGCTCAGCGCCTGCTCGATCTCCTGCTGGGTGTTCATCACGAAGGGACCGTACTGGGCGATGGGCTCGTTCAGGGGCTTGCCGGCCAGCAGCAGGACGCGCACGCCGTCGGCCGAACCCGCCGCCGGCGCGATCCGCACCACGTCGCCTTCGGCGCCGTACCAGACGGTATGCCCGGTCGTCACGGCCTGGTCTCCGCCGTCGAAGCTTCCCTCGAACACGTACAGCAGCACCTGGTGGCTGGCCGGCACGGGGATCTCCACGGACTGGCCCGCCATGACGCAGACGTCGGCGATCAGCGGCTGGGTGACGGATGGACCGGCGCCCTGCCCCGGGCCTTTCAGCGGGCAGGTGGCCCAGGGAATGGTGCCGGCGATCAGCTTGATGAAGCCGCCTTCGGGCAGTTGCGCCACGGTCAGTTCTTCCGCGGGAATGTCGCGGTAATGGGCGGGCTGCATCTTTTCCGCCGCCGGCAGGTTCAGCCAGATCTGGAAGCCGCGCAGCAGGCCGTTTTCCTGCTGGGGCATTTCCTCGTGGATGATGCCGCTGCCGGCCGTCATCCACTGCACGCCGCCGGCCTTGAGGTCGCCCTCGTTGCCCAGGTGGTCGCGGTGACGCATGTGGCCGTCCACGATGTAGGTAACGGTCTCGAAACCGCGATGCGGGTGCGGCGGAAAGCCGGCGATGTAGTCGTCGGGATCGTCGGAGGAAAAGGCGTCCAGCATCAGGAAGGGATCCATGCGGACCTGACGGTGGTAGCCCAGGGCGCGCAGCAGGCGCACGCCGGCGCCGTCCTGGGTGGCCTGGGCTGGCAAAACGCGGGTGATCGGTCGAGTGCTCATCGATCCACTCCTTGATTCAGATGGCTTCCATTATGAATCATGTAATTCGATGAACAAGCGCAAAACCATGCGCTGTTTGATCTAATATTTAGATATGTCAGAGATCATTCCCATCACCCACTGGCAGTCGCTGATCGCGGTCGTGGACCACGGCGGCTATGCGCAGGCGGCCGAGGCGCTGGGCAAGAGCCAGTCCTCGGTCAGCTATGCCATCCAGCGGCTGGAAGACCGGCTGGGGCTGCGGCTGTTTCGCCCCGAGGGCCGGCGCGCCGTGCCGACGGCGGCGGGGCAGATCCTGCTGCAGCGTGCCCGGCTCCTGGTGGAACATGCCCAAGGGCTGGAATCCGCGGGCCGCCAGCTCGCGGCCGGGCGCGAGCCGCTGCTGCGCCTGGCGATTGACGCCCTCTTTCCGGACTGGCTGCTGCTGCGGGCGCTGGAGGCCTTCAGCCCCGGATGCGCGACCACGCGCATCGAGATCCAGGAAACCGTCTTGAGCGGCACGGAGGATGCCCTGCTGCGCCGCGAGGCCGATCTGGTGATCACCCCGCGCATCCCGGCAGGCTTCAGCGGCGAGGCGCTGCTGCAGGTGCGCTTCGTCGCCGTGGCGGCGCCGGGCCATCCCCTGCACGCCCTGGGCAGGCCGCTGGAATGGGCCGACCTGCGCCAGCACCGGCAACTGGTGGTCCGGGATTCGGGCACGCGCCGGCAGAGTGCCGGCTGGCTGGATGCGGAACAGCGCTGGACGTTCAGCGAGCTGTCCACCTCGATCCGGGCGGCCTGCGCCGGGCTGGGATTTTCCTGGTATCCGGAACTCAGGATCCGGGAGGAACTGGCCGACGGGCGGCTGCTGCCCCTGCCCCTGGTCGAGGGCGGCCACCGCTACGTCATGCTGTACCGGGTCTTTGCGCGGCCCGATTTTCCGGGCCCCGCCTGCCGGGAACTGGCCGACACGCTGGAACGGATCGTGCGCGAGCTGGCCGGGGACGCCGCGATCCCGGCATGACCGGGATCGCGGGCGGGGTCAGAGGCCCACGTTTTCCTTTTGCAGGACCTGTTCGGCGCGATAGCTGGAGCGCACCAGCGCCCCCGAGACGACCTCGCGAAAGCCCTTGGACAGGCCCAGGTCGCGATACGCGCGGAACTGCTCGGGCGTGACGAAGCGGCGCACGGGCAGGTGATTGGCCGTGGGCCGCATGTACTGGCCAAAGGTCAGGATGTCGACCCCGGCGGCGCGGATGTCGTCCATGGCCTGCTCGATTTCCTCGTCGGTCTCGCCCAGGCCCAGCATGATGCTGGTCTTCGTCAGCGTATGCGGGGCGTATTGCTTGGCGTGGGCCAGCACGTCCAGGGTCTGCCGGTATCCCGCGCGCACGTCGCGCACCACGTGGGTCAGGCGTTCGACGGTCTCGAGATTCTGCGCGAAGGTCGTCAGGCCGGCGTCCAGGATGGTCTCGACGCAGCCGTGGCTGCCCTGGAAATCCGGCGTCAGCGCCTCGACCGCCGTTTCCGGCGAGCGCGCGTGGATCGCCCGGATACAGGCCGCGTAATGGCCGGCGCCGCCGTCCATCAGGTCGTCGCGGTCGACGGAGGTCAGCACCACGTATTTCAACTGCATCAGGGCGACCGCGTCGGCCACGCTGGCCGGCTCGTTGTGGTCCAGCCAGCCGTGCGGATTGCCGGTGCTGACGGCGCAGAACTTGCACGCCCGGGTGCAGACCGAACCCATCAGCATCAGCGTGGCGGTGCCCCGCCCCCAGCATTCGGCGATGTTGGGACACTTGGATTCGGCGCAGACGGTGTTGAGCTTGTGGGTCTCGACGATCTGGCGGACTTCCTGGTAGCGGGCGCCGGACGGCACGCGCACCCGCAGCCAGGACGGCTTGGGGGCCGAATCGGGGATCTCGCTCAGCTCGCTGGGCCGCATGCCGTCCTTGACGGCGCGGGTGCCCTGCGGGCTGATGAACTTGGAACCCGAGCGGGCGCGGATGATGGGGACTTCGGTCGTCATGGGTAGAGCCTGTGCATAATGAAGAAGTACCGGCGCGCGTCAGCCCCGGCGCGCGCCTGCGGCGATAGTACCACGCGCGTCGCGGCGTTCAGCGCGATTCCCCCGCGGGCGGGTGGATCGTTATACTGGCGCCCATGCAGCAGGCCCTACGCCCCCGAATCCCTCTTTTGGCGCGTCCCCCGGGGACCGCGCTCGTCGTGCTCTGCCTGCTCGGCATGGGCGTGCTGTGGACCGTCCTGTGCGGCCTCAGCCACTCGGCGCCCGATCTCGACGGCATGGAGGAACTGGTCTGGGCGGCCAGCCTGGAGCTGGGCTACACCAAGCATCCGCCGCTGCCGTCCTGGTTCATGCATTTCGCCACCCTGCTGTTCGGGCGCCCGGTCTGGCTGCCCTTCCTGATGGGCCAGATCTTTTCCGCGCTGGGCCTGTGGTTCGTCTGGAAGCTCGGACGCGAGCTGACGAGCCCGCACCGGGCGCTGATCGCCGTGCTGCTGGTCTCGGTCACGGCATACTTTTCGCTGCGCGGCACGATCTACAACCACAACACGGCCCAGCTCTGGTCCATCACCGCGTCGATCTGGCTGTTCTACCGCGCCTTGCGCGACCAGCGCACGCGCGACTGGGTGCTGCTGGGCGTGGTCGGCGGCCTGGCGATGCTGACCAAGTACAGCGCCGTGATCCAGTTTGCCGCATTTTTCCTCTACCTGCTGCGCAGCGGCGCCTGGCGCACCGGGCGCACCTGGGCCGGCCTGGGATGGGCGTCGCTGGCCTTCGTGGCGGTCCTCGGCCCGCACCTCTGGTGGCTGGACCAGCACCATTTCGAGCCCCTGCTGTATGCCGACGCCTCGCTGCAGGCGGGCGGGCGCCTGGCGGCGCTGTCCGAGCTGCTGGCTTTCGTCCTGGACCAGGCCGGCCGCCTGGCGCCCATGGCCGCCGTGCTGATCGCCTGGACGCTGTGGCGCCGCCGCCGCGGCGATCGTGCGCCGGGCCACGCCGCCAATGACGAGTCCTTTGCCGGATCCACCGCCGCGCCGCGCTATCTGCACGACTTCGCGGCGGGCGACCGGCGGTTCCTGCTGTGGGTGGGCCTGGCGCCCTTCGTCTCGACCGTGGCGATCTCGGCGGTGCTGGGGTCGCGCCTGGAGGCGTCCTGGGCCAGCACGTTCTTCGTGCTGTTCGGCTTCTATGGCCTGTGGTGGCTGCGCGGCCCCGAATCCGTGCAACTGCGGCGCATCCTGATCCTGGCCGCCGCCCTGCACCTGGCGATGGCGCTGGGCTATGCCGCGGCCCGCGGCCCGCTGGCGCAGGCACTGGGCAAGCCGGCGCGGTCCACCTATCCCGGCCCCGCACTGGCCGAACTGGCGCTGCGCCACTGGCAGCAGCACCAGCCCGGCCGGCCGCTGCGCGTGGTCGTATCCAACACCTGGCTGGGCGGCAACATCGCCGTCCATGCCGGTCCCGCCACGCAGGTGTACATCGACGCCAGCGACGAACAATCGCCGTGGTTCGCCCCCGGCACGGCGCTGCGGTGCGGGGCGCTGGTCGCCTACAGCGTCGACGGCCGGGCGGCGCCCGTGCCGGCGGTGCAGGCGCTGTACGACGCCGCGCCCTGGAAGGGAGTCGATGAAGTGCCCTGGTCCGGCCCCCGCGGCCGCTTGATCGACCTGCACTGGGCGGTGCTGCCGGCCACCCCGGATTGCCTGCGCGGTCAGCGCGCCGAGGCCCGGCCCGGCGGATCGCTGTCCTGAGACGGCTCGGGCCGCATGTCGGTCCGCGCCTGCAGCAGCGCCTCGAAGGCATGCGCCGGCATGGGCCGGGCGAACAGATAGCCCTGGCCGTAGTCGCAGCCCGCCGCCGCCAGCAGATCGTATTGCCGTGGGGTCTCGATGCCCTCGGCCACCACCCGCAGCCCGAGCTTGTGCGCCAGCAGGATGATGGCCTCGCACAGAGCGTGGTCGGCGCTGCCGCGCCGCAGGTTGGCGACGAAGGACTGGTCGATCTTCAGGAAATCGATGTCGAACTTGCGCAGGTAGGACAGCGAGGAATAGCCGGTGCCGAAATCGTCGAGCGCGACCTGCACGCCGGCCTCGCGGAAGGCCTCGAGCTGCTGGCGGATGCGGTCGTCGTCCGAATCCATCAGCAGGCCCTCGGTGATTTCCACGATCACGTGCCGCGCCGGCAGGCCCAGGGTGTTCAGGTGCGTGCTCCAGAATGCCAGGTCCAGCCCCTCGTGGCGCAGCTGCGCAGGCGAAATGTTGACGCTGACCTGGATGTCCAGGCTGAACCGCTGCCGCCATTCGGCGACCTGGCGGGTGGCCTCGCAAAAGACCCAGTCGCCCAGCGCCCGGATGATGCCGGTCTCCTCGGCCAGCGGGATGAATTCCGCGGGCGACACCAGGCCGCGCACCGGATGGTGCCAGCGCAGCAGGGTCTCGGCCTTGACCACCCGGCCGTCGCTGAGATCGACGATGGGCTGGAAATCCAGCGAGAACTGGCTCTGGTCCAGGGCCAGGTGCAGGTCGTTGACCAGGCGCATGCGCGTCTGGGCGCGTTCCTGCATGGACGCGGTGAAATAGCGGCTGCGGTTGCGGCCGTCGGCCTTGGCCGAATACATGGCCTGGTCGGCGTTGTTCAGCAGGGACTCGGCGTCGGTGGCGTCGTCCGGAAAAAAGGTCACGCCGATGCTGGTCGAGACGAAGACCGTCTCCACCCCCAGGCGGAAGGGCTCGGCCAGGGTGCGCAGGATCGAGCGGGTCAGGCGCTCGACGTCGCGCGGCTCGCGCACGTCGTCCAGCAGCACGGTGAATTCGTCGCCCCCCAGGCGGGCCACGGTGTCGCTCTGGCGCACGCAGGCGCTCAGGCGCCGGGCGGCCTCTTTGAGCAGCTCGTCGCCCATGGCATGGCCCAGGGTGTCGTTGATTTCCTTGAAGCGGTCCAGGTCCAGGAACAGCAGGCCGATGCGGCCGTTGCAGCGGCGCGCCTTGCGGATGCTCTGTTCGAGGCGGTCGTGGAACATCTGGCGGTTGGGCAGGTCGGTCAGGCGGTCGAAATTGGCCTGCTTCCAGATGATGGCCTCCGCCTGCTTGATCTCGGCGATGTTGGAAAAGATCATGACCCGGCGGTGGACCTCGCCGTCCTCGCCGAACGAGGTGTTGATGCTGAGCCATTCGGGGTAGAGCTCGCCGTTGACATGCTGGCCCCAGTGCTCGCCCTGCCAGCTGCCGGTCTCCATGACGGCGCGCCACATGGCGCGATAGAACTCGCGGTCATGGCAGGGGGAATTCAGGCAGCGCACGTGGCGCCCGATGACGTCCGATTCCGGCCGTCCGCGCAGGCTGACGAAGGCCGGGTTGACGTCCAGGATGAATCCCTTGGGGTCGAGCACCAGCATGCCCTCGCTGGTGTTGCGGTATACGAGGGACGCGAGTTCGGCCTGGCGCTCGGTGTCGTTCAGCCCCGAGCGGCGCGTGCGCATCACGTACAGGTGGCTGCGCCCGGACAGGGACGGGATGTGGGTGGCGGCGCCCGTCAGCGGCAGGGCGTGCGACTCCCGGTGCAGGCCGCGGCCGCGCCACAACAGGGTGTTGCGGGTGCCCTCCTGGTCCAGGCGGGCGTTGATGTCGTGGATATCGGGCAGCAGGGACTCGACGGGCCGGCCGATGGCTGCGCCCTTGCGGTAGCCGAACAGCCGCTCGGCGCTGCGGTTCATGTAGACGATGGTGCCGCGCGTGTCCGTGGCGAGGAAGGCGTCCTGGGAAAAGTCACCCAGGCGCAGCAGCGCCAGGATGTGGGACCGGTCGGGGGACTCGCAGGGCAGCAGCGGGGTTGCCTGCGGTTCGGCGGCCAGGTCCTCGGGGAAATCAACAGGAGTAGGAGCTGGAACCATCACGCGAGGTGGGTTGCGTGCAGCAATTGAGCCATGACCAGGACGCCAGGGAAGCCTGCAACACTCGGTTTTTTAACATGTCGTCAAGCGCGTCACCATCGGTAATATCCATGAGCCGGCGGCCGGTCGCCGCTAGGGCGCCTCGCCGAAGTATTCCTTGAACTGGTGGCCCAGCTTGCGCGCCTTGGTGCGCAGGTACTGTTCGTTGTAGGGATTGCGGTTGACCTGCAGCGGGATGTGCTCGGCGATCTCGATACCCAGCTCGCCCAGCACGCGCTCCTTGCGCGGATTGTTGGTCATCAGCCGCACGCTGCGGATGCCGAAATGCGCCAACATGGGCCGGCACAGGTCGTAGCGGCGCATGTCGGCCGGAAAGCCCAGGCGTTCGTTGGCCTCGACGGTGTCGGCACCCTCGTCCTGCAGATGATAGGCGCGGATCTTGTTCAGCAGGCCGATGCCCCGCCCCTCCTGGCGCAGGTACATGAGGATGCCGCGGCCTTCCTCGGCGATCCGCTGCAGGGCCGCCTCGAGCTGGGCCCCGCAATCGCAGCGCTGGCTGAAGAGCGCGTCGCCCGTCAGGCACTCGGAATGGATGCGGGCCAGGACCGGCTCGCCGGTCCCCACGTCGCCCAGGGTCAGCGCCACGTGCTCCTTGCCCGTGGCCGGCTCGACGAAGGCGTGGATCCGGAAAATCGCCCAGGGCGTGGGCAGTTGACTGGAGGCGACGTAGCGCAGCAGGTCGCCGTCCGCGGCGGGAGCGGCACCAGAAGGGCTGGACATGGGAGGACAGGCAGAGAAGATGAAACGGGCTATAGATTAACACCGCGGGACCCGCGGCCGGAAAAAAAGGGCCCCACGGATGTGGGACCCCCGAAATCGCCCAGCCGGGCCGGCATGAATCAGGCTTTGACCCCGAGATACCGCTCGATGATCTCGCCGTTTTCATGCAGGTCCTTGGGCGTGCCCTCGTACACCACATGTCCGTTGTTGACGATATAGGCGCGGTCGGCCAGGGACAGCGCCGCGCGTACGTTCTGTTCGACGATCACGATCGTCTGTCCGGCATCGGCCAGCTGGCGGCAGACCCCCATCAGGTCGCGCACGATCAGCGGGGCCAGGCCCTCGAAAGGCTCGTCCAGCAGGATGATGTCGGCATTGCGGATCATCGCCCGGGCGATGGCCAGCATCTGCTGCTCGCCGCCCGAGAGCTGCTTGCCGCGATTGCGCTTGCGCTCGGCCAGGCGCGGGAAGGTCGCGTAGATCTCGTCCAGGGTGCGCGGCTTTTCGGCGGTCATCGCCGCCAGCTGCAGGTTTTCCTGCACGGAGATCGACCCGAACACCCGGCGCTCTTCGGGCACCAGCTGGATGCCCAGCGCCGCCCGTCCGTACGGCTGGAGGTGCTGGATCTCGACCCCGCGATGGCGGATGGCGCCGGACTTGACCTCGACCATGCCCATCAGGGATTTCAGCGTGGTGCTCTTGCCGGCCCCGTTGCGCCCCAGCAGGGCCACGACCTCGTGCTCCTCGATGCGCATCGAGACATCGAACAGGATGTGCGAATCCCCGTAATAGCTGTTGATCTTGTCGACTTCAAGCAGACTCATCGTCCATTCCTCCGAGATAAGCCGCCTGGACCGACGGGTCGTGGCGGATTTCGTCCGGCGTCCCCTCGGCCAGCTTGCGGCCTTCGTAGAGCACGGTGATACGTTCGGCCAGCTCGAACATGGCGTCCATGTCGTGTTCGACGATGACCATGCTGCGGCCCTTGCGGATCGACTTCAGCAGCGAGACCACCAGCACGCGCTCCTCGGGTCCGAGGCCGGCCAGCGGCTCGTCGAACAGCAGCACGTTGGCGCCGGTCGCCAGCGCCAGGCCGATCTCCAGGCGGCGCTTTTCGCCATAGGACATGTCCGAAACACGCGTGTCGGCGTGGTGGGCCAGGTCCACCATGGCGATGGCGGCATTGACCTGGGCGTCCAGCTGTTCGGAATGCAGGCTGGAGAGCAGGTCGCTGCGGTAGCGGCCGCGCAGGCGCGCCAGCACCGGGATCATGACGTTCTGGCGCACCGTCAGGTGCTCGAACAGCTGATTGATCTGGTAGGACTTGCTCATGCCCAGCTGGCAGACCGAGGTCACGCCGATGCCGGTGATCTCCTGGCCGCGGAAGAAGACCTTGCCCGCGGTCGTCGGCAGTTCGCCGGCCAGCATGGCGAAGAACGTCGACTTGCCCGCGCCGTTGGGGCCGATCACGCCGTGCAGCTCGCCGTCACGCAGGGTGAAGTCGATGTCGGAGTTCGCCTTCAGCCCGCCGTAGTGCTTGCTGATGCCGCGGGCCTCCAGCACCGGGGCGCCCGGCCGGGTCGTGGCCAGCGGCGGCACGATGTCCAGGCTGCCGGCGACCCGGTCGCTGGCGTCCTTGTCCACGTCGGCCGGCAGGCCCTGGCGGCGGCGGCGGAAGAATTCCAGGATGCCGCCCGCCACGCCGCGGCGGAACACCGTCACCAGCACCACGAACACCACGCCCAGGATGAGCTTCCAGTAGGGTCCCAGGCTGCCGACCTGCTGCAGGCCCTCGTACAGGTACAGCCAGATGGTGGCGCCCAGCAACGGTCCCAGCAGGGTCCCCGCCCCGCCCATCACGGTCTGGATGACCAGCTGGGCGGAGGTGTCCAGCGCGAAGGCGTCCGGCGGCATGTAGGACTGGAACAGCCCCAGCAGCCCGCCGGCCAGCCCGCCGTAGGCGGCCGCGACCACGAACACGATCAGCTTGTAGGTCTGGATCGAGTGGCCCAGCGCGGTGGCGCGCTTGGGATTGCCCTGGATGGCCTTCAGCACGGCGCCAAAGGGCGAGCGCACGATCCGGCGGGCGATCAGGTAGCCCAAGAAGAAGATCAGCGCCACGAACCAGTACATGGGCCAGCCGCTGGAGATGTGGATGTTGACGAAGCCCAGCGACAGTTCCGGCGGCGGCACGCCGGCGATGCCGTTTTCACCCCCGGTGTAGTCCTTGAACGAGGAGTTCTCCAGGAAGTAGAACATCTCGCCGAAGGCCAGCGTGCTCATGGCGAAATAGATGCCAGTGCGCCGCAGCGTGAGGTAGCCGATCACCAGGCCGGCCACCGCGGCCACCACCGTGCCGATCAATAGCGCCACCAGCATGTTGGGCACCAGGCCGTCGGTCAGCAGGTAGGCGGTGACGAAGCCGCCCGTGCCGTAGAACGCCGCCTGGCCGAAGGACAGCAGCCCGGTATAGCCGAACAGCAGATCGAAGCCCAGGCCGAACAGGCCCCAGATCAGGATCCGGGTGAGCAGGTCGGGGCTCATGCCGATGGCCGGCAGGATGAACGGGGCCGCGATCAGGCCCAACCCGACCAGCATTTCCGGAAGCTGTCTGCGCATGATGTGACCTCCTGGTGCGCCGGCGGGTTTCGCCGCCGAGACTTCGTCGACAGTGCTTGTACGAACCGAATTCATTCCCTGCCCTCCTGGCCCATGAGTCCCTGGGGACGGAAAATCAAGACCAGCGCCATGGCGATGAACAGCATGACGTCGGAATACTGCGGATTGACCATGGCCGTCAGGCTGAGGATCTCGCCGGCGATGATGCCGCCGATCACGGCGCCGGGGAAGGAACCCACCCCGCCGATCACCACCACCACGAAGGAATCCACCAGGTAACGGAAGCCCATGTCGGGTGTGAGCGCCACGATCGGGGAATTGATGACCCCGGCAAAGCCCGCCGCCATGGCACCGATGCCGAAGACCAGCAGGAAGGTGCGCTTGACGTTGATCCCCAGCGCATTGACCATCTGGGCGTCCTCGATGCCGGCGCGCACGATCAGCCCCAGGCTGGTGCGGTACAGCACGAAATACAGCAGCAGCAGCGTGGCCGCCGCGATGCCCAGCGTCTCAAGCCGGTACAGCGGATAGATCAGGGAGCCGATGTGGGCGATGCCCATGCCCCAGCTGGGCGGCGTGACCGACAGGCTGACCCCGCCGTACAGGCCGCGCACGATTTCCACCAGCACGATGCTGATACCGAAGGTGACCAGGATCTGGTCCTCCGGCGGACGGCTGTAGTATTTGCGCATCAGGCCGCGTTCCATGACCAGCCCGCACGCCAGCGCGACGGCCGAACCCCCGGCGACCGCCAGCACGAAAGAATCTGTCAGACCATAAACCGTGTATCCCGCATAGCCGCCCACGACGAACAGGGCGCCGTGCGCGAAATTGATGACACCGAGCGTGCCGTAGATGATCGTCAGGCCGGTACTGATGAGCGCCAGCAACAGGCCGGTGGCCAGCCCGTTGAATAACTGCGAGAGAAACAAAGACATGCTCGGCATCGAGTTGCCTCCTGTGAGAATCGCGGGAACCGCTTGCGGCCACCTCCCCGCAATGGGGGGTGGCCGCAAACCCGTGCTTAGACGTAATCACCCATCTTGCAGCCCAGCAGGCCGACCTTGGGCAGGACGTCCTTGCCGCTGACGACCTGGACGACCTCGAAGAAGTCTTCCGGGTTCTTCATGTCGGAGGGCTTCTTGCCGCGCAGGATCGGGAAGTCCACGATCCCCTGGTGATCCTCGCCGCGGAACGTGACCTTGCCCACCGGGCTGTCGCGGACCTCGCCGGCCTCCAGGGCCTTGACCACGTCGACCGGGTAGAAGCTCTTGGCGCGCTCCACCGCGTCGGCCCACAGGACCAGGGCCAGGTAGGCGTACATGGCCGAGTCACGCGGCTTGCCACCGAATTTCTTCTCGTAGGCCTCGACGAAATCCTTGGCGACTGGGTGGCTGTCTTCCATGGTCCACCAGAAACCCTGCGCGGCGTACACGCCCTGCATGATCTCGGCGCCGACTTCCTTTTCGAGGTAGGCGGACATGTACGGCACGACGATCTTCATCTTGTCGAGCAGGCCGAATTGCTTGGCCTGCTTGATGGCATTGGCCGCGTCCGCGCCGTACGCCACCACCACCAGGACGTTGGCGTCCGTGTTGGCGATGTTGATCAGGTAGGAGCTGTAGTCCTTGGCGCCCAGGGGGTGGACCTGGTTGGTGACGGTCTTCCAGCCTTCTTTCTCGGTGAATTCCTTCATCGACTGGGTGGTGGTGTGGCCGTAGGTGTAGTCAGGCGTCAGGTAGGCGGCCTTGCGGTCCTTGCCGAGTTCCTTGGCGACCACCGGGGCGATGGCCTTGCAGGCCATGTAGGCGAAATAGCACAGGCGGAAGCCATAGCGCTGGCAGTCCACGCCGGTCGTCTCGTTGGAGCCCGAGATGGCCGTGAAGTACGGCGTGTGCTCGCGGTTGCAGACCTTTTGCAGGGCGATGGCGACCGCGCTGCTGGTGCTGCCGGCGATCATCATGGCCTTGTTGTCGTGGATGAAGCGCGTGGCCGCCTGCACGCCGGTGTTGGGCTTGGTTTCGGCGTCGGCCGAGCCCAGCACGAGCTTCTTGCCCAGGATGCCCTTCTTGATCAGCGGGGAGATCTTCTGCACCTGGGGCGCGCCGGCGTTGATCTGCTCGGCGGCGAGCTCGTAGCCGTTTTTCTGCTCGGCGCCCTGGGCCGAATAGGGGCCAGTCAGGTCAACCGTCAGGCCCACGAAGACGGAATCGCCTTCGGCGCCGGCCGGCCAGGCGCCCAGGGGTTTCTTGTCGTCGGCCATCGCGACACGGGCCGTACCGGGCAGCAGCATGCCGCCGGCAACCCCGGCCGCACCCGCCTTGAGCACGGAACGGCGCTTGACTTGCGTCTGCATGGCTTGACCCAACGATTTTTTATCCTTCATTGCTTTGTCTCCTGATTTGAGTGGCCCCGGGCGCCTGAGACACCCGGCTGAGGTACTGCATTTCAGTCAATCACCCGCGATTTTTTTATGTTTGAAGCAGCTTTGTTTTTGTATTGAGGCAGAGAAATGGACAGCCAGATTTCTGCGTGATGCTATTAAGAGTTTTGAAACTTACGCAGAACTTACGCATGATTGCGGGCCTGCCGCGGGGGTCCGGCCGGGGTCTTTCCGATACCGGCAAAGGGGCCCGGACACCCTGCCCAAGCCAATGTTTCATAAAGGGTTTTGCGCCGGGCAGGGAATGCGGCGGCACAATGAATCAGGGTTAATCCTTAAGGGAAATCATCAGGCCGGTATTTACCCTGTATATTGCGTTGCAGCAATAAAAAAGAAGCCGCGAGCGGCTTCTTTGATTCAAGCTGCAAACAATTCGGGAGATCAGCGCAGCACGATCCGGGATGCGTATTCCCGCAGGGTCTCGATGCCGGGATCCTTGCGCGGCCAGATCAGGCCCACGCCATCGTCCTCGTAGCGCGGCAGCACGTGGATGTGCGCGTGCGGCACCGTCTGCCAGCCGGCCGGGCGGTTGGCCTGCAGCAGGGTCAAGCCTTCCGGCTGGAAGGCCTCCTGGACCGCCCGCGCCACCCGCCAGGCCATGCGCATCAGCTCGGCGGCCAGGTCCTCGCTCATGTCGAGCAGCGTCGGGTAAGGATGACATGGGGCCACCAGCACGTGGCCCGGATTGAGCTGTCCGGCGTCCATGAAGGCGAAGACCCGCTCGTCCCGGTGGACGATGGCGGCCGGGATCTCGCCGGCCAGGATGCGGGTGAATACGGTTTCCATGCTCACTCCCCCAGCCCCAGGGTGGCATTCAGTTGATGGATGAAGGCGTCCGGCGCCATCTCGACGCCGTTGGCCGTGACACGGCCATCGGCGTAGGACACGTCGATCTGCACCTGCCCGTCCTGCTCGCGCAGCAGCCCCGCGCGGACCAGGCGGCCGGCATACTGGTCGAACAGCATGCTGAACAGGGCCACCGTCATGTCGGGATTGTCGCTGTCGGCCTGGCTCTGGCGCAGCACGTCCAGCAGCATGGGCTTGGACACCCCGGCGTGGACGGACACCTGGCGGATGCCGCGTTCGACCAGGGCGCCCGCATCGCCCGGCGCGTCGGTGGCGGCGACCGGGCGGAACAGGGCCTCAGCCCGCAGGTCGGTCTTGCCCTTGGGCGTCGTCCAGCTCAGCCCATCCAGGGTGAGTTTCGGCGAGGACGCCAGCAGCGGCACCAGGGCCGCCCGCACGCGCTGCTCGTCGTCCGGCGCCATGGCGCCGGTCCCGTCGTCGGCCTGCGCCGCGTCCACCGCGACCAGGAAGGCTTGCAGCGCCTCGATGTCCACCTGCTCGGCCGAGGCCTTGAACTGCACGGCGCCCAGGTCCTGGGAGCCCGCGGACAGGCGCCCCAGGTCATATTGCACGCGGCTGTCCAGCAGGCCGCCCGTGCGGGCCATGTCGATCTGGGCCGAGGGCTCGTCCAGCCGGACCTCGGGCGCGGCGGGGTCGCGGACCGTCAGCCGGGACAGGTGCAGCTGCTGGTGCGACTGCAGGTCCGTCTCGCCGCTGCGCGTGGTGCGGCCGTCGTAGCGGATGTCCCGCATCCCGATCCGGCCCCCGGTATCCGGGTCGCGGAGATCCAGGGACTCGGCCTGGGCCGACACCACGGTTTCGCCGTTTCCGGGATGGTAGTCGACCTGCACGGCCGCGCCGCTGAAATCGACGCGCTGGTCGGCGGTGCGCGCCGGCGCCAGCGTCACCCGCGAGGCCACGCTGCCGTCAAAGCCGATCCGGGAATCCGCGCGCCAGGGCGCCCGCCCCTCGGGCACGGCCTCGAACCATGGCTGCCACGGTCCGCCCGGCAGCGGCCGCAGGCGGCTGTAGGCGGCCAGGGGCGCCCAGAACCCGTCCCGGACCGCCGCCAGCGGCCACGGGCCGTGCCGCAGGTCGTCCTGCAGGGTCACGGCCTGGGCGGCGTCCTGATCGTCGTGGAATTCGAAGACATAGCGCACGTGTGAGGAAAAGACGCCGCGCCGATAGTCGTCGACCCGCAGGACGGGCGGCGGGTCGTCCGAGGCCCAGTTGGCCTTGATCTCCTCGTTGGCGCGCAGCGTCCAGGCCTCGATGGACTGCTGGGCCACGCGGCCCGCATACCAGGACGCGGCGCCGTAGGCGAGGACGACGGCGGCCGCTCCGGCGGCGGCGATTTTCAGGCGGCGGTTCATGAGGGGTCTCCGGAAGTGTCCTTGGGATCGTGCAGGCGGATCAGCTGGGACACGTCGGCCGGGCCCAGGCCCTGGCGGCTGGCCAGCCGGTAGGCCTGTCCGGCCGCCGCGGCGACCGGCATGGCGGTCCCCTGGGATCCGGCCAGGGCGGCAACCGTGTCCAGGTCCTTGAGCATGGTGTCCAGGCTCGCCTGGGCGGCTTGCGCCGGCTGCGTCATGCGCGGCACGAAGATCCGCAGCAGGGTGGAGTCCGCCCATCCGCCGGCCAGCGCCTCGTCCAGGCGGGCTGCGTCCACGCCGGCATCGCGCGCCAGGGCGATGGCCTCGGCAATCGCCGCGATGGTGCTGGCGACGATCGTCTGGTTGCAGAGCTTGGCCACCTGCCCCGCGCCCACCGCGCCCATGCGGGTGACCCGCTGGGCATAGGCGCGCAGCACCGGCGTCACCCGCTCGCAGACGTCCGCCGGGCCGCCGGCCATCACGGCCAGGGTGCCGGCCGCCGCGCCCCCGGTGCCGCCGGACACCGGCGCATCCAGCCAGGCGGCGCCGTTGGCCTGGCGCAGCCGCTGGGCGAACCGGCGCGTCTCGGCGGGCGGAATCGAGGAATGATCGATCAGCACCGACAGCGAGGCGGCGGCCGCCAGGCCGTCCGGGCCGAAGACCACGGACTCGACCGCGGCCGCGTCGAACAGGCACAGGGCCACCCACTCGCAGGCCTCGCCCACCGCCCGGGGGGTGGCGCAGACCTCGGCGCCCTCGGCCGCCAGTTGCCGCGCCGCCACGGGAGAGCGGTTCCAGACGCAGACGGAGTGCCCGGCCTGCAGCAGCCTGCGCGCCATGGGCGCGCCCATGCGGCCCAGGCCGCAGAATCCGATTTTCATGGGGCCTCCGCCGCCGGGCATCAGCTTTCCTGCATCTTGCGCGAGAGCTCGCGCGGCAGGGGGAAGGAAACCTGCTCTTTCACGCCGTCCAGCGGGCGCACCGAGCGCGCACCCAGCTCGCGCAGCCGCGCGATCACCTGCTGGACCAGGGCCTCGGGCGCCGAGGCGCCCGCCGTGACGCCCACCCGGCGCGCCGCGCTCAGCCATTCGGGGCGGATCATGTCGGGATCGTCCAGGAGATAGGCCGTCACGCCCTTGCGCTCGGCGACCTCGCGCAGCCGGTTGGAATTCGAGCTGTTCGGGCTGCCCACCACCAGCACCAGGTCGCACTGCGGCGCCATGATGCGCACGGCGTCCTGGCGGTTTTGCGTGGCGTAGCAGATGTCGCTCTTTTTGGGCTCGGCGATGCCGGGAAAGCGCGCGCGCAGCGCGTCGGCGACCTGCGCCGCATCGTCGATGGACAGCGTAGTCTGGGTCACGAAGGCCAGATTGGCGGGATCGCGGACCTGCAGCGCCTGGACGTCCGCGATGGTCTCGACCAGGTACATGCCGTCGTCGGCCTGCCCCAGCGTACCCTCGACCTCGGGATGGCCGCGATGTCCGATCATCACGACCTCGCGGCCTTCCTTGCGCATGCGCGCGACCTCGACGTGGACCTTGGTCACCAGCGGGCAGGTGGCGTCGAAGATGCGCTGCCTGCGCTGGTCGGCCTCGGCCCGCACGGCGCGCGACACCCCATGCGCCGAGAAGATCACGATGGCCCCCGCGGGAGCGTCCTCGAGCTCGTCGATGAAGATCGCGCCCTTGGCGCGCAGGTCTTCCACGACGTAGCGGTTGTGCACGATCTCGTGGCGCACGTAGATCGGCGCGCCGTGGATCTCCAGGGCGCGCTCGACGATCTCGATGGCGCGGTCGACCCCCGCGCAAAAACCGCGCGGCTGGGCCAGGACGATCTCGGGTTCGCCCGCGCCGGGGGCCGGCGTGTCCAGGGGCTCGGCCATCACAGCACCCCCAGGATGCGGACCTCGACCTGCAGGTCGATGCCGGCCAGAGGATGGTTGAAATCGAACAGGGCGGAATCGCCCTGCAGGGTCTTGAGCACCCCGGAATAGCGGCCGCCGTTGGGTGCGACGAACTCGATCATGTCGCCGGCCTCGAATTCGGTGTCCGGCGGGGCATTGCGCACCATTTCCTCGTGCGAGATCCAGCGCAGCAATTCGGGGTTGCGTTCGCCATAGGCCTGCGCCGCCGGCACGTCCCGGGTGAAATGCGCGCCCTCGGGCTGGTCCAGCAGCAGGGCCTCCAGGCCGGGGGCCCACTGGCCGATCCCCATCTGCAAGGTGGCCGGGCGGTCCAGGAAAGTATCCACGAACGCGGTCCCGGCCGCCGGCCCGGACAGCGGTTCGATGCGATAGTGGAGCGTGACATAAGAGTCCGCGCGGACGTGCGCCACGTCATTGGAAGAGGTCAAAATGGATCACCGGTGAAAACAAACCTTCGTATTTTAAGGTCTATCATGCCACAAGACAGCCTATCTCCCTGCGCCGAACGTCCCCGCGAACGCCTGCTGCACCGGGGCGCCCAGGCACTGAGCGTGCCCGAACTGCTGGCCGTGCTGCTGCGCACCGGCACCCGTGGGCGCGGCGCCGTGGACATGGGCCGCGACCTGGTCGCGCATTTCGGCGGGCTGCGGCGCCTGCTGTCGGCCGAATCCGCCGAGCTGCTGGCCTTCCCCGGCCTGGGCGCGGCCAAGACCTGCGAACTGCTGGCGGTGCAGGAACTGGGCCGCCGCGCGCTGGAAGAGCCGCTGCGCAACGGTCGCGCGCTCAACCAGCCAGACCACGTCAAGCAGTTCTGCGCCATGCGCCTGTCGCACCTGCGGATCGAGCACTGCATCGCGCTGTTCCTGGATACGCAGTTGCGGCTGATCGATTGCGCGGAGGTCGCCCGGGGCACGCTGTCACATGCATCGATCTACCCCCGCGAGCTGGTCAAGGCCGCCCTGGGCCACCACGCCGCGGCGCTGATCCTGGCCCACAACCATCCCTCGGGGCTGTCCGAGCCCAGCCCGGCGGACGTGGCCCTGACCCGGCAGCTGAAGCAGGCCCTGGCCCTGGTCGACGTGCGCCTGCTGGACCACCTGATCGTCGGCGCGACGGAAGTGACCTCCCTGGCCGAACGCGGCCAGGTCTGACCCGGGGGCGCGGACGGCCCCGCTCCCTGGCGGCCGGGAGCCTTTGTCATGCCCCCTTTCACATGGTAGAATTTACGGCTTACCTTGGATACGTTGCCAGGATCTTGATGTGAGGCACTCACATCCGTCTGGCTGGCGACCCCACCACCTTTACGGATTTCACCATGAAAGAAGGCATCCACCCCGAATACCGCGAGGTCGTTTTCCTGGACCTGCAGACCGGCAACAAGTTCATCTCGCGCTCGTCCCTGGCCGCCCGCGAAACCACCGAGATCGACGGCAAGTCCTATCCGCTCTTCAAGTGCGACGTGACTTCGGAATCGCATCCCTTCTACACCGGCGCGCAGACCCGCATCGTCGAAACCGGCCGCGTGGAGAAGTTCCGCGCCCGTTTCGCCCGCACGGCCGGTACCGTCAAGAAATAATACCCCACAGTAACGCCCCCACGCTGCGCAGGCTTCGCCCGCTTGCTGCCCCCCGGGGGGGGGGCGCTTTTGCCTTGGGGCGGCCCGGCGGCAAAAGACATGCTAAGCCGCTCCGTCATGGATGGGGCGCACCTCTGTGAAAGGCAGCCGATGGGCTGCTTTTTTCATTTAACATGGGTCCTACCCTTTCCCGGTGACTGAGCCAGTGCGCACAGAAGACCTGCGATCCACGCCCGCCCGGCTGACCGCCACGGCGGCCGCCAAGCTGCCCCGCCTGTTCCTGTCGACGGTGGGGCTGGTCTACATCCTGGCCGGCCTGTTCTATCGCGATCCCTGGAAGACCGACGACGTCACGGGGCTGGCCACCATGCTGACCGCCCTCTCCGGCCAGGAACACGCCTGGCTGCTGCCCCAGGTCGGCCATCTGGCGCAGGCCCAGGACGGCCCCCTGGTCACCTGGGTCGGCGCGCTCTTCATCTGGGCGCTGAGCCCGCTGCTGGAGCTGTTCTTCAGCCCGCTGAACGCCGCCATCATCGCCTCGCGGCTGCCCAACATCCTGTGGTTTGCCATCCTGACCAGCTCCATCTGGTACGGCACCTACCTGCTGGGGCGGCGCGCCGAGGCCCAGCCCCTGGCCCTGCCCTTCGGCGGCGAACCCGGCGAGCGCGACTACGGCCGGATGCTGGCCGACGCGGCGCTGCTGCTGATCGTGGCCACCGTGGGCATCATCTGGCGCATGCACGAGACCTCCGAGGTCCCGGCCGTGATCGCCTTCCAGGCCCTGGCCCTGTATGCCGCGGCCCGCATGCTCGACCACCCCGTTTCCGGGGCGGTCACGCTGGGGGTGGCCATCGGCGCGTCCTTCCTCGCGCGCGGCTGGCTGGGCTGCCTGCCCCTGATGCTGGCGCTGCCCATCCTGTTCATCCCGGGCGGCCCGCTGGCGGGCGCGCGCAAGTGGCTGGCGGTCAGCCTGCTGATCGGCGCCGCCCTGATGCTGCTTTGGTGGATACCCGCGCGCACCTTCGGCCCCTACTGGACGCAAAGCTGGCTGGCCTGGAGCCGCCACGTCTTTGACTGGCCCAGCGCGCGGGCCTGGCTGAACATCGTGCGCGACCTGCCCTGGTTCCTGTGGCCCACCTGGCCGCTGGCCCTGCTGGCCCTGTGGCGCTGGCGGGGGTGGTTCGCCGCCCCGCACATCCGCATCCCGCTGGGCTTCGCCCTGGGGGCCGCGCTGGTGCTGCTGGCCAGCAGCGATCCCTTCGAACCCGAATACAGCACGCTGGCCGTGCCCTGCGCGGTCCTGGCGGCCTTCGCCCTGCCGACGCTGCGGCGTGGCGTGGTGAACACCCTGGACTGGTTCGCCGTGATGTGCTTTTCCCTGACGGCGGCGACCGTCTGGCTGGGCTGGATCGCGCTCCAGACCGGCTGGCCGGCGCAGATTTCCGCCAACATCGCCCGCCAGACGCGGGGATTCGACATCCACGTCGCCTGGCCCGCCACCGCCATCGCGCTGTTGGGCTCGCTGGCCTGGATCGTCCTGGTGCGCTGGCGCCTGCGCAGCCAGCCGGCGGGGCTGTGGCGCGGCACCGCCCTGTCCGCAGGCGGCCTGCTGACCACCTGGCTGCTGCTGGCCACGCTGTGGATGCCGGCGCTGGACTACGTGCGCAGCTACCGCGACGTCTCGGCCTCGCTCGCCCAGGCCCTGGACCGCGACCGGCAGCCGGGCGAATGCATCCGCACCGAGGGCCTGGGCAGCGGGCAGCGCGCCTCCTTCCTGGTCTTCAACCAGATCGAATTCAGCTTCGACGCGCAGTGCCCGCTGCTGCTGCAGCAGCTCAGCATCCACGGCAGCGAGGCGCTGCGGCGCTCCGGCCCGGGCTACGACATCCTCTGGGAAGGCCGGCGCGGTCCCGACCGGCACGAGATGTTCCGCCTCGTGCGCACCACACCCCGCCCCTGACACCGCCACCCACACCGGTCCGCCGTCCATGTCCACCACCCAGGCACCTTCCGCGCCCTGGCGCGTCATCCTGCAACAGGCATGGCCCATCCTGGTCAGCGCCTGGGCGGGCATCGTCTTCGCCGTCCTCGACACGGCCATGGTCGGCCACACCGACGCCATCGACCTGCAGGCCATGGCGCTGGGGGCATCGATCTACATCACGGTATTCGTCGGCCTGATGGGCGTCATCCACGCGCTCATCCCGATCATCGCGCAGCATTTCGGCGCGCGGCGCCTGGACCAGGCGGGCCAGGCCTGGGGCCAGGGGGTCTGGCTGGCCCTGGTCCTGTCGGCCCTGGGCGGGACCACCCTGCTGTTTCCCGACACCTGGCTGTCGCTGTCGGGCTCGATCGAGCCCGCCGTGCGCCAGCGGGTCGCCGGCTACCTGGTCGCGCTAGCGCTGGCCCTGCCCTCGGCCCTGCTGTTTCGCACCATCTACGCCATGGCCACGGCCATCTCGCATACGCGCGGGGTGATGCTGATCAACCTGGGCAGCATCGCCTTCAAGCTGCTGTTCAACACCTGGTTCATCTTCGGCGGCCTGGGCCTGGAGCCCATGGGCGCCGTCGGCGCCGGGGCGGCGACGCTGGTCGTGAACTGGATGATGCTGGCCGCGGGCCTGTGGATGGTGCGCCGCCAGCCGGCCTTTCGCGCACTGCGGCCACGGGTCGGCCGCCCGCGCTGGCAGGACCAGAAGGAGCTGCTGCGCCTGGGCCTGCCCATGGGCGGGTCCTACCTGATCGAGGTCTGCGCCTTCAGCTTCATGGCGCTGCTGGTGGCGCGCGACGGACTGTACGCCAGCGGCGCCCAGCAGATCCTGGCCAATCTGATCGCCCTGTGCTACATGCTGCCCATGTCCCTCAGCCTCTCGACCGCCTCGCTGGCGGCCCAGTCGGTCGGCGCGCGCGCGCTGGATGCCGCGCGGCGCACCGGCCTGCATGGCATCGGCCTGGTGCTGGCCGGCGCGGTGCTGACCAACCTGATCCTGATCGGCGCGCAAAGGCCCATCGTGTTCGCCTACACCAACGACATGCAGGTCGCGGTCATCGCGCTGGCGCTGCTGCAGATCGCGCCCTGGTTCCATTTCTGCGACGCCATGCACTGCATCGGCGCCTATATCCTGCGCGCCTACAAGATCGCGATGGTGCCGCTGATCCTGCAGATCACGGCGCTGACGGGCCTGGGCCTGGTCGGGGGCTGGTGGCTGGGGTATGGGCCCCGGGCCGGCGCGCTGGCGCCCGCGGCCGACTGGTTCATGCCGGGCGCCCCGGTGGGCGCCGCGACCATGTGGATCATGGCCATGGCGGGGCTGGCCCTGACGGCGCTGCTGCTGTTCGGCTGGTACGCCTACGTGCTGCGCCGCCAGCGGCGCGGCGCCGGGGCGCCGCGCGCCACACGCTAGGCGGCGGGCCGGTCGGCCTGGGGCACGGCGCCGGCCAAGGCCGGAGCGCTGCCTTCCGCGGCGGCGGGTGCCGCCTCGGGGCCCGGGCCGGGCGTCACCAGTTCGACGACCTTGCTGCGCGACAGCACACCGATGAATTCGCCCTGGTCGCCGGTCACGGCGACCGGTTCGGGCGTGCGCAGCAGCCGCGCCAGGACCTCGTCCAGACCGGCCGAAGCGGGCACGGATGCCATGTCGCTGAGATGGCGGGCGATGTCGCGCGCGCCCTCCCGCACGGCGCGCTGGGCGTCCTCGCGGGTGAGCACCCCCGCCAGGCGCTTGCCGTCGAGCACGGCGGCATATTCGTAGCCGCGCGCCGCCAGGCGTTCCAGGGCATGCTCGGGCTTGCTGCGCGTGGTCAGCGTCAGCGGGCGCTCGTTGCAGGCATGGGAGGCGTTCAGGACCTTGCCGCGGTTGACGTCCTGCAGGAAGGACTCGATGTAGTCGTTGGCCGGCGACAGCAGGATGTCCTCGGGCGTGCCTTCCTGGATCAGTTCGCCGTCCTTCAGGATGGCGATGCGGTTGCCCAGGCGCAGCGCCTCGTCGAGGTCGTGGGTGATGAAGACGATGGTCTTGTTCAGCCGCGCCTGCAGCGACAGCAGCTGGTCCTGCATCTCGTGGCGGATCAGCGGATCCAGGGCCGAGAAGGCCTCGTCCATCAGCAGGATCTCGGCGTCCGTGGCGAGCGCCCGCGCCAGGCCCACGCGCTGCTGCATGCCGCCCGAGAGCTGGTGCGGGTACTGGGCCTCGAAGCCGGCCAGGCCGACCTGTTCCAGCCAGTGCAGCGCGCGCTGGTTGCGCTCGCCGCGGCTCACGCCCTGGACGGCCAGCCCGTAGGCCGCGTTGTCCAGGACGGTGCGGTGCGGCAGCAGCCCGAAGCGCTGGAACACCATGCTCATTTTTTGCTGGCGAAAGCGTTCCAGCGCCTTGGGCTTCAGGCCGACCACGTCGACCCCGTCGACCAGGATCTGGCCGGCGCTGGGTTCGATCAGGCGGTTGAAGTGGCGGATCAGGGTGGATTTCCCCGAGCCCGACAGCCCCATGATGACGTGGATGTCGCCTTCCTTGATGGACAGGCTGATGTCGCGCAGGCCCAGGGTGTGGCCGCTGCGCTCGAGCAGCGCCTCTTTGGACTGGCCGTCGCGGGCGGCCTGCAGCCAGCGGTCCGGATGCGGACCGAAGATCTTGTAGATGTTGCGGACTTCGATCTTGTTCATGTCAGGCCCTCCGGGACTGTTGCCGCTGGCCGAACTGCTGCGTGATCCGGTCGAAGATGATGGCCAGCACCACGATGCCGATACCCGCCAGCAGGCCGCGGCCGACCTGCAGGCGGTTGATGCCCTGCAGCACCTCGTAGCCCAGGCCGCGCACCCCGATCATGGAGGCGATCACGACCATGGCCAGCGCCATCATGGTGGTCTGGTTGATGCCGGCCATGATGTTGGGCAGCGCCAGCGGCAGCTGCACGCCGAACAACTGCCGGGCGCGGCTGGCGCCAAAGGCGCGCGAGGCCTCGAGGACCTCGGCATCGACCAGGCGGATGCCCAGGTCGGTCAGCCGGATGACCGGCGGCACGGCATAGATCACCGTGGCGAACAGCGCGGCCAGCTTGCCCAGGTTGAACAGCATGACCACCGGGATCAGGTAGACGAAGCTGGGCATGGTCTGCATGACGTCCAGGACCGGCAGCATCACGGCCCTCACCCAGCGGAAACTGGCCATCGCGACGCCCACGGGGACGCCGATGACCACCGAGAACACGACCGCCACCAGCATCAGCGACAGGGTCTGCATCGAGGCCTCCCAGAGGCCGATGGCCCCCAGCAGGCACAGCAGCGCCCCCATCGCCAGGCTGAAGCGCCATTTGCGGCTGCCGAGCCAGGCGACGGCCATGACCACGCCGACGATGGCCCACCACGGCGAATGCCGCAGCAGGTGGTCGGCCCAGATCAGCAGGTCCAGCAGCGGCTGCGTCACGGCCCGCAGCACGTCGGAGTACTGGGTCACCAGCCCATTGACGAAATCGTCGATGGGCCGCTGCAGCTGCCGGGCCGAAATCAGTTCAGGAAACATGCGGCCCCCTTACAAGGCGGCCTTGACCCGTTCCGTCACGTCGGCGGGCAGCCATTGGGTCCAGACTTCCTGTTTGTTCTTCAGGAACCACTGTGCGGTGGGCTGGGGCTCGGCCTCGTTCTTTTCCATGTAGGCCATGGTCTGGTTCATGACGTCCAGGGGCACCTTGACCTTGGAGAGGAAGGCGGTGAGCTTGGGGGCTTCCTCGGTGAATTTCGCGGTGACGGCGGTGAACACCGGGTTTTCCGGGTAGTCGGAAGCCTGGGGATTCTCGCAGTTGGGGTCGGTCAGGCATTTCTGCTTGGCCGCGTCATAGGGCGGGAGCTCGAGCTTCACCAGATCCATCGAGCCGACCAGCGGCGTCGGATACCAGTAATAGAAGACGACGTTTTCCTTGCGCTTGTAAGCCGCCGTCAGCGCGGCTTTTTGCGTGGCGCCAGTGCCGGGGGAAAACAGGGTGAAGGTATCGCCCAGGCCCAGGGCCTTGAACAGATTGGTGCTGACGACCTCGCAGCCCCAGCCCGCGGGGCAGCCGTAGAAGCGGCCCTTGGTGGGTTCCTCGGGATCCTTGAAGTCCTTCCAGTATTTTGGCAGGTCGGAGGCTTTTTTCAGGTCCGGCAGGCGCTCGGCGGTGTATTTGGGGATGAACCAGGCTTCCCCGCCCATGTAGATGTCGCCGATGCGCTTGACCTTGCCGGTGGCCTCGGCCTTGTTCCAGGGCTCGAGCGTGCTGTTGAGCCAGATCTCGCTGTTCACGTCCAGGTCGCCGCGCTCCAGCGCGGCCAGCGCCGGCAGGGTTTCGGTCGGCAGGACCTCGGAATCGCAGCCGTAGCCGTGCTTGGCGATGAAGCGCTCGACCTCGACCAGGACCAGGTTGGATTCCCAGTTCATGCCGCCAAAGCGCATGGGGCGGTCGAGTTCGCACTGCACCTTGTCGGCCGCCTGGGCGGCGGCGGGGGCCAGGGACAGGCCGGCCAGGACGGCGGCCAGGGTCATGCCCAGCGCGGAACGGGTCCAGCGGGACGTGGGGGTCGCGTTGCGCGACGTCGAAGGGGAGTTGGACATTGAAGCCTCCTTTGGGTTACGGAGACGTCGGACGCAGACGCATCGGACGCCATAGCTTAGGGGAGGGTGTGCGGAAGACGGTGGAGCCCGCCAATACATACCGGCACTGCAGGCGCGAAGCGCCTAGGACAGTCGAAAGCGGGCCGTCCGGAAACCGGCGCCCGCTGCGATCAGAATGGAAGATCTATAAACAGCAGAAACGTTATTTTACACGCAGGATGACAGAAAATAAAGCCCTTTCGCTGTTTCGGGCGTTTCCACACCCCCGGGCAAACCCCGTGGCGGCAGGTGGAAACGCCCGTCCCGCCGGGCTTTTCAGCGGTCCCGGTAGATGTAGTCGCGGCGCCAGGGATAGGCCTGGTCCGCGGGGTAGTCCAGCTCGTCCGAGCGACCGGCCGGCTGCGGCTGGGCAAGGATCTGATGCAGCGCGATCCAGCCGTGTTCAAAGCCCATGGCGCAGCCCGCCAGGTACATGCGGTAGGCGCGCAGGGAACGCTCGCCCTGGGACGAAGACAGGATCGCGCGGGCCTCGTCCAGGCGGGCCTCCAGGGCATCGCTCCAGGCCCACAGAGTGCGGGCGTAGTGCGGCCGGATGTTCTCGACGTCCAGGTCCTCGAGCCCGGCCTGGGCCATGGTCTGCAGCACGTAGTGGATGTGGGACAGCTCGCCGCCGGGAAAGATGAATTTCTCGATGAAGTCGCCCATGCCGGCGCCGAGCTCGGTGTTGCTGAGCCCGCCGGCCGTGATGCCGTGGTTCATGATCAGGCCGCCGGGGCGCACCAGCCGGCGCAGCTTGCCGAAATAGGACGGCAGCTGCGCGCGCCCCACGTGCTCGAACATGCCCACGGACGAAATCTTGTCGTAGGGGCGGGATTCGTCGAGCTTGCGGTAGTCCAGCAATTCCATCCGCACCCGCCCTTCCAGGCCCTTTTCCTGGATCAGGCGGTTCACGTAGGCATGCTGGTTGTGGGACAGCGTGATCCCGGTGACGTCCACGTCGTAGTGTTCGGCCGCCCACAGCATCAGGCCGCCCCAGCCGCCGCCCACGTCCAGGAAGCGCTCGCCGGATTTGAGGGCCAGCTTGCGGCAGATGTGGTCCAGCTTGGCCTCCTGGGCCTGCGCCACCGTCATGTCCGGCTCGCGGTAATAGGCGCAGGAATAGACCCGGCGGGGGTCCAGCCACAGCGCATAGAAATCGTCCGACAGATCGTAGTGGAACTCGATCTGCCGCGCATCGCGGTCCACCGAATGGCGCCATACCGACATCAGGCGCCGCACCAGGCTCGTGAGCCAGCCCAGCTGCGCCGCATCCACGGGCGAACCCGGCAGGATGCCGGCCGCCAGCCGCATCACGTCGCGCATGGACCCGGTGAACTCGAACTTGCCGTCGACGTAGTCCTCGCCCAGGGCCCCGACCTCGCCGGCCGCGAAATGCGTCAGGACGGCCGGATCCCGGATGGTGAAATGCAGCTGCGCGTCGGCGGGCCCGACCCGTTGGCCGTCCGGCAATTCCATGGATACCGGAATGGTCAATGAACCAAGCTTGTTCTCAATGATGGATGCAATTGCAGTCAACAGAGCCTCCTGAGTTCACAAAGGACCTTGTTATAGTAGCGCCAATCATGCCTTCTTCAAGCGTCAAATGCCTCGCAAATTCCCCGCCCTGATGCCATCGTGGCTGGTCCTGATGGGCGCGCTGGCGGCCCTGGGGCCGGTGGCGATCGACATGTACCTGCCGGCCTTCGGATCCATCGCCGAGGACCTGGGCGCATCGCAGGGGCTGGTGGAGCGCACGCTGGCGAGCTACCTGCTGGGCCTGGCGGCGGCGCAATTGCTCTACGGGCCGCTGGCCGACCGCTACGGCCGCAAGCCGCCCCTGCTGGTGGGCCTGGCGCTGTTCACGATGGCCTCCCTGGGCTGCGCCCTGAGCCAGGACATCGACCACCTGTTGCTGTGGCGCATCGTGCAGGCCTTCGGCGGCGCGGCCGGCATGGTGGTGCCGCGCGCCGTCATCCGCGACCACCTGGACACGCGCGAGGCGGCACAGGCGCTGTCCCTGCTGATGCTGGTCATGGGCGTCATGCCGATCCTGGCGCCGCTGCTGGGCGGCCAGGCGGCGGCCCTGGGCTCCTGGCGCATCGTCTTTCACCTGATGGCGCTGGCCGGCGCCTGCCTGGCCTGGGCGGTGGCGCGCCACATGCGGGAATCCCTGGATCCCGGGCGCCGCGCGCCGCTGGCCGTGGGCGCCATCCTCGCCAATTTCCGCGTGCTGCTGACCCACCGGGGATTCATGGGGTACGCCCTGGCCGGCGGCCTGGGCTCGGCCGGCATGTTCGCCTATATTTCAGGGTCGCCGCGCGCCTTCATCCAGATCTACGGCATCGACCCGCGCTGGTTCGGCGTGGTGTTCGGCCTGAACGCGGCCGCCCTGATCCTGGCCGCCCAGGTCAGCGCCCGCCTGCTGAACCGCCACCGGCCGCTGGTGCTGCTGATGCGCTCGCAGTTCACCCTGGTGCTGATGACGGCCGCCGCCCTGATCCTGACGCTGCTGGGCTGGATCACCCTGCCGCTGCTCATGCTGTGCCTGATGGGCTTCATGGCCAGCCAGGGCTTCGTGGGGCCCAATGCCGCCGCCCTGGCGCTGGCCGAACAGGGACCCCGCCTGGGAACGGCCTCGGCGCTGATGGGATCGCTGCAGATGTTCTGCGGCGCGCTGTCGGGCTTCGCCGTCAGCCTGTGGCATGTGGACGACAGTCCGCTGCCGCTGACGGCCGTGCTGGCCGCCTGCGCGGCGCTGTCGTGGCTCTCCAGCCGGCTGGCCGGCAGCCCCGGCGGCCGGCGCGAGGCGGACCCGGGTGCTGCTTGATTCAAAAGCAGTTTTCAGTATAGAATGACAGGCTTTCCTGATACAGATACAGAGGTGAGACCATGGCACGCGTATGCCAAGTAACCGGCAAAGGCCCGATGGTGGGCAACAACGTCTCGCACGCGAACAACAAGACCAAGCGTCGTTTCCTGCCCAACCTGCAATCGCGCCGGTTCTGGGTCGAATCCGAAAATCGCTGGGTGCGCCTTCGCGTGTCCACCAAAGCCCTGCGCACCATCGACAAGAACGGCATCGACGCCGTCCTGGCCGACCTGCGTGCCCGTGGCGAACTGGCCTGATCGGCCCTAGGAGCACATCATGGCAAAAGGTATCCGCGAGAAAATCAAGCTCGAATCCACGGCTGGCACCGGTCACTTCTACACGACCACCAAGAACAAGCGCAACATGCCGGAAAAGATGCTGATCAAGAAATTTGATCCGGTCGCGCGCAAGCACGTCGAATACAAGGAAACCAAGCTGAAATAATCCGGGGCGCCTCTCCCGGACCGTCTCACCGGCTTCCTGAAAATCCCCGCACGCGCGGGGATTTTTTTTGCCGTGTCCGCAGCCTCTATAATGACCGGCTTGGCCCCATTCAATCCAACCCATCCAGACAGATCCATGCAGGAACGCTACATCCCGAACCAGGTCGAATCCGAAGCCCAGGCCCATTGGCGCGAAGGCGACGTCTACCGCGTCACCGAGCACGCCACCCGTCCCGACGGCTCGCCCAAGCCCAAGTTCTACGCCTGCTCGATGCTGCCCTACCCCAGCGGCAAGCTGCACATGGGCCATGTGCGCAACTACACCATCAACGACATGATGGCCCGCCAGTTGCGCATGCGCGGATACAACGTCCTGATGCCCATGGGCTGGGATGCCTTCGGCATGCCCGCCGAGAACGCCGCCATGAAATCCGGCGTGCCCCCGGCCAAGTGGACCTACGACAACATCGCCTACATGAAAAAGCAGATGCAGGCGATGGGGCTGGCCATCGACTGGTCGCGCGAGATGTGCGCCTGCGATCCGTCGTATTACAAATGGAACCAGTGGCTGTTCCTGAAGATGCTGGAAAAAGGCATCGCCTACCGCAAGACCCAGGTCGTCAACTGGGATCCGGTCGACCAGACCGTGCTGGCCAACGAGCAGGTCATCGACGGACGCGGCTGGCGCTCGGGCGCGCTCGTCGAAAAACGCGAGATTCCCGGCTACTACCTGCGCATCACCGACTACGCCGACGAATTGCTGGACACCCTGGAAGACGGCCTGCCCGGCTGGCCCGAGCGCGTCCGGCTGATGCAGGAAAACTGGATCGGCCGCAGCGAGGGCGTGCGCTTCGCCTTCCGCCACGACATCCACGACGCCGAGGGCCGGCTGATCCAGGACGGCCTGCTGCACGTCTTCACGACTCGCGCCGACACCATCATGGGCGTGACCTTCTGCGCCGTGGCGCCCGAGCATCCCCTGGCGGCGCGCGCCGCGCAGGACGATCCGCGCCTGGCCGCCTTCATCGAGGCCTGCCGCCAGGGCGGCACGACCGAGGCCGAGCTCGCCACGCGCGAAAAGGAAGGCCTGCCCACCGGCCTGTCCGTGATCCATCCGCTGACGGGCGAGCCCGTCCCGGTCTGGGTCGGCAACTACGTGCTCATGAGCTACGGCGACGGCGCCGTCATGGGCGTCCCGGCGCACGACGAGCGCGACTTCGCCTTCGCCCGCAAATACGGCCTGCCGATCCGGCAAGTGATCGCGGCCGAGGGCCAGACCTGGTCGGACACCGCCTGGCAGGACTGGTACGGCGACAAGCAGGCGGGCCGCACGGTCCATTCCGGCAAATACGACGGCCTGAGCACGGCCCAGGCGATCCAGGCGGTGGCCGCCGATCTCCAGGCCATGGGCCTGGGCGAGCTGCGCACCACCTGGCGGCTGCGCGACTGGGGGATCTCCCGCCAGCGCTACTGGGGCACGCCCATCCCCATCATCCACTGCGCCGACTGCGGCCCGGTGCCGGTGCCCGAGAAAGACCTGCCCGTGGTGCTGCCCGAAGACCTGGTGCCCGACGGCAGCGGCAACCCGCTGGCCCGGCACGAAGGCTTCCTGTCGTGCCGCTGCCCGTCCTGCGGCAAGCCCGCGCGCCGCGAGACCGACACCATGGACACCTTCGTCGATTCGTCCTGGTATTTCATGCGCTATACCTCGCCGGGCAACGACCAGGCCATGGTGGATGCCCGCAACGACTACTGGATGCCCATGGACCAGTACATCGGCGGCATCGAGCACGCCGTGCTGCACCTGCTGTACGCGCGCTTCTGGACGCGCGTCATGCGCGACCTGGGCATGCTGGAATTCTCCGAGCCCTTCACCCGGCTGCTCTGCCAGGGGATGGTGCTCAACCACATCTATTCGCGCAAGAACGAACGCGGCGGCATCGAGTATTTCTGGCCCGACCAGGTCGAGAACCTCACCAACGACAAGGGCGCCATCACCGGCGCGCGCCTGAAATCGGACGGCTCGCCGGTCGACTACGGCGGCATCGGCACCATGTCGAAATCCAAGAACAACGGCGTCGATCCGCAGTCCCTGATCGACGGCCTGGGGGCGGACACCGCCCGCCTGTTCGTCATGTTCGCCAGTCCGCCCGAGCAGACCCTCGAATGGTCGGATTCGGGTGTGGAAGGCGCCCACCGCTTCCTGCGCCGCCTGTGGGCCTTCTGCCAGGCCCACCAGGACGGGCTGCGCGCCCACCTGTCCGCGCCGGCCGGCTGGTCGGGCCTGGACGAGGCCGCCGCCGACCTGCGCCGCGCCATCCATGGCCTGCTGAAGCAGGCCGACTACGACTACCAGCGCATCCAGTACAACACGGTGGTCTCCACCGCCATGAAGATGCTGAACACCCTGGAATCGGCCGCGCAGGCGGGCGTGTCCGGGCCGGCGCTGGCCGAGGCGACGTCCATCCTGCTGCGCGTGCTGTATCCGGTGGTGCCGCACATCACCTGGCGGCTCTGGCGCGAGCTGGGCTTTGCCGCGGCGCAGGGCGATCTGCTGGACGCCCCCTGGCCCGCCGTGGACGAGGCGGCGCTGCGCGCCGAGGTCGTCGAGCTCGTGCTGCAGGTCAACGGCAAGGTCCGCGGACAGCTCAGCGTCCCCCAGGAAGCCGACAAGGCCGCCATCGAAACCCTGGCCCGCGACCACGAGGCCGTCGGCCGCTTCCTCGAAGGCCGGCCGCCCAAGCGCGTGGTGGTCGTGCCCGGCCGCCTCGTCAACGTCGTCGGATGAACGCCATGGCTCCACTGTCCGCCCACGCACGCCGCCTGCGCCTGGCCCTGGGCCTGGCGTGCCTGCTGGTCCTGGGCGCCTGCGGCTTCCACCTGAAGAACGCCACGCCCCTGCCCTTCCACCTGATCTACACCAACATCGATCTGGACTCGGCCTTCGGCGCGCGGTTGGAGCGCACCATCACGGCCAATTCGCCCAACACGCGCTTCACGCGCGAACGCCCGCAGGCCGACGTCTACCTGCACCAGATCTCCGAGACCCAGCAACTGCGCCAGCTGTCGATCGACACCGAGGGCCGCGTCGAGGAATACGAACTCGACCTGGACTTCACGTTCGAACTCCTGGACCGCGCCGGCCACGTCCTGCTGGCGCCCACCACCTTGCGCAGCGTCCGCGAGCTGCCCTACAACGACCGCATCGTGCAGGCCAAGGAAAGCGAGATCACCCGCGCCTTCACCGACATGCGCCACAGCCTGATCGACCAGATCCTGCGCCGCATGAGCGCGCCCGAGGTCCAGGCCGCCTACCGCGACGCCTCGGACCGGCCGATCGTGCAATTGCCCGACGACAGCATCCAGCGCAGCGGCCAGAGCGGTGATCTGAACGGTCCGACCGGCCTGCCCTACTGAACGATGGCCGGCCGCGCTCCCGACGCCGATCAGCTCATTGCACAGTTCGCGTCCGGGCGCGAACTGCCTCCCTGCGCCGTGCTGTCGGGCGACGAGATCCTGCTGGTGACCGAGATCGCGGACGCCTGCCGGGCCGCCGCCATCGAGCAAGGCTGCACCGAACGCACGCACCTGGTCATGGACGCCCGCAGCGACTGGAGCGCCGCGCTGGCGGCGGCGCGCAACACCTCGCTCTTCGGCGACCTGCGCATGCTGGAGATCAGCCTGCCCACCGGCAAGCCGGGCAAGACCGGCTCCGACGCGCTGCAGTCCCTGGCCGACATGGCCGCCGGCGGGCAACTGCCCGACGTCCGGATCCTGATCCGCCTGCCCGCGCTCGACTGGACCACGCAAAAGGCCAAATGGGTGCAGGGGCTGAAGAAGCACGCCCTGTGGATCGACGTGCCGTCGGTCGCGCGCGCGGCCCTGCCCGCCTGGATCGCGGGGCGCCTGAAGCGCCAGGACCAGTCGGCCGACGCCGACACCCTGGCCTGGCTCAGCGACAAGGTCGAGGGCAATCTGCTGGCCGCGCACCAGGAGATCCAGAAGCTCGCCCTGCTGCATCCGGCCGGCGCGCTGACGCTGGAACAGGTCCAGGCAGCCGTGCTGAACGTGGCCCGGTACAATCTCTATGATCTGCGCGACGCCATGCTGGCCGGGCAGGCGGACCGGGCGCTGACGGTGCTGAATGGCCTGCGGGCCGAGGGCGAGGCCCTGCCGCTGGTCCTCTGGGCCGTCGGCGAGGAGATCCGGATGCTGGCCCGCCTGGCCGGCGAGCCGAATCCCGAATCCGCATTCCGGGCCCACCGCATCTTCGGCCCGAGAGAACGGCTGGTCCGCCAGGCCTTGCAGCGCGTGCCGGCCCGATCCTGGCCGGCGGCCGTGCGGCACGCCCACGAGATCGACCGGCTGATCAAGGGCCTGCCGACGGCCGGCCGCCTGCCGGACCCCTGGGACGAGCTGGCGAGGCTGATCCTGCGGCTGGCCGCCGGCGCCCGCCGCGCCTGACCGATTTTTCACTGGACTGCCATGAACGCACCCGCCCCCGTCCCTCATTCGCTCGAAACGCTGGGCCGCCAGGCCCGCCAGGCCGCGCGCCGCATGCGCACGGCCTCCGGCGCGGCCAAGTCCGCCGCCCTGCTGGCCATGGCCGACCAGCTGCGCGAGCGCCGCGCCTGGCTGCAGGCGGAAAACGCGCGCGATCTGGATGCCGCCGCCCAGCGCGGCCTGGAAGCCCCGCTGATGGACCGCCTGCGCCTGTCCGACAAGGCGCTGGACACCATGGCGGCGGGGCTGGCGCAGATCGCCGCGATGCCCGACCCCATCGGCGGGCTGAGCGAGACCGTCATCCGGCCCAACGGCATGCGGGTCGCCCGCATGCGCGTGCCGCTGGGCGTGATCGGCATCATCTACGAGTCCCGGCCGAACGTCACCATCGACGCCGCCGCGCTGTGCCTGAAATCGGGCAACGCCACCATCCTGCGTGGGGGCAGCGAGGCCTTCCACTCCAACCAGGCGCTGGGCGACATCATCCAGGCGGGCCTGCGGGCCGCCGGCCTGCCGGCCGAGGCCGTGCAGGTGGTGGACACGACCGACCGCGCCGCCGTCGGCGAAATGGTGACCCTGACCGACTACATCGACGTCATCATCCCGCGCGGCGGCAAGAGCCTGATCGCCCGCCTGTCGGCCGAATCCCGCGTGCCGCTGATCAAGCACCTGGAAGGCAACTGCCACGTCTACGTGGACCGGGCCGCGAACCTCGACCGCGCGCTGGAGATCGCCGTCAATGCCAAGACCTACCGCTGCGGCATCTGCGGCGCCATGGAGACCCTGCTGGTGCATGCCGACGTCGCCCGTGAATGGCTGCCGCGCGCGGCGGCCCGCTTCGCGCAGCTGGGGGTCGAACTGCGCGCCTGCCCCCGCGCGGCGGCCCTGATGCCGGGCTCGGTCCCGGCCACCGAGGAAGACTGGGCCACCGAATTCCTCGCGCCCATCCTGGCGGTGCGGGTGGTCGACTCGCTGGACGAGGCCATGGATCACATCGCCCGCTACAGCTCCGAGCACACCGAATCCATCGTGACCGAGGACCTGGCCGCCGCGCAGCGGTTCCAGCGCGAGGTCGATTCCAGCTCCGTCTACGTCAACCTGCCCACCTGCTTTGCCGACGGCTTCGAATACGGACTGGGGGCGGAGATCGGCATTTCCACCAACCGGCTGCATGCCCGCGGCCCGGTCGGCCTGGAAGGCCTGACGATCCAGAAATGGGTGCTGACCGGCGAAGGCCAGTTGCGGGGCTGACCATGCTCTGGGTCAAGACCTTCCACATCCTGTTCGTCGTCTCCTGGTTCGCCGGCCTGTTCTACCTGCCGCGCATCTACGTCAACCTGGCGCAGGCCCAGGACCCGGGCACCCGCGAGGCCCTGCTGGGCATGGCGACGCGGCTGTACCGTTTCATGACGCCCCTGGGCGTCCTGGCCCTGGTCCTGGGGCTGGCGCTGTGGCTGGGCTACGGCATCGGCCAGGGCCAGGGCTGGATGCACGCCAAGCTGCTGGGCGTGGCCGCGCTGGTGGTCTTCCACCTGGCCTGCCGGCATCACCTGCAGGCCTTCGCGCGCGGCGCCAACCGGCACGGACACCGCTATTTCCGCTGGTTCAACGAGGTTCCGGTCCTGTTGCTGCTGCTGATCCTGATCCTGGTGGTCGTCAAACCTTTCTGAACATCATGAACGATTCCACCTCCCGCAAGACCCTCAGCCTGAAGCCCAGGACCGCCGCCAAGCCCTCCGAGGGCGACGAGCCGCGCAAGCGCTCGGGCGCCCGCGCCCGCCAGGCGACGCTGCAGGAACGCGCCCAGCACGCCCGCGGCGAAGAGCCCGCGACCCCGGCACGTCCCGCGCGCCCGCGGTCCGCGGACCGCCGGCCGCCACGCCGCGCCGCGGCCGACGATGCCGTGCAGGACGCGCCCCGCATCCAGCGCCTGCCCCGCAGCCCGCGCGCGCCCCGGATCGCCGAGACCTTCGCGGTCTTCGCGCCCTGCCCGCACGGCCTCGAAGAGGCCCTGTGCCTGGAACTGCAGGCCCTGGGCTACGAGTCGGTCGCCGCGGGCCGCGCCGGCTGTCATTTCCAGGCGGACTGGACGGGCGTGCTGCGCGCCAACCTGTACTCCCGCCTGGCCACCCGCATCCTGGTCCAGCTCGCGCAGGCCGAGGTCCGGACCGAGGACGACATCCTGGCGCTGGCCCAGGCGACCGAATGGGAACGCTGGTTCGGACCGGAGCAGACGCTGCGCGTGGACACCTCCGCCATCCACAGCCCCATGCGCAGCCTGCAGTACTGCAACCTGAGGGCCAAGGACGGCATCTGCGACCGCCTGCGCGAGCGCGAAGGCGCGCGGCCCAGCATCGACACCGTGCGGCCCGACGCCCGCGTCCACCTGTTCCTGGACGCCAGCCGGGCCACCCTCTACCTGGACGTGTCGGGCGAATCCCTGTTCAAGCGCGGCTGGCGGCTGGACAAGGGCGAAGCCCCCCTGCGCGAGAACCTCGCCGCCGGCCTGCTGGCGCTGTCGGGCTGGCAGCCGGACGCGCCCCTGCTGGATCCGTTCTGCGGCAGCGGCACCATCCTGATCGAGGCGGCCTGGATCGCCCTGGGCGTGCCGCCCGGCATCTGGCGCCCTTTCGGCTTCGAGCGCCTGCGCACGCACGACGCCCGGCTGTGGCGCGACCTGAAGGAAGACGCCCGGGCCCACATCGCCCCGCGCCTGGACCAGCCCCTGGTCGGCAGCGACCACAGCGCCGCGGCCATCGAGGCGGCGCGCGCCAACGCCGAGCGCGCCCACCTGAGCCCGCAGACCATCCGCTTCGAGGTCTGCGACGCGCGGCGCATGCCGCCGCCCGCCGAGACCGGCTGGATCGTCACCAACCCGCCCTATGGCGAACGGCTGGGCGACCACGAGGCCGCGCTGTGGCCCGAATGGGCCACGCAGCTCAAGCAGCATTACGGCGGCTGGCAGCTCAGCGTGATCACCAGCGACCTGGACCTGCCCGGGCAGTTGCGCCTGAAGGCGCGCCGCCGCCATCCCCTGCACAATGGGGCGCTGGACTGCCGCCTGTTCCAGTTCGAGCTGGTGTCGGCCGGCTACCGGAACCGCTGAAGCTTTCCGTTGCGGTTTTTACGACAGTCTCCACGGCGCCCGCATCCTTGGCTTGCTTTTGAACTAGGGTAAACCCTATAATAGGGTTAACCCGAGAGCGAAACGCTCCTTTCCACGCCAAGAGGCTTGCTATGAAGAACCTGCAGAATTCCGACATCCGCCTGACCGACGCCCTGGAGCGCCAACTGCTGGCCGAAGCCATCGAGGCCCAGCAGGAATACGCCCTGGACCGCGCCCTGAAGCACCTGGCCCGGAAGATCGCGAGCTTCTTCAAGGCCCCCGAAGGCGGCATGCATCACACGGTGCGCACCGCCCACTGATCCCGCCAGACTGGCAGGGTTCTCTGGAGAGGCCGCCCCATCGGGCGGCCTTTTCCGTGGGCGCCCGATGGGGCGGCCCGGCATGGGATAATGTCCCGTTTCCCAGCCGGCCCGATTTTCCATGCCCGACACCCCTGTCTCATCCGCCGTTCCGCCCGCGCCGTCGCGCCTGCGCCGCTTTGCCTGCATGATGTACGAGGGCGTGCTGCTCTTTGGCGTCGTCTTTCTCGCCGGCTACCTGTTCGACACCCTGACGCAAAGCCGCAGCGGCCTGATGCTGCGCCATGCCCGCCAGGTGTTCCTGTTCCTGGCGGTGGGCGTGTATTTCCTCGCCTGCTGGCGCCGCGGCGGCCAGACCCTGCCCATGAAGACCTGGGACATCCGCCTGACCGACCGGGGCGGCCGGCCCCTGCGCGGCTCGCGCATGGTGCTGCGCTACATCCTGCTGTGGCCGCTGCCCTTGCTGACGGCGCTGCTGATCGGCGCCCTGTCGCGGGCCAGCGGCTGGCCATCGGTCGACCTGCTGATCGTCGCCGCGCCCTTTTCGATTTTCATCTGGACCTGGTTCGATCCCCAGGCACAATTCCTGCACGACCGGCTGCTGGGCACCGAACTGCACGATCTGCGTATCCATACACCATGAGCGACCTGCTGAAGAAATACCTGACCGCCGACCACAGCACCCGTATCCAGGCCCTGCACCTGGACGAGGCCTGGCGCACGGGCCTGGACCACCAGAACCTGCCCGCGGGCATCGCGGGGCTGCTGGGCGAGCTCGCCGCGGCCGCCGTCCTGCTGGCCGGCAACATCAAGTTCGACGGCTCCATCGTGCTGCAGCTGCAAGGCAACGGGCCGGTGCGGCTCATCATGGTCGAATGCACCGCCGCCCTGGAACTGCGCGCGACCGCCCAGTTGCGCGAGGACGCGGCCCTGCCCGACACGGTGTCGCTGCAGGCGCTCCTGAACGCCGACGGCCAGGGCCGCTTCACCGTGCTGCTGGATCCCGCGGGACGCCAGGAGGGCGCGACCGCCTACCAGGGGATCGTCCCGCTGGAAGGCGACACGGTGGCGGCGGCGCTGGAACACTATATGAAACATTCCGAGCAGCTCGACACGCGGCTGTGGCTGGCCGCCGATGGCGGGCGCTGCGCCGGCCTGCTGCTGCAGCGCATGCCGGGCCAGACGGCCGCCGACGGCACGCCGATCCCGGCGGAGACCGCGCTGGCGACATGGCAGCACTGCCAGGCCCTGGCCGACACGCTGAAGGCGGAAGAACTCCTGGCCGACCCACCCGCGACCCTGATCCGCAAGCTCTTCTGGGAAGACGACCTGCTGTCCTTCCCGGACCAACCGGTCCGCTGGCACTGCCCGTGCAGCCGCGAGCGCGTCGCCGACATGCTGCGCGGCCTGGGCCGGCCCGAGGTCGAGTCCATCCTGGCCGAACAGGGCCACGTCCACATCGCCTGCAATTTCTGCGGCAAGCCTTACGAGTTCGACGCGGTGGACTGCGCCGGGCTGTTCCTGGACGCCGCGGAACAGGTCCAGGCGCCGGGATCGGATTCGATCCACTGAACGGAGCGCGCGGCCTGGCGGCAGTCAACATCGCCCCGCAGCAATTCCAGCGGCGGACGCACCCGACGGGACATTTCGGGCGCAGCGTAATTCCCACACTTCACCGGCCCGCCCGCGCGCCGCATACTGGCCGGCATGCCCGAACGCCCGCCTGCCCGCTTCCCCTCCTGCCTCCCTGACTGCCGCGCATCCGCGCCGCGGCGGCGGGCCGGCGCGGCAGTCCCGGACCGGATGCAGCGGGGCGCGGGCATGGCGGGCTTTCTGGTCGCGCTCGTGCCGATCCTGGGCCTGGGGCTGGGCGGCGTCGAGCTGGCCCACTGGATGAATCTGCGCCAGACGCTCAGCCTGGCCCTGGTGGATGCCGCCCGTGCCGGGATCACCCGCCAGGCCCGCCCCCAGGCCATTGCCGAGGCATTCGAGCAGGGCCTGCGCATGGCCTACGTGCAGCCCGCCGCCCGGGACCGCGCCCTGCGGGAACGCCGGCGCGCGCTGGGCGTTCCATGGCGGATCCGGATCCTGAGCCCCGTGCCCGCGGCGTTCCGGGACCACGCCGACCCGGAGTTGCGGCAGCCGGGCCTTCCACGCGGGCAGGCCCTCATCCGCAACGACTACCAGCCGCTGCAGCAGGCGCGCCGCATCGCGCAGGGCTGGCCGCAAGGCCGGGGGCCGCAGTCCGGCCTGGACATCCATGAGGCCAACCTCCTGGTCCTGGACCTGTGGTGGCCCGAAAGGCCTTTGCTGCCGGGGACCGCGGCCATCGTGCGCGGGCTGGCCGCGCTCCACGGCGACCCGGTCGGGCGGGAGATGATGCGGCAGGGCTACCTGCCGTTCCGGCGGCGCATCCGCATGCCCATGCAGTCCCATCCGGCCCAATGGCCGGACCTGGCCGACGGCCGGGTGACGCATGGGGATGCGCATCGCGGACCGGACACGCCGGCGGGAGATGGAGGGGCGGGAGACCCGATACCCGGCGCGGCGCCGGGGGCCGACACAGGAACGGGAACGGGAACAGGGACCACAACGGTGCCCGAATCGGCAGGCCCGGACGGGCCGCCCGGCGCGGGGACCGGGCCCGGGAGCGGCCCGGTCACCAGACCGGAGCCAGAGACAGGCGCGGGCCCGGACAAGGCCCCGGGGGACCCGGCGGCCTGCGGGCCATGACCGCGTTCCAGGCCACCGGAAAAGCCTGCGCCACGATACGCGGGCCGAGGCCGGCCCGGGTGTCCCCGCGTCCTATCGGGCGTCGGACGCGCGCGGCAGGATCTGAACGAAATATTCGCCTTCGCGGATCATGTTCAGCTCGCCGCGGGCGCGTTCCTCGACGGCGGAAATCCCGGTCTTCAGGTCCTGGACCTCCGCCTGCAGGGCGTTGTTGCGGGCCGTCAGGGCCTGGTTGTTGTCGCTTTCGGCCTGCACCTGCGCCTGCAGGTCCCGGACCCGCAACCAGCCGCCCTTGCCCCACCACAGCGGGTACTGGGTGGCCAGCGTCAGGGCCAGCAGGACCAGGCTGAGCAGGCGCATGGAAGGCGTCAGCGCAGGTTGTAGAAGGCCGAGGCGCCGGGGTAGGCGGCGACTTCGGCCAGCTCTTCCTCGATGCGCAGCAGCTGGTTGTACTTGGCCATGCGGTCCGAACGCGACAGCGAACCGGTCTTGATCTGCATGGCGTTGGTGGCCACGGCGATGTCGGCGATCGTGGAATCCTCGGTCTCGCCGGAGCGGTGCGAGATCACGGCGGTGTAGCCGGCGCGCTTGGCCATCTCGATGGCGGCGAAGGTCTCCGTCAGGGTGCCGATCTGGTTGATCTTGATGAGGATCGAGTTGGCGATGCCCTGCTCAATGCCCTTTTTCAGGATGCTGGTGTTGGTGACGAACAGATCGTCGCCCACCAGCTGCACCTTGCGGCCCAGCTGCTCGGTCAGGATGCGCCAGCCGTCCCAGTCGTCCTCGGCCATGCCGTCCTCGATGGTGACGATGGGGTACTTGTCGCACCAGGAGGCGAGCAGGTTGGCGAAGTCCTGGGAGCCCAGGGCGATGCCGCCCTCGCCGGCCAGGTGGTATTTGCCGTCCCGGTAGAATTCCGAGCTGGCGCAATCCAGGCCCAGCAGGATCTGGGAGCCGGCCTCGTAGCCGGCCTCGCCGATGGCCTTGAGGATGAGCTCGATGGCGGCCTCGTGGTTGGCGACGTTGGGGGCGAAACCGCCCTCATCGCCCACGGCGGTGGACATGTCCTGCCCGCCGATGATTTTCTTCAAGGCGTGGAAGACCTCCGCGCCCATGCGCAGCGCCTCGCGGAAGCTGGCCGCGCCCACCGGCAGGATCATGAATTCCTGCAGGTCCAGGGTGTTGTTGGCATGCGCGCCGCCGTTGATGACGTTCATCATCGGGACCGGCATCTGCAACGGGCCGCTGCCGCCGAAATAGCGGTACAGCGGCAGGCCGGCGTCCTCGGCGGCGGCCTTGGCCACGGCCATGCTGGCCGCCAGGATGGCGTTGGCGCCCAGGCGGCTCTTGTCGTCGGTGCCGTCCAGGTCGATCAGGGTGCGGTCGATGAAGGTCTGTTCCTGGGCGTCCAGGCCCAGCAGCGCCTCGGAGATCTCGGTGTTGACGTGCTCGACGGCGCGCAGCACGCCCTTGCCCAGGTAGCGGGACTTGTCGCCATCACGCAGCTCGATCGCCTCGCGCGAACCCGTGGAGGCCCCCGAGGGCACGGCGGCACGGCCCATGGCGCCGGATTCCAGCAGCACGTCGCATTCCACGGTGGGGTTGCCGCGCGAGTCCAGAATCTCACGTCCGATGATGTCTACAATTGCGCTCATGGTCTGACAGTCCTGCCTGTATGGTGGTTCAAGGAAAACCCCGCTATTGTAGCGGGGAGAACTTCTTCCTGGCCGCGTGGTCGGGGCATCGGATGAAACCACAATAGTACTTCATGAGCCTATTCCCCATGCCGAGCTGGCTGAGGACCGGCGGCGCCCGGCAGGCCGCCGTCCTGCGCGAAACCCAGGCGCTCACGCCCGAGGTCTGGGCGCGCCTCCTGGCGGCACACGATTTCCTGGGCGGGCTGGCCGACACGGACAGCGAGGCGCTGCGCCAGCGCGCCGCCTGGATCCTCGCCAGCAAATCGTTCCACGGCGCCCACGGGCTGACCGTCACCCCGTCCATGCGCCGCGCCATCGCCGTCCAGGCCGCCCTGCCCATCCTGGGGCTGGACACCTCGCTGTATCACGGCTGGACGCAGATCGTCGTCTATCCGGGCGGGTTCCTGGTGCCGCGCATCGAGGTCGACGAGGCCGGGGTGGTGCACGAATACACCCAGGAGACCTCCGGCGAATCCTGGGAAGGCGGCCCCGTGATCCTGTCCTGGGACGACGTCCATCGCGGCGACGGCGCCAACGTCGTCATCCACGAATTCGCGCACAAGCTCGACCAGCGCTCGGGCGGCGCCGACGGCATGCCAGGGCTGCGTGCCCATCCCGGCCTGGATCCGGCGCGCTGGCAGGAAGTCCTGGCGTGGACCTACGAGGATTTCAATGCCTGGCTGGATGAGGTCGAGGCCGCCATTCCGGCGCATATCGACCCGGAATCCGACGATGCCGCGCCCTGGTACGAGGAACTGCCGCTGGACCCCTACGCCGCGACGGATCCGGCCGAGTTCTTCGCGGTCAGCTCGGAAGGTTTTTTCGTCGACCCGGAGCCCCTGGCCCGGGCCTGGCCCGACTGGTACGGCCTGCTGGCGGGCTACTACCGGCAGGATCCGCTGCGGCGCCTGGCGGCGGGCGGCGGCGCTACAGCGACAGGTCCAGCGCCCCGCCCTGCTTGACGCAGCGGTCCAGCGCGGCCAGGGTCTCCAGCAGCGCCCTCATCTTGCCCAGCGGCACGGCGTTGGGGCCGTCGGACAAGGCCTTTTCAGGATCCGGATGGGTCTCCATGAAGACCCCGGCCACCCCCACCGCCACGGCGGCGCGCGCTAGCACCGGCACGAACTCGCGCTGGCCGCCCGAGCTGGTGCCCTGTCCGCCGGGCAGCTGCACCGAATGGGTGGCGTCGAACACCACCGGGCAATGCGTGTCGCGCATGATGGCCAGCGAACGCATGTCCGACACCAGGTTGTGGTAGCCGAAGGACGCCCCGCGCTCGCAGACCAGGATGTTGCGGCCGTCGCCGCCGGCCTCGATGGCCGCCGCGCGGGCCTTGGCCACCACCTGCTTCATGTCCTCGGGCGCCAGGAACTGGCCTTTCTTGATGTTGACGGGTTTCAGGGTCGCGGCGCAGGCCTGGATGAAATCGGTCTGGCGGCACAGGAAGGCCGGCGTCTGCAGCACGTCCACCACCGCGGCGACCTCGCGGGCCTGGCCGGTCTCGTGCACGTCGGTCAGGACGGGCACGCCGAGCTGCTTGCGCACGTCTTCGAGGATCTTCAGCCCCTCGTCCATGCCCGGCCCCCGGAACGAGGCGCCCGAACTGCGGTTGGCCTTGTCGAAGGAGCTCTTGTAGATGAAGGGGATGCCCAGCGCCCGCGTCATTTCCTGCAGGACGCCGGCGGTCTCGAAGGCCAGCTCGCGCGATTCGATCACGCAGGGGCCTGCGATCAGGAACAGCGGCTGGTCCAGGCCCGCCTGGAAATGACAGAGTTGCATGGCTTCCCCTTGAGGTCAGACCTGTTTCGTCTGGCTGCGCTGGTAATTCAGCGCGGCCTGGATGTAGCTGGTGAACAGCGGATGGCCGTCACGCGGCGTGGAGGTGAATTCCGGGTGGAACTGCACCCCCATGAACCAGGAATGGCCGGGGATCTCCATGATCTCCGGCAGATTTTCCGTGGGCGTGCGGGCGCTGATGACCAGGCCCGCTTCCTCGAGGCGGTTCACGTAGACGTTGTTCACCTCGTAGCGGTGGCGGTGGCGCTCGTTGACCTCGGCCCCGTAGATCTCGAAGGCGCGCGTGCCGGGCTTGACCGGGCAGCGCTGGGCGCCCTTGCGCATGGTGCCGCCCAGGTCGGACGAGGCGTCGCGCTTTTCGATCCGGCCCTCGCGGTCCTGCCATTCGGTGATCAAGGCCACCACGGGATGCGCGGCCGAAGGATCGAATTCCGTGCTGTTGGCCCCGCCCAGGCCCGCCACGTGGCGGGCGAACTCGACCACGGCAAGCTGCATGCCCAGGCAGATGCCCAGGTAGGGAATGCCATGTTCGCGCGCGTACTGGATGGCCTTGATCTTGCCCTCGGTGCCGCGCTTGCCGAAGCCCCCGGGCACCAGGATCGCGTCCAGGCCCGCCAGGCAGGCGGTGCCCTGGTTCTCGATCTCTTCGGAATCCAGGTATTCGATGTGGACCCGCGAATGCGTGTGGATGCCCGCGTGGACCAGCGCCTCGGACAGGGACTTGTACGATTCGGTCAGGTCGACGTATTTGCCCACCATGCCGATGGTGACGGACTCGCGCGGGTTTTCCAGGTCGTGCACCAGGCGTTCCCAGACGGTCAGGTCGGCCGGCGGCGGCGTGATGGCCAGGGCATCGCACACCAGGCTGTCCAGGCCCTGCTGGTGCAGCATGGCCGGGATCTTGTAGATGGAGTCCGCGTCCCAGACGGAGATCACCGCATCCAGGGGCACGTTGGAGAACAGGGAAATCTTGGCGCGCTCGTCGTCGGGCACCGGACGGTCGGCGCGGCACAGCAGCGCGTTGGGATAGATGCCGATCTCGCGCAGTTTTTGCACGGAGTGCTGGGTGGGCTTGGTCTTGAGCTCGCCCGCCGAGGCGATGTAGGGCACCAGCGTCAGGTGCACGAAGGCGCACTGGTTGCGGCCCAGGCGCAGGCTCATCTGGCGCACGGCCTCCAGGAAGGGCAGCGACTCGATATCGCCCACCGTGCCGCCGATCTCGACGATGGCCACGTCGGCCTGTCCGCCGAAGGCCGCCTTGGCGCCCCGGGCGATGAAGTCCTGGATCTCGTTGGTGATGTGGGGGATGACCTGCACCGTCTTGCCCAGGTAATCGCCGCGGCGTTCCTTGCGCAGCACGGACTCGTAGATCTGGCCGGTGGTGAAGTTGTTGACCTTGTGCATCCGGGCCGACACGAAGCGCTCGTAGTGGCCCAGGTCCAGGTCGGTTTCGGCGCCGTCCTCGGTGACGAAGACCTCGCCGTGCTGGAAGGGGCTCATGGTGCCGGGATCCACGTTGATGTAGGGATCCAGTTTCAGCATCGTGACCCGCAGCCCGCGGGATTCCAGGATCGCGGCCAGGGAGGCCGCAGCAATGCCCTTGCCCAGGGAGGAGACGACCCCCCCTGTGACGAATACGTATTTGGTCATTTCAGAGGTGCCCGGTGTGGACGGGCGCAGCGGGAAATTGAGATTATAACCACTTCGCCGGGGCCGTCAGGCGGCCCGCCGGGCATGCCTGCGGACCCGGCTGCGGCGGGGCTTTACCGGCGCGCCGGGCTCACTTACCATGGTTGTTGCCACTGCCTACGGAAGGCTCGGGAGCACGCCATGACCAGACTGACCGCCAAGGACTTCGCGCCGGAACTCCTGGAACTCTACGACTTCTACGCGCACGGGCTGATCAGCAAGCGCGAATTCCTGGGCCGCGCGGCCCGGTTCGCCGCCGGCGGGCTGGGCGCCGCCGCGCTCCTGGCTTCGCTGTCGCCCGACTATGCGCTGGCCGAACAGGTCTCCTTCACCGATCCGGACATCCTCGCCGAATACGTCCGCTATCCGTCCCCGCGCGGCACGGGCACCGTGCGTGCCTATCTGGTCCGGCCCGCCAAGGCGCCGGGCAAGGTCCCCGGCGTCGTGGTGGTGCACGAGAACCGCGGCCTGAATCCCTACATCGAGGACGTCGCCCGGCGCCTGGCCAAGGCCGGGTTCATGGCGCTGGCGCCCGACGGCCTCAGTTCCAAGGGTGGCTACCCCGGCAACGACGACCTGGGCCGCGAGCTGCAGCAGCAGATCGACCCGGTCAAGCTCATGAACGATTTTTTCGCCGCCGTCGAGTTCCTGCCGACCGTGGCCGGCTCGACCGGCAAGACCGGCATCATCGGCTTTTGCTACGGCGGCGGGGTCGCCAACGCCGCCGCCGTGGCCTATCCCGAGCTGGCGGCCGCCGTGCCTTTTTACGGCATGCAGCCCCGGCCCGAGGACGTGCCCCGCATCCAGGCGCCGCTGCTGCTGCATTACGCCGGCCTGGACACGCGCGTCAATGCGGGCTGGCCCGCCTACGAGGCGGCCCTGAAGGCCGCCGGCAAGACCTACGAGGCCCACGTCTACCCCGGTGTGAACCACGGCTTTCACAACGACTCCACGCCGCGCTACGACGAGGCCGCCGCCGAACTGGCCTGGCGCCGCAGCATCGACTGGTTCAAACAATACCTGGCGTAGCGCGCCCTCGCGCGCCTCAGGCCCGGGCCATGCCGGATCCCGACGCGGGGGCCGCGCGGCCGCCGGCCGGCCCGACCGGCAGATCGTGCGGCTCGTCGACGTGGCGCAGGTGTCGGCGGCTGGCCAGCAGCACGCCCACGCCCGCCAGCACGGCGGCGGCGCCCACCCAGTAGGGCACGTGATCGTTGATGGTCTCGCCCAGGTAGCCGGCCAGCCAGGGCGCGACCGCGCCGCCACTGAAGCGCACGAAACTGTAGGCCGCCGAGGCCACGCCGCGCTCGACCGGCGCGGCCTTCATCACGGTCTCGGTGACCAGGGTGTTGTTGACGCCCAGGAACAGGCCCGCCGCGACGACGCCCGCCACCAGCACCGTCTTGTGATCCGTCCAGACCGCCATCATCGCCAGCACCAGGGCAAAGCCGGTCAGGGCGATGACGATGGACGGCAGGGTGCCGAAGCTCGACTGCAGCCGGGGCGCAAGGACCACCGACGCGAACGCCAGCATGGCGCCCCAGCCAAAGAACACCAGCCCGACCTGCTGCGCGCCCATGTCCAGGGGAAACGGCGTGTAGGCCAGCAGCGTGAAAAAGCCGAAGTTGTACAGCAGCGCCGTGATGGCCACGCCCAGCAGGCCGGGATGTTTCAGCGCCCGGAACGGATCGCGCAGCGAACTGGGGCGGGCGACCGCCGCGGCCGACGGCAGCAGCACCACCGTGACCACGAAGGCAATGGCCATCAGCACCGACACGCCGAAGAACGGCCCGCGCCAGGAAATCGATCCCAGCACGCCGCCGATCAGCGGGCCGGCGGCGATGCCCACGCCCAGGGCGGCCTCGTAGAAGATGATGGCGTCGCGCACCGAGCCCTGCGAGGCGCTGACGATGGCGGCCAGCGCGGTGGCGACGAACAGCGCATTGCCCAGCCCCCAGACCGCGCGATAGCCCACGATCTCCATGACCGTGTCCGACATCCCGGCCAGGCCGGCCCCGACGATGATGACCAGCAGCCCCAGCAGCAGCGTGCGCTTGACCCCCAGCCGGCTGGACACGGCGCTGGTGATCAGCATCGCCACGCCCATGATGGCCATGTAGCTGGTGAACAGCAACGAGGTCTGCGAGGGCGTGGCCCCCAGCGAGTCGGCGATGGGCTTGAGGATGGGATCGACCAGGCCGATGCCCATGAAGGCGATGACGCAGGCGAACGCCACGGCCAGCACGGCCTTCGGTTGTCGCAGCAATTTCATGATGTGTGGGGTTCCTTGTCCGTGGGTGGAGACTGGCGGTAGGCGGCCTCCAGCAGCGCGGCCAGCGCCGGCAGGGCCGCCTGCAGGCCGCGGCGCTGCGCGGGGTCCAGGCCGCCGATCAGGGATTCGACGATGTGCGCGCGTTCCTGGCGCAGGCCGGCCAGGGCGGCACGGCCGGCGGGCGTGAGCGAGATGCGGGCGGCGCGGGCGTCCGCCGGATCCGCCGAGCGGCAGACCAGGCCCTGTTCCAGCAGGCGCTGCACCAGCAGCGTCATGGTGGGCTGGCTGCAGTGTTCGGCGCGGGCCAGATCGCCGACGCGCGCGGGGCCGAGCTCCTGAATTTGTGACAGGACGCGGGCCTGCGCCAGCGGCACCGTCCAGGTGGTGTGGTGCGTCACCCAGCGGTTGAGCCGCACGATGCGGTCCAGCAAGTCGGCCCCGACGGACCTTTCCGGCGCCTGTTGCCGCATCTTTCCACCGCCTAATTACATAGCAATACTATGCAATTATACGAAAAAAATGCCGGCCGGCAAAGCCGGCGGCATGGGATGCGCCGCGGGCCGGCCGACGCGGTTCAGAGCGGCGCGGTGCGCGCCAGCAGCCAATCCCGGGCCGCGCCGTCCACCAGGGGCAGCAGGCGCTCGCGCACCTGCTCGTGATAGGCGTTCAGCCAGTCCAGTTCTTCCGGGGACAGCAGTTCGCGCACCACGCAGCGGGTGTCGATGGGGCACAGGGTGACGGTCTCGAAGGCGAGGAACGAGCCGAAGGCCGTCTGCGCCGCCGGCACGGCCAGCACGAGATTCTCGATGCGGATGCCCCACTGCCCGTCCCGGTACAGGCCGGGCTCGTTGGAGGTCAGCATGCCGGCCTGCATGCCCTGGTGCGGGCGCGCGTGCCCCCGCACCGAAATCGACTGCGGGCCCTCGTGGACGTTCAGGAAATACCCCACCCCGTGGCCCGTGCCATGGCCGTAGTCCAGGCCCCGGCGCCACAGCGGCGCGCGGGCCAGGGCGTCCAGCACCGAGGACGGCGTGTCGACGGGAAACTGCGCGCGCGCCAGGGCGATATGCGCCTGCAGCACGGCCGTGTAGTCGGCGCGCTGCGCGGCCGAGGGCGTGCCCACCGGCACGACGCGGGTGATGTCGGTCGTGCCGCCCAGGTACTGGCCGCCGGAATCGATCAGCAGCAGGCCGTCGCCCTGGATCACCGCGTGGGACGATCCGGTGGCGCGGTAATGCGGCATGGCGCCGTTGGCGTTGAAACCCGCGATGGTGGCGAAACTGAGGCTGACGAAGCCCGGCCGGCGCGCGCGGGCGGCCGACAGGCGCGTATCGACGTCGAGTTCGGTGATGCGTTCGCCCGCCGCGAGGGCGGCCTCGAAGCCGGCGAAGAACTCGCACAGGGCGGCGCCGTCCTGCGCCATGGCCTCGCGGATATGGGCGGCCTCGGCGGCGGTCTTGACCGATTTCAGCAATTGGGAGGGATTGATGGCCTCGATCAGCCGGGCCTGGGGCGCGTGCGACAGCGTGCCCGCCGTCACCCGGGCCGGATCGACCAGCAGCGCGGCGTCGGGCGGCAGCCCGGCCAGGTCGGAGGCCAGCGCGGTGTAGTCGCGCAGCTCGACCCCGTCGGCGGACAGGACCGCGGCCAGCGCCGCGTCGACCTTGCCCGGCGCGACATACAGCCGGACGCGCTCGGCGTCCAGCAGCGCATGCGCGAGAAAGACGGGGTTGTAGTCCACGTCCGCCCCGCGCAGGTTCAGCAGCCAGGCGATGTCGTCCAGCGAGGACAGCAGGTGCCAGTCGGCGCCGTGCGCGCGCACGGCGGCCCGCACCGCGGCCAGATTGGCCGCGCGCGAACGGCAGGCATGCGGCGGCCGGTGTTCATACACCGGTGCGGCCGGCAAGGCCGGGCGCTCTTCCCAGACCGCGCCGGCGGGATCCTGGTCCAGCACCAGGGCCATGCCGGCGGCCGCCAGCCCCTCGTGCCAGCGCCGGGCCGCCGCGCGGTCCAGGACGCGGCCGTCGGCGGCCACGCGGTCGCCCCGCTCCAGGTGCTCCAGCACCCAGCCCAGGGGATCGGGAACGTCCGGCGCCCCCGCCCGCATCAGCGTGATGCCCGAACCCCGCAGCTGGGATTCCGCCTGCGCCCAGTAGCGGCTGTCGGTCCACAGCCCGGCGAAGTCCGCCGTCACCAGCAGCGTGCCCGCCGAGCCGTCGAAGCCCGACAGCCAGGCGCGGACCGCCCAGTGCTCGGGCAGGTATTCCGACAGGTGCGGATCGGCCGTGGGCACCAGGCAGGCCTGCAGGCCCGAGAGGGCCAGCTGGCCGCGCAGCACGGCGATGCGGTCGGCGGGAGCCGCCAATGAGGACAAGGTCACGGCGGATTCCTCAGGCCAGCGCGGAGACGTCCAGCCGGGCCGAGGTCTTGGCCTGGATCTCCTCGACCGTGACCCCCGGCGCGAGCTCGCGCAGGCGCAGGCCGTCGTCGGTGACCTCCATGACGCCCAGGTCGGTGATGATCAGGTTCACCACGCCGACGCCCGTCAGCGGCAGGGTGCATTCGGGCAGCAGCTTGAGGGACTCGGTGCCGTCCTTGGCCTTGGCGACGTGTTCCATCAGGACCACGACCTTGCCCACGCCGGCCACGAGGTCCATGGCGCCGCCCATGCCCTTGATCATCTTGCCGGGGATCATCCAGTTGGCCAGGTCGCCCTTTTCGGACACCTGCATGGCGCCCAGGATGGCCAGGTTGATCTTGCCGCCGCGGATCATGCCGAAGGAATCGGCCGAGGCGAAGATGGAGGAGCCCGGCAGCGTCGTCACGGTCTGCTTGCCGGCGTTGATCAGGTCGGCGTCGACCTCGTCGTCCGTGGGGAAGGGGCCGATGCCCAGCAGGCCGTTTTCCGACTGCAGCCAGACCTCCATGCCCTCGGGCACGTAGTTGGCGACCTTGGTGGGCAGGCCGATGCCCAGATTCACGTAGAAGCCGTCCTGCAGCTCCTGGGCGGCGCGCGCCGCCATTTGTTCACGATCCCAAGCCATGTGATGTCCCCTTATTGACGAATGGTGCGTTGTTCGATGCGCTTTTCCGGATGCGCATTGAGGACGATCCGGTGCACGTAGATGCCGGGCAGATGGATCTCGTCCGGATCGAAGGCGCCGGTGGGCACGATCTCCTCGACCTCGGCCACGGTGATCCGTCCGGCCATCGCCACATTGGGGTTGAAGTTGCGGGCCGTGCGGCGGAACACCAGGTTGCCGCTGCGGTCGGCCTTCCAGGCCTTGACCAGGGACACGTCGGGCGTCAGGGATTCTTCCATCAGATAGGTGCGGCCGTTGAACTCGCGGGTCTCCTTGCCCTCGGCCACCACGGTGCCCACGCCGGTGGGCGTGAAAAAGGCCGGGATCCCGGCCCCGCCCGCGCGGAGTTTCTCGGCCAGCGTGCCCTGCGGCGTGAATTCGAGTTCCAGTTCCTTGGCCAGGAACTGGCGGGCGAATTCCTTGTTCTCGCCCACGTACGAGGCGATCATCTTGCGGATCTGGCGCGTGGCGAGCAGCTGGCCCAGGCCGAAATCGTCGACCCCGGCGTTGTTGCTGACGCAGGTCAGGCCCTGCACCCCGGAATCCCGCAACGCCGCGATCAGGGCTTCGGGGATGCCGCAGAGCCCGAAACCGCCCACGGCGATCATCTGATTGTCGGCGACGATGTCCCGCAAGGCGGCGGCAGCGCTCTCATAGACTTTATCCATACGACATTTCCTTTGAGACCAACTGAAAAATACGGTTCAGGTTGAAAAGCAGCGATCCAGCATCCGGCGGTCTTCGTCGTTCCAGGGGACCGGGCGGCCGGAGGCGCCGTCCGTGCAGACCAGCACATTGCGCCCGCGGGCGTGCACGATGCCGGGATCGTCCGCATCGGCAATCCAGCAGTCGAGTTCGATGCTGGTGCGGCCCACGCGCACGAGCTTCATGCCGACCACGACACCGGCAGGATACATCAGCGGTTTCAGAAAATCACATGAGGCATGCGCCAGCACGCCGAAGCGGCCGCGCGCGACGTTCAGGCCCATGGCGGCAAACAAACGTACCCGGGCCTCTTCGAAATAGCGGAAGTAGGCCACGTTGTTGACGTGGCGCAGGGCGTCCATGTCGCCCCACCGGACGTCCATCCGGATTTCAAACGTCCCGGAAGGTGTTTGAATATCAACGGTTTCCGCAGGCATCGGAGGCTCCTTGATTCACGTCCGCGCTGGCCGGCGGGCAAAAGTGCAGTATACCGATCTGCAATACAATGGCCCGCTAGCGAGACATCAGAAGCATCAGAAAACGGGAGCCATCCACATGACTGAACGTGAATCCATGGAATACGACGTCGTCGTCGTCGGGGGGGGGCCGGCGGGCCTGTCGGCGGCCATCCGCCTCAAGCAGCTTGCCGCCGAGCGCGGCCAGGACGTCAGCGTCTGCGTACTGGAGAAGGCCGCCGAGATCGGCGCCCACATCCTGTCGGGCTGCGTGATGGATCCACGCGCGATCACCGAGCTGATCCCCGACTGGAAGGAAAAAGGCGCGCCGCTGGACCTGGAGGTCCGGGAAGACCGCTTCCTGTTCCTGTCCGAAACCGGGGCGCGCGGCACGCCGGCTTGGCTGCTGCCCGACTGTTTCAAGAACCACGGCAACTACATCGTGCGCCTGGGCCACGTCACGCGCTGGCTGGGCGAGCAGGCCGAATCCCTGGGCGTGGATGTGTTCCCCGGCTTTGCCGCCGCCCAGATCCTGTACAGCGAATCGGGCGCGGTGCGCGGCGTGCTGACCGGCGACATGGGCGTGGCCCGCGACGGCAGCCACACCGATGCCTACCAACCCGGCATGGAACTGCTGGCCCGCTACACGATCTTCGCCGAGGGCTCGCGCGGCCACCTGGGGCGCCAGCTGATCGAGAAATTCCGCCTGGACGCCGGCCGCGACCCGCAAAGCTACGCCATCGGCGTCAAGGAGCTCTGGGAAGTCGATCCCGCCCAGGCCCGCCCGGGCACCGTCATGCACACGGCCGGCTGGCCCCTGGATTCCGACACCTACGGCGGCTCCTTCCTGTACCACCTGAACGACAACCTGGTGGCGGTCGGCATGGTGGTCGGCCTGGACTACGCCAACCCCTGGCTGTCGCCCTTCGAGGAATTCCAGCGCTACAAGACCCACCCGGCCATCCGCACGACCTTCGAGGGCGGCAAGCGCATCGCCTACGGCGCGCGCTCGCTGACCGCCGGCGGCCTGCTGTCGCTGCCGAAAATGGTCTTCCCGGGCGGCGTCCTGGTGGGCTGCGAGGCCGGCGTGCTCAACGCCTCGCGCATCAAGGGCAGCCATTCCGCCATCAAGACCGGCGCCCTGGCCGCCGAGGCGGCCTTCGACGCGCTGGCCGCCGGCCGCAGCCACGACGAACTCACCGCCTACCCGGCCGCCTTCGAGTCGTCCTGGCTGCATGCCGAACTGAACAAATCCCGCAATTTCAAGCAATGGTTCAAGAAGGGCCGCACCGTCGGCACGCTGATGACCGGCATCGAGCAGTGGCTGCTCAAGGGCAACATCCCCTGGACGATCCACCACAGCAAGCCCGATCACGCCTGTCTGCAGCCGGCGGCCGAATGCGCCCGCATCGACTACCCCAAGCCCGACGGCAAGCTGACCTTCGACCGGCTCAGCTCGGTATTCATCTCGAACACCAACCACGACGAAAACGAGCCCGTACACCTCACGCTCAAGGACGATTCCGTGCCGGTGCAGGTCAACCTGGCGAAATTCGGCGGCCCGGAGGCGCGCTTCTGCCCCGCCGGTGTGTACGAGTTCGTCAAGACCGAGACGGGCGAGGACCGGTTGCAGATCAACGCGCAGAACTGCGTGCACTGCAAGACCTGTGACATCAAGGACCCCACCCAGAACATCGTCTGGGTCCCCCCGCAAGGCGGCGAGGGTCCGGTCTACAACGGGATGTGATGGACGTCACGTTCGCCACGCGGTTCCTGGGCGCGCTGTTCGCGATCATGAACCCGTTCATCACCCTGCCCCTGTTCCTGGCCCTGACGACGCAAAAATCGGTGGCCGAACAGCGCGCCCTGGCCGTCGCCATCCTGGGCTACACGGCCGTGATGTGCATCGTGATCTCGCTGGCCGGCAGCCACATCATCCGGTTCTTCGGCGTCAGCCTGGACTCGTTCCGGGTCGCCGGGGGCTTCGTGCTGATCGGCATCGCCATGTCGATGCTCAACGGCCAGCCGATCACGTCCCACGAGCGCGCCACCCAGGAAAAAAGCGCGACCACCGCCGCGGCCGCCGCAGCGGGCGCCGACGACAATCCCGCCTTCTACCCGCTGACCTTTCCCATGATCGTCGGCCCCGGCACCATCGCCACCCTGATCATCTACGGGGCGCAGGCCCGGCAGACCGGACAGTATTTCGGCTTCGGCATCGTGCTTACCGCCGTCCTGGCCTCCCTCTTCGTCGTCCTGTATTTCGCCGCCTCGATCGGCAGGCTGCTGTCCACGAAAATGCGCGTCATCATGGCCCGCATCATGGGCATCATCCTGGCCGCCATCGCCGTCGAAATGGTATTCGCCGGCGCCAAGGCCATGCTGCCCGGCCTCGCGCACTGACGCCCGTCTCCGTACCACCCGCCATACGCCGCAGCCGCACAGCCCCCCCGAAGAACCAGCCTGCCCCTAGCAAACCGGCGCAAGAAAGCGCAACCGACACGACCAGACACCCCGGCCGGCGAAGGCGGAAGCTGCGGGGCGCGCGGTCGGCTGGCGCCGGGTGCTGACGAAGGGAAGGCCGGGGATTTCGGCGGACGTGTCTGAGCCGCGCAGCGGCGAGTTCGTCCGCCGCCGGCCTGGACGAGGCAGACCCGGGAAGCCCGAAGGGCCGCCAGCTGGCGGCCCCGCAGCTTCCGCCTTCGCCGGCCGCGCCAGCCCCAAAAAAAAGGGGCGGGAATGATCCCGCCCCCTGGCTGTGTCCGGCGCCCTGGATCACAGGGCGCCGTTCAACACCTCTTACCGCACCTGGGCCAGCTGATCCAGAATGCCGGGATTTTCCAGCGTCGACACGTCCTGCGTGATGGGCT
>Ga0222426_100132_pt1 | contig 108866 bp, 86 predicted proteins | sample 2B50Ametagenome_FD_180087 | JGI IMG/M metagenome (GOLD analysis project Ga0222426, IMG submission 180087) | Enriched microbial communities from leaf-cutter ant dump, University of Wisconsin, Madison, United States - 2B50A (version 2) | ecosystem: Environmental > Terrestrial > Nest > Insects nest...
GGTTTCTCCACTTTGTCAAATCCCGATACAGCAATGTAACCTGTGTTGTTGACCGAGATGACCTCGTTGGTTGCTGCGGCCACCATGGCACCGATAAGTAGTAATCCAAAGCCGATATGGGCTACCGAAGAGCCCGCCAGCTTCCATTTGCCTTTGACGGCATCACCCAATACGCGGATATTCGCCAAAATACAGAAGATACTTGCGAAGGTGATCAAAATATAGATCAGGTTGGTATAAGTCTTCGTAAAATAGACGACAGCAGCCGTTAGAATGAGAGACACAACCAACGATGCTACCGTAGAAGCCAAAAACTTGCGGCTATCGGTACGTTTGTATTTTAAGAATTGTGTAAATCCGGTTAAGATCATAACGATCACTGCAAAACCCGATTGCCACTTGTTATAATGTTGGATCGGATCCAAAGGTGGAGCTACCTTGGTGCCAAAGATCTTGTTGAACACTGGAATTGATGTCGAGGCAATGATCTGTGCACATGCGACAGTCAATACCAAAGCGCCAATAAACATCCAGAATTCTCTTGAATAGATATCCTCATCCTTTTCTGTGATGGGCATCTCTTTCTTTTTGACGGTAAGAAATACGACCATGATTACCAAAAAGACAACATTGAATAAGATCAATTGTCCGCTCATTCCCAGATCGGTAAAGGAGTGTACAGAAGTCTCTCCAAGGACACCACTACGTGTCAGGTAAGATGCATAGATAACAAGTACAAAGCTGATCATCGCCAAAAATGTAGCGGTGAAGTAGGAGTGGCCTGAATTCTTGTAAGCAATCATGACGTGGACAGCAGCAATCAGGGTAAACCAAGGAATAATTGATGCATTTTCTACCGGATCCCATGCCCAGAAGCCACCGAAGTTAAGTGCTTCATAAGCCCAGAATGAACCCATGATAATACCTGCGCCTAAAATCATCACGGCAAATAAAGCCCAAGGAAGTGCTGCATTGATCCATTCTTTGTATCGCTTGGTCCAAAGAGCACCGGTTGCATACGCAAAAGGAACAATCATCGACGCAAAGCCAAGGAACAGTGTTGGTGGGTGAATCACCATCCAGTAATTTTGAAGCAAAGGGTTCAAACCATTACCGTCGGTGATGAGTGAAAGATAATTAGCTTCTCTAAAGATTGGAATATCCATTGCTTCACGCAATAGGATAAACGGAGAGCTACCGATACGCAGACCGAAGATTTCCACACCAATAATCATGGAAGCTAAAAATGCTTGGCATAACATGACGAAAGTCATGACAGACGATTCCCAGCTTTTTGCTTTAAACAGCAAAACAGAACCTAATACTGTTTGCCAGAACATCCAAAGCCAAAAACTACCCTCCTGACCTTCCCAAAAACTGGAAATGATATAGTAAGTAGGGAGTGTCTTGGACGAGTGCGCCCAAGCATAATTATATTCAAAAAGATGATTGTATATAATATAAAATAAAGTTGCACCAATCGCCACTACGGAGACCGCATTAGCCCAAAAGGCAATACGTGCAATTTTTTTCCATGAATTCTCTTCAGGGTATTTTGTTGCAAAAAAGTAGCTGATACAAGATAGAAGTGCAGCACCAAAAGAAAGTACAATAAAGAATTGTCCGATCTGCCCTGGTAGCAGGTGCTCACCAACGTAATTAACGTCCATTGAAAATTGATTTTACGAATTAATTATTGAAAGCAGTAGCATTGATCTCGGTGACGACCGATTTATCGTTATATTTTGACGGACATTTCATCAATATCTTACTTGCCCTAAACACATTTCCATCCATTTTTCCTGTCAATACAATTTGCTCGGAACGTTCAATATCTTGAGGTTTGGCGCCTCTAAAAATCACTTCACATTCTGTGCCATCGTTGTCACGCATGAAAAACGAAAATTTGTTGGCGTCAGTTTTGGGATCATAATGAAGCGCTTTGTCTTTATTCAATTGACCTACCACATATAGTTCGGTTTTCTTTTCTTTAGCTTCGGTAAATGTCGAATAGGTACTTGAATCGGTATAGATAACAAGTATCATGGCAATTGCGACAGCAATGATAGCGATTAGAATAATTGAACTTTTTTTCATTTGTATTTACTTATTTTATAAGTGTTTGATCTCATCGTATAAATGAAATCGTTTCACCCGGTTTGTTTTTTCTTAACGATGAATAGCTGTTCCAGTCTGCCAGATATCCTCCTGTTTTTTCAGAAAGATTATTACCCAAATCTGACAACGTTGTGCTCGCTAAAATCCCAAATTGATTACATTTGAGACCTAATCGAATGCAAAATTACAAATAGATTCGCTAAGAAAGGAATAATGCAACTTTTCCATATTATTTATATCTATTCTAAATAGTTTGAATTAATTGGAAAAATAAGCTAGATTCGAATGCTTTTGAATAATTTGAAGTGAAATTTGCTATTTTGGTTCTAATGATATCGCATGAATTTTACAATTGCCTGTTAATATGAGTGTTGCTTTGCGATTTTTAGGCCTCTTTTGGGCTGTTATATTCCCCTGCTTTTTTGTTTTTGGACAGGTTAAATTCCGTAATCAGGAAATTGCTATCCAAAATGACAATGACGTTTATCTACTGACCGGTCAGGACCGCTATTATACCAATGGTATCAATATCAACTATAGGATTGCGTTGCCAGGGAAACCAGATAGTCAGACTTCAAATACGGTATTGGATTTTGAAATAGGCCAACGGATTTACAATGGTATCAGTATCATTGACTATAGACGGCAGGAAAAGAAATACGATAGACCATTTGCAGGTTACCTCTATTTTAGTGCTGGGGTAACGCGGTTTTTACCGCACGATCAGGTTGTTGAGTTCAAGACTGAATTGGCGCAAATCGGCCCTAAATCTTACGGTGAAGAAGCACAGAAGTTTATCCATCATCTCTTTGGGATGTACGAGGCGACTGGTTGGGATACGCAGCTTAGAAATTCTTTTGGTATTGATTTAAGTGCAACTTATAAAAAAGGACTATATCGCAGTCAAAATCAGCAATTCGACGTCGGAATTATAGGTGAGGGAACCATTGGAATAAATAATACCAATATGGGAATTGCGGTCCCGCTTCGGTTGGGGAGGCTAAAATCCTATCAGGCATCCACCTTTACACATGGGCATTTGACACAGGGAAGAGCGAACAATGATAAAGAATGGTATTTTGTCTATCAACCAAGCGTGTCTCGTATTTTTTACAGCGCAACGGTAGAAGGAGGGAGAGGTAAAAATGATCCCATAGGCAAGTTATACACTATTCAGCCTTGGATGCTTAGTCACCGCATTGGTTTCAATTGGTCTAACCACAAGATCAATTACGGTATCAATTACATCTTCAATTCGAAAGAGCTCAAATCGGTGTTTCACCGGCATCAATATGGCGAGCTGTTTTTTGCCTACCGTTTTTGATCAGCCAGCCATAAGTAGGACCTACATGGATCTGCTTGATAGGATCTTCGTTGGTCCAGCGTTCAAATGTTTGTCGTTTGGAGATTGTTTAACCTGGGTTTTCGGGAATCGGGTCAGCCAGTTTTTGCCCGACCAATCTGGTGGTGAGCATAGCGGCTACGGTATCTCCAGTAGCGTTGAGCATTGTTGCGAGGGGATCGACCAGGGTTGCTATGATCATAATGGAAGGGATCACTTCCGTTGGCATCTGATAAACCGATATGATCAGCATTTCACCGATGTAGCCACCATTAGGAATACCTCCGGCTACGATGCTCACCAGTAACGTAATGCCAACCGCCATAATTAGATTGGCTGGATCAAAAAATTCCTTTCCGCTTAATAAAAGTGCGATATAGATTTTAAAGATACAGGCGATCGCGGATCCATGCTTGTGCAATGTTGTGCCTAGGGGAATGACGACACTAGCGACGCTGTCCGGGATTCCAATTTGCTTGGCTGCAAGTAAGTTGGCTGGCATGGTGGCGAGGCTACTGCAGCTGCTCAATGCGGTCAAGGAAGGCAATATGTTATTTTGCCAATATCGTTTGACACCCTTTAGCCCGAATGCAAAAAAAGCGAATAAACTGAATACCGTAAAGAAATAGAAGATTCCAAAAAAGTAATATAGACCGATAGGTTTGGCATAAAAACCAAAGAGCTGAGGGCCTAATGTTCCAACCTGATAGGCAAAATATGCTCCCAAGCCAATGGGAGCCAGGTTCATGACCATCACGAGCAGATTTCCCATCACAACATTGCCCGAGTTTATAAATTTACGGAAGGTCTCTGCAGATGCTCCAGATTTGCGCGTAGCAATGCCAACGAGGAACGAAAAGATGACAAAGGCCAGCATATTTTGTCGTGATAATAAACTTGAAAATTCGCTAACGGTTAAAAATCGGACCATTTTTTCACCCCAAGAATCATGAACAACTGTTTCTATGATCTTGTTTGTTTGTTCAATAGGCAGTGGAGCATCTACTGGAAAGAGGTAAAGGAAGCTGATGCTTGACAGTCCGGCGACGACAATACCCAGTACAAATACGAAGGACATCATGCCGATGATCCTTCCCAGTACACTGTCGCCATCGATATTCGCAACAGATGAGGATATGGCAAAAAATACCAAAGGTATAACGCTGACAAATAGGAGGTTTAGAAAAATGTCGCCGATGGGTTTAAGATTGTTGACGATATGCGGAAAGAAGATGCCGATCAAACTTCCAATACTGATCCCAAGGAGTAGAAGTAAGATACTGCCGTAGTTCTGCACAAAAGTTTTTGTAGCGTATTTCATAGGTGTATGATTAGTTATTTCTAAAGAAGTTCATTCGCATGGAAGAACTGCTTATATTGTCTTTGTAATTTGGTGACATAGAGAATATCCAATGCTGTTGTATTGCCTGCGCTTGTTAGGTTTGGATATTTCATTAGGTTTTGTGAATATTTCGTATTAAGATTGCTAAAATAGTGTTTTTCTCGAATAGGTCTATTAAAACGAGCTGAATTTATGCGTGTTTGTTCATTTTTGTTTTAATTTGCTGAGAAAATCCGCTTTTTTCTACAAATGTCTAGGTGATTGCTTCGTATCTTTTCATTAAGGTATCAAAGAGGTTGCTACACTCGGTTTATGATCTACAAAAAAGTTTCTATCCGCTTTCACAGCTCTTGATACTGTTGAAATCAGGAAGGCTTTGATACTCGGATTGGCTTTTTTATCTTTGGACAGTAGCAGTGATAGGTGTCATGGGTAAGGAGTGCGCCATTTGTTTGGATTACTGTTTGGTTGTTTAGACTTCATGTGTGAAAATTGGAACTTAAAGTATTTGTATAAAAATGGAATTTGTAACGACAGGAGATGGTTCGAAAACGTTGTTTAATGCTGAAATAGGAGAATGTTATCATTCTAAACACGGTGCGGTACAGGAAAGCAGGCATGTTTTTATAAAAACAGGGCTTGACCACTATGTACAAACAACAGGGGCAACCGACGTCGGGATCCTAGAGGTTGGGTTCGGGACAGGTTTGAATTTTTTGCAAACAGCTGACTTTCTTAGGGATAAATACGTTCAGGTGGAATATGTCGGAATAGAAGGATTTCCCTTGCCTTTGTCCACTATTGCCGCAACGGGCTATGAGGCGACGGTGTATCCGTCCGTATGGGCAAGCTATTTGAATGCATACGAGCAGGCTTTGACGGGAAACGTACAGATTAACGAGTACTTAAAGCTTCATATTGATCATACCTTATTGATGAATTTCCAATCGGATCGCTTATTTGACGTTGTTTATTTTGATGCTTTTGCGGCAGTGCATCAGCCTGAGATGTGGAATGATGCTGCCTTGGGACATATCGCGCAGTTTGTTAAACCTAGAGGTGTTTTTGTGACTTATGCTATTACCGGAAACCTCAAACGCAGTATGAAAGCATTGGGCTTTTCAATAGAGAAGACGCCTGGTGCGCCAGGCAAGCGTGAAATGCTGCGCGCGACTAAGTTATAGGAAGGACGATTGCCGACTTTAAATTATTGTTAACTGCTTGGTATTCTAAAAAGTGTTTTCTAATTTAGCCCAAAATAGAGACGCTAACCTATTCACCACTTGTGGTTTATATTTTACTACCTAATGACAGATTCGCAGTTGATAGACAGTTTGAAGACAGATGGCCAGGAAGGATTTGTTGCGATTTATCGTAAATTCTATAAACAACTGTTATTCTTTATACTTGGTTATCTGAAGGAAAACCGTGTGGCAGAGGAAATCGTGGCCGATGTTTTCGTTAAGGTATGGGAGCGTAGGTCTGATTTTCATACAATGGAAAATCTAAAGGCCTTTATCTATATTTCGGCAAAGAATGCGAGTCTGAATGTTATTCGGTCGGAGCGTTCTAAAGGCATCCATGAGTCCTTGACAAATTATGAAGATCTGTTGGCAGATGATCGCGACGTTTTCTCAAAAATGATTCATGCTGAGTTGATCCACTCTATATTTATTGAGGTCGGAAAGCTTCCGGAAAAACAACGGGAAGTTTTTAATATGACCTATCTTGAAGACAAGACAGTCGAAGAGATTGCAGAAGAGCTTCAAATGAGCCCAGCTTCTGTATACACAAACCGTTCCCGTGCGATACATACCATACGAACCTTGTTGGGGACTAAAAATGCATTAACGCTCCTCGCGTTTTTATCTTTAGTCGGCGAGAATTAGCCGGGGCCTACCCGATTTTATACCGCGCTATTTATTCTTTTTTGACCCTTATCCTTTTATTTTCTGATTGGTTTTCTAAGCTTCTGCGCTTTTTTTTTACCTGTTTTAATATTTTTTTACTTTTTTATGTAAGATTCTGTAAGTCGCCGTGTTTTTATTGACGAAAGAAACGATGACGAAAAGTATGCACGGTACAGACCACATTATAATACTTCTGAACTCCTATTTAAAGGGTGAAATTCATCCTGATACGCATTTGGAACTCCGGTTGTTATTTGAACAATACCCAGAATTGCAGAGCATGTTAATGGAGTTAGAAAATCCAGAAAACCTACAGCAAGAGCTTAAAATTTATGAAAGTCTCTTTGAGGCTGATGCAATAAAGGCAGAAGAAAGGGTGTTGTCGACCATTTTAGATCGAATTGACGTAAAGTCGACTGAGCAGCAGGTGAGCTGGTTCAAAAAATATCGGTTGTATGCGGCTGCTGCGGCATGTATCATCGGTTTAATTGGGCTGGGGACTTGGAAAATGAAACAAGATGAACAAGCTCAAACTGTTGTTGATCCGATACTTCTGGCTAAAGATCTTGTACCCGGAGCCAACAAGGCAAGGCTTCAGCTTGCCGATGGAACACATGTAGACCTGGATGGTCGTCATAGCGGGATCTTAATGGGAAGTGAGATCCGGTATAACGATGGTTCGGTCGCAGTGAATACGCAAGGAGATAAAGGGCAGATGATGGTCTTATCAACACCTAGAGGGGGGCAATATCAGATTGCTCTGTCCGACGGTACTAAGGTGTGGTTGAACGCCGATACGCGCTTGCGTTATCCCAACAAGTTTATAGGCCAAACACGTGTCGTAGAATTAGATGGAGAAGCCTACTTTGAGGTCGAGAAGATGCGGGATAAACCTTTTGTGGTCGTGACCAATAAAGAGAAGGTCGAAGTATTGGGAACTCATTTCAATGTCTATTCTTTCCCGGGAGAACAGGAATCAAAAGTGTCTTTGTTGGAAGGTAAAGTAAAGGTATCTGTGCCTATAGGAAAGGAAAGACTGCTTGTTCCCGGGGAACAGGCTTTGGTGAATGGCGAGGAGCTCTCTGTTCAGCAAGCCGCTGTTGAGGAAAGTATTGCCTGGAAAAATAATGAGTTTACATTTAACGATGAACCTTTGGGAACGGCATTGACACAAATAGCGAGGTGGTATGATATTGATATTGAAATAGCTCCAAGTGTGTCAAAAATTAGGTTGTGGGGATCAGTATCGCGTTTGGATAATTTTGATAAGGTACTTAAGATTATAAAAATGACAGACGATAAAATAAAAGTTCAGATCGAAGGAAGGAGGGTGAAATTGATGAAATAAGAATACATTAAATCATTATTTCGTCCTTTTAAGGAGCTGAGGAAGGTGGCACTTCCCCAGCAAATTGGTTCGAAATATAATAAAACTTACTCAACTGTTTATTAAACTAACAAAACCAACCAAATGTAATGAAAAAGTATAAATACCTCATTATTATGAAAATGATTATTATGCTTCTTTTGTTTAGTATCGTGCAGCTTCAAGCTGGAAGTTTCGCTCAGACGGTGCGTATAAAAAAGAAGAATAGTCCTATTGTTGATGTATTTCGGGAAATCAAAAAACAAACTGGATATACCGTATTATGTAAATCAGAAATTATCAGCAATAGTCCTAAGGTCAGTGTGGATTTTAATAATGTCTCCTTAGAACGAGCATTAAATGAACTGTTGTCTTCTAGAGGACTTAGCTATATCAAAGAAGGTAACTCTATTATTGTGAAGACTAGTGATAACAGCCGTATCGAGCAGTATGCGCCTCTCACAAATGTAGGCTGGCTAGCAGAGCAAAGCCCTGTTCAGGGCAAGGTTACCGATCAGGATGGCAAAGTGCTTGCTGGAGTAAGTGTCGCTGTAAAGGGCGGAAAAATAGCAACTGCATCAGACGCCAATGGAAATTATACAATCGCTGTAAACAGAGGATCAATTCTGGTATTTAGTTTTGTTGGCTATGAGCGTAAAGAAGTAGAAGTGAACGGAGATATCTTGAATGTTAACATGCATCCAAGTCTATCGAATCTGGAAGAAGTCGTTGTCACTGGATATGGTACATTTAAGAAATCGGACTATACTGGCTCTGCTTCAACAATACGTACAGAGCGTATGTCAGATGTCCCAGCAGTAGATTTTTCGACGATGCTCCAAGGTAATGCACCTGGAGTCCAGGTTAATTCCCTATCGGGTCAGCCAGGAGGTTCAACGGATATTCGAATACGGGGTATGGGGTCCATCAATGCAGTCAATAGGCCACTTTTTGTTATCGATGGAGTGCCAGTGATGTCGGGCGATATCTCTTCTAGCAGTTCAAACAATGCTGGCCTCGATGTAATGTCTACCTTGAGTAATGCGGACATTGAGCAGATTACGGTGATAAAAGACGCTGCGGCAGCTTCGCTTTATGGCTCCCGGGCAGCAGGCGGTGTTATCTTGATCACAACAAAATCGGGCAAGGCCGGGAAACCTGTATTTTCGTTCAAAGGTGACTATGGGCTTTCCAGTCAAGCGACAGATTTTCGTGAGGTAATGAATGGTCCGCAACGTCGCGAAATGCTGCTGGAAGGACTTCGCAACAAGGCGCGTTATATCGACAAGTTGACTGATGAAACGCTGATTGAAAATTTTGCACAAAATAATATTGATAAATATGCACCGCAACCCTGGAGCGGCTGGACAGATTGGAAAAAGGAACTATTTCGTCGCAATTCACCGTTTAGAAACGCAGACTTATCAGCTTCCGGTGGGGATTCCAAAGTCTCATACTATACATCATTGGGTTATACCAATCAAACAGGCTTGTCTTATCAGTCTGGTTTTGAAAGGTTAACAGGTCGTTTGAATGTGAAATACAAAATGAGCGAAAAGCTAGAACTTGGGGCTAATATTTTATATTCAAATGTGAACCAGGATGTTAATTCGGAAGGCGGGACTTACACATCACCGATCTATTCATCACGTCACAAACTGACGGCTTCCGAACCTGTATACAATGAAGACGGTACCTTCTTTTTGGATTTTTTCTCCAATGGTCCACGTAACCCGAAAGCATCATCATTGTATAATTACCGTCGGGAGAAAGCAGACCGATCGTTCAATACCGTCTTTGCAAACTATAAGTTTATGGATGGTCTCGTTTTTAATACAATGTTCAGTTTAGATCATACAACGACTCGGTACAATTCCTGGTCTGATCCGCGGACTTCGGATGGTGAGAAGACAAATGGTTCATTGTCTACAAGTTTTACGGACTATAATCAAATGGTGTGGCGTAATAGCTTGACCTATACCAAGACATTTGCGGCGAAACACCATTTGGATGTTTTGGGCGGTTATGAAGTCAACCGTTACCGCAGAGACGGGATCGATGGGGCCAAAGATAACTTCCCTTCGGTAGAAAAGATTGTACTTTCCAATGGTTCGGTGCTCACTGATCTTTCAGGGTCGAATACGGAATGGCGATTGCTGTCGTATCTTTCGCGCGCCAATTACAATTATGATGATAAGTATTTCTTAGGAGGAAGTGTGCGCATGGATGGTAGTTCAAGGATTCATCGGAGCAGCCGTTGGGGCACATTTTGGTCACTGTCAGGCGCATGGAAGTTTACAAAAGAGAATTTTATGGACTCTTTGAATGATGTGCTGACAGATGGTAAGATTCGGGTGTCTTATGGTACAAACGGTACTTTGCCTTCAAGTTATTTCACCTACATGGATTTAACAGGATTTGGCTATCCGTATGGGAATAATCCAGGGATCAGGGAAACACAGATCGGAAATCCAAACCTAAGATGGGAAAAACAGAACAACCTTAATATTGGTTTGGATGTTCGTTTATTTGATCGATTGGGACTTACATTCGAATGGTATAGAAGACAGTCATCGGATTTATTGAATGATATGCCGACCTCCTTAACAACAGGATTCGGATCTTACCTGACAAACATTGGAGCAATTCGAAACTCGGGTATCGAAGTGGATCTGAATGCGGATATTCTACGTGATAAAGCGTTCAAGTGGAATGCGAGTTTGAATTTCGGTATGAACAAAAATAAGACAATAGCTTTGGCCGATGGTAGTGAGGAATTACGTGATGGTACGTCAATACATCGTATAGGCCAGCCTTGGTATAGTTATTATCTTATTGAGTTTGCTGGAATAAACCGGGAGACTGGGGTACCTCAATATTATGTCAATGACCCTTCAAATTTAGGATCAAGGGATATTACAGAGGATTATACCAAAGCTAATCGTATTCTTTACAAAAGTGTCGATCCAAAACTGATCGGTGGGTTTACCAATACGTTCCGGTATAAGATGTTTGATCTGAATTTTACCTGGACTTATTCTCTTGGGGGCAACTCTTATGACAGTGGTGCAAGCAAGACTGAACTAGGCGGAAAAACTGGCTATGATAATATACCACAGTATTATGAACGGAGATGGCAGAAACCTGGTGACGTAACCGATATTGAGATGTTTATGGTCGGGAATACTTACGATATGAGTAGTGTGGCCAATACACGTCGTGTCCATTCTACGGATCATATTCGATTAAAGAATATGACTTTTGGTATTTCTTTGCCACAGCAGATCTCGCGTCGCCTCAAAGTAAGTAATATTAGGGCATATTGTTCGGGCGTAAACCTATTGACGTTTGCAGCCTACAAAAACTATGATCCGGAAGTACCTGTAAATGGTACCGTGTATTTTGAGTCCCCTAAATTGAAGACAGTAACCTTTGGTTTGGATGTTAAATTCTAAAAAAAGACTATGAAAAATATATTATCAATGGTATTGTTATCTAGCACCTTTTTGGTGGGATGCGGTGACCAATGGTTGGAGAAAGCGCAGCCGAGTACATCAACAGAAAGCTCGCAGGCTATAAAGTCTGTTCGTGATGCGGGATATGCCTTAAACGGTATTTATGATATTATGCGCGGATATGAATATTACGGCGCAAGAATGACCTATTATGGGGATGTGACAGGAGAAGATATGTTGGCTAATGGTGATACAAAAAGAGCTGCAAAGTATTATCTTTTTGACTTCAATAAAGATAATACACCTAGTTCATTGTGGTATCAACCCTATCGCGTATTAAGAAATGCCAACGGTATTTTGACCTATGTAAATAGTGTTCCAGAAGGCCAAATGACGGAAGAGCTGGGAGATATCAAAGGCCAGGCCCTCACACTTAGAGCAATGGCCCATTTTGATTTGGTGAAAGTTTTTGGAGCTCCCTATACAAAAGACAATGGCGCTTCTTTAGGCGTACCGATCGAAACTGAGAAACATGCTTCTACCAATAAGCCGGTGCGCAATTCTGTTAGGGATGTTTACAAACAGGTGATTGAAGATCTGGAAAACGCAGTGAACTTGTTAAGTGCAGCGAAAAAGAATGGTAAGCTGAATAAATTTGGTGCTCAACTACTACTCGCCAGAGCTTATCTCTACACGGGAGATCATGCAAAGGCTTTTGCGCTGACAAATCAATTCATTAAAGATGCCGAAGCGGCACAGAGCTCGACAAAAGGGCAATACATCCTATGGACGAATAGTGAGTATGCTACTGTTTGGTCAAAGGATTTTACCAGTGAAATTTTATTTGGACTATCCGTTCTAAAGACAGAAAGTGGACCAGGAAAAGAGGGAATTGGCAACTTGTTGTGGCGTAATGGGTATAATGATATTATTCTGTCAGATGATTATATGAATCTGATCAAGAATGATGCAAACGATGTACGTCATAAAATCATTACCAAATATACTAGCAAGCAAGTTGACTATTACTACTTAAATAAGTATCCAGGAAATACAGCTGATGGGGAGAATCCAGAGTTTGCAGATATTCCGGTGCTTCGTCTTTCGGAAGCTTACCTGATTGCTGCTGAATCGGCGGTGAAGCTAGGTGACAATACGAATGCTTTAAAGTATTTGAATGCGATTGTTACACGTGCAAATCCGGCAAAATCTATTAGTGGTGTAGTTACTTTAGAACGCGTTATGGAAGAACGCCGCCGTGAACTTGTAGGGGAGGGACATCGTTTGTTTGACGCTATGCGCAATAATATGCGTATCGAACGGAAAGGCGCTGCCCATGTCTCACCTTCATTGAGACCGGAAACAAAATCCTTTGATCGGACATTTTTTAAAACTTTAATGGCCATTCCAAGGGTTGAAATTGATGCAAATAATAATATTGTTCAGAATGAAGGATATTAATTTCATATGAAAATTCATTTAGAAGCAAAGCACGGCGGTTCCTATGGAATCGCCGTGATCTGGTATTTGTTTGTTCTATTGGGCGCTGTGCAGGGAGTTGTTGCTCAAAGTACTTTGGAATTGGGAAAGTTTGACGGTCCTTATTTTTTTTATGAAAATGGTGACAGTAGTTGTATCCGTGTGGAACATGGTCAGGTGTTGTCCGAAAAATCGAAGCATATTAAAGCTTTTAAGGTTTCAACGGAAGACGGTAAGCACCATTTTGAAGTTTGGCGTCATCCCATAGTGGCTCCTGCCTGGTCCTATCGTCCAAGTAAAAAGATTGTGGTCTTGTCGGATCCGCACGGTGATTTTGAATCTTTTTATTCGATTCTCAACGCGCAAAAGGTCATTGGGTTAAACTACGAATGGACGTTTGGGAGCAATCAGCTTGTCATCATAGGCGATGTGTTTGACCGTGGGAAAGATGTTTTGCCTATCTTTTGGTTGATCTATAAACTTGAATACGAGGCTGCAAAAGTTGGAGGGCAGGTCCACTTTTTATTTGGTAATCATGAAGAGATGGTTTTACGCGGAAATTATAAATATACGCAAGAAAAATACAAAGCTTTAGCAGAGAAGGTAGGCAGGGATTATCGTGAGTTTTGGTCGGTAAATACCGAACTGGGGAAATGGTTACAGACAAAGAATACCATAGAAAAGATCGGGGATAATGTATTTGTTCATGCCGGACTAAGTGCGGCGATGTTGGATCCTCAATGGTCGATCTCGGCGGTCAATGACTCGGTACGTCATCATCTGTTTCAACAGAAGGAAGAACGGCAAAAATCGAAAGCTGCCACCTTTCTATTTGGGAGTGAGGGGCCTTTATGGTACCGCGGAATGGTTCGTGAAGAAGAAAAATATCTTCCATTGCCACAAACAGAGTTAGAAAAATTAATGGATGTACATGGTGCTCGAAGAATCTTTGTAGGGCATACCATTTTTCCGGAGGTAAGCAAATTTTATGCGGGGAAGGTCTACGCCGTGAACGTAGCCAATGAAGCCAATCGCCTGAAGGGGCGCAGCCGTGGAGTGCTCCTCCAGGGGGCTAAGGTTATCATTCTTTATGACGATGCCAGCAAAAATAAATACTTCGCCTCTAATTTATAAGCCGCTTAGCAAGTTGATATAATTATCGATAAAGTGCAGTTTGTCTTTGGATTTATATTGCTGGATATAGCGCGGATGGTCGAGGACGGTCATTTTTCCAAACAACTTTTCTTCCTTGTTGATCTTAGCGAGAAAGGTTGCATTTTTCTTTCCGAGGACAAAGACCTCGTCCGTCTTTAAGCCCATGGAAATGTGCTGTTTTAAAGAATCCAGCATAAAGGGGCGGACCATGTCAAAAAGTTGCTTGTCGTCGTAATAGTTTGCATTGATCCAGTTGTTGGGTTTTGTTTCTCGGACAATCGCGAGGGGAAATGGCGAATTGATGTAAAACTGTTTGTAGAAGATATCAGGGCCGCCATAAGCTTCAATCATATCGTACATGAACACCGAAGATATTTCATGGGTATGCGCAGAATGCATTTGTATGCCACATACACTAGCTAGTCTTTTGGTATCCGTAAAAGGAACTCCCGTTACACCCGCCCCGTGTCTGCTCGGATTAATGCCGATAATGAATTTTCTGGTTAGATTATCATTGTAATATTTGTGGTAGAACTGTTCCATCACAACCAATGTCTCAGGATTGTCAAGATAGGGATTAATTACATTGAATTCTGGGGGAAGGCTTCCTTGATAATGAAGATGTTTATTGAATAAAACTACTTTTTCCGCAAATGTTAGCATCGTTTGTGTGTTTAAAAACAAAATACGATTTTTTAAAGAGGTAAAAAACAAAGCCGGGTGTCATTTGACACCCGGCTTTGTTTTTTTGTATCTTGAGTCAAGATTAGTGACCTTGTGTACCGTCTACACCATGTGAATGTCCGTGAGACAACTCTTCTTCAGTAGCAGGACGTACAGTTAAGATTTCGATATCGAAATTTAATGTTTTGCCAGCCATTGGGTGGTTTAAGTCAGCAACAACTACTTCTGGAGTAACCTCAGCTACTACAGCGCGGAATTGGTTTCCTTGGTTGTCTTGTAAAGGCAATACTTCTCCTACTGGAGGTAAACCTGTTTCTTTGAACATATCTACTGGCAATTGCGCGAATGCTCTGTCGTCTTTTTGACCGTAAGCATCATCCGGTGCCAATTCAAATGAAATTTTATCACCAACGTTTAAGTCTGCGATGTTTTCTTCAAATTTAGGTAACATCATACCTACACCATATAAGAAATCTAAAGGTTGTTCTGCAGTTGTTTCTTCAACGAAAACTTTTTCACCGTTTTCTACTGTGTGAAGTCTGTACGTCAATGCTACGACGTCGTTTGCTTTTATAGCCATCTGATTTTGATTTTTGGAAGCCCGAGGCTACCGTTTATTAAATATAATTTATTAACGCTTGTATTGAATCCTGTGGTAGACTGCAGGTCCTGTTTTTACAAAGATATGCTTTTGTCTCCTTTCCGACTCTATGTTCTAGCAATGGAAGATTTTCTTCTGTACCGCCAAGAACAATTTTATTCGGAATATAATAGTTGCCGAGTTCATTTTTGAAAGCTATCGCTTTATCCCCCGTCAATGCAATTTCATTGATCCCATATATTTCTTCTAGCAATAATATTGCCCAATTTGAATAAGCAGAGCCATAAGTCTTGATTTGCGGGAATACATTCGCCAGCAGTTGGTCTGTAATGGCGATGTAATTTTCATTATCAAAAAGCAAACCTAATCTTTTCAGCTGACGAACCATCGTCGACGAAGAGGATGGAATTACATTATCCATAATTTCGCTTTTCCGTGCGATGAGTTCCTCTGCCTGCGACGATGTGTAATAGAATGTTTTTTGTGATCCATCGTAAAACAATGCAATGGCCTTATCAGCGAGCTGTCGTGCTTTGGTTAGCCAATTAAGGTCAAATGTCGCCTCATATAATGCAATAAAGGCTTCAATAGTGAATGCATAGTCATCTAGGAAGCCTGCGATCGCTCTATTGTCATCTTTTAGTTGGTGCAATAACTGGAGATCGTCTTGAATAAGATGCGTACAGATAAACTGGGCATTGTTTAAAGCGAGTTCAAGGAAATGGCTGTTTCCAAGACTGTGATAGGCATCGATGAGTCCCTTTAAAAATAAGGCGTTCCAAGTGGTCAGCTGCTTATGGTCGAGCCCTGGACGTTCTCGTTTTTCACGATAGTCGTATAATTTTTTCTTTGAAATTTTTAGAAAATCTGCCCATTCGTCAGCTGACATATTGACCTTTGTTGCTAACTGGTCTGCATTTATGGCGCAAATAGGAATATTGGTTTTTTCTTCTTCCCAGTTGCCTGCTTCGGTGATGTTAAAATATTGCCCGAGTAGGGTGGCATCGTTCCCCAGTACCGCGTTAAATTCAACTTTAGAGAAGGAATAGTATTTCCCTTCAATACCTTCACTATCTGCATCTAATGCGCTATAGAAACCATGGTTTGGTGCTAGCATCTCCCGTTCGGCCCAGTCGATCGTTTCTTCGATAATCCGTTTATAGAACGGATCTTGACTTTGTTGATAGGCTTCGGCATAAAGGGACAGTAGCTGTCCGTTGTCGTAGAGCATTTTTTCGAAATGAGGAATATGCCAATAATGATCGACTGAATAGCGCGCAAAGCCACCGCCGATCTGGTCATATATACCACCAGATGCTATCTTTTTTAATGTAAAATGGACATGATCTAAGATCTCCCGATCGTCGGCAAGTACGCCATATTTTAGGAAGAATAGCCAATTGTTTGGTAGCGGAAATTTCGGTGCTTTTTGATAACCACCTTCTTCTTTATCGAACATTTCGGTCCAAGGGGCAACAATTTCATTTAAGTTGTCGATCGTGTATTGCTCTGGAATAGGGTGGATGGGAAGTTTCTCGGCCCGTTGAATACCATTGTTTAGCTTTTCGGCATAGTCAAATGCGACTTCGGGTTTCTCCGCCCACATTTGTGCAATTTGCAATAAGATATTTTGCCAGTCGTGCGGTTTGAAATAAGTACCACCGTAAATAGGTCTCCCATCGGGCAGGCAGATACAATTCAATGGCCAGCCCCCTGCATTGGTCATCAGTTGCACAGCAAGCATATACACTTGATCAATATCGGGGCGTTCTTCACGGTCGATTTTGACCGATACGAAAAACCTATTCATGGTTTGGGCGATGGCTGAGTTTTCAAAACTTTCACGCTCCATCACATGGCACCAATGGCAAGCCGAGTAGCCAATGCTTACGATGATCAGTTTATTTTCGTCTTTTGCCTTTTCTAAAGCTTCCGGTCCCCAGGGCATCCAATCTACGGGATTGTGTGCGTGCTGTTTAAGGTAGGGTGAATTTTCAAATTGCAATTGATTCGCCATAAGACGAAGGTAGTAAAAAAGCCTCCATGATGGAGGCTTAAATGTGTTTTTTAATATTTGGGTTCTGCAATGATCTGGTAAGTCTCAATAGCATCTTTCGGAGTTCCAATTAAAGCGATTGATGATGTACCTCTTTCCCAAATTGCTATCGGCAGGTGATTAAGCTTATTTTTGAAGAGCTTATTGTACTTATCGTTAAGTTCGGCCTGTTGATTGTTTGTTGTGGTAAGCGTGGGGCTACCAAAAGATTCGCGTGCCACTTCCATCAAATATTCTTTCTCTTTTTCAGGTGTTTGCTTTCGAAATTGATCGCCATAATAGAGATTGACATAGCTATAGGGGTATTGCCCTTTTATATAAGTTTGATCGATGCGATAACCTTTTTTGTAAGAAAAGGATTGGCCTACAATGCTTCTTGTGGGTGGAGTTTCCCAATTGACATTGAAAAAATCATTCCCCGGAACAGCTCTCATGGTGAGGCTAGCTTGTTTGACCACTTTATTGTCCTTGTAAAATAACACATCTAGTCGGTATTCGCCCGGTTTGTGAAATGTAACACCCGTGCCCAAAAGAAAAGGATTAACCCCTGAACTGTAATGCATAATATCATCGATATGCCAAACAATTGAATCAACAACCTCTTTTTCCCACATAAATAAAGTGATATGATCTTTATGATTATCTTTTTCGTATAAACGGATCTCCCCTTGTTCAAATACATTGATAACCCGATTGTCTGACCATAAATCAATGTTTTTGGTTAATCTTGTTGTAAGGGATTCCGCTTCTTTTTCTTCAGGTTTTATTACTTCTGGTGTTTCAGGGTAATTTTCTTTTGTACAAGAAAAGAAAACAAAAGAAATGCAGCTTATTAAAAGATATTTTTTTAACATTATTTTTATGTTTTTGCAAAAGTAGAAAAAATACGGGAAACTTTTTTGTAGTGTGGCATTTCACATTTTTTTGCGTTAAATAATAGGTTGTCGGAAAGTGTTTATAGCTTGAAAATTAATTAGATGTTATAAAATGTCCGATGAATTTGATTATTTTTACATGCATTTATTATTAGCTTTACCGAAGTCCTATGTCAAATGACGTTGACCTGCTTAAGAAGATAGTCCAAAAAGATAGAAATGCTTTTGAAGCTATTTATAAGAGCCATTTCCGTAAATTGTATATCTTATCTTTTCGGTATGTGCGAGAGGAGGCAATCGCTGAAGAGCTCACCAACGACGTATTTATGATGTTATGGGAAAATGCGGGCAAATTGGCCATTAATCAATCACTGGGAGCTTACCTATCACGCAGTGTTATCAACCTTTCGCTTACCTACCTTAAAAAGAATCAACGTTTATTGGAACGGAATAACGATTATAGTAAAGAACTGGATCTGACGGATGATGAAGATGAAACTGATCGCGCCGCACTTTACGAATCCAAGTTGTTGATGATCGAAAGTATACTGGAAGGGCTGCCGCCACAGTGTCGAAAAATCGTTCTTATGAGTAAGTACGATAAGATGAAACAACAAGAAATTGCTGATCAATTGGGAATTTCAATAAAAACGGTTAAAAATCATTTGACCATTGCTTACGATAAAATTCGGATTGCATTGGCCAAGCAAAAAACTTTTCTGTTGCTTCTAATCGGCTTTTTATTTTTTTCATTGGGACTTTTTGTCCAGTTTATTATCTTATAGTTATGGAAGAAAACAATACTTCAAGATTTATTCCTTATGACTTGATTCAGAAAGAGCTGGATGGGACTATTTCCGAAAGGGAAGGAGTGTTGCTTGGGCGTTGGATTTCGGAGGATGTGGCGAACAACGAGCTATACCATGAAGTTAGAAGTATAGCTGATGACCTTATAGTACTGGAATGCTATAAAAAGGTAGATGCCAGTAGCCAATGGGAAAAATTTAAAAAACAGTTGGATAAAACAGGGGATCAACAAGAAGCGGTGATCGAGACACCTGTACGAGCAATCTGGAAACCCTGGATGAAATTTGTGGCTGCCGCCGTATTGTTCGTGGTCGGTTTTGCCGGCTACCTGAACTTTGACCGTTTGATGGGGTATGAAGTCCGATTATATGGATCGGTACCACAGCAGCCTATTGTACTTCCCGATGGTTCGGTAATGACACTTCAGGCCGGAGCCGAGGCGATGTTCAACAAAAGGACATTTCTACAGCAAAGAACTGTCGAGCTAAAAAAGGGAAAAGCACTATTCGATGTCAAACATCAGACAGGAAACTCCTTTGTGGTCGATCTTGAACATAATTATGTGCGTGATATCGGCACTACCTTTGAAGTCAATTTACTGGAAGATGATGTCGAAGTCCTTGTTAAGGAGGGAAGTGTAGCCTTGAGCAGTGGAAAAGGAGATCATGCAAAAGAACTTGTTTTACAGAAAAATCAAAAGGGACTGTATAAAAGACAAACGGCGTCTTTATCTAAAATTGATCTGTTGGCAGATAATGATACTGATGTAGCACAAAAGTTGAGCTACTCAAATGTTCGGTTGGATAGTATCTGTACAGATCTGGAAAAGCATTTTCGGGCGAATATCACTGTCGTTGGAGATAGTTTAAAAGCACGCAAGCTAAGCATGTACTTTGATGGGCAAACGCTCAACGAGATTGTTCAGATTCTTTCCAAAACCTTAAATGTGAAGTGGAAAGCCGGTAAAAAGGGATATAGTATCTACGAATAGGCTCTTCGCTTTGCTGATATGAAAGATAGGATTCTGTATCGTTTGCTCTTTTTCTGCTGGTTGGTTATAGCGATGTGTCCGAAAGCCATGGGACAGAACTCCCCTGTCGAATTACGGATCTCAATTGACACTCATAACAAACAGATTCTTCAGATACTTGCTGAAATTCATAATACATACGATATATCCATGTCTTATGACGAGCAGGTCTTTAATAAAAAGATTATTTATAGCCGATCGTTTGACAAATCCAGTCTGGAAGAGGTTTTAAATTATTTGCTGAAAGATTCCAATGTTGGATTTACAATGATCAATAGGGCGCTGATCTTCTATGAAGAAGATAAAACTTTTACCGTTAAGGGGCGTGTTGTGGACAGTTTAAGTGGCGAAAACCTGATTGGTGCCACCTTGTTGATCGCGGAGAAAGGTAAAAGTAGTTTAAGTAATAAATATGGGTTTTACTCACTGACATTACCACGGGGCGAATACAGTTGTTATGTAAGTTATCTGGGCTATAAGACAAGGTTGGTCTCATTAAATGCTGAGTTAGAAAATAATTACCTGGTCATTAAGCTCGCTCCAGTGGATTTTAACTTGAGCGAGGTGGTGGTTAATGTTGATTCTTCCTTCACAGCGCAGCACATGGGAAGTTTCACAGATAAGGTCAATTGGACCCAAGCACGAAGAAATGCCTTTTATAAAGGTGAGGCTGATATCATGAAGGTATTACAGATGCAAAATGGGATTAACGGATTAACAGAAGGCGGCAGTAATCTTTTCGTAAGGGGGAGCGGTAAAGACCAGAATCTTATTTTGCTTGATGAAGCTGTTGTTTATAATCCATCGCATCTATTCGGTTTAACCTCTGTGTTTAATTCGGACATCTTGAAGAATACGCAGCTTTATAAGGATGCTATTCCTGCAAATCTAGGGGGGCGTCTTTCTTCCATCATGGATATGAGTACCCGAGACGGCGATGCCAATGCTTTTCATGTTTTTGGTGGGTCAAGTCTATTGATTGCTCGGGTTGGTGCTGAGGGGCCATTTATAAAAAAGGGAAAAGGTGCTTTCATTGCCACTGCACGGGGAAGTATATTAAATGCTTTTAATACGGATTATCGCTTATTTAATGTCAAAGGTAAGTACAGTGATTATAACGTGAAGTTCAACTATACATTTGACGAGAAAAATCGGGTTTACCTTTCGGGGTACTATGGGGAAGATAAAGTTATTTCTCCGAATAGGAATACCAATCGTTGGGGCAACTGGACTTCTACTTTGCGATGGAACCATGTGCATAGTGATCGGTTGTTTATGAACCTTTCTGCCATATTCAGTGATTATCATAATAAATTGGATGTCAGTAAACCCGAATCGAGTGATAATCAAATCTGGTTGACACGGATACGTGACTTTAGTTTGAAATCCGATTTTACGTATTTTATGGGATTAGACCGCACCTTGGATTTTGGTCTTCAGGGAACCCTGCATCGTTTTAATCCCGGGGAGATATCGCCGATAAATTCAAACACGGAAGATAATATTTTTAGGGCGCAAGCTTATGATTATACGGGGTATGTTTCTTTTAATTGGAAGGTCGATTCAGCCTTCCGGATTGTTGCGGGAATACGGGCGAATGCCTTTTTTAATGCCTCCTTTGGACGCTATTATTTATTGGATGGCAGCTCGTATAAGCCATTGTCGAACGATGCCGACAAGAAAAAGTCGTATTATGGTTTAGAGCCACGCCTGTCTTTGCAATATAAAATTGGGAATGACTATGCTTTCAGACTGGCTTATAATCGGAGTTATCAATATTTGCAGTTATTACAGAATGATGAACTTGCTTTTTCCTCATTGGAAGCTTGGGTGCCGGCGGGATTAAATATTAAACCACAATATGTTGACGCTATTTCTTTTCGTATCAACAGGTTATTGTATCATGGAAATATTGGACTGGAAGGGTACTGGAAGAAGATGGGCAATCAGGTCGAATTGATCGATCATGCGCAACTGATACTTAACCCATTTATTGAAACACAGCTGCGACAAGGGAAGGGGCATGCTTATGGACTGGAATTATCTGTCAATCAGCGTATAGGTGAATTTACGGGCAGTATCTTCTATAGCTGGTCGAGATCTTTTCGTAAGATCAATGGCATCAATAAAGGAAAAGAGTATGCGGCTAATTTCGATATTCCACATGTGCTTAAGAGCAACTTGTCCTACGATTTGGGGAGGTCGGTGCATCTCAATGCTTTTTATACAATTCATACGGGAAGGCCTTTAACCTATCCAATAGGATTTATGGAATATGAGGGTATATATGTTCCGGTGTATTCAAGTCGTAATTCCCATCGTATGCCTACGTTTAGTCGGTTTGATTTAAATTGCTCGGTAGATTTGGAAACTATAAAGCAACGAGAGCGAGGAAGAAGACATACCTTGAATTTTGGATTATATAATGTATTTGATCAGCGCAATCCACTTTATTATAGTTTCTCCGAAGATAGCAATGGGAATTTAGCTATTCAGAAAACGTCATTTTCTGGGCGAGTTCCCTCAATTAGTTACACAATGAGATTTTGATTGATATGAGATTCTTATTGATTATAGTTACTTGTTTCCTAGCTGTTTCTTGTCAGAAATCAGCTGTAGACGAAGGACAATCGTACGATATGATTGTTGAAGGTGGGATTAATACGATGTACAAAGAGCAGTATATCCAATTAAAGAAATTGGATGGGCTAAAGTCTAATTCAGGGACTATCGGGATTAGTGGGGCCACCGTACGTGTAACCAATGGTTCCAATATGATTGAATTCAATGATTTGGGTGAGGGGCTTTATTATGGTGAGCTGTTCAACCTGAAGGACACGGTAGGAAATGTATTTCAGCTTACGATTACTTTGAATGGGAAATTGTATGAAGCACAAGATCAATTGATACCTGTGGTACCAATTGAAAATGCCTTTCTACCAGTAGAAAAAAGTAATTTGAACAACAGATGGACGGTAAAGGTTAATAAACATCTCTTCGGGATGCGAACCTCCAATAAATGGCTTATTATGCCGCAAAAGGATTTTTCTGAAGATGATATTTCTTCTTTTCGCTCTCCTTTTAGCTACAGTTATCGTTTGGGGGCACCCAATGTACTGAATAACTTACTTGGGAAGACATACAACTATGACGTTTCGTTGAAGGACAGTTTAATCGTCTCTAAGTTTTCTGAATCGCCACGTTACTCCCGTTTTATTTATAATCTATTTCAGGAGACTGAATGGAAAGGATTATTGTCTGCAGTACCTGCTAATGTTGAAGGTAATATTTCTAATAATGCCCTTGGCTTTTTTTATGTGATGGACGGTGTGCGCAAATCTATTCCAATAAAGGATATTAGAACCAGTAAATAGTGCCTTAGGGAAGGGTTTAAAAGCGCATTTATTGATGAATCGCTCCAGGTGGTCAAAGACATTGTTATTATTCAAAGCAAATATTTACACATAATATATACACATGAACACTGCACATTATAAAGCAGATAGATTATTGCTATTTCTATTTTTCTGGTTATGTTTGGCCCTAAGACCAATACAGGCGGAAGTACTGCCAAATTACGTTATTCCACTTAAAGATACCAATAACAAGCAAAAGACAATGCTTGTATTTATTACGGGCGATGGTGGTTATAATGATTTTAGTAAAAGCCTGTTATCTTACTTCTCACTCGATGGATATCCTCGTTTGGTCATCGATGCAAAAAAATATTTCTGGAAAAAGAAAACTCCGCAAGAAGCGGGAAGGGAATTCGAACGATATATTGACCATTTCAGGAAAGAATGGGACTGCGACCAAATTTATTTGATAGGACATTCATTTTCTGCCGGAGTGTTACCTTTTGTTCTGAATAATTTCTCGGATCCGTTGAAAAAGTCAATCCGGCATGTTACTTATTTGTCGCCCGATCAGTATGCGAGTTTTGAGGTGACCGTATCGACTATGCTTAACTGGAAACAGAAGCCCAATGGCTACGAAGTACTAGCTGAAGTCATGAAGCTAAAGCAATTCCCTTCGACTTATGTCTTTTGTAAAGAGGGTGAAGAAGATCTCGTGAAAATGTTTCGTAATGCGGGATTAAAAGTCGATGTACTGGCAGGGCCGCACAATTATAATCGTGATTTTAAGACTATTTATAACACAATTCGATTAAGATAGCATTCGTATTAGGACTTTTTTATAAAAACCTTGTCATCCTACTGAATTTAGATGCAAGGTTTTTTTTATGCAATATCGTTTTTTATTGGTTTTACTGTTCTTTACTTCTCGACTATTTGGACAAGGAACTTCATTAACAGGGATTGTCCTAGATGCCTCAACGGCAAAACCTATACAAGGTGTTACTGTAAAGCTTTCCAATACGGCAAAATCTGTAGCAACAAATAAGGAGGGGCAGTTCCAGTTACCATCCGTGCCTGACAATTGGGAGTTACTATTAAGTGCCGTTGGCTATAAAAAACAGGTATTCCCGATGAGTGTCGCACAGGGCAAGAAAGTTCTTATTATCCGTTTGGAAGATGAACAACAAAGTCTCGATGAAGTTGTCGTGAATGCGCCTAAAAAAAGAAAATACACGAATAAACATAATCCAACAGTAGATTTAATCCGTAAAGTAATTGAAAAAAGAGATGAAAATAATGCGTTAAATGGAACAGCCGGTAGCTATCAAGAATATGAGAAGCTATCGATGTCCTTGTCTATCCAAAATCAAAAGGTGGATAAATCCCGCCTGCTCAAACGTTTCGGATTTTTAAAACAGGGGATGGATACGCTAAAATATCCCGGTAGGTCGCTGATCCCGATTTTTATGGATGAGAAAATTGGTCAGCGAAAATTGGATGCTCTTAAAGGTAACAGCTTTGTTTTACTGGGTGAGAATCAGTCGCGCGTAGATCAGTACCTGGATGAAGACGGTATTGATGAGTATTTGGATAAAATCTATGGTGAAACAAATATCTATGATACGGATGTCTCTATTGGGAATAGACGTTTTTTGAGCCCTATAGCAACGTTGGGACCTTCGTTTTATAAATATTACTTGGTTGACACCTTGAAGGATAGTAAACCTTGGCATGCAAAAATACGCGTAGAGCCAAGGAATAGGGAGGATGCACTTTTTTCAGGCTTCATCTATATCCGCTTAGATGGGAGTTATGCATTGGATCAAGCGGAGCTGACCATCAACGAAGCGACCAATATAAACTGGGTAAAGGGTTTAAATATTGTTTTGAATTATTCGGAAAATCAAGCGCATCGTTTTTTTCTGAGCAGGGGAGTACTGACGATAGACATGGGGATTTTTAAGGATGGTATGGGCTTGTTTGGAGAGAAAGTGACCAGCAGATCAGCTTCCAATGAAACACAGCTCGCTGTCAATGGTAAAGCATTGACACGGACAGGGCCACAGAATCCGAATGGGATTGACTGGAATCTTGTGAGACCGGAGAAACTGAGTAGGCTGGAGGAGCAGGCCTTTACGAATATTGATAGCTTAAAACAGTCAAAATCTTTTAAGAACTTGATGGCATTGGGCTCCTTTATCATGTCGGGGTATTATGGACGTGGTGTTATCGAAATAGGGCCAGTACCTTCATTTTATAGTTTTAACCCTGTAGAAGGAAGCCGATTTAAATTTGGTGGCAACACGACGGATATTTTTAGCAAGACATTGGTCCTGGATGGTTATGGTGCCTATGGTACGAAAGACAGGCAATGGAAATATAACATGGGTGCCACCTACTCCTTTAACGGAGAATCGGTCTACAAATTTCCTGTAAAGTTAGTCTCTGTTAAGGTTAGTAAAGAGGTGCAGGTGCCGGGACAGGATCTAAATTTTATTGATAATGACAATTTTTTGCTTTCATTCAGAAGAGGGGAAAATGACAAAATGTTTTATCTACAGCGGAGGCAGATCGAATACTGGCAGGAATTTGAAAACCATCTATCCTTTAAAGTAGGGTTCTTTAATCAAATCCTTAGCCCAGGTGGAATATTGGAGTTTGACCGTCGAGCTTTTAGAAGAAGTAACGGCAATGAGCTGTGGACCTCTGCTTTCACCGGAGAAATTCGCTGGGCTCCACATGAGAAATTATACCAGGGGAAACGTTATCGACGTATTATCAATACAGGTCAGCCCATTTTTACCTTAGCCGCACAGGTTGGCGTGAAAGGTTTATTGGGTGGAGATTATAACTACCAACGTTTTATATTAAATGCCAATAAGCGATTTTTTGCGTCCCAATTTGGTTTTGCCGATATCGTATTTGAATCGGGCATCCAATTTGGAAAGGTTCCTTATCCGCTGATGATTATTCACCGGGCAAATCAAACCTATTCGTATCAGCTCAACTCATACAATTTGATGAATTCAATGGAATTTATGAGCGATAAGTACACGTCACTATTGCTTCAACATTCATTTAATGGGTTTTTCCTGAATAAAGTTCCGCTTCTGAAAAAACTGGATCTCCGGGAGATTGCCTCTGTAAAAATGTTGTATGGAGCTGTCGATGCCTCCAACAGATACACGAAAAGTTTTGATGAATTACCTAAGGATCCTCGCGAACCGCAGCTGTTCTCCCTCAATAATGGGGCCTATATAGAAGGAAGTGTCGGCTTGAGTAATATCTTTAAAATTCTACGCGTCGATCTGGTTCGCCGTTTTACTTACCTGAATAATCCAGGTGTATCGCCATGGGGTGTCAGGGCAAAGATCGGTATTGATTTTTGATGCCTAAAAAAACAAATCGGATTGGGACTATTTTAAAGTAATGATGTCATTAGTAAAAGTGATTTAGAAAAACGAAATAATTGGGTTTGTCAATTTGAGAGGTAATTATGCTGATGAAAAACAAAATGTTGATCTGGAAATCCTTATTGGGCCTATTGGTCATTTTGGGTGCCGTATATTTTTTTGCAAATCAGAGACAGGAGCTGGCATCGTCGGTAGGGCTTATCCAGTCAAGTTCGTTGTTTTGGGTGGCAATCGGGATCGTGGTTTCTTTGGCATACATCGCAATGCAAGGTCTGGTCTATGTCTATAGTTTTAAGTCTTTGCAACAAAAGTTATCATTGGGTGGGGCTACCCGTTTATTTCTAAAGAGAAACTTTATCAGTGTCTTTCTTCCGGTAGGTGGATTTACCTCACTGGCTTTCTTTAAGAAAGAAGTTAATCAAGAGGGAATTGATGATGCAAACGCCAATCTTTCTTCTGTTATCTACGCAGTCATTAGCCTAGTGTCCTTATTTATACTCTGTCTTTTTGTTTTTCTGTTTGTAGGAATCGCAGGTCTTGATGTGCAGATCATTGGAATTATGCTTGTTTTTAGTGTTTTATTGCTGGGGTTTGGCTGGTACTGCAGATCATTTTACCGTGGAGGAGGAGCATATAATTTTACAGTACGTCATTTCCCCTCAGTTGCAGGTACCTGGGATGAACTCCATAAAAAGGGTGTGGATTTTTGGGCTGTATTGCAAAGTCTCATTTGGGCGACAGTCATTGAGCTGATAGGGATTTTGCATATTTATATTGCAATGCTTGCTTTAGGCTTTGAAACATCGTTATTGGCCTGTACAGTAACCTATGCCGTCGGAACGTTGGTCTATTGTTTTTCACCATTGATGAAGGGGGTGGGACTGATCGAAGTATCTATGGTTGTCATTCTGTGTAAGTTTGGCTACAGCGAAGAACAGGCTATTTCTATATCCCTTTTATATCGTTTATTTGAGTTTTGGGGTCCATTGGCATTGGGAGGAATTAGTTTCTTCGTGAATAAAAACAACATCTTTGTTCGGATACTTCCATCTGTTTTTATTTTCGTGATGGGGCTTATTAATATCATCTCTGTCTTGACGCCGGCGATTCATAGCCGTGTCACGGCATTAAAGCAATTTATATCTTATGATGCTTTAAACTTTTCAAATGCAGCGGTACTTTTCTTCGGTATATTATTGGTGATGTGTTCGGGTTTTCTGTTGAAGGGGCTACGTATGGCTTGGTATGTTGCGGTTGCGCTATGTTCGCTTTCCATTGTTGCTAATCTTTCCAAAGGGCTGGATTTTGAAGAAGCCTGGTTCGCCTTTTTGGTGCTATTGATGCTCATTTATTCGTCAAAACACTATTTTGTACAAAGTAATAGGAGATTCAGCTCCTTAAACCTCAGCTTGGTTTTGTGGCTTATTGGGGTTGTGCTGTTGTATGGAATTACTGGGTTTTATTTTCTGAATACGAAGCATTTTAATATGGATTTTACCATTTTAAATGCGGTAAGCAGCACGCTGCACGGTTTTGTGCTACTTAATGGTGATGTTGCGGAACCTCAGACAACGATAGGACAGTATTTTTTGTATTCCATTAATTTTTTTAGTGTGATCAGTCTGTCTGCATTGTTCTACTGGATGGTCAATCCGTGTCAGTTAGCGGAAGAAGAGGTGGATGGGCAGATTGAAATTGCACAGCGCCTTTTGGAGCGTTATGGTAAATCACCTGTCGATTATTTTAAGACGTATGGGGATAAAGATCTTTTCTTTAACACGGAACGGACGGGCTTTATTGCGTATAAAAAATGTTATGGTTTTGCTATGGTGCTCGAAGGACCCGTTTGTGAGGATACTGAAGATGCGATGAAAGAACTGATTAATGCATTTGAACGCTATTGTCGCAAATCGAGTTTAAAAACAGCCTATTACCGCGTTGACGGTAGACATTTAGGGGTTTTCAAGCAGTTGGGTAAAAAATCTTTTCTGATCGGAGAGGAGGCCATTGTCAATGTCGATAATTTTTCGCTGGAAGGAAAGAAACGTAAATCACTTCGAAATGCGGTGAATAGCATTGAAAAAAAAGGTTTTGTTTCGAATTTATATCGCGCACCGTTATCCAATGGTTTGCTTCAGAAATTGCAGGTTGTGTCTGATCATTGGTTGAGAGACATGAAGCGTTCAGAACGTGTTTTTTCTCAAGGCATGTTCGACGTTGGTAAGATTAAAAATAGCCATGTAATTACTTTGGAGGATAACGAAGGGCGCATTTTGGCCTTTTTGAATATCATTCCCAATTATGCTCCAGACGAGGCGACGTATGATCTTATTCGGAAATTGCAAGATGCGCCAGGCGGAAATATGGATGTATTAATTATCCGTTTTTTAGCGTATTGCAAAGAGGAAGGTTATTCTTTTTTAAATATGGGACTGGCTCCTTTTTCGGGATTTGACAAGAAGAAAGGGCTTGTTGAACGTTTGATCAGTTTTCTATATGAAAATAATCCTTACTTCCGTCAACCAAAGGGCCTGAAAGAATTTAAGGAAAAATTTGATCCCTGCTGGGTCGAGAAATTTGTGGTGTATTCGCATGATCTGGATTTGATTTCAGTGCCTTTGGTGATTGATAAGGCAATGAAATCAAATGCGGGTAAGTGATAAGCTGATCTTATCTGAAGATAAGTTTGTTCTTTGATAGAATTTTAATCAATTATTTGCACAAGATCGGCACAATTGCCGCTAAGCATATGAAAGGTAAAACCTGCGTCGAGCCTAATTTCTGCACAGGATGAGGTGCGTAAATAGGCCGCTTTTCGGGTCAGGTATTCCACTAGATCAGTCAACGTGGGGTTATGTCCAAAGAGCAGTACATGATTGATATGATCGGGGATCGCATTTATGATGGATAGCAAATGCTTGTATGTACATTCATAAATTGTTTCTTCGATTTGGATATCAAAAGAAGAAGAGCCCATGACATCTAGAAAAATACGTGTTGTTTGCATTGCGCGATTGGCTGGTGAACTGATCACGATACTGTTTTCATCTAAGGTCAATTTTGCCGATAGCTTAGCCGCTACTTGTTTTGCGTGTTGTATCCCGTCGGATGTGAGTGCGCGATCAAAATCGTTTATGCCCGGAATAGTTTCGGCTTTGGCATGTCGGATGATATAAAGTTTTTTACTGTTGTCCATGATTAAAATTTTTGATTCTATACTAATATAAATAATAACGCTTGTTGTTCCGGTTCATTGTGTTTGGGCAATGAGAAGGCTTGCGTATGAATACAAATAATAATACAGGAAGTTTTGAAAAGTATATACTCTATGAATAGTTTTTTTACCTCAAGTGATACGTTTAATATCGTATCAAAGCTAAATCGTTGTTTTATTTTAATAAAATTATGCTAATTTCGCAGCGAAAAACAATAATTTGTTTTATACATCTATTTGCCATTAGCTTATTTTATTTATTGAAAAACATCGTTAGCCAAGTCGCGTTTTTTTGTTTCTACCGTTTGATTTTTACTTATGATTCGTAATTTTTTGATACTTCTTTATGGAAGTATTTTTCTAGTGGCTTGCAGCCGTTCAGAGGATTTTTTTGCGGGGGATGTTGAAGCTCCTATTTGGACTGTTGAGCCCATTGATTCCGTTACTTTTGATGGTGATGAAGGTTTGGTCAATATACATACTGTTGCTGACGCTAATTTTAAGGGGCTAAAAAATGCCAACGATTTTATAGATATCTCGGGCGCAAATGCCAGTTATTGTCATCCAGATGTTCTTTATTTTCCAAATAAACTGAATGGGTATAAGTATTGGATGGTTTTTACCCCTTATTTTGGTGCAGTGGGGACCAATCAAAATTCAAAGAAATTTGAAAATCCCAGTGTTGTTGTCTCAAATGATGGTCTCGATTGGGTAAATCCACCGGGTTTAAGCAATCCAATTATCAATGCACCCTTCCCGGCAGAAAGTTTCGGTGAAAACAAGGTTGACCCGATTCAGGGATTTTGGTCTGATGTCGATTGGATCTATTTAAATAATCAGTTTTATCTTTATTATAGAGGCAGTTTTATCACTGCTCAGTCTTTGAAAGGTAAATGTGTGTTAAGTAATACCAATTTTGATCGACTGAAACAAAACGCTCATCGCACTATTGTACAACAAACATCTACAGATGGTATAAAGTGGTCGAATCTGAACGTCGCCTTTACCAGTAATCCTCCGTTTACTCCCAAAGATGATCATCTATTGTCCCCCTCTTTTATCCATGACGGAAGTGAATTTTTGAGTTATGAAATTGAGCTGAATTTTAATTCGAAAAATTTTAAAGGGAAGGATCCTTCTTATGTGGTTCGCAGAACATCTGCCGATGGGATTAATTTTACAGGATTTCGCGACAGCAAAATAGTTAATTTCTTTAATAAACCCTGGCTGAAGGAAGGTAGTGGTAATTCGCCATGGCATATTCAGGCAACATATGCTGACGGTTATTATTTTCTATGTATAGCGGTTGGTGAAGTGAAAAGATACACGGCAGAGTTATTATATGTGGCTTATTCGAAAGATGGATTAAATTTCAAAGTATTCCCGAAGCCCTTATTAAAAAATAATGCCTATCGAAGTTCTATTTTTCCAATGGGCAGCAATGAATCTTTAATCAAAATGGGGGCAATGATCGGGAATAAATCAGGGGAATTCCGATACCGGGAATTTACGTTAAACAAAGATAGGATCGAAAAATCTTTAAAATGATTTCGGTATTTGATATATAATTCGTCTTGCTATTTTTGTATATTGAATGTCAATGATGGAAAAAAATGGTAGTACGAAGGGGACTTTTCCCGTTGCTGTGTCGGTAGTGATTCCGGTATACAATGTCGAAAAATATTTAGATGAGACAATTCAAAGTGTGCTTAATCAAGAATTGCAGGATTTTGAAATTATTCTTGTCAATGATGGTAGTCTGGATTCTTCTGCTGCAATATGCCAAAAATATGCATCCTTAGATCCGAGAATTTACTTTTTTGATCAGGACAATGCTGGTGTTTCCGTTGCGAGAAACAATGGTTTGAGTCATGCGCGAGGAGAGTATGTCTATTTTCTAGATTCTGATGATACGATTGCGCGTGAATTTTTATTGAGGGCATTTACGATTGCTCACAGTTCCGATGCTGATATTATTGTGTTGGGCGAGTATTTTACACGCGCGCTTCCTTCGCCAACTGCTTTGCCCACCTGTGGGCAGATGCTCAAAAGAGATTTTTTGATGAACCATGCGGATATCAGATTCCCTGTTGGTATTCAACCTTGTGAAGACGGATTATTTTCACATCAATTGTTGGCACTGACAACTAAGTTAGCCGCTTATCACGAGGCTATTTATTTTTATAGACAACATGGGGATCAAAATCACGTTAAAATTCATGATGATTGTTGGAAGGTCTTACATCAGATTCCGCAATGGTTGGATATTTTGAAACAATTTTATCAGTCCCATACTTTGTTGCCTGAAAAGGCATTGCACTTGGCTAAGTTTTTAGAGCATGAACCTTTTTATCTCAGATACACTGAAATGCCTTTAGATGCTGATCAGAAGAAATATTTATTTGATTTAATAAGATCTTTCTTTTTCGAAAATATTGAGGCTTATCTTAAGCCTGAACAAAAGAAGTCGTTGGGTAAACCATTTTTATTTTTTTTGAATACAACGACTTATTTGGCGTTTGACTCATTTTACGTGAAATATCAGAAAAATCGTGCACGAAAGAAGAAGATATATCTGCTACTGACCAAACTAATATTGGTTTCCCCAATTAAGAAAAAAGTAAGACATTATTTACGCAATTATTATTAGTTTGTCAATGAAAATATTGATTATTCAACATTTGTATTTCCTCAATGGAACTGGTGGCACAGAAAAAATAGCTTGTTTTTTAGCCAATAACTTCAATCTAGCCGGACATGAAGTAGAGATAGCCACAAACGAAAATATACAGGGCGATTCCAAATTTCCGTTAAATCGAGGAATCAAGGTTACCAATATTTTTGATTCCAGTGTTGTTCAAATTGAAAAGGAAGCAATTTACAATTATAAAGGTAGAAATCCTCTTTTATGGATAAAGCATAAGGTTAGGAAAAAGCTTGCAAAAAGAGCGAATAGAAGTTTATTAAGAAAAATGGGCGGTGAAGAACAGCTGTATACATTTAATCTTCAGCAGCGATCTGCAGGATGGAAGAAATACATAGATTCGCTAGAACCTGATCTTATTGTAACAATGTCTATTGCAAGTTTATTGGAAATAACTTATCAAAATACCTTTAAAATTCCGATTATAGATTCTGTTAACGGTCGCCCTGACTATGATTTTACAAATACTTTAGGTGGAAGAGAGCCTTTTATGTTGGATTTATTATCTTCATCATTTAGCCACCTGAGCGGTATCCAGATTTTATTTGAAAGTTATAAGCAATATCTTCCTGAAAATTTTTCCGGTGCTTGCCATGTGATACCAAACCCTGTGCCCCAAATAGAACCGCATGAATTGGTGAATCATCAAGTAGAAAAAAAACGGCGGAAGATTATCCACATTGCTAGATTGGATATTGGTTGTAAACAACAAGATATTCTGATCAACATGTTTTCGAAATTAGCTCAAAAATATACGAATTGGGATATGGAACTCTGGGGAGTGGGATCGGATCATGATTTTCTGAAAGAACAAATCCAAGCACTTGATTTGGAACAACGGATATTTCTAAAGGGGTTTACCCAGGATCCCCTGCAAAAATTGAAGGAAGCAGATCTGTTTGCATTTCCAAGCAAATATGAGGGATTTCCTTTAGCATTAACCGAAGCGATGTCGTTGGGCCTTCCTTGTGTCGGTTTCAGCTCCTGCTCGGGTGTCAACGAACTTATCAAAGATAAACAGACTGGATATTTAGCTTTTTCTATTGCTGAGTTTGAAACCTGTCTTTCGCTTCTAATGGATGATGGTATGCGACGGGCACAATTTGGATTAGAAGCACATCGATCGATGGAGCAATATGCTTCTGATATGATCACTTCATTGTGGGACAAATGTATCAACGAAATTGTTGAAAAGTTTAATGTACAGCATTAATTATATCCACTAATGTTGTTTTGAGTTTCTCCTTGGAAAAGGGCTCAAGACTTTTTTCAGAGTTCGATTGTAAATGGGTCCACAATAATTTATCGGTATATAGCGATAGTATACTTGCTGCAAATTCTTCCGCACTTTCAGCTAGAATAGCATTGGAGTTGTCAATCAACTCCATTCCCTCAGCACCAATTTTACTGGTAATAACAGGGAGAAAATATTCAAATGCCTGTCCTATTTTTCCTTTGACACCTGCACCCGATCTTAATGGTGCAACCATTAGCTTATTATGATAGAAATAGGCTGTTATATCTGGCACATAACCATGAAATTTAATATTAGGATGATTAATATCTGTGACCAATGTATTTAAATTGCCGACGACATTTAATTTGATTAAAGGATTTTTCTGCCAAACAATTGGCATAATTTCCTCGGCTAAGAATCTTACCGCATCGATGTTTGGATGGTGTTGCGAACCGATGAATAAAATGTTTTGGCGCTCCTCAAAACTTGGTACCTCGTTCAGACTAACTTTGCTGTAATGAACATTTGATATAACAGCCATTTTTTTAGGGGAAAAATTGTCTTCCATATAGCTTGCTTCCTGCAATGAAATAGGTACAGTTATATCTGCATTTTCGGAGGCAAATGTCTCGGCGCGTAAGGTTTCCTGATATTCTTTTTTGTAATGTTGACTAGTAGGCTCCCGTTCTAATGCACGAAGATATCGAAGATGGTGAATGTCGACCATATCAAAGATAAATTTTCCCTGAGGCCAAATTGATTTAGTCAATTGATAGTGCTTTTCAAATGTTATCCCTGTGGAAAACCAGCAGATAGGGTTTTGTAATGTCAGTTCTTTTGAAAAGTGTATACTATCATGACGTAATGTATGATCGTAGTACACACAGATGCCTAGCTTTTGAAAGTATGTATTATAAGGATTATCAAACCGATTTTTAGGAGCTATTAATGTAATATAGTAATCCATTTCAACAAATGCGTCAATAATTTCTGTTAAACGCAACTCTCCAGAGTTATTATCAAACTCTGGGATTCTATCATGAAAAACGACTAGAGATTTGTTTTTGTATAGTTCAATGATTCTTTCTTGAACAAGCTTCGCATTTGTTTGTGCGAGTACATTGTGCCATTTTTCGTTAAATATTTCATTGTTTTCTGTCAACAGATTATTTTCTTGCCCTCCCTTTTGTTCTTTCTGCAAGTTATATATTTTGGAAAATGGACAGAAGTAAATATTTTTGTTTTGTACCTGTGTCAGTGTAAGACACAGGTCTTTATCCTTAAAATAAACAGCAGTAAAATGTTCATCAAAAAGGTTAATTTTATTGTTGTCGGTAAATTTTCTAAACAATAGACCATTATAGGGACAGAAATCTGTTTTATAGGAATAATTTGCCTGTGGGAAATAAACCGGTATGCCATTATTTTTTTCAATACCTTTTTTGACAAAAAATAGCTCAGTTTCTTGTAATGTACCATCCGGATTAAGAAGCAAAGATCCTACAGCTCCGACATCCTTTCTAGTATTGAATACATGAAGTGACTCGTCCAAAAAACCAGAAGTAACAATCATATTATTTGTAAGAAGATAAATGTAATCACCTTTCGCATAGTTGATACCTTGATTGACATTAACTAAAAAATCAGTCGTTTTCACAAAGTTTAAAACCGAAATATTTGGAATTTTGGTATACTCCAAATATTCGTTATCTGAATTGTTTATTAGAATAATCTCAAAGGGTATTTTGGGGAGGTTGTTCGAAATTGATGCTATGCAATTTAATGTTTGGATAGGTTGATCATCACAGGAAATAATAATGGATACTAGATAGTCAGAAAAAAATGGAATATTGATTTGATGTATTGTTATGTCGCTATCAATGTATGATGCGTCTTTATCCGTTTTCTTGAGTTCTTTTAGATAGTTTCTTTTATTATTAAAATCCTTGAATAGTCTTCTTAATCCCATATGAATGTCTAGTAATTAGCTGTAAAAATAAGAAGAAATTGGCTATTAATATTTAAATGATTGGTATGTTGTTGAATATTCCATACAGTTTTGTCGAATATCGATTTAACAATGTTTATAACACCTATTATACTTTGTAAATTATCCTTTCGGTAGCTTGAAAAATTGGCTGCTTTCATGTGTTTTTTGTCAAAAAATCCAGTTATATCCTTGATATTTTATGTATTTTTGATTGAAAGATTTTTCAGTTAATAAATAATGAATGGGTAAAAAAAAAGTCTTACTTCTGGCCCCTGATAGCTTTGGTTTATATAAATTAATTGCTGAAAATTTAGCGTATTTGGGATACGATGTAGTACATATACAAGATCGTGGATATCCTTTTTCATATGACACCTTTGGACAAAGGGTTTTAAATGTAGTAAGAAAACTAATTTTTAGAGATAAATCTTATAAAGGTAAATTACAGAATAAGCTGAATCAGAAGAAACAATTGGAAGGTATTGAAGCATACGAACGATTTGACTTCTCTTTAGTTCTTAGAGCTGATTTTTTTGATAAAAATATCATAGCGCTCATTCGTCAAAAAACTGATTTCATGCTTAGTTTTCATTTCGATGGCATAGGGCGTGATCCAATCATATTGGACTACGTTTCCTATTTTGATCGATTTTATGTTTTTGATGAAAGTGACGTTAAAGAATTCCCTAATTTTCATTTTAGATATTCACCTAATTTTTATTTCGATTTCCCTTTTAAATTTGATGATTTAAGACCTTTGGAGAGAAATAATATTTATTATGTAAGTACATTTCATGAAAGCAGAGTTGAATATTTGAGCTTTATATACCACTTTCTGAAATCTAGATTTGATTCTGTCAAGTTTATTGTTGTTTATAACAAACATAAATATGGATTAATTCCCGACGATGTTAAAAATAATATGAAACTGACAACCGAGGTTATTTCATTTCAAGAACAGCTAAGGCATGTTTCATCTTCGGATTTGATTATAGACTTAGTCATTTCTGAACATAATGGCTATTCATTCAGAATTTTAGAAGGTCTTAGGTTTGCTAAAAAAGTAATTACGACAAATGTTTCGGTCCGCAATGCTGATTTTTATCATCCCAATAATTATTTTATAATAGACAGTGCTACAGATAGTGCTATGGTGGGCTTCAATGAATTTCTTGAGCAACCATATTTTCAACCAAGTAGCGATATTTTGAAAAAGTATTCTTTTACGAATTGGCTCAATACTAAATTAAACATTGATGAAAACTAATTTAATGTCGAATAGAAATTTAGTTAGCATTATAATACCGGTTTTTAATAATCAATCTACTGTCGAGGAAACGGTTTCGTCTGTTCTAGCGCAGGACTATGATAATTTGGAAATTATTCTTGTAAATGATGGTTCCACCGATAATACCCAAGAAATTTTAGAAAAATTATCGGATCAACATGAAAATATTCAATTATATAGTAGAGGGAACAAAGGGGTATCTGCATCAAGAAATTATGGGTTTAAACATTCCCGTGGTAAATATGTCGTTTTTTTAGATGCAGATGATCTATTGGCAGACACTTTTGTTTCTGAATGTGCTCATATAATGGATAATCAAAGTACGTTAAGTGTTGTTTATACCCAGGTCAAGTTTTTTGAAAGACAGTCAGGTATTTTCAAATTGCCAAATTTAGATTTTCAACGTCTGTTAACAGGTAACTGTTTAACTGTGACGGCGATGATTAGAGCCGAAATGTTTGAAAGTGTGAACATGTATGATGAGAACTTGAGTTATGTAGAAGACTGGGAATTTTGGATACGATTACTGCATAAATATCCATATTTCCATAAAATTGAAAAACCTCTTTTTCTCTATCGTAGAAGAGATTCTGAAGATTCGGCAACTGATTTAAATGAAAAAAATGATTCTTTTATTGATGCATCATTATATGTTTATAGAAAACATTATGCACTATATAAGAATCATGGACTCACTATGGATGTGCTTTTAGATAAGGTTAATGAAGCGGCACTATATAAAAGGAAGTATTACAATGTCTGGTATAGAAGGCTATTTTATTTGGTTAAAAGAAGCTTCAAGAAGAAATAAAATTATAATAAAGCTTCTCAAATTCATTCTGAATAAAATAATAGATGGAATCTGTAAGAAAAAGAATTATTCTTGGAATGCCAAGAACCTTCAGTATTTATAAGGTATTGATAAGTAGGCTTGACCAGCTCGGATTTGAGGTGATTGATATTAGCTATGATGATGATGTTTTCAAGTACCAAAATCTTTGGGATAGACTTGTTAACCTGTATCGGAAAACAGTCCTGAAAGACAAAGGGTACAAAAATCGATTGAAGTTTAAGGCATTGGGAGAAAATGTGATGCGGCGCTTGCAGACGATGAAACATCCGACAGATTATTGCTTATTGATTCGACCTGATATTTATCCCGAGGAAATTATTGATCAAATAAAGTCGAAAACAAATAAATTGATCGCTTATCAATGGGATGGCATTGATCGATATCCGGCAGTAAAGCGACTTGTATCAAAGTTTGATCGCTTTTTTGTATTTGACCGTAAAGACGCCAATCGGGAGGATGATAGATTCATTCCAACTACCAATTTTTATTTTGGGCATTTCAATAGGCGTGAAGTAATACCAAAAAAATCTTCTTTCTTTTTTGTCGGAACTTTTATGAAGGTAAGGTGGTCGCAAACTAAAGATGCTGTTGACCTTATTGTGCAAAACAATGGTACACCTAATTTCTATTTATATACTGGAGAGCGGGATTTGCCGAGCGAGTACCAGTTAGCGGGTATAACATATATTAGTTTTCCTTTGGCCTATGAAGAAAATATTCATTTAGCGTTGCAGAATGAAATCCTTGTCGACTTTTTAGTGGATGCTCATAGTGGATTGTCTTTTCGCGTATTCGAAGCAATTGGATACAGTAGAAAGCTGATAACAAATAATAATGAAGTTAAGAGTTATGATTTTTATCACCCGAATAATATCTATGTTTTAGATAATGATGAGCGCACTTTAGGTGAATTTTTGAATGCTCCTTATGCTGAAATTCATCCAGAAATAGTGGATAGATATAATTTTGATAATTGGATATTTCGGATTTTGGAGAATTAAAACAGTATTTTAATCTGGTATACTCCCTAGTAGCTGGAGATCATATTTTTAGATTCAAACGTCGAAGAAATTCCAAAAATATGATCTACCCAATGATTAAGGGAATATTTTTGATATAAGCTTGTCGGAATTCTCTGATATGACAAGGTGAAAAATTGATTTTCAATATTGGAAAGATCGTCATTAACAATCAAAAAGTTTTCTGGTTTATAAAAGTCATAGGTCTGAATAGATTGATTATCAGTTATAATCTTTTTTCCGAGAGCCATCGCTTCAAAAATCCGAAAACTTAATCCAGCCTGTCCTTCGCGCATTAAATCGATGATAACTTTGGATTTTTTATATTCTTCTAGTATTGTTTCATTATTTATTGGCTTTTTCCTGAATTCTATGAGCGTTGAACCAACCGGTCTTAATATAAAGTTACGTAGTTTCTCTTTCCATACTTGTTTTCCAACTACAATAATCTTACTCCGTACTTCCAATGCAGATAGACGAACCGTGAGTTTGCGAAGGAGCTTAATACGTCGTTTATCATAGGACGTAATGTAGAATAAATCATTTTCGATTTCTTCAGCCTGAATGGGTTGTTCTGAAAGATAGTTGTAGTTTGTTATCTTTTCAAAGCCATATTTTTTTACATCTTTGTCCTCAAATGAGTAGATCTTATCAAATAACTTAAGACGGTCCTCTACAGGAAAACGCTCCAGGTTGTCATAGAGATAAGAAATTAAGTAAGGTGTATACGATTTGATCTCTTTGATGGTCTGATAATCTAATGTATGGGGATTTAGAACGAGTATCTGATCTTGGGGACCTAGTTTTTTCAGTGTATTTACTACGTACTCCTGACGTTTTACATGTTTGATGTTTTTATTCAGAAAAATTTTGCTGATTGCATTTGAAGCCCGCTCACCGAAGTTTTTGTATTTATAGGCACCCATATTGATATGTGATGCATCAATACCCTTCTCTTGCAATTTCTTTACAATGTGGTGGTCGTAATTCCAGTAATCAAAGCTTATAATGCAAATCTTCATTTTTTTTCTTCTCTTTTCAATGACTTAAAAGTTTCATGTACACTGAGACTCTGTAAGTAGCAAAGTTGGTATCCTCGTCGCCCATCTAATATTCCTAGTTTCAAAAAGTATGCCTTAAAAAATTTAAAGGACACTTTAGCTAGGTGACTTAAGAGTGAGTACCGCTTATTTTTAGCGTATAGTTCTTTCCCTTTGAGCTGACCATAATGGACCATTTTTTCCTTGTAACTCGCGTAGTCTGCGAAGGAATAATGCCATATCTTGTTTTTTAAGCTACCAATCGTGCCATTAACCAGTAATGTCTCGTGCACCTTTTTTTTGGTGTCGTATGTTGCTTTACTTTTTTTGAACAGACGGAAATTCTTATCATTTTGTGTTCCCGAAAAATTAATGCGTTCGCCACAAAAGAAAAATAAACGATACATGTAATACGCGTCTTTTGCTTGCGGATCGTTTATTGTCGATAATATCTCCGTTTGGCATGCTGAAGTCAAACGCTCATCGGCATCCAAAAAAAGCACCCAATCGTTATTCGCATAAGTCAGGGCCAAATTGCGCTGTTTGGTGAAATCCTCAAATTTGTTCTGATAAATTTTCACTTTGGGGTGCAGACCGGCTAGCTCAACCGTTCGATCAGTACTGAATGAATCCAAAACTATGATCTCATCTGCAAACTCCATGCTTTTGAGGACTTCTACTATATTATCCTCTTCATTGTATGTAATGATTAAAGCGCTTATTTTTTGACTCAAGGTATACGATATAATTGAAAAATTGGACCATAAGCTATTGTAACGTGAAAGCTCACTTATTCGTTACAATTTAGTTGAAAAAATGACATTTAATGTTTTCACAATGTAGATCACCAAGGTGGGCTTTATTGCTTTGTGACAAATATATTACATATTTTTTGTAATAAAATATAAAAAAAATGAAATGTTTGTGAAGTGAATAGGTATTGTTCTAATTAACACTAAGCGATTAACTAAATATTAGAAAATACGTGTTTGTAAGGGATATATCGTTATTTTTGCATGTTTTATAGTTTTGAATTTATTTTTACATCACTATACACGCTGTTTATTACCATAATTTAATTTTTATTCCAAGTGGCGATTCCAAAAGTTATCTATCAGACTTTTAAGACCAATAAGATACCCTTGTTGACAAAGTTTTATATTTGGCGATTTTTAAAGCGAAATAAAGGCTATACTAGACAGTTTTTTGATGATGGTCAAATTGATACACTCATTAGTGAAAATTTTGATCAACGTACTTATAAGGCTTTTGCCCGGTTGCAGATCGGTGCCGCTAAAGCGGATTTTTTTAGATATGCGGTTTTGTATGTTCATGGAGGTATCTATTTGGATTTAGATAGTGATATTATTGGCGTTTTGGATGAAGTGATTAAACCAGAAGATACGGCGGTGATTACGCATGAGAAGAATAGAAGTCTTTATGCACAATGGGCATTGATCTACGATAAAGGACACCCATTCCTGAAAAAGACGATTGAATTGATCGTACGAAATATCGAGGAAAATAGATATCCACATGATGTCCATCAGATGACAGGGCCAACAGTATATACCGAAGCAATAAATCGGGTTTTAGAAGAAGATCCTCAGGTTGCCTATCGTCGTATTACCGACGATTATCAGGGGCTTTTGAAGTTCAAGTATAAACTAAGTAAGATTCTGATTTACGGTGATCGCTCACTACATTGGAAAAAAATGCAGCTTCGTGTACCTGTGGTCAAACCTAAGGACGATTAGATAGTGACAGCTCTTATTTCTTATATATGCTATGAAGTTGAATTTCAAGAAGATCTTTTTAAAAAATAAGAATGTTAAATTCTTTTATTATTTGAGTGTATTTGGACGAAAGCTGAGACCAAAGTTTCTGCTACGGAAAAAGGCCTCGGTGTTGCTGAACAGAGATTTGACCCAGCAGTCTGAATGGGTTCGGTTTCGGATAAACTATTATAATAAACTATCTCCGCAGCGGTCTTTGTCAAACGATGCGATTCAGATCAAAGATTATAAGATGCCCAAGAAGATACGGGTTTACTATTTCGACAGTAAGCAATTTCTTGATTATTTTAATCAGCAACTGAAATTTCAGATCCTTCCAGGTGATATTATTGCTATTCCGGATAAACCTGCCTTAGTGAAAAGTAGGCCAATCGCAGGTGACAATGCTAACTCGGTATTGTTGAACCTGGATAAGAGCCGACACTTTAACTTTATTACCGACCATGTTGCTTTTCGGAAGAAGAAAAATAGACTTGTTGGGAGGAGTGAGTTTGCACAGGCACATCGGGAACTATTTTTTCAACAATACCATAGTCATCCCTTATGTGATTTAAAAAGAGCGTTTAGGTCTTCTGATCACGATTACCTTTCTATCACTGGACATTTAGCTTATAAATTTATTCTTGCCCTGGAAGGAAATGACGTAGCTACCAACTTAAAATGGATCATGTCGTCAAATTCCATCGCTGTCATGCCGATGCCAACGTATGAAACCTGGTTTATGGAAGGAACCTTATTACCGGACTATCATTTTATCTGTATTAAAAACGATTATTCGGACCTGGAAGAAAAATTACAGTTTTATATAGATCATCCCGAAGAGGCTGAAACAATTGTTAAACAGGCCAATGCCTATGTGAAATTATTTATGGATCAGGCACAAGAAGAGTTCGTTTCTCTTCATGTATTGAAGAAGTATTTTATTTCAACGGGTCAGTCGGTCAATTTATAAGCTGGCATAAATAGAAGCCATCTGTTTGGCAACACATTCATCATTAAATTTTTGAACAAATTCCAATCCTTTTTCGATCATTTCATGGCGCTTGGAGGAATCACTAAGTAAGGATATTATAGCATGCTTTATCTCTGAAATATTTGTAGGGTCAATATAGCAAGATGTCGGTCCCCCCGCTTCTGGGAATACGCCCATTTTACTGGTGATCACAGGTGTACCAGAGTAGAGTGCCTCTATAATGGGAATGCCAAAACCTTCATAAATTGAGGGATAAATGAAAATCGTTGCCGATGCATAAAGAACGGCCAATTCTTCCATTGCTAATCCTTGGAAAAAGAATATCCTGTTTTCCATGTTGTTTTGTTGCATATAGGCCATGATCTCCTGATAGTAACGTGTTGGTTTACCTACGATAACAAGGGGGATATCAAGGTCTTTTATGGCCTTCACTACTGGTAAAATATTTTTACGCGGTTCAATGGTACCAACATTCAATAAGAAATCCTGCGGTAATTTTAACTTCTCTCGAAGATTTGCTTTCTGCTCTTCAGTTTTGATAGTTTTAAATGCTTCATGGCAGCCTTGGTAAACAACATCGATTTTTTCTTCGGGTATATGAAAGAGGTCGACAATATCGTTTTTAGTACATTCGCTTATGGCAACGATACGATCAGATGCCTCGCAGGCATGCTTGAATTTCTTCTTATAAATCCAACGATCAATTGGATGATAAAGTTCAGGATGTCTCAAAAAAATTAGATCATGAATGGTAACTATAGATTTAATATGTGCCTTTGCTAAACCTAATGGAATTTCACCAGACAGTCCATGGTAAATATCAACTTTATCTTTTTTCAAATCCCGAACAATACGTTGATTACGCCAGAGATTAGGCCAAGTAGTGTTGATAAAACCCTGTGGCAACCGGATATTTTTTTGAGATGCTGGTTGATTGATATATTGATCACCAGTTTTTGGTGTATATTTTAGATACTCATTTTCGGGAGCATACTTTTCGAGCATACGAATTAAGTCCCGACTATAATTCCCTAGACCGGTCTTGTTTAAAAAATAGCGTTTTGCATCGAACCCAATCCTCATCTTATTCCGGTTATTTTTTCGATCACCATTTCCGGTGTAATTAAATCAATTGCTTCTATTCCATCACAATCACAGGGCTTGTTGCCATAGACTGAACTTGGTCTATTGGGGTGCTCAACTTGGATGCAGTCTGTTAGCTGCTGCCCATAACCTGTGAATCCAGCATAAGGATGCGTTGCTCCCCACAAAGAAAAACACCTTACGCCCATTAACGATGCCATATGAAGTCCGGAAGAGTCCATACTGATCATGAGATCTAGATTCGAAATCAAATCCAGTTCCTCCCGCAACGAAAATTTGCCTATGGTATTATAGGTGTTGGGAAATCGCTCGGTCCAGTTTTGGACAATCTGGAACTCTTGTTCGCCACCGCCGAACAACAAGACATCATAGCCATTGTGCGTGAGTTCGTCTATCACATTTTCCATTTTGATTTGAGGAAAAATCTTATAGCGATGTTGTGCAAATGGGGCAATACCAATTTTCTTTCGATCGAAGTTTGCAAACATACTAAAAGCAGCTTTGGGTACATCCTGCAAATTAGAAACCAATTTTTTGCTGAGCTCAAATTTGAACCCTAATGCACGAAATACGTCTGCATAGCGCTCTACGGTTAGTTTCAGTGGAACTTTAATCTTGTTGTTTTCCCGGGTTAAGGCTTTTTTTTCTTCCCGCCCTTTGTCAAGCTGCTTTACTTTTACGCCCGATAAGGAAAATAATAGATCAATTACACGCGAACGCAAATTGAAATGTAAGTCCGCAATAGCATCTGCGCCGTACTGTGCTAGCTCTTTCTTTAGCCTGACCAAACCAAAAAAACCTTTATGAATTGTTTTGGGCTCAATGGCGTGAAACCGTATGTTTTTTATTCCATCAAAAAATGGTGCAAAGAATTGCCTGCTGACCATAATAATTTCTACATCAGGGTACTGAATGCAGAATTCTTTCAATACGGAGGCAACCATGGCAACATCGCCCATAGCTGAAAATCGGGGTACTATGATCCGTTGCGGTAAGGACATGTTTTATTTTCCTGAAGAATATAGGACAGGGTTCAATGAAGGGTCGTTATACATTTTCATCTGTTTATAAACCTTCATGTATTTGTCGCCAGATGCGATTGCGGTCATCAATTCATCAATACTTTGGGACAAATCTTTCCGTTGTTCCAATAAAACGTTCAGTTTTTCTTGGCAGGAAATGATATGTGCTTCGGAAGCATCTGTGCGCAATGTTTCCTGTTCCATGTGGTAGATTTTTAAAGCCAGAATGGAAAGTCTATCAATAGCCCAGGCCGGACTTTCAGTATTGATTGTTGCTGTAGGACTCGCCTGTATATCTTGAAATTTTTGTAGAAAATAACTATCAATATACTCTACGGTATCTGTTCGGTACTGATTGGATTCATCAATACGTCTTTTCCAGTATAAGCCTTCTTGGGGTTCAATCGAGGGATTACGTACCACATCTTCCATATGCCATTGCACGGTGTCAATCCAGCATTTTAAATAGAGGAGATGTTCCAGGGACTGTTTGTCATACGGATTTTGGATTGGATGATCAATCTGATCGTAGACGTGGTAATCCTGGATAGCACGCTGAAAAATTGGATTTGCTATTGCACTAATCATGGTACAAACTTAGATAAATTGCTTTTTATATGCAATTTAATTCGCTTTACATAAAAAACAATTTATCGGTCTCTCCTCAACCATAGATAATACTTTTATTGAGGAAATATAAAATATATTATGGAGTTATTCTTACTATTCAACGCAGACATTAAGGAATGAATTGGACGATAGACTTATTTAAAATGAAAGAAGTTTTCTGTTTCCTAGAATGCCGAAAGTAATAAATCGGGAAAGATACCTAACATCAACACGGCTAAAGTACATATGATTCCAATACACAAGAGTACCCTATTGAACTTCACTGCTGGAGATCCCGTATTGTCTCTTAGAAACGCATTCAGTGGTATTTTAAAATAATAAAATAGGGAAATGACAGATGTCAATGCTCCAACTAGGAGCAATGCCAATAAACCGAAGAATTGGAAGTTTTGGTATTGTTCGAACACTTTGGAAAAGACCAAAAGTTTTCCAACAAAACCTGCAGTAGGGGGGAGCCCCACCAAAGCGATTAAAACAAGTGAAAAGGAGGTGAACAGCAGTGGGTATTGCTTTCCTAAGCCGCGATACGATTCAATTGAAGTATTTCCTAAACTAGCTTCCAAAGCATCAATAAAGATGAATACCGCAATATTCATCAAAGCGTATATGGATAGATAGAATAACAGCACATTTGATTCATTGTTTTGATAAACCAATACAGCCATAAGAAGTATCCCCGTATGACCAATAGAAGAATAGGCCATCATCCTTTTGGCATCCTGTTGGCGTAAAGCGGCTAAATTACCAATCAGCATAGTTGCAATGGCGATCGCAATAATCACATAAGTCAAGAAATCACTAAAATAAAAGGATACGTTCAGCCAGGCTGAAAGTATCTTGGATAATAGCACAACAACAGCAATTTTGGGTACTGTAGCGAGATAGGTTGTAATAACTGTTGGGGCACCCTGGTAAACATCCGGACTCCAGACATGAAAAGGAAAAAAACTCAGTTTGAAACCAATACCTGTCAGCAAAAATAGTAAAGCAATGCTTATCATGATCTGGGGTGCTTCCATCAAGCCGGCAATGTGACTTGGAGCGTCAAAATTCAGGTTTCCCGTGAAACCGTATAATAAAGACAAGCCATAGAGCATAACGGCAGCACAGATCGATCCGAACAGTACATATTTTAAAGCAGCTTCCGATTGAACTTTTGTTGAAGAGAAATAGCCAACCATAATATAGGAGCTGATCGAAACTGTCTCCACTGCAATAAAGATCATCAACCAGTTACTCGACATAGTCAATAGATTCAGACCCAGTGTTGCTGTCAATAATACCGAATAGAGATCACCTAAGGGGCGACCATACGCTTGATGGCGTTGTTGAATGAATATACAAATGAGAATTGTTGACAACAGGATAATAAGTCGTGCCGAAGTAGCGAAAGCATCAACCTGGATCATATCAAAAAAGCCAGCCATCTCTACCTTACTGAGCCCCTGGCCCACAAGGTAACAGCCACTGAGCAATAGCCCAATGAGGGTGATGACAAAAGAGGTATGCTTCCAGTGTTTGTCAATAAAAAGACTAGCGAGGATAGTACCAATAAAAGTGACGATCAATGTCAGTTCAGGCTTAAAATAAGGAATGCTTACGATAATCTGATCGATGAAAGAACTGATATATGGACTGAATGCGAGCATGCGAATTAAATAAATTGTTGGATAAAACTCACGAGATTCAGAACACTAGCGTTTAGATTGTTAAATACTAATGCCGGCATAACTCCAAGTAATAAGGCGAGCGCTAGGGTAGGAAATAAGATGATCTGTTCGCGTGAATTTAGGTCTGTAAGTGCATTACTCCAAGATTCACCACCTTTTAAGCGAATTTGTCCAAAGAACATACGTTGCAGTGTCCAAAGTAGATAGGCTGCACTTAATAGGATACCTATGGAACCCGCAAGTGCCATCCAGCGCGGTAACCCGGTTCCTATACTCGCTGCATTGAAGGAACCGATAATGACAAAGGCTTCGCCAATAAAGGCTGAAAAGCCGGGCAGGCCCAGGGATGCAAAAAATGCGACAGCAACATAGCCTGTATATTTTGGCATAATTTGAGCTAGGCCACGGAAACTATAGATATTTCTGTCATGTACTCGGTCATAGACCACGCCAACAAGGAAAAAGAGTGCCGCTGATAAGAATCCATGGGAAATCATCTGAAACATGGCGCCAGAAATACCTTCAGCAGTCAGCGATGCAATACCAAGCAGCACAAAACCCATATGAGAGACCGATGAATAAGCAATCATTCGTTTCAGGTCTTTTTGTGATAAGGCATTCAAGGCTCCATAAATAATGGATACAACGCCGATTAATCCAAGCCACCAATTGGATAAGGCTGCCATATCGGGAAAGATGCTATAACAGATACGGATGATACCGTAACCACCAATTTTCAGGAGGATACCGGCAAGAATAATAGATACTGGTGTCGGCGCTTCAACGTGCGCATCCGGTAGCCAAGTATGTAGGGGAACAATGGGTACTTTAATGGCAAAGGCAAAGAAAAGCACAATGAAACCGATCAGCCGAGCCGAAACACCCAAAATTTCCTGGTAACCCTCCCAGCCGAAAATAGAACCCTCAAGATAATTCTGTGGATTCATCATATAGATCATGTTGAAGGTATGTGCTCCAGTCAAAGGGTTGATTACTGAAAAATACAATCCTACGATAATCAACAACATAAATACAGACCCGAATAGGGTATATAGAAAGAATTTTATGGCTGCGTATTCGCGTCTTGCACCACCCCAGATACCGATCAAGAAGTAGAGTGGCAGTAACATGACTTCATAAAACAAATAGAATAGGAAGAAATCCAATGCGCAGAAAATCCCCATAACGGCCATATTAAGTACCATGAGCAAGGCAAAGTATCCCTTCGGACTTTTCTGGATATTCCAAGAGGCGCCTATAGCCATCAGCATAACAAAAGCACTCAGTAATAACAAGGGCATGGAGATCCCATCAATACCAATAAGATAATCGATCTCTAATTTACCTATTGATCCTAAATCTAATCGGATCCAGGAAAGTTGCTCAACAAATTGATAGCCCGCCAGATCTTGGACTCCTGTTTTGCTTGCATCAAATTGTGCATAACATATTCCGGCCAGTACAAATTGTATTGCTGTGAATGCTAAAGCAATATATTTGTAACTCGATTTATATCGTGTTGGTAGGGCGAGAATGAGCGCCGTAGCCAATAGCGGTAAAAATATCAATAAGGATAAAATAGGCATTTCCTAAAAGAATATAAGATAAATTAAACCAAGTAAAACTAATAAAAAGACGGAATACAATGTTGTCTGTAGCTTTCCATTTTGGACCAGGCGAACCTGATTGCCTGTCCAATAGGCTACAGTAGCAACCGTATTAACAAAACCATCTACAATATATTTGTCTATCCACACACTTAGCTGAGAAAGGGATAAGACGATAAACTGAATCAAAGAAACGAAAGCGTCAACGATATGACGGTCAAACCAATAGCAGAACTGTGCTAATTTTAATGTGCCATTAACAAAGACTGCTCGGTAAAACTCATTGATATACCCCTGGTTGAAAGCGGCTTTTAATGCCTGGCTATCGGGGTTCAAAGGGTATTTATTCTGTACATACCATTTCCAGCCAATGATCCAGCCAATAGCAGAACCAAGAAGCAGTATTGCAGGGATAATAAGGTGCGCACTATGGCTTGGTGCAAAAGTATATTCATCCAATAATAGGCCGTCCATCAACCAGGAATCGTGATACGAAAACGGATTGAAAGAAAACAGTGGAAATAAGCAGAACAGTCCCAAAACAAACATGGGGATCAACATGGTCTTTGGCGCTTCATGCAGCGGATGATTATGTAGTTTGCCCTGAAATTGTTTCAACAGTCTGAACTCCCCAAAAAAGGCTTTGAATAGCAAACGACCGATGTAGAAAGCCGTTAAAATACTCACAAGAATCAAACTTATGGGGATGATAAGGTATAAATTACCTTTTGAAATAGCCCATTCAAAGGAAGAGATAACGATACTATCTTTGGATAGATAACCTGAAGTCAAAGGGAATCCTGCAAGTGCTAGCGAAGCTATGCTCATCAGCACGAAGGTCTTTGGCATATATTGACGTAGCCCGCCCATATTCCGTAAATCCTGTGGGTCAAAGTCCAGTTGGCTATGTTCTTTAAGATGGGCCATTTCATGAATGACAGCTCCGGCAGAAAGAAACAACAGGCACTTAAAGAAAGCATGAGTTGTTAGATGAAATAAAGCAGCATCCCATGTTCCAATGCCAATGCCAACCATCATAAAACCAAGCTGCGATATGGTCGAAAAGGCAAGAATACGTTTGATGTCGTATTGGCCAAGCGCGAAGTATGCGGCCAAAGCAGCGGTTATTGTACCAATGATGGCAATAAATAATAAGGCAGATTCATTAAATAATGGAAATACGGTAGCCAGCAGGAATACACCAGCAGCAACCATTGTCGCGGCGTGAATCAACGAGGATACGGATGTAGGGCCTTCCATGGCATCAGGAAGCCATACATGTAATGGAAATTGTGCAGATTTAGCCATAGCTGCCAAGAAGAAGGCTAAGCCTGCAATGGTAAGCCAAATCTGAGGTAAGCTATTGACTGGAGATATCCATAATCCTTGGGCGATTGTGGATTGATAAATTAAGCCATTGTCCCCAAATAGATCGATTAAATTGAGGGTTTTGAACTGTGTAAATAGGATCGCAAGCCCAATTAGAAAACCGAGGTCGCCGATGCGATTGACCAAAAATGCCTTTTTATTGGCTTGTACAGCTGTCTCACGTGTGAACCAGAAGCCGATGAGGAGATACGATGCAAAACCGACCAATTCCCAAAAAACATACATCAACAGGAGGCTATCCATAATGACCAATCCCAACATCGCAAAACAGAAAAGGCTGAGATACATCCAATAGCGGTGAATACCTGCATCGCCATGCATATAGGCTCTGGAGTATATATGTACGGGTAAGGCAACAGTAGGTACCAAAAAAAGCATCAAAGTGCTCAAATTGTTCAGCAGGATACCAACTTTAAATGACGTTTCACCGATGGTGAACCAATTTACCTGAATTGATACCGCCGGATTATTCCATATGGAGAACCAGGTTAAGCCGCCAGCGATAAAGCTGAGGATGATGGCCGTGAGAGAAACAAGGCCGGACTGGTCGCGTTTACCTACTATTGCTTGATATACGAACGCCGCTAATGGTGCTATCAAGGTAAGCAACGCGGTCAGAAGGGGTGATATGTGAACAAATTGATCCAATGCTTACTTGTCTTTTAATTGGTTTATCTCATCCGGATTAATGGTTTTGTAATGTCTATAAACATTTAATACGATAGCCAATCCAACAGCGACTGCGGCCGCAGCAAGAACGATGGCAAATAATGCAAAAATTTGCCCACCATAACTCAATTTATCATATTTTCCAAAAGCAACAAAGTTCAGGATAGCGGCATTGATCATCAACTCAATACCGACCAAAATCATAATTGCATTTTTCTTGGAAAGAACGGTATAAAGACCAATGCAAAAGATGCAGGCACTGACAACTAAAAAATGCGTCAGCGTAATCATATTGTACGCTCCTTTCTGGATAAATGTGAGGCACCTATCAAGGCCATCATCAAAAACACGGATATGATTTCAAATGGCAATACATAAAAAGTCATAAAACGTAATCCGATCTGATGAATATTATTGTCTGTTGCGACAATCTCGGTGTTATTTTCCCTAGCTTGTAAAATCCACGTAGAAGGGGCTTGTTGCCATTCAATAATGCCGTATAGCATGAGTAACAGGAAGCCAAGCACTACTGGAATAGTCTGCCATTTGGGTATGCTTAAGAATGAACCGCTACTATCTTGGAGATCTTTTAAAAGCTCTTTATTGGAAAGCATAAAGGCAAATAACATCAATATGAGCACGCCGCCAACATACACCATAATTTGTGTAATGGCCACAAAATCGGCTAAAGCAAATAGGTATAGTCCTGCCATTGCAAATAGCACAATAAAAAACAGGAATAAAGCACGTGCAATATTTTTAAGATTGACGAGCAAAAGTGCTGAACCGATTGCTAGGGTAGCAAAGGCATAGAATAAAATACTTTCCATCTTTTATTTTTGCTTTGCTGCCTCCTTTTCAGCTTGAAACTTGGTCCATTCTGCTTTACGTTGTGCGACCTCGCTATCGGTCATATCTGAGAAACCATAGATAAGATCAGTCAGTTTTTGTGAGCTGCGGTCATATTCGTTGGTCATGGTAATACATTCTGTCGGACATACGACAGTACATAGCCCACAATACATACATTTGGCCATATCAATGTTGAATTTGGCCGGGTATAGTCTTTTAACGCTACCATCGGAAGTTTTTCCAATCGCTTCCGGAGATTTGATGGCTTCGATTTCGATGCAGTCGACAGGACAAGCCTTTGCGCATAAATCACATACAATACAGTCCTCGATATCGACTTGCAGCTGATAGCGGGCAACCTCGGGGATAGGCATTTTTTCACGTGGGTATTGAACAGTAACAATACCTTCCTGCTGATCAAAGTAGTTATCCTTTTTGATATTTAATTCCGTTCGCGAACGTCGGGCACCAAACAAGTGTTTAACAGTCAAAGATAAACCCTTGATTGCCGTACGAAATGCATGCGAAGCCGTTTTAAATATCATATCCTATGCTATAACTAAAATTCGCCAAATTGCAGAAATGGCCATACAAAGAAAAGCCAGCGGTGTCAATACTTTCCAACATAAACTCATCAGTTGATCTGCACGCAACCGTGGTAATGTCCATCGAATCCACATTTGGATACCAACAATAAACAATGATTTGGCTAAGGTCCAAAATATTCCCCACACCAAGCCTGTGGTCCAATCGGCCAACCGTATTGCACCTATGTTTGGTAGCGGTGTATTCCAAGCTCCTAAGAAGAGAACAATCCCCAACATCGATACCAAAAACATCATGGCATACTCCGCCAAAAAGATAAAGGCAAATTGTATCCCGCCATATTCTGTATGGAAGCCACCGACCAATTCAGATTCGGCTTCCGGGATATCAAAGGGAGCACGATTACACTCGGCAAGGGTTGCGATAAAGAATATGATGTAGGTGATAATCAAATGTGGAGCCTGAAAAATATTCCAGGCGAAGAGGCCCCCAATCTCATTGACTTCCCAAAGGCCCAAGAATTTAATGCTTCCATTGGTTAGGATGCCCTGTCCAATAGCGATTTCATTTAAATTTAGGGTTTGGGTTAGCATAACGACCGTAATCAGTGAGAGGCCTACCGGAATTTCATAGGACACCATCTGTGCTATGGCACGCATGGAACCTAATAAAGAATATTTGTTGTTAGATCCCCAGCCAGCCATTAAAATGCCCAAAGCATCAATGGAGATGATGGCCATTATGAAGAACAGACCCGTGTGCGTATCCGCTGGAATAAAATCTTTAGCCCAGGGAATAACGGCAAAACCTGTAAATACAGCCACGAAAATAACGATAGGAGCAACTCTAAAGAGAATTTTATCGGCCGATGAGGGAGTAATTAATTCTTTTTGTAATAATTTGAGAATGTCGGCGATCGTTTGGAGACTGCCATACTTTCCTGTTTCCATCGGTCCTAGACGATCTTGTACAAATCCTGCGATCTTTCGCTCGGCATATACTGCAAACAAGGTGAAAGCTGCTATAAAGGTGAAAATAGCAATGGGAACCAAGATATGTAGTATTGTTTCTAACAAGTCTTATTTATAATGATTTTTAATAAGAGACCAATGAATACGCAAACTTAACGAAAAACAGGGAATTTAGATAAGGAAAAATTAAAATATACTTAACAAGTAGATTATCGTGACAATAGCGTAACGACAAGTAATCATATCTTGTTCGAGTAGGTGGTTTCGGACAGCTGTAATGCCATCCATGTTAGCTCAGATGAAAATAAAAAAGCACCCCGAGGGATGCTTTTTTAGGATATAAATCGAAATCGGATTAACGATTTGAAAATTCAACGTAGTCGCGCTCTGTGTGGCCAACGTATACTTGTCTAGGACGACCGATAGGCTCTTTGTTTTCGCGCATTTCTTTCCATTGTGCAATCCATCCCGGTAGACGGCCTAAAGCAAATAATACGGTAAACATATCTGCTTTGAAACCTAATGCACGGTAGATGATACCTGAATAGAAGTCAACATTTGGATAAAGTTTTCTGTCGATGAAATATTGGTCATTCAATGCTGCTTCTTCAAGCTTTTTAGCGATATCCAATACCGGATCTTGAACGCCTAATTTCTCCAAGATATCATCACATGCTTTTTTGATGATCTTAGCACGAGGGTCGAAGTTTTTGTAAACGCGGTGACCGAATCCCATTAAACGGAAAGGGTCGTTTTTGTCTTTTGCTTTAGCAAGATATTTTTCAGCATCACCACCATCATTTTTAATGGCTTCCAACATCTCGATTACGGCTTGGTTTGCACCACCATGTAATGGTCCCCATAATGCATTGATACCCGATGCAACAGATGCATAAAGGTTTGCATTGGATGAACCAACGATGCGAACAGTAGATGTTGAACAGTTTTGCTCGTGATCAGCATGTAAAATCAACAATTTGTGCATGGCATCAATTACGACTGGATCGAATGTTTTTTCATCATTAACTTCTCCGAATAACATGTTTAGGAAGTTGTCGATGTAACCAAGATTGTTTTTTGGATAAACAACAGGATGACCTAATGATTTCTTTTGAATCCAAGAAACGATTGTTGGCATTTTTGCCAAAAGATTGATGATCGTTTGATCTTCTTCTTCGTCTGTTAAGTTTGGATTTAAAGATTCTGGATAAAATGCCGACAATGCGCCTACTAAACACGAAAGTTGGCCCATTGGGTGAGATTTGGATGGGAATCCAGCGAAGAAGTTTTTCATATCTTCGTGAATCATCATTTGTTTTTTGATGTCAGCTCTGAATTTTTCCAATACCTCTTTTTTTGGAAGCTCTCCATAAATCAACAAATAAGCAACTTCCAAGAAAGTCGATTTCTCTGCCAATTGTTCAATTGGATATCCTCTATATCTCAATATGCCTTTTTCACCATCAAGGAAAGTAATCGCACTTTTCGTTGCACCTGTATTTTTGTATCCTGGGTCTAACGTAATAAATCCGCTTAGATCTCTTAATTTGGAAATATCAACTGCTTTTTCATTTTCAGTACCGACAATGACCGGAAGGTCATACGAAGTGCCGTCTAAATTTATAGATGCTTTATCTGACATGTTTATATATTATCTTATATCTGATTTGTTATGCTAATCTCACAAATTTAACTATTTGATATTTAAAATTGAAAGTTCTTTTGGAATTAAAATGACATGATTGCGTCATTTTGGATAATATTCACTAATTATTTACTTAAATAAGCAAATAATTTATTCAAATTTAACATTATCTTATTTTGCAAAAAATATCAATCTATTTTTCTTTGCGCAACCTTTCCTTTGTCTTCGTAGTTACCCTGTTTACCCGATCCAAAAAAGGGGAGTATGACAAAACATACCAGAATAATAGAGGTTAGTGTCAGAATTCCCGTAGTCCACAATATTTTGCTAAAGTTCTCTGCATCCAATAGCTTAATGCCCCAAAGCCCCAGTAGGAAATAGGTGGCAACGAAAAGTATCACCAAGGTGAATAATATACCGAATATGTATTTCATAGCTGAATTAATTTATGTGTTATGAATTGATTCACCTCGGTATAATTGAGCTGAATCGTGATATGAATATCCCCGCATGTATTATATTTTATTGAGGATCTGTTTTTTGAGCTTATCGAATTCTTCTTGGGTAATGATGTTTTCACGGAGGAGCAGCTGCAGCTTTTGAAGTTTCTCGACAAAGTCGCCCTCTTGCTGAATATGATCTTTGATCTCCTCTTTTTGGAGGTCAAACTGTTTTCCGAGTTCCATACCGACACCCAGCTGTGCACCTACACCCGCGATTCCCCCTTCATTTTTAGCGGCATCACGGAGCGCACGTAGTTTTTCTAATTCAACATAGGTCAGACCTGCCTGTTGTGCCGCTTGATTTTGTGTGCTTAAATCGGCGATTTCTCCGATTCTTCGTTGTGTATTGGCATCAAATTGAGTTCCTAAGATTTTGAAATCCGTAATGTCGAGACCAAGGTCATGAAAGTCTTGTTCAACCGCGGTCTTGATGTCGTTGGATAGCAGTCCCAGTTGACTGTCAATTTCATTGTAACCCAGTTTCTTTTGTGCAATCTGCGCAATAATTTGTTGTGGGATCCGATTATTGATGATGTCTTGAATGACAGCTGTGCTGACCGTATTTTGGTTAGCTACAATGTTTTTATAGAAATGCACCGGTTCCTTGATGAGGTAAGAGAACGTACCATTCAAGCCGATTTCTATTGGTAAATTGTAATGGGGGTCGATATATTTAATAGGTGTTCCCGTTCCCCAGGATTGATTGACGATAGCGGCTGTGCGAAAAAAGTAGATGTAAAGCTTATGTTCGGATTCAAAATTCTGCCGTAAACGCGCTAAAGTGGTAAAGAATGGATGGTTGTCCGTTTTGAGGTTGTATGTTCCCGGTTCGGTCAGCAGGTTTTCACCTTTTCCTTCATATACAAGGATGCAGCCCTGCCCTGGAGCGAGGATCAGCTTGCTGGAATTTTTGATCTCGTTCCTTTCGGATGGGAATTTATACCACAATAATTGAGGGTCTTGGTTTTTCCACTCGATGACTTCAGAAAGCTGGTTGTTAAAAAGATTAAATAGTCCCATAGTGTTTAATTTAGTGTGTCGAATTTGGGGTTATAGCCTTCAAACTTGTTAATTTGTTTGCCGTTATTATCAAAATAATAATAGTCGCTGGCTCCCTTTATAATAAAACCATCTTTGAGGAGGTTCCCATTTCCATACATGGATTTAAGATCTGTGGTCACTGTTTTTTGTATAGCGCCAGTTGTTACATCCAATAGTTGGATCTGGAAAGGATCGTCTTCGGCAGGCGTTGGTTTATACGCAATGAGTAACGTTTTGTCATTCTGCGCAATGATTACAGGCTGAAAGTAAAGTCTTCCTGGCGTAAAGTCCTTGAAGCTAATCAGACGGGCGCCTTTAAATTGCCATGGATTAATCAATACCTTTTTATAAGGATCGCGGTCGGTGAATATGCCCGACCCGCCATAGTCTTTATCCCAGGAAAATCGCGGGCTATCTTTTGGGAATCCATATTGATATTGATAACTGTACTGGATTAACTGGATTTTTTCTTCTGGATAATAACTGGATTTACTTGAAAAGGTAAATTCCTTTTTTGTTGTTGGGTTGGGAAGCTTTTTCCTTCTTTCGTCGTATAGTTGTTTATCGGGAATAGATTTGTTAATCAAGGGATAATAAGCCAGGTTTTGGCCTTCATTGTTGACAATTTGATAGGCTGAGCCATAGTCTTCGTATTTAAATTCAACTTTGGCGATGCCTGTGCTTAAAGATGGCGCATCTTTTACATAGTTCTCAAGGACACTTTTATACGTGAGTGTATTTCTGTCCAGCTGATAAATGTATTTGGATTTGACGATGATATATAGATTCTGGTCTTCAAATACCTGAAGTTTGACGTCGCTGCTTGATAGTTCGACGGGAGTTTCCATCAAAGCCTTTACCCATTCTTTTTTACCCGTTTTGGGATCGAAGAGCCCAATATAAACCTTATTGTCCTTGTTTTCGTCCATTCGTTTTCTGAAGGTTCCGATATTACCGACGACAACAACATGTGGTGTATTATCTTTATCCAAAAATAGCGTGTTGCTTGCGTAGTTCCATTCGAGAGGTTCTGCCTCTTCTTTTTTCTCTGCTGTATTGGAAGTGCTGTAAGTGGAATAATCGGGCGCTGGCTTTTTGGAGAAAATAGCACTTAGGGCTCCAATGACAAACATAAGCGCAATAAAGCCCACAACAGCAAATAATACAATCCGTATGGCTTTATATTGATCTTGGTTGTTGCGTGGGTAGTTATAGTTGTGGTTGATATTGATGTCATCACTATCCAGAAAAAATTCAGTTCCACAGCTATCACATTTGTAATAATCGGGGCGTAATGTGGTGATTTTTATACTACCACAATGCGGACATTTGATCGCTTTGATATTTTTAGCCATTGATCTTTCTTGTATTTGTTTTAAACCATCTCCTTTTGGAGTGAACGGTGCGACTGATTGCTATCAATTTTACATAGTGAAAACTCCTGTTTTTTCAATTGATGAAGCGATTTATGAATGAATTTAGAATTAAAATAAACGTATTGCAAATTTTCTGCCAGCTAACTTATATTCGTCGGATTTGAGTTTAAATACGCAAGAAATGAGCCACTTCTTTTTTTGGAGAGGTGAGAAAGGCCTTATTTTGGGAGAGATCCGTAAAGGAAAGAAAAAATATTTTTTGTATTTACGAATTATTCGTAGATTAGTGATAGATTAGAAAAAGGAAGATAAAGACATGGAAAAATTAACAGCACAGGAAGAGCAGGCAATGCAATCTATTTGGAGTCTCAATGGAGGTTTTATAAAAGAGATCTTGGATAATGTAAAAGGCGAGAAGATGCCTTATACGACTTTGGCTTCTACAGTAAAGAATCTGGAGCGCAAGGATTTTGTGAAAGCAGTACGCTATGCCAATGCCAAGCGCTATGAGCCGATGGTGAGTGAGGAAGATTATAAGGCCAAGTTTATGAACTCCTTTGTGGGCGATTATTTCAAAAATTCCTATAAAGAGATGGTTTCCTTTTTTGTGCAGGAAGAAAAACTGACGGCTGATGAGTTAAAGGAGATCATGGATATGATTAAGCATAATAAATCTTAATGGCATGGAAAGTCTACTAACCTATATTATACAAGTCAACCTGTTGTTGGGTATTATCTATCTGGGATATATCGGACTGTTGAAAGGCTTGACGTTCTATTTTTTAAATAGAGCCTACTTCTTAGTAGGGGGGCTATTTGCTTTTCTGTATCCGTTTTTGGATTTAAAGTCTTTGTTTGTACAGCGCGGATTGAATATGGGGGTCGTAGGCGAGCAAATTTCGCTTTATATTATGGAGCCGGAGGTTCAACAGCAGCTGACATTAGGGAGGCTGGTGGAAATCGTATTTATGGCCGGTGCTGTTTTATTGTTATTAAAATTTGTATTTCAATTATTGAGTTTATTGCGAATTCATCTGAATTCGAGGTCCGATCAATGGCGGACTTATCTATTCCGGAATGTGCTTATTCCTATTGTTCCATTTTCGTTTTTGAATAAAATCTATGTCAATAAAGGGCAGCATGTTGATGCTGAACTAAAAGATATTTTTAAGCATGAGGATATTCATGTGAAAGGCCTTCACAGTCTGGATATTTTACTGTTTGAAATGATATTGGTGTGTTGTTGGTACAATCCTTTCGTCTGGCTCATGCGCAGGGCCATTCGCCAAAATTTGGAGTTCCTGACTGATCAACAGGTTCTCGATAAAGGAATTGACAAGCAGACGTACCAATACAGCCTATTGAATGTGTCCAAAAAGGGCACTTCAGTAGGATTGAGCAATCAATTTAATTTTAAACTTTTAAAACGTCGTATTATGATGATGAACAAGAAGCGATCATCGAAAATAGAACTGAGTAAATACGCCTTTCTTTTACCCGTATTTTTATTGACGGGAGCAGCATTTACGGTAAGTAAAGCGGAGGGAAGTATAGAGGGGGTAGTTGAGAAGGCAAATGAGACAGTGTTACCTATTCAGTTACCAACAGTTGATTTAAAATCTCAGGAAGATCAATCAAATAGGAGTTCTACTGCGTTAGCGGATACTTTGGCTAAAGCAAATCAGGTAGAGGCGAGAGATTTTAAGGAGATCAAAAGATCTGCTATTGATTTTTCTAAAAATCAAAAGTATTTTGTGGATAATAAATTGGTTTCTAAGGCTGAATTTTTGGCTATTCCCGAAGGAAAACTGGCGAAGTACTGGTTTTCGAATGATAGTGATATGATCAAGTATCGGACGAAGTCTTCAATTGATATTGCTGGCGGAGCAATTTTGGCCAACACTGTTGAGATGCAACACCATTCGGATATAGCACAAAAAAAATTACGCTGTGTTATGAATGGTATTGTGCAGGAAAAGACTTTTACTGTGGATGATATCGATCCAAATGCTATAGCTTCAGTCTCGGTATTACAAGGTAAGGCTGCTATTGATAAGTATGGTGAAGATGTTGGGAAAGATGGTATCCTTGAAGTGAATTTGAAGGAAGGGGCTCATATTGGTAAAGATATGACCAAACTCAAAGGGCTTACGATAGGGGTGACGTATCGTGATGATCAGCTAACGAATGATAAGTCAACTGATGTGGTGTATGTTATTGATGGCAAGAGAGCAGATCAAAAAATGATGAAGGAGCTGGCGCTGACACCGGAAGAAATAGCGACTTTATCGGTTTGGAAGGATGATGAAGCGCTTAAGAAATATGGTGAAGATGCGAAGAATGGTGTTTTAGTTATTTCGACAAAAAAATGGGCCAGTGAAAATCCGGATAAGGTGAATAATAAGTTTCGTTTCATAGGGCAGGCAGATAAAAAGGACAATACAGGTAACACTCCCAAGATGAGGTTGAAAGGAGAGCCTTCGGAAGTTGTTGTGGTGGGTTATAAAAAAGAAGATGCGAGCGGAGGCGAACTCAAAGGCCGGGCAGAAGGAGTTACGGTCTATATGAAGGGACGACCTACAGATCGTGAACCGGGCAAGTTTGGTGCCCGTAGTATTGGTGGGATTAAGGGAGATCCACTATTTGTTGTGGACGGAAAAATTGTCGAAGACAAGAAGTTAAGTGAGTTGGACCCGAATACAATCCATACCTTGTCAATCTTGAAAGATCAAAGTGCTACTGCACTATACGGTAATCAGGCGAACGATGGTGTTGTCATTGTGACCACAAAGACCTATGCAAAGGAACATCCTGAAGCAGTGTCTTCTGATGTAGAGGACCGTCTGTCGGGAAAAGTGAAAAAAGTAATTAAAACTGAGTTGGGGAAGGAAAAAGGAGAAGTGCTTAAGAAAGAACAGGGGCAATAATCCATTTCACTCAAGCTTGAAAAAAGAAGCATACATGGCCGACACAGGGATGACTATACCTAAGTCCTTGCTTAACACGAGGTCGGTACAATAAAAGCACAAGAGTTACACAAGAAAAGCCGATTTATTCGGCTTTTCTGTTTGTGGAGTTGTTTTATTAACTTTGTAAAAACGAAAGGGTTATGGCAATATTATCATTTCAAATAGATTCTTCTGAAGTAGAAAAGATTAAAGCGGTACTAAAGGCACTCGGTGGGACAAAAATAAAAATTGAGTCTGAAGATAGATCGTCGAAATTAAATGACCGCGTGAAAGAAGCTAGGGCTGAGAAGAAAAAAGGCGAATTAGTCCAATTGGATAGCAAGAATATATGGGAAAGTATTTAATCCAATATTCGAAAAAAGCGATTAGAGATTTGCAAATGATTAAAAAATCAGGACGTAAATCTGATAGGACAAGAATTGACCTATTTCTCTTGGAAATGGAGGAGAGTCCGAGAATGGGGTCAGGCTCTCCCGAACAATTAAAATATTTTGACGGTGAAATTTGGAGTAGGGCGATCAATAAGAAAGATCGCCTTATTTATGAAATTTTTGAAGAAGAGATTGCTGTCGTTGTGATCCAAGCACTGGGGCATTACAACGACAAATAACTTATTTTGTATTCAAATTTGTCATCGTCAGCTCGATGCCGATATTGACAAAACTTTGGATCATTTTAACGGAATGGTCAATTAAAGCCGGTAGTTCAGCTTGTTCCTCTTTGTCAAAAGGGCCAAGTACATAATCCACTTGTCTACCTTTTGGGTAATTGTCTCCAATACCAAAACGTAGGCGCGGATAAACCTGTCCACCACAAAGCTGTTCAATGGATTTAAGTCCGTTATGACCGGCGCTGCTTCCTTTGGGTTTCATCCGTAGCGAACCAAATGGAATGGCCAGATCATCCACAATCACCAATACATTCTGAATTGGAACTTTACATTGTTGCATATAGTAGTTAACAGCCTTACCACTTAAGTTCATGTAGGTCGTGGGTTTAATTACTGTGACGTTGTGGCCTCTTTGCTTAAATTCGCTATAATAGGCTAACTTAAGCAAGGAAAAACTGGCGCCAGCCTGTTTGACAAGCTCGTCGGCAACCATAAACCCTATATTATGCCGTGTATCGGCATATTCACTGCCAATGTTGCCCAATCCAACGATAAGATAATTCATGATGCAAAAATAAAAATTTTAATAAACAAAAAAGCACCGAAATTCGGTGCTTTCTGTAGTATTTTAAGAATCTTGTTCAGATTATTTTTTACCACCTTTAGATGCTTTCGCTGCTTCTTGTTCAGCTTGACGCAATGCACGAGACATGATTACTGATACGATTGTATCATCAGCATTGTTTAATACTTTTGCGTTTTCCAATTGAATTTGACCTACCCGAACTGATTTACCAACTTCTAAAGATTCCATTGGTACAGCAATTTCTTGTGGTAGGTTTGCAGGTAATGCTTTTACGCGTAAATTACGTAATTTTTGAACTAATTTACCCCCCATTTTAACACCTGGAGAAGTTCCTGTTAATTTGATAGGAATATTCAATGATACTTCTTTATCATCAAATAATTCTAAAAAGTCAACGTGCGTAACTAGGTCAGTTAATGGGTGGAATTGTGCGTCTTGAACGATAGCTCTTTTAGTTTGACCTTCAATGTTTAATTCAACAATGATTACGTCTGCAGTGTAAAGAACTGGTTTCAAATCAGCTGCGGATACAGAAAGAGCTGTTTGCTCTGTACCACCGTAAAGTACTGCTGGTACTAAACCTTGGTAACGCAATTCTTTTGCATCTCTTTTCCCTACGTTCTGTCTTACAGAACCGCTAATAGCAATTGATTTCATCTTTTAATTTTTTATAAATTTGAGGTGCAAAGATAATCTAATTTCTGATATTATCAAAAAAATACGACCGCTATTAGTTCGGAAACAGATACTTATTCCAGGTTTTCGATTTTTCCATGTTCATGACTATGCCTATTCAAGGCTACTTATTTACCCTAAAGTATGACCAAATTGATACCATTTCCTATATTAAAACTGGAGTAGGACTCTTTTAACAGGGGTATAACAGGGGGTTAGCAGGGCTTTACCCCTGTTATACCCCTGCTAACCCCCTGTTACCCCCCTGTAAATCCCCTGTTATTGGAGAAGCTGACAGCAGTCAATTGCTAACCTATATACGCGATAAAAAGGGCTATTCGCCTGTGGTTAAAAGATAAGAATCAAGCGGAAGAGTGTTTTTAAATGTTTGTTGGTTTTTGGGAGAAGATTGGGTGGTGGCGCAATACAAAAAAAAGACCCTGGTCGTTGAGCTGAATGCTTTCTGTACCAGGGTCCAATATCTAGAATCTAAAACTCAAAGATTACTCTACTTCAAATAAATCAGAGATTGAAGAGTGCTGATTTACACTTGTGATTGCTTTTGCAAATAAATCAGCTGTTGATAATACTTTGATTTTGGTCGATTGTTTTGCTTTTTCTGGATCTAATTGAATGGTATCGGTTACGATCATTTCTGACAATACCGAGTTTTCAATCGTTTCATATGCCTTTCCGGACAATACAGCATGTGTACAAACAGCTCTTACAGATTTTGCACCATTTTCCATGATCAGTGCTGCTGCTTTTGAAAGTGTACCAGCAGTATCACAGATATCATCGATTAAAACAACGTCCTGACCTGTTACGTCACCGATGATAGACATCGATTCGATTTCGTTTGCACGTTTACGACGTTTGTCACAGATAATAACTTCTGCATTGAAAAATTTAGCAAAGGTACGTGCTCTGTATGAACCACCCATATCTGGTGAAGCAATCGTTAGATTTGGAAGTTTTAACGATTTGATATAAGGAACAAAAATGATAGAGCCATCCAAATGGTCAACAGGGATATCGAAAAAACCTTGGATTTGCGCTGCGTGCAGGTCCATGGTCATGATACGGTGGATACCAGCTGCAGTCAACAGATTGGCGATCATTTTTGCGCCAATAGCAACTCTTGGTTTGTCTTTTCGATCTTGTCTTGCGAAACCAAAGTAAGGGACTACCGCTGTGATATAATGCGCTGAAGCTCTCTTCGCTGCATCTGTCATCAATAATAATTCAAAAAGATTGTCGGTAGGTTGGTTGGTAGATTGGATAATGAATACATCGCTTCCGCGAACTGACTCATTGTAGAAAGGTTGAATCTCACCGTCGCTAAAACGTGACAATGTTTTGTCTCCTAGTGGTTTCCCGTAAGATTGTGCGATTTTTTCGGCTAGTTCTGTAGTGCCAGAACCTGCAAATAGTTTAACCGTGTTGAATTGCAAAGGCATGGTTTTGTATATTTATGTTGGGTTATTGTATTGTCGATTATTCAATATTTTTATTCCCTTACTGTTTTTTAAAGTTAAACATTAAAAAAAATGGATTGTTTTCACAATCCATATACGCTTAACTTTAAAAGTTGTCCGACCTGGATTCGAACCAAGACAAACAGAACCAAAAACTGTTGTACTACCCTTATACTATCGGACAATGTCTCTAAAAAGTCAACGTTTCCGCTTTTCTCTTTTTGACGACGCAAAGATAGAGATTTGTTTTAAAAATCAAAATGTAAATTTAAAAAAATCTAAACCCTTTTATAAATAATAAGCCTTGCATATAACGCAGAAAAGGCTTGCATCTGCAAGCCTTTTCTATTGTTTGTTGTCCGACCTGGATTCGAACCAAGACAAACAGAACCAAAAACTGTTGTACTACCCTTATACTATCGGACAAACAATTCAAAAGTGATTGCTATCGTGATGATGTCGTTCACATTTGATGATGCAAATATACGGACTATTCTCATTTCTGCAAATAAAAATGAACTTAAAAGTGTATTAGGGCTGATTTTCAAAGAAATAATTTTTGTTTTGATTTGAAAAGAGATGCACGCTAAGCTTTTTTATCGAGATGTTGGCCCACAAAAGTACATGCGTGCTTTTGGGAATGCTTTCCTTTCAGCCAATATTGGATCGCGTAATGAAATTTTTTCAATTAATATGTGTTAAAAAATCAGAATAAAGTTCATTTCTTATTAACTTATCCTTATTTTCGAGCCGTATTAATAATACTTTTTACAGTTATCATTTTATGAACTATACTAAAATCAACAATCTTTTAGGATGGATATGTGCGCTAATAGCAACTGTAGCGTATGTCATGACTGCCGAACGATCGACGAGTTGGTGGGACTGTGGCGAGTTTATCGCTTCAGCCTTTAAACTTCAAATTGTGCACCAGCCAGGAGCACCTTTATTCTTAATGATTCAAAATATATTCTCAAACCTTGCTGGTGGAGATGTTACACGAATTGCTTTCTGGATGAACGTAGGATCGGCGGTATGTAGTGGTCTGACCATTTTGTTTTTATTTTGGACAATTACAGCTTTAGCAAAGAAAATCGTTGTAAAAGGTGTTGATGGATCATATACATCCACCGATTTAATCAAAATATTCGGCTCGGGCGCTGTTGGTGCACTGGCTTATGCTTTTACGGATACTTTTTGGTTCTCAGCAGTGGAGTCCGAAGTATATGCCATGTCTTCTTTATGTACAGCCGTCGTATTTTGGGGTATTCTAAAATGGGAAAATCATGCCGATGAAGCTGGTTCGGACCGCTGGTTGATCTTTATCGCCTATGTGATGGGACTTTCTATCGGGGTACACTTATTGAACCTTCTGGTGATTCCGGCAATTGCTTTGGTCATTTATTTTAAACGTTCAAAAACAGTGACATCATCGGGGGCGATCAAAGCTTTCTTAATCGGTGTTGTTGTTTTGGCGCTAATTTTATGGGGTATTATTCAATACACCGTTAAAGCGGCAGCATATTTTGATCTGTTTTTTGTGAATAGTTTGGGCATGGGCTTTGGTACTGGATTTAACTTATTCATGATTTTAGCGGTAGCTCTTTTCGTATATGGTATCTGGTATTCAATCAAAAAGGTAAAACCGATGTTAAATCTGATCTTAATCAGTGCAGCATTTATCATTTTTGGTTATAGCTCCTTTGCCATGATCATGGTGCGCGCAAAGGCAAATCCTACATTAAATAACAGTGATCCGGATAATGCATTTTCTTTTGTGAGTTATCTTGGACGTGAGCAATATGCAAGTGAGCCACTTTTGAATGGACCTACATTTGATGCGCAAGTGGTTGATGCCGAGCCTACGTATACGTACAGAAAAGATAAGGACAAGTATACCAAGGTGGAGAACGGTATGGACTATAAATACGATAAAACGATGTTTTTCCCGCGTGTTTACAGTTCGCGGGATCAAGGACATATCGAATATTATCGTGATTACTTAAAAATTCCGGAAGGTCAGTCGCCGACTTTTGGCGATAACCTGAAGTTCTTTTTCAGTTATCAGATCGGACATATGTACGGCCGTTATTTCTTATGGAATTTTGCCGGTCGTCAGAATGACCAACAAGGTCAAGGTTCATTTACCGAAGGTAACTGGATTTCAGGTGCTAAACCTGTTGATCAGTTGCATGTTGGTGGACAGAATGCCATTCCAGATTCGCTGAAGACTGACCCTTCGAATAACAAATATTACTTCTTGCCTTTGATCATTGGTTTAATCGGTGCATTTTGGCATTTTGGAAAGAGACAACGCGACGCAGGAATCGTGGGTCTGTTGTTTTTCTTTACAGGATTAGCAATTGTATTATATTTAAATCAAAGTCCACTCCAACCACGTGAGCGTGATTATGCGTATGCCGGTTCATTCTATGCCTTTGCCATTTGGATCGGGCTTGGGGTTTTCGCTATCGCGGATTATTTAAGCAAAAAAGTGGATGGTAAAATAGCGGCCGGTGCTGCTACAGTAGCCTGTCTATTGGGGGCTCCAGTATTGTTGGGCTTCCAAAACTGGGATGATCACGATCGTTCTGAAAAGACGACCGCCCGTGATTTAGCGAAAAACTACCTGGCTTCTTGTGCACCGAATGCGATTTTATTTACTTACGGTGATAATGATACCTATCCTTTATGGTATGTTCAGGAAGTCGAAAATTATCGTCCGGATGTACGCGTGGTGAACCTAAGTTTGTTGAGTTCGGACTGGTATATGCGTCAGATGAAACAGAAAGTAAATCAGGCGGATGGTTTACCGATCAATATCGATGATGAAAAGTTCAAGAAAGGTGTTCGCGAAGTGCTTTATTATCAGGATATGAAAGTTCCAGGACATGTGGATCTGGATTTGATCATGCAGATTTTATTGTCTGACGACCAAAAGAACAAATTGGAATTGAGAGGTGGTAAGTTTGAAAACTTCCTGCCAACCAAAAACTTTAGCCTTCCGGTGAATAAAGAATCTGTTTTGAAAAATAATGTCGTTCCTAAAGCTTGGCAAGAATCTATTGTCGATACCATGAGCTGGACCTACAATAGAAATTATATCTCTAGAGCTGAATTATCTATCTTAAACGTATTGTTGAATAACGATTGGAAACGTCCAATTTATTTTGCGGCAACAGTTCCAAATGATAACTACCTTGGTTTAGATAAATATTTAGTACAAGAGGGCTTTGCCTTGCGTTTGATGCCGATTGCAACTCCTGCCGGGGCAGAAGGTACATTGGTTGATACACAGTCTGCTTATAAAGACATTACTACGAAATACCAATGGGGTAATATGGCACATGCTTCTTACCTGGATCCTGAATCTTACCGCATGATTACCATGATTACAAATACAGTAATGGGCGGTACAGCGACACAGTTGATGATGGAAGGTCATAAGGATGAGGCGCGCAAAGTCGCTGTTGAAACCTTTGAGAAAATGCCAAAACGTGTTTATTTGATGCGTGATATTTTGGGCTATATTCCAATTGTCAATGTGTTGTATGAAACTGGTGAAACGAAGCGTGCGAATGAAATCGTAAACCGTAACCTAAAGTTTATGACTCAAAATATGCGTTGGTATCAGGATATTGCGCAAACAAAGCCTGAACTGGAATATTCAAATATCGGTACCGCTTTACGTGCTTTGGGAGCTTATAAGAGTATCTTGGCCTCGACCTCGGAAAAACAATTGCTACAGCAAGTGACCGATTTAGAGAAATCGTATAAACAACAGTATGGTGTTGAATAACAATTAGAGACATCATTTTAACCGAAGGAGCTGCCCTTTACTACAGGTATTCGAAAGGAAAAACACTTTTTGATGCGATGTAGGAAAGGGCGGCTTTTTTTTGATTATTTTTTCTTAGCTTAACGCCATATAAAACCAACCTTAAGTTATGATGAAACGTCAATTAAAATTGTGGGATGCAGTGATGCTGGTCATGGGGTCGATGATCGGAAGCGGTATTTTTATTGTATCGAGTGATATGATGCGGCAGCTGGGATCCGGATATTGGTTGGCGATAGTTTGGTTATTGACCGCATTAGCAACTGTTGCGGCGGCAATCTGCTATGGCGAATTGTCGTCTATGTATCCGAAAGCTGGGGGACAATATACCTATCTGACAGAAATATTTGGGAAGCCAATTGGCTTTTTATATGGCTGGAGTTTATTTACAGTTATTCAAACGGGAACGATAGCAGCTGTAGCTGTTGCCTTTGGTAAGTTTACAGCCTACCTTATTCCGCAGTTAAATGATGCAGCACCGCTATTTCAACGTGGAGAGTTTAAGATTACCTGGATACAGATTGTCGCTATGGGTGTTATTATTCTCCTGACCTTTATCAATACAAGAGGGATCAAGAGTGGAAAAGCTGTTCAATCTTTCTTTACTTCAGCAAAAATCATTGCGTTGGTTTTACTGATTTTAGGTGGTCTGTTCTTGATTAAGGAAAATCATTTTTCAGAAAATATGGCTTATGGCTGGGATTCTTTTCAAAATTTGAAAGGTGCTGGCTGGTCGCAGATCTCGGGGGGCGTATTAATGGGTGCTTTAGCTGCTGCGATGGTAGGTTCGGTATTTAGTAGTGTGGCCTGGGAAAATGTAACGTTTGTTTCCGGTGAGATTGTCAATCCGCAGCGTAATGTTGTCCGGGCATTGGTTATCGGAACAAGCTTGGTGATGTTGCTCTATATAAGCTGTAATTACATTTACCTGGCGGCATTAAATAGAGAGGAAATTGCTTTTGCGGCAAATGATCGTGTTGCTATAGCGGCGGCTGAAAAAATATTAGGACATACGGGCACGATAGCGATGGCGATTCTGGTAATGATCTCGACCTTTGGTTGTGTTAACGGGCTAGCACTATCAGGTGCGCGAGTTTTTCAGACCATGGCAAAAGATGGATTGTTTCTGAAACAAGCGATTCCCAATAACAAATATGATGTGCCCGCACGATCGTTATGGCTTCAGGGAATCTGGGCTTCCTTACTTTGCCTGAGCGGACAATATGGCAATTTACTGGATATGATATCTTTTGTTATTGTTATATTCTATATGATTACAGTGCTGGGTGTTATTATTCAACGTATCCGGAGACCGGATTTGGAACGTTCCTACAAAACCTTCCTCTTTCCGATTACACCAATCTTGTACCTGTTGATAGGTACCGTATTTTGTGTATTATTAATTATCTATAAGCCACAATATACCTGGCCAGGCTTTATACTTGTATTAATCGGTGTACCAGTGTATTTTTTTGCACGGAATAATAAACGTGCCGAGCTAGATGAATAGTCGCTGCGTATAGCATTTCGATGTTATGGAATTTGCTGTAAATGGTTGGCAATGCGTATTGTATATGACTTCAAAATCTGGTAATGTGCTGGAATAATTGGTCTGTAAATTTCCCGGAAAGGAAGATAATCTTTGTTTAAATCACTTTTTGTTATTGTGCCAGTTGGATGCAAATATTGAAATTAATTGCCCTTCATGGCTTCGTTTTTGTTAAAAAAAGTGTAGCTTTGCTCAAACATTCCCATAATGAAACAGTCGATTTTATTAGACGGACCAAAATTTCAAATCACAATTCAAAGACTATGTCGTCAATTGATTGAGAATCATGGTGATTTTTCAAATGCTGTCGTCATAGGTATTCAACCCCGAGGAACTTTCTTAGCGAGACGTATCGTCAAAGAGCTTGTACAAATGATCGGAAAAGAGATTTTAGTTGGCGATTTGGATATTACCTTTTATCGCGATGACTTCCGTACGAAAGGGAATACTGGTCCAATCTTAGCAAATAGCACAAATATCAATTTTATTGTAGAAGGTAAAGAGGTGATCTTTATAGATGATGTCTTATGGACAGGACGTACTATTCGTGCGGCAATGGATGCTGTACAGGCATTTGGCCGTGCAAGAAGAATAGAATTGCTTGTTTTGGTCGATCGTCGCTTCTCTAGACAGATCCCTATTCAGCCCGATTATATCGGAATACAGGTAGATTCTATTGATTCACAAAAAGTAATTGTTAACTGGAAAGAATCAGAGGATCAGGATAGTATTATCTTGATTACAGAAAAGAAGACTTCAGCTAGCGATTAATAGCGGTGTCATGACGATACTGAAGGTTATTGTTGACCTTTGGAAACAGGCACTTTCAATAAAACCTTCGTGACTTCGCAGACGCCAACAGCAATGAAAGCAAACTGAAGGTTCTTTCTGGCCAATAAGATCAGACACTTTCAGAAAAAAAATGATTAGTAAATATTTGAATATACTATAAAATGTCATCTGTAGCAGAACAATTAAGTACCCGCCATTTATTGGGGATCAAAGATCTAAATGAGAACGATATCCAATTGATCCTGGATACAGCAAGTAATTTCAAAGAGGTATTAAATAGGCCAATCAAAAAGGTTCCGTCGTTAAGGGATATTACGATTGCCAACGTGTTTTTTGAAAATTCAACACGGACACGTCTATCCTTTGAACTTGCTGAAAAGAGACTTTCTGCGGATATCGTGAATTTTGCGGCATCCTCCTCTTCAGTAAGTAAGGGGGAGACACTCATCGATACGGTGAACAATATTCTTGCAATGAAGGTTGATATGATTGTGATGAGACATCCATACGCCGGAGCTGGGGTATTTCTAAGTAAACATGTTGATGCACAAATTGTCAATGCAGGTGACGGAGCACATGAACACCCTACACAAGCTTTACTTGATTCATTTTCGATCCGTGAACGCTATGGCGATGTAGCTGGTCGTAAAGTAGCTATCGTTGGAGATATTACACATTCACGCGTTGCTTTGTCGAATATCTTATGTCTTCAAAAGCAAGGTGCAGAAGTGATGGTTTGTGGTCCAACCACATTAATTCCTAAACATATTACATCATTGGGTGTAAAAGTAGAGCATGATTTGCGGAAAGCGTTGAACTGGTGTGATGTTGCAAATATGTTACGGATTCAATTGGAGCGTCAGGATATTGCCTATTTCCCTTCCTTAAGAGAATATTCCATGCTATATGGATTGAATAAAGAGATTTTGGATTCTTTAGAGAAGCCAATCACAATTATGCACCCCGGACCAATCAATCGGGGGGTCGAAATCACATCGGATGTCGCGGATAGCGAACATTCAATTATTTTGGATCAGGTTGAAAATGGTGTTGCTGTGCGCATGGCTGTCTTGTATCTATTAGCAGGGCAACGCGGATAGTCTAAATTGGTTTTGACGTGCGTTAATGTACGTGTGAGACTAAATAGCACTGTTTTCTAATGCAACAATAGTATGCCTGACTTTATTTTTTGTCGGGCATATTTTTTGTGCAAAATTTCCGTTATAATACAGGATTATTCACAGATGTTAATAACTTTTGTGTAAAATAGCTCAATTAAAGTATAATTTAGTAAAATGAATAAAACTATCTCCCTGAGAAGTGGAGATTTGAATTGATTTTCAATAAATTTGGGGCTATCTTAAAGCCTTTAATGGCAGAGAGGCTTTCGATAAATTTGCTTTGAAATGCGAATTTATCGCGGTTTGGAGGGAGATTCATTTACATTTGCAGATAAATAACATATTAAGGTTTCACATATTATGTATAAGAAGATTTACCAGGTGGGAGTTGCATTAACCGTTATGGCGACGCCAGCATTAGCGCAACAGACAGAATGGCAACAAATCAACAAGGCGTACAAAACAGGAATGGAATTGTATGAACGCGGAAAATTTAGTTCTGCTTCAGCCCAATTTGACCGTGTTGACGCTTTGCGGACAAAATCCAACTTGCAATTGGACGAAACAGAGGAACTGTCTTTGTTGAAAGAGAACGTACGGTATTATCAAGCGGTTTGCGCACTGGAATTGGGCGAATCCGATGCCGAAAACCGTTTTCTGAAATACATTAAAGATTTCCCTGTCAGTGCAAATGCTAAAGCAGCTTATTTTCAAATCGGTAAATCCTATTATGCTAAAAAAGATTATGTTAAGGCCTTAGAGTGGTTTAACAAGATCGACAGCAAAAATTTAGCAGGTAAAGAAAATGTAGAATATCGTTTTAAATATGGATATGCTTCCTTTATGACAAAGGATTATAAAACGGCGAAACCATTATTTGAAGGATTGAAAGATCAGAAAACTGAATTTCAGGAAGCTTCAATCTATTATTACGCGTATCTTTCATACCTAGACGCCGAGTATAAAACGGCGTTGAATGAATTTGAGCGCCTAAATGGATCGAAACAATTCGAAAATAGTTACCCTTATTATATTACTGCTTTGTATTTCTTGGATAAACGCTACGACGATGTGTTGGATTATGCGTTGCCAATTTTGTCGCGAACAAAACAAGAAAATGAAACAGAGATGTTCCGTATTATCGCGGCAACATACTTTATCAAAGGTGATTTAAAAACATCAAAAGAGTATTACGATAAATTCCAGGCACAAGACCAAGGTAAGACGCAGAATAATCAGGATAGCTACCAAATCGGTTACATCGCTTACAAATTGAAGGATTACGATAAAGCGATCACTGAATTGGAAAAAATGACTGATCCTGACGCATATTATCAATCTGCGATGATTACCCTAGGGGATGCTTTCTTGAAGAAAGGCAATAAGCAATCTGCGCGTAACGCATTTTTCCGTGCTTCGAAATTGGATTTTGATCCAGCAATGCAAGAAGAAGGCTTATTCAACTATGCTAAGCTTTCGTATGAATTGGAATTCCACCAAGTGGCTTTAGCTTCGACACAAGAATACCTGAAAACCTACCCAAAATCGAAACGCTTAGAGGAAGCGAAAACTTTGCTTGCTGAAGTATTGTTGAGTACAAAAAACTACCGTGAGGCAGTTGATATTTTGGAATCTATCCCTAAACGTGGAAAAGAAGCAAACGCTGCTTATCAAAAGGTAACCTACTACAGAGGTTTGGAGTATTATAATGAGCGTGCTTTTGAAAATGCAATTTCCCTATTCATGCGCTCTGAAGAGTTTCGTTATGACGAGGAAATTTACGCTTTAGCCACCTATTGGAAAGCGGAAGCCATGTACGAAGTGCGTAAATATGGTGAAGCGGTTACAAATTTCAATAAATTCCTTCGCTTGCCAGGAGCTAACAAAACGGATGTGTATGGGTATGCAAATTATGCGTTAGCCTATGCGGCTTTCCGTAATGGAAACTACAGCACGGCGGCCAATTACTTCGAGCGTTTCTTAGCGTCTGGTGGTTCGAAAGGAATAGAAATGAATACACGTAATGATGCAATTGCACGCTTGGGCGATTCTTATTTCTCTTCGAAAAACTACGGCAGAGCATTAACAGAATACAATAAGTTGATCTCTTCTAAAGCGCCTAGTCAGGATTACGCGTTATTCCAGCGTGGTATTATTCAAGGTTTACAAGGGGATAACAATGGTAAAATTTCAACATTGAATGCTGTTATTGCACAATTCCCGAGCTCTAATTATGCGGATGATATTGCGTTTGAGATTCCTTACACACGTTTCTTGATGGGAGAAAGTGATCAGGCGATTGCTGGCCTTCAAACAATGGTTGAAAAATATCCGCGCAGCAGTTATGTGCCACGTGCTTTGGTGACGATTGGTTTGGTTCAGTATAATCAAGATAACAATGATGCTGCATTGGCAACTTTCCAACGTGTAGTCGACCAATATGGATCAACAGATGAAGCAAGACAGGCCATGCGATCGATTGAGAACATCTATTTGGATAAAGGCGATGCAACAGGGTATATCAAATATGCAACTGGAACAAACTTAGGGGATGCGTCGAAATCTGAGCAAGATTCGCGTTCATTCTCCACTGCCACAACCCTATTCTCCAGAGGAAATTACCAAGGGGCGGTGGAAGCTGTAAATGCGTATTTCGATAAATTCCCGAAACCAAATCAAGAGAAATATGCACGTTTTGTTCGTGCTGAAAGTAACGCAGCTTTGGGCAATACAGAAGATGCACTACATGATTATAATATTATCTTGAATGACTGGACGTCTCCTTATACAGAACGTACGTTAATTTCGGTGTCAAATTTATATTTGAAACAAAAGAAATATAACGAAGCGACACAGTTGTTGAAAAAGCTGGAGCTTACTTCTGAATACAAGGCTAACTATGGTTTCGCAATAAATAACCTAATGGTCTCTTATTTCCAAATTGGGGATTATAAGGAAGCATTAAATTATACCAATGCTGTCAAGAACTACGAAAAGTCTTCGGAAGAGGAGATCGCAAATGCATTCTTGTATGCCGGTAAATGCTATGTGAAGCAGAATAAGAAAACAGAGGCAATGAAAGAATTCAGTTTAGCTGCATTGAAGAGCCGTACAGTATATGGTGCCGAAGCAAAATACAATGTTGCGGTACTACAATTGGAAAATAAACAATACGATGCATGTATCAAAACAGCAATGGATCTATCCGATAATTTCTCTTCATACGAATATTGGGTGGCGAAAAGCTTTATTACCATGGCTGATGCTTATGCAGGTAAAGGAGATTCTTTCCAGGCGAAAGCTACACTTGAATCGATTGTGGATAACTATGATGCGAAAGACGATATTTTGCCAGCAGCAAAAGAACGTCTAAATAAATTGAACAACAAAAAGAAATAGGATACAATGAAGAAGTTGCAAAATAGAAACGTGAAGAAATATACTTTAGCAGCGCTTTTGATGGGCGTGGGATTGAATTCTTTTGCACAGGAAACAGGCAAGAAGAATGATCCTGAGAAACCGGTCACTATCGATTCTTTTGATGTTGTTCGTGATTATAAGCCAATTCTTGCGGATGCTGTGAAAATCCGCCGCAGTCCGGATATGACCAATAAAAGAGAATACCAGCCCAAATTGTCCTACAACAATATTTTGGACAAGAAATTGGATATCAATACCGGTTTGAAACAATTGAATGTACAGGAGATTCCTTTTGCACAACCTTTTGAACATAGTAGCAACTATGTCAAATTTGGTATCGGTAATTATAACAGTATATTGGGCGAAGCTTATTTAGCTTCTGAACAGTTTGAAAATACACGATTTGGTTTATTTGCAAAGCATTTGAGCCAAAAGGGTAATATTGACGGACAGAAGTTCAGTACACAAGATATCGGTATCTTTGGTCGTCGTGTATTGGATGCGGTAACCGTTAAAGGTACCATCGGATACAATCGTTATGGCACAAACTTCTATGGTCAGACTTTTGATCAATCGGGAACAACCTTGTTGAATACGACTCCGGATAAACAGACCTTTACAGATATCTACTTGAATGGAGAGCTGTCAAGTAATGTGGATCCAAAAAATGAGCAAGCCTTAAGCTATTCAGCAAAAGTTGATGGTTATTTGTTTAAAGACGCTTATAAAGCCAAAGAAAATTCCATCGCATTATCCGGTTATTTGAACAAACGCCTAAGTGCATTCAATGTTGGTGCGAATTTGAGCGTGACAATGAATAATGTGAAAGATAGTGCTGAAGTAAAAAATCATTTGGCGGTCATCAATCCATATATTCGTTTTAAGGGCGACAACTATAACGTAACCTTGGGTGCGAATTTAACTTCTGAATTTGGCGATAGCTCAAGATTCAATATTTTCCCATCGGTAGAGGCTGATTTTGCTTTGGCACCTGAATATATCTCTTTGTTTGCCGGAATCAATGGGGGAGTGAAACAAGCTTCTTTCCGTAGTTTCGCTAAGGAAAATCCATATTTGGCTCCTAACGCTAAGATGATAAACTCGATTGAGAAAATGAATGTTTACGCGGGTTTAAAAGGAAATGCTGGCGCAACATTTGGTTATAAAGTAAAGGTATTCTACAAACAGATTGAGGGATTGCCTTTATTTAAAAACAGTGCATTCGGCGATAGTCAAAATGGTTATGTTCCTTGGGCTTTTGATGTCGTTTATGATGGCGTGATCAATAAGGCTAAACATATGGGATTGGAAGGAGAAATCAATGTGCGTCTTTCACAACTGGTTAATCTGGGCGGAAAAGTGTATATAGACGATTATAAATTGAGTGATGAGGAAGAAGCATGGGGATTGCCAAAATTCCGTATGCAGGCCAATGCACGCTTTAATATCTCCGATAAATTTTTCGTAGATGCTGAACTTTCCACACAAGGCAATACCTATGCGTATATTTATGACTATAATGCAGATGGCAGTCGTATTGCCAACAGTGGGCATAAGGCAACAATAGCGTCGTTTGCTGATCTTAATGCAGGCGCAGAATACCGAATCAAAAAACAATTTGGTATTTTCGTCAAAGCAAATAACATTTTTGGAAAAGAATACGAACGTTATATGTATTACCCAAGATTGGGCTTTAATGTAATTGGTGGTCTTAATTATTCGTTTTAACGAATTAAGATTATAAATTTGCATCTTAAAATAGTGCGCGATGAATCTAGGCAAAAACATCAATAGTTTATTAAAACGTTATGCGGAAGTATACGTGCCCGGAATAGGTGTGTTCAAACGAATTCATTCTCCGGCTCAGTTCGATAAACAGAATAATGTGTTTTTGCCCCCGATTTCTTATGTTGAGCTGGACTATTCTGCTCAACATGGATTTAATATAGTTCATTATATCCAACAACAGGAAAACTTGGGCCTCAATCAGGCGCAACAGATCTTGTCGGAAACTGTTGATAAGCTGCGGGCCGATTTGGGGCAATTTGGACAGGTCAAACTTGATGATCTTGGATTATTGATTAGTTATGGCGCAAGTTTGGTCTTCAAACCCTTAGACTTGTCGGGATTCGACTTCCAACCGGTTACAAATCTTGTTGCACCAGAGATTGAAACAGTCGTTTCTTCTTTGGAAGAAGTCAAAGAAGAAGAACTTACGACCTTAGCTGTTGAAGAAGACCCTGTTGTAGAAGAAGATCCTGTGGTGGAAGCTAATGATAAGGTAGAGCCTGCGATAGAGTCTATGCCGGATACGGCAGATCAAGACGAAACGATCGAGGTTGAAGAGGTCAAAGAAGAAGCTGAAACAGCACAGGAACTGGTCGTGGTAACGGATCCAGTAGCGGATGAGCTTTCGCAGGAGACAGCACCAACAAACGATCGTACCGATCTTGAAGCCAGAGAATCGTCGTTAGCGCAAAAGGAAACTGAAGAGTTTGAGCCTGTGGATACAACCGTGATAGCTGATAGCAATCATTCGGGTACTCCGAAAGAAGACAATACTTTAAAAAAAGAAATCGGTGCTATTGCGTCGGCTAACGCCAATTCAACATACGCGCCAAATATCTATGAGGAAGAGCCGCGTAATTCAAATGCGATCTGGTATTGGATGACTGGAATTATTGTGCTGGCAATGGTTGCTGTTGCGGTCGTTTACACCAATCCTGCGTTGAAGGATTCGTTATTTGGATCGACCAAACCTGTTGTAAAAACGGCAGATACGCTTGTTCAAAAACAGCCGGTCATGCCTGCGGATACATTGTCCAATACGTTGCAAGCCGATAGTTTGAAGAAAGTCGATTCATTGGCTAAGCGCACTGTGACAGATTCTGTTAAAAAGACAGCAGCTTTACCAGCGACCAATGCGGAAGCAAAACCTCCGGTTTTGGAAGCAAACCCTGTGATCAAAGAGTCTATCCCTGTTGCTCAACCGCGGTACCAGGTGGTCATTGGATCCGCAAAAACTATGGCAAGTGCCGAGCAGGAGGCGCAACGTCTTCGTGCAATGGGCTATAAAACAGCTCGCGCTGTTGAAGGGAAAAATAAAAAAGATAAAAAGAAAATTATCTTAAATACCTACATGACTAACGAGGAGGCACAGCTTGCTAAGAAGTCGGTACTCAATAAAATTAAGGATGCTTGGGTAGAAAAGATCTTATAAAAGTTAAAACTATATAAAACTATTAATAATTATGTCATTAGTACAAGATACAGCACGGGCTGCTGTGGATTCGTTTAATCAAGCTGCACAACAACCATTACCTGCTGCTGCGCCTACAGAAAACATGAGTTTGATCGATATGATGATCAAAGGGGGATGGATCATGGTTCCAATCTTACTGTTGTTCTTTATTGGCTTGGTTATCTTTTTTGAGCGTTATTTGACTATCCGTCGCGCCGCAAAATATGATAACAGCTTAATGTCGCAAGTAAAGGCAAATGTTTTGTCCGGAAATTTGGATTCGGCATTAGCTGTAGTTCGTTCAAGTAACTCAGCTTTGGGACGTATGTTGCAAAAAGGCTTATTGCGTGTCGGCAGACCGATCAAAGATATTGAAGGAGCGATCGAAAACGTGGGTAAATTGGAAGTTGCCAAGTTAGAAAAGAACATCAATATTTTAGGTATTATTGCTGGTATTGCCCCGATGCTTGGTTTCGTAGGTACGATCTTTGGAGTAATTAAGATTTTCCATGACGTGGAATTAGCTGGTGGTATTGATATTGCTTCTGTATCTGGTGGTCTATATGTAAAAATGGTGTCTTCTGCATCAGGTCTTGCGGTGGGTATCTTAGCTTATTTGGGCTACCATATCCTGAATATGATGGTGGAGCGATTGATTTTACGTATGGAAACGGATGCAGTAGAATTTATTGATTTATTGGATGAACCCGGAAGATAATGAACTTACGAAGTAGAAAAAATAAACCATCTGCGGAAGTACATACTTCAGCGCTGAATGACATCATGTTTTTCCTGATGTTGTTCTTCCTGTTGGCTTCTGCAGTTTCTAATCCGCAAGTGGTGAAGCTATTGTTACCAAAGTCAAGTGCGGGAGAACAATCTGTTGCTAAAAAGACCGTCACGGTATCGATTACAAAAGATTTGGGCTATTTTATTGACAAAACTCCAGTTCCCATTGAGGGATTGGAAGCTGCAATTCAATCGCAAATGGCTGCGGGTGAGGAAGTGACAATTATGCTCTATGTCGATAATACGGTTCCCATTCAAAATGTTATTTCTGTAATGGATGTAGCTAATCGATTGAAGATTAAAGTGGTATTGGCAACAGAACCAAAAAAAGATAAATAGGAACCATTAAACTTTTTTAAAGTTTATTGGTCAGCTATTAATATAGGAGATTAATGCGATGAGATATCACCTTCAACATGAAGAAAATAATTTCCCCAAAGCATTGGGGATATCGACTTTGGTCATGGCATCGTTGCTCTTGATTGGATTTTTTGTTGTTTTTAAAGCTCAGGCACCTGATGAATATGGAATGGGGGGAATGATCGTCAATTACGGTACGTCACCTGAGGGAATGGGAGATGACTATATGAGTGTTGAGGAACCATCGGTGGATCCCAACGCCAATAATGAACGCCCTGACCGTATTGACCCTGTTGAAACACCTACCCCAACTCCAACACAGCAAGTTGCGGAGAAAGCGGTTGTCACACAGGATTTAGAAGATGCCCCTGCGGTAACAAAAACGGAAAAGAAGGTCGTTTCAAAAGCACCGGAAACAACCAAAGCTGTAAAAGAAGTGGCACCACAGGCCAATGCCAAAGCGCTTTTTAAAGGCAATAAAAATAACGGTACTGGAGCTGGTGATGGTACAGGGACAACTCCTGGAAATCAGGGTTCCAAACTGGGTGATCCTTTAGCAAGTAACTACGGCGAAGGGGGATCTGGAAACGGTAACATGATGTTGTCTATTGAGAACCGAAGTTTTACGCAACGGCCAAGTATCGACGATAATGGACAGCAAGCAGGTAAGGTTGCTGTGGAGTTTAGAGTGAACAAGCAAGGGGTTATCACCTATGCGCGTGCTGGTGTAAAAGGAACGACGATTACCGATCCATCCTTGTTGGAGAAATGTGAGCGTGCTGTACGTGGCGCTAGGCTAAACCAATTGCCAAACGCTCCTGACTCCCAAACAGGACGGATTGTATTCAATTTTAGATTAAGATAAAAATCATTCACATGAATGCTTATAATGAGGCAATCGAGTATCTGTATACTCGATTGCCTATGTTTACAAGGGATGGCGCCTCTGCCTTCAAAAAAGACCTTGACAATACCATCAAACTTTGCGCTGCTTTGGACAACCCACAGCGAAAATTCAAAACATTACATATTGCTGGTACAAACGGAAAGGGATCGACCTCCCACATGTTGGCCGCTATTTTGGCCGAAGCAGGATATAAAACAGGCCTCTATACTTCACCACATTTACTGGATTTCAGAGAGCGTATTCGTGTCAATGGTCAGTTATGTGAGAAAGAATTTGTTGTTGATTTTGTCAATACCCATCGCGAGCTTATAGAAGAAGTCAGTCCATCGTTTTTCGAAATTACTGTAGCCATGGCTTTTGATTATTTCGAGAAGAATAAGGTTGATATCGCTGTCATTGAAGTCGGACTTGGCGGGCGTTTGGACAGCACCAATATTATTCAGCCTTTGCTGTCGGTAATTACCAATATCGGTTTTGATCACATGAATCTTCTTGGTAATACACTGGTGGAAATTGCTGCTGAGAAGGCCGGAATTATCAAAAGAAATACACCTGTCGTTATTTCGGAATATGCTGAAGAGATAGCAGCTGTGTTTTTGGATAAAGCAGCGATCGAGCATGCACCGATCCAATTCGCTTCCGACAAGTATGCCACGAAAATGCTGGACGTGGACCAAGATTATTTGACGGTGCAAGCGACGGATACTGCAGGTCATTCAGCAGACTTTCAACTGGATTTAAAAGGCTCCTATCAGGTCAAGAACCTCGCCGGCGTCCTGTTAGCTGTGGATGAATTACGTCAACTGGGCTTTGAGATCAGTGATCAACATGTGCACCAAGCGCTAAAAAATGTGCAGGCAACCACAGGAATTCAAGGCCGATGGCAACAATTGTCGAAGGATCCATTTATCATCTGTGATACAGGGCACAATGAGGACGGAATTCATGAAGTGCTCAAAAATCTGGCTACAACAACTTATGATAAATTGCACTTTGTGATAGGCGCCATGCGCGATAAGGATTTATCACATATGTTGCCTTATCTACCCAAGGATGCAACCTACTATTTCTCTGCTCCAGATATGCCGCGTGCAATGCCAGCAGAAGAGCTGCGGAAAGAAGCTATGGAATTTGGTCTAACGGGGCTTGATTATCCATCGGTAGGAGCTGCGTTTGATGCAGCAAAAGAAGCGTATCAACAAGGGAACCTTATTTTTGTTGGCGGAAGCAATTTTGTTGTTGCGGAAGTACTTGCTCGTTTGACGCAGGAATAAGAATACCACCTTTCCTCGCAAATAAATCTACGGGAGGAATTCATAGAAACCGATCACAAAAAAGGGAGCTGCGTGAAGTGCAGCTCCCTTTTTTATTATTTTGTGCCGTTGGTCATTAGTCATTGATCGTCAATTCACCACGGATATCCTTTTCAATCCAATAGGCGACCTCTTTTTGATCTTCTAACTCGCCTTGAAGATACATTAATTTGGTTACTGCCGCTTCGAATGTCAGGTCGTAGCCATTCAGCACGCCGATGGATTTAAGTCCTTGTGAAGTCTCATAGCGACCTAATTCAACAGACCCTACTTTACATTGCGAAATGTTGAGGATATTTTTACCTTGTTCAATTGCTTCCTTCAATAGATCCAGAAACCAAGTGTCGGTGGTTGTATTGCCCGATCCAAATGTTTCCATAACAATGGAGCGGACATCGGAATCTAGGACTGCTTTGATTGTTTGCGCAGAGATTCCCGGAAATAATTTCAATACGGCTACCCTGTTGTCCAGTTTGGTATGTAGGATAAATTCTTTATCGATATTATTTAATAAAGCATCTGTATTATATTTGAGGTGAATACCAGCTTCAACCAATACGGGATAGTTTGGCGATCTAAAGGCCTCAAATTTGGCCGAATTATATTTAAATGAGCGATTGCCACGGAATAATTTATTGTCGAAAAGAATGCACACCTCTTGGATAATGGAGATACCATCCTGCTTTGCCGAGGCGATTTCCAATGCTGTCATCATATTTTCCCTTGCATCCGTTCGGATCTCTCCGATAGGCAGCTGAGAGCCAGATAAAATGACCGGTTTTTGGAGTCCTTCCAACATAAAGCTCAGTACTGAGGCCGTAAAAGCCATTGTATCGGAACCATGCAGAATAACAAAACCGTCGTAATCTGCATAGTTATCCTTAATAATTTGTGCCATTTCAATCCATATCTCTGGCTTCATGTTGGATGAATCGATAATGGGTTCGAAAGAGTGCACGGTCAGCTTATAGTCTAAGCGACTTAAATCAGGGAGATTTCGTTTGATCAATTCAAAGTCGAAAGGAACGAATGTTCCTGTTTCATCTTTAACCATTCCAATGGTCCCACCTGTGTAGATAATAAAGATATTATGCATTGAGTTTTGAAATTATATACCAAATATACGTTTTGAATTTTCTGTTGTGATTTCGGCTACCTTTTCGACGGAGATCTGGTGAAGGTCAGCTACTTTTTGTGCGACGTAAACCAAATAGCTACTTTCATTTTCTTTACCGCGAAAGGGGACAGGAGCCAAATAAGGTGCATCGGTTTCTAGAACAATATGTTTTAAATCGATTTCTTTGACCACCTGATCTAAGCCCGCTTTTTTAAAGGTAACGACTCCGCCAATACCAAGAGCGAAACCTAAATCGATAGCTTGGTGGGCCTGCTCCAGGGAACCGGTAAAGCAGTGCAGAACGCCAAATAATTTGTCGTCGTGAAGTTCTTCCAATAATTCGAACAGTTCAGCGAAGGCTTCCCGGCAGTGGATATCGATCGGTAAATTTAATTCCTTAGCCCATTGAACCTGAGTTCGAAAGGCGTCTTTTTGAATTTCAAGCGTGCTTTTATCCCAATAAAGATCCAGCCCGATCTCACCTATGGCATGGACTTTGTGTGTTTCCAAGCTCTTTCGGATGGTTTCTAACTCTTCCACATAGTTTTCCTTTACATCGCAGGGATGTAATCCAAGCATCGGAAAACAATGTTCTGGATAAGCCGCTACGGTATCAAATACAGGTTTTATGGAAGCGCTATTCACATTCGGCAAAAAAAGGCGTTGTATGCCATTATCGAAGCAACGTTGTAGATGTTCTTGCAGTTTTTCGGTTCCTGCATGGTAATAAATGTGTGTATGTGTATCTGTAAGCAACATAGTTTTCTGCGTGGAAGCAGCGGGTTAGGGTAAAAACTTGTTTTTATTATTATCGAATAAAGTGGTAGACTTAATTACCAAAATTTCAATTCGCTCTCCAAAGATAACTTATTAATTAGCAAAAATGAAAATTAATACAGGATTCCTTCGATTGAGACAAATTCCTTTTTCGTGTCTTGGAAAACGTCATCGAGAGAAGGCGGGCCTTCATGCCATGGAGACATTAGCAAAGATTGTTATTGGCCGTTGAAAAGATACGTTTAATTAAAAAGAGTCAGAAGTCAAACATACCGTACGATTTACTGTTAAACAGATAAAAGAGGCGGTTGTTGTCCTATTTTTATAAGAATAAATGAATCATATGATGAATAAGAGGTTATGCCTGGGTTTATTGACTTTGGCGTCGGTTATGTGTTTAAACAAACTACATGCGCAATCATTGATTGACCCTTCGGTAAAAGATATTATTCAAAAAGCCTTTCAGACAAATAAAGAATTGAAATTGAAGGCTTACGAAGTCGATAAAGCACGTTTGGAAGCCGATGGAGTAAAAGCAAACCGGCTGCCACATGTCTCGGCACTCGGGCTATACGGTTATGTACATAGCAATGGGAGTATTGATATTCCTACGGTTAATATCCCTTTATTGAACCTCGGCTTGTTTGAAGGCGCAACAGGATTTAGTATGCATGGGCAAGCGGCCTATGCGGGGGTGTCTGTAAAGCAGATTATCTTTTCGGGATTACAGATTCCGAATGGAATAAAAGCATTGCAGGAGAAAGCTGTGGCTCAACAATATTTAGAATCGGCCGGTCGAGAAACACTTTCAAAGGATATTATTGCTTCTTTTGATCAGCTGATGTTGTTGGATGAGGTGGATAAATTGATTGTCGATTCTGAAAAGCGATTAAAGAAAGAACAGGAAAAGGTGAATAAAGCGATTCAAAATGGCCTTGCAATACCTTATGATAGAGATAAATTGAAATTGGCCTTGCTGGAGCTGGAAGAGAAAAAGGTAGAGGTTTCTGGTAATCGGGATTTGTTGTGTCAAAAGATCGAACAAGAAACAGGGGTATCTTTTCAAGAGGTCGGCGGAATTCATTATGGACTTAAACCTATATTTTTGTCGGATCTTCCACGTGATGTCGAACAAAGATCCGAATTGAAAGCACTAGATGCTTCCTCAAAAGCGTATGAGTACCTGTATAAAAAAGAAAAGGGGGGAGCTCTTCCTGCTGTCTTTGCCTTTGGATCCGCAAACTATCTGAATGTATTCAACTCCAAACTCACGGTGAAAGATCAACCGCTATTTGGTACAGTCAACTTACCGCTTAATTCCATCAAGGGGAGCCCCAATTTAATGGTCGGCGTAGGAGTTAAATGGGATCTCTATACGGGCGGAGAGCATCATAATAAGATAAAGCAAGTTAAACTCGATCAGCATATCAATACGACCAAGCGAGAAGATGCGCAAGAAAAATTAAATTTATTACTCAGCAAAAATACCGTTACCTATACAACAGGCAACCAAAAGCTGAAAGTGGGGGAACAGCAATTGAAAGTTGCCGAAAATAACCTTTCTATGGCTGTTAAACAGTATCAAGCTGGCTTAATAGATGTTACCGAGTTATTGGCTGCTGAAAACGATTGGTACAAAGTTAATTTGGGTTATTTTAACAATGTTTTGCAGCAACGTACAGCTGCAGTCGAATTACTACATACATCAGGAAAATTATTACAAACTATACATGAGTAACATGAAGAATTTATATGGGATATTATCTCTGTCTATTTTTGTTTCTTGTACAAATCAAGTGAAAGAGAAGCCTATTGAAGGCAAGGTGGAGCGAGAGCAAGTGACGGTTGTGACAAAGGTTCCGGGGAAAATTGCGAAGCTTCTGGTTGAAGAGGGTGACTTTGTGCATGCGGGTGATACCTTGGCTATTTTGAGTATTCCCGAGGTAGATGCGAAAGAAGAGCAGGCAAAGGGAGCGCTGCAGTCTGCTGATGCACAATATAACATGGCAGTCAAAGGTGCTACGAAAGGTCAACTCGTGCAGTTGCAGGCGAAGGTAGATGGACTTAAGGAACAATATGAATTTGCGAAAAAATCAATAGGTAGGCTGGATGCCCTTTTGCAGGATAGCCTGATTCCCCAGCAAAAGTACGACGAGACCTACGCTAAATATCAGGGGGCTAAAAATCAATATCTTGCAGCACAGGCTGAATTAGCTGAAGCAAGGGGTGGGGCTAGACAAGAACAGCAGATTATGGCTTTGGGGCAAAAAGAACGTGCACTGGGAGCGGTATCTGAAGTCAATGTTGCTGCACAGGAGAAATATGTCATTGCTCCACAGGACATGAGTGTGGAAACGATTAATCTGAAAGTCGGTGAATTGGCGATGGCAGGCTATCCGATTATCAATGGTTTCCTCGATCGATCGACCTATTTTAGATTTACATTGCCCGAAAATAAAATGGGAAAACTTCAAAAAGGAGAGGCTGTTGAGGTAGAAATTCCTTATTTGAATCACAAAAAGGTTAAAGCAAAGGTGATTAGTATCAAAGCCTTAAATTCGTATGCAAGCATTGCGTCAGCTTATCCTGATTTCGATCCGCAACAGGCTGTGTTTGAATTGAAAATTGTTCCTGAAGATGTTGCCGGTAGCAAAGATTTGTTAACAAAAACGCTTGTGGTTCTCCATGCGAATTAAAGAGCTTGACTGTGAAAAAATTTTTAGAATTGATCCAACGGGAGTTTAAGCTCTTCTTCAATAATAAAGTGCTATTGATGCTTTTTTTAGGTGCACCTGTATTGTATGGTATCTTGGTGGGGCATGTTTATCAACAAGGTAAGGTAACTCAGATGCCGGTCATTGTGGTTGATGAGGATAATAGCCCCCTAAGCAGTTCATTTATTGATATGCTTTCAGATAATGAGAGTATTGAAGTTGCCCGTGTATTACCCTCCTTATTTAATTCAAAAGATATTGCCATGCAATATGAGGCAACAACGATTGTACATATTCCCAAGGGGTTTGCATCCGGAGTACAACAGGGGCGTTTGCCCGAAATGACTGTTTTTGTAGACGGTGCCAATACATTGACCTCCAATACCGCCATGATGGCTGTCAATGTGTGTGCCTCGACATTGAAAGCGGGCATACAGATTCAGGCGCAAATGAAACGGGGTGTTCCGGCAAAGATCGCTGCACAGCAGTACGAACCATTTAAGACAACTTTTGTTAAGCAGAATATCCGAAGTGGAAATTACCTGTATTTTATGCTGCCAGGAGTGCTAATTACAGTGCTGCAACAGGTTTTGCTCTTAGGCTTGGCTTTGTCTTTTTCCTCAGAATTTGAAGGCAATACATTTCCGGAGCTGGTACGTAAAATCGGTAATCCCATCGGACTTATTCTTGTTAAGATATTACCTTATGTTTTGATGTCTGTTGGTATCCTGGTTTTATATTGGGGTTTTGGTCAATATTACCGTATGCCTTTACAGGCCGAATTTGGTCGCTTTGTACTCTGTACTTTCGTCTTTTTACTTGCCGTGTGTTTCATAGGTGTACTCGTCAGTATTCTACTGCCTTCACAGTTGAAATCGACGGAAGTTCTTATGGTCATTGCGACGCCAGCATTTATCCTGAGTGGCTTTACCTGGCCTTCGAGTCTAATGCCAGGCTGGGTGCAGGCAATTGCAAATGTAATCCCATCGACCCATTATCTACGAATTTTTAGGTTAATGTTTATTCAGCATGCTGAAAATTACCATACCGATAAGGCGCTGATCGCATTGACCATCATCATGATCATCAGTTTTATATTGGCGGTAATAATACTATGGCTGAAAATACGGAAGATCAAAAAAGAAGATAAGAAGATTAGCGTATAGTGAATAAAAGTACGAACAATAAAAAAGCGGTTTCATCGAGATGAAACCGCTTTTTTATTAACTGAAATTTACAGTCGAATTATTTTTTTGCTGCAGGAGCTTTAGTTGCAGGAGCTGTTGCCGCTGGAGCCGTAGTTCCAGTAGGCGCTACCATGCCTGGAGTTGTTGCTGTAGGAGCAGGAACTTTTCCAGGTTTGATATCCAATACTTCTACTTCAAAAACTAAAGGAGCATATGGAGGGATAACACCTGAAGGGCGATCGCCATAAGCCAAAGATGAAGGAATGACTAAAGTTGCTTTTGTACCTTTGTTAAACAATTGGAATGCTTCAGTCCATCCAGGGATTACACCATCAACACCTAATTGGAATTTTAATGCTTCATAAGGACGTTGAGGGTTGAAAATTTTCTCTTTTTTAGCTACATCTGGAAGGTTTGTATCAAATACTTTTCCTGTAGTTAATGATCCTACATAGTTCACGTGAATAGAATCACCTACTTTCGCATTTGTACCTGTTCCAGGTTTAGTAATTACATATTGAAGACCTGAAGCTGTTTTAGTTGTTTTCAAGCTTTTATCCTTGATGTATTTTTCAAGTTTAGCTGGTTCAGCTGCCTTGTGTTTGTTCAATTCTTCTTCAAAATATTTTTGAACTTGTTCACCCAATTGTTGGTCTGTTAACTTTCCTTTTTTGAAGTGTTTTTTGACTTTGATCGAATAAACAATGAATTTATCTGCAAATTCTGGTTTTGGTTGATGCGTTTTAGCAGCCATAGAATCCAAATTGATTTTGAATACCAAGCTATCGCCTTCACCTACGTATTTGAATAAACCAGTAGGGTCACCTGGATTTTTTGCGATGATACTATCTGGATATAATTGAACGATTTGAGGGACTCCCATGTCATACGTACTTTGCATAGTAGAATCTCTGTCCGTTTTCACAACCATGTCAAGTGCTAATAAATCGCCTGATACTGCTTTTTCTTTTGCATTATCATCCACGATTTTATACTCAAGACCACCTTCAGCCTTTTTGAATTTTTGGCATGACGTCATCAAAAGACCGGCAGCCGCGAAAAATAGAATTGCTTTCTTCATTTTCTAATGTATGTTACGATATCTTATTTTGTTAATATTTCTTTATAATTTGGTAAAACCGATTTGAATTTTGCAATCACTGCTTCAAGGCTTTCTTTCGAATTACCTCCTGAAGCGTTAAGATGCCCGCCTCCATTGAAATACAATTTACAGATCTCATTGCAAGGAACTTCTCCAATCGAACGCAAAGATAGTTTAATTTGTTCATTTCTGTCAATAATTAAAGCAGCCAATCGAATTCCTTTGATAGAAAGGGCATAATTGACTAATCCTTCGGTATCACCGGTGATCACTTCAAACTGAGTGAGATCCGCTTTGGTTACATGGATAATGGCGGTGTTATATTCATGGATAACCTCTAGACGATTCAATAGACAGAACCCTAAGAATTTCAGGCGGCTTTCTGACGAGCTATTGTAAATCTCTTCGTGGATAGCCCAGTTTTGTGCACCGCAATCAATGAGTGATGCAATGATGCGGTGAATTTCAGCAGTGGTAGAACGGAAGCGGAAAGAGCCCGTATCGGTCATAATACCGGTATATAGGCATGTCGCCATGTCAGCACTGATATGATCTGGATCTTGCATCTCATGGACTAAGAAGCGATAGATCAATTGTGCAGTCGCTGCAGCAGATGGATCCCAAAATGCGTAGTCTTCAAACCCTTCCGGATCTAAATGGTGATCAATCATGCATTTGATTCCTTTCGCTTGACGAATAGGTTCACCCATTTCGTGAATCCGGGCAAGGCCATTAAAATCTAAGCAGAAAATTAATTCAGCTGCGTCAATCTGTTGATTGTGCAGGTCAATATCCTGCGTATAAATTTCTACATTTTCTAAGCCAGGTAACCAATCCAAAAAGGCAGGAAAGTCTGACGGTACAATGAGATTTACGTGGTGTCCTTTCGCGGACAACCAAAAATATAATCCTAAAGATGAACCCAATGCGTCCCCATCTGGTTTGTAGTGCGTTGTAATTACAATACGTTTTGGTTCAGCTAATAATTCTTTTAATTCTTCCGATTTCAGCATAGTCATATTAAGTCTGCAAACCTACTATAAAAAAATTAGATTAGACAAATTTTTTATAAAGATCTTTTAGCATCTTATAGCGTTTTGTGTTGATTTTAAAAAATTGATTTTCAGGTTTTTAAAACTTATATACATAGATCTTGAAATCCCGCTTCATGCAGATTAAATAATTGGCATTGTCGCCGTAGTTAATCGGTCCATAATAGAACTTTGAAAAACCTTCTACAGGGAATCCCTCCTGGACCAAGCCATCAGATCCGAAAACATAAATCATGCGGTTGTCGGTTCCAACACCTATGATATCAGATTTACCTATTCGTTTAAAAAACAACGGTCTGTTACTGGCCTCTTCGATGAATTTATATTCAAAGTAGGAAGACGAGTCTCTTGAACTGTAGGCATTCAGTTTGTTGTTGGCTAGAATAACAAAATCTCTGTCAGCACCACCGCTAATATCTTCAAAATTAAAGAACGCATCTTTACCCCAATCACCTAGTTTTATTTTTTTGGTTTCGCCTTCGAAAGGAATTTTGAATACGCTGCCTTTATTGTTTGCCAAGTAAATGAAGGAGTTCTTTTCATCCGACGCCGCAACTAAACCAATTGGATTTTTAACACTTTCCCCATCGGTATCCATTGTTTTTTTACGGATGATCTTACCATTTTGATCAAAGAAATACACGGAAGCAGTGCTTGTACCGGCAATAATATAATTTGTTTGTCCCAGGCTGGTTGTTTTTAGATCGAATAAAATTCGACCATCCACGCTATTATTTTCAAAGCCCTCCACTTTTTTGCCATCCAGGGTATACGCAAGAATGCGGTCTGTTGCCGGAATGTAAATACGTTGTTCTTTATTGAAGGTGGCGATTGTAGCCCCGTAAGTTGCCGAGTATGGAAGTTCAACGGAGAAGCCAGTTCTGTTTTTACCATCGGGCATAAAGCGATATAAACGGTTTTTTGTGACGGCGACAATACTGAGATCCTGTAACTGCATTGGCTCGCCCAAAATTTCACCTTGGAAGAGGTTTTGCCAGAGTTCTTTTCCATCCGGCGAAAATGCATGTACCGTGTGATCTTGTTCTTGAATCAGGATAAACTTTTTCTTCCCATCTTGATCGAAAATCCAAGGTTTATTGATAATTCGGTTCTCCAGCTGGACTGTCCATTCTGGTTTGCCGCCTAATCTCGTATCACTCTTAAAGAGGGCATATAAACTGGACGAAAATGTGCCCTGATTGCCACTCAACTGGTAAGACCAGGAGTAGAAATTTTGAAAGCCATATTCATCTTCATCTTTAAAGTTCTTTGCAAAGTCAGCTTTTAAGTTATCTAGAATGTTGCTTTTACCAGCTTTAGGTTCTAAATAGAAAGTCACGTTGCTGCGGCTATTCTGCAATGCTGCATGATTTTTGAAAATAGCCGTTCCGGAAAGAAATTGCTTTTCCCGGAAAGATTCCCGATAATCTCTCAAGATACCCGTCCGTGTAGCGACCACCATAATATTATCTACAATGGTAAAATAGGGGCGGGTAAAGCTTTTGAAAGGTTCTCCAAATAGCGCATGTAAGAGATTCGAATATTTAAATTGATAGATTGAATCACCTACAGACGAACTGAATTTCTTGAGATTATCAGCAAATAGCGTTGAATCCGAAATGCTGATCAAACCTATTGCATCCTGATTATCTAATTCCGCAAGCGCAAATTCATCGTTGAAAATTGGCGCGATGATACTGTCAAATGATACTTTGCTGTCTTCTTCAAAGTTCTTTATACTTTTAGCCAATCGAGTATCTTCTTTTTGCTGTACCAACAAGGCTTTCAGTCCACTGCGAAAACTATGGGGATCTGAAATACTAAAGTCTATATAAGATGCAGCATTTTTAGGCAGATAATTCCCCAGAGCTTGCACTTGAGCCGTCTGCGTGGCAAATAACTGTAGGTAACTATTTTTGCTCGCCGAGAGATCTGTTTCACCCTTAAAAATAAAAGCGTCTTTTTTGAAATTCATATTCCAGGACGTTTGGCCCTTCAGCGAATCGATTAAGTTGAGATAAGTGCCAAATTTAGATTTCATCAATATTCGAGCAATTTGCGACAATTGTTCATTGAAAAAATAGAGACTAAGCGGTGTGTTTTTATTGTTATGGTTTACAAAGAACTCGATTTGTTTGGTACTTATTTTCTTAACCTGTTTATCAAAAATCTGGGAGAGTACCTGTTTGGAATAGCTAGCGAAAATGATTTCGTGAGAATAGGCACAATAAAGTGTACTATCCTTAGTGCCTTGATTAAGCCCATAAAATCGTTGCCCTAAGGTGTCAAAAGGTTGTATTTTGTAGTTTTTACCGACGTTTCCAAGTAATGTTGCCAGCGAGTTATTATCAATGCTTTGACCAACCTGAACGCTATATAATGGCGTAATCTGGTCTTTTTCCTGGTGAAAAGAGAGTAATATTTGCTGCCCCGCTACAAGAGGTACAAACTGTTCATTACGTAATAATTCGTCTTTAAGACGCTCCAGGTTGCCGAAATTGCGTTGACCTATAATGGCTTTAAAGAGCTCATAGTCGTTGAAGATCGTATCTACAGTCTGATCATTGGCAAAGGAGGCAATAGCTAATGTACTTTCAGGAAGATATTGTAAAGCTTTAGAATCTTGTTTATTGTTTTTATTGAAGTCTCCAAAAAGATAGATCGTGGCCGCGATGACCGCGATGAATAATATAACAGTGATGATGATTGTTTTTTTCATCCTTTTTATTTTTTTCAATGCCTGATAAGAACTCGAATAAATCGTCAGTACCACGCTGGTCGATGCGATTAAAAATCCAGTTTTAGCAGAACAGCTATTTATGAGGTACTCATTTTCTTGTCAGCAGAATAAGTACACTAAACTTGTTTTTTTAATGGTGATGAAGCCATCATGCGGCAGATGTTTATCAAGGATATACAAATCTTGCACCTCGTTCAAGATCCCGGTGAGCTGCACGATGCTCATGATGATTCATACCTAAAACAAACCTAATAAAAATATATGGGAAGAGATAGAAAATCGTTCCTATAATGCGCCTTTGTAATATAAATTTAACAAAAAATTCCTTATTTTGCTCTGTTTTTAATACATTTATCGCTAGAAACTCATTTTCAGCATTCACTTTAACATAATGAATAAGAAAATCATTTTAGCCGCTTCGTTGTTGGGAGCATTAGCTGTAATATTAGGCGCCTTTGGTGCTCATGGTCTAGAAGGAAAGGTAAGTACATATCATATTGAAACTTGGAAAACTGCAAATCAGTATCATTTCTATCATACCTTCGCCCTGTTATTTTTATCCACTTTTTCGCGAGCAAAGACGTACTCCATTAAAGTGTCATTTATAGCTTTCCTCATTGGTATACTTTTTTTCTCGGGATCGTTATATGTCTTAAGCGTGCGCGAAATAACCGGCTTTGGAAATCCGTCTATTTTAGGACCTATCACCCCTTTGGGAGGATTGTCGTTAATCGTTGGTTGGGTTGCATTATTTATTGCTGCACTAAAAAATAAATCGTAATCCTATTTAATTGCCTATGTTCATACGAAATCATATTCGTATCTAATTATAACGGAGCCTTCTTGAATAGATTTCAGGAAGGCTTTTTTAGGTTGCAATTGACTGACCTATGATCTCTTGTTTTTTTTACTCCGATATCGCTTTGAGCCCGCATGGGCATTGTCGGTTTTATGTATCGCCGGGGTCGTTTGACCTCTTTTCCTGAAGGTTTTTTTGTACTTTTATACCATAATTTGAATTTATGTCCAATCCACAATCTACGATTTTTAGTGAAAGAGATACGCTGTTTGTTGATGTGGTCCTACCACTAGCATTGGCAAGAACATATACTTATCGTATTCCGATTGACTGGAATGATCGTGTGCAGGTCGGTGTACGTGTCATTGTGCAATTTGGAAAGAATAAGATCTATTCTGCGGTTGTGAAGTCAATTAGTCAGGAAGCACCAAAGCATTATGAGGCAAAGTATATTTTGGACATCATTGATGACAAACCCATTGTCAATTTGGCTCAGTTTAAACTTTGGGATTGGCTAGCCGATTATTACATGTGTAGTTTAGGCGAAGTCATGCAGGCTGCGCTGCCTTCGGCATTGAAGCTGGCCAGTGAGACCAAAGTCGTTTCATCGATTGCGGCAGATTTTGACCGTTCTACACTTTCAGATAAGGAGTATCTGATTATAGAGGCTTTGGAGGTGGCGGGAGAACTTAAAGTCAGTGATATTGTGAAATTGCTGGGACAAAAAACAGTCTTCCCCATATTGAAGCAATTATTTGACAAAGGAATTGTTTTGATTTCTGAAGAGATTACAGAAAGATATAAACCCAAGACTAAAGCATTTTTACGTTTTGCTCCCGACTTTAGAAATGAAGATGCAAAAAGAGAATTATTGGATAGCTTAAACCGTGCGCCAAAACAACAAGATGCGGTATTGGCATTTATGCAGCTGGTCAAAAAAACGGAGGAAATCACGCGGCCCATGTTGGCTGAGGCCTCGGGCTGTGGTAACGGTGCTATTACGGCCTTGATTGACAAAGGTGTTTTTGAAATAAAGGAAAAGGTTGTATCCCGGTTCCAGGGGGAAGATATCGAATTGGATGCCAATTTTCAATTTAATGAAAACCAGCAAAGGGCCTATACTGAAATACAAGAGTCGTTTGAAGAGAAGGAAGTTACCCTGTTACATGGTGTTACTGCTTCGGGAAAAACACAGATTTATATACGACTTATCGAACAAGCAATCGCAGCAGGAAAATCAGCCCTCTATCTACTGCCTGAGATTGCGCTGACAGCACAGATTACGGCGCGCTTAAAGCTGCACTTCGGCGATAAATTGGGGGTGTACCACTCTAAGTTTAATGATAATGAACGTGCCGAGGTATGGCATAAAGTAATGAAAAATGAATTTCAGGTCGTGATTGGAGCTCGTTCTTCAGTTTTTCTGCCCTTTCAGGATTTAGGGATTATCATCGTTGATGAAGAGCACGAAAGCTCCTATAAACAGTTTGATCCAGCCCCACGTTACCATGCCCGTGATACGGCTATTTACCTCGGATTTCTACATCAGACCAAAGTGCTATTGGGATCAGCGACGCCTTCTTTGGAAAGTTATTACAATGCTAAGGCTAAGAAGTATGGTTTTGTGCAACTGCTTGAGCGTTATGGCAACGCACAATTGCCAAGTATTGAGTTGGTGAATATTCCCGAAGAAGGAAGAAAAGAAAATATGTTTTCCTATTTTTCTGGCACCTTGTTAAAAGCAATTGAAGAAGCCGTAAAAAATAAAGAGCAGGTTATATTATTTCAAAATAGACGTGGGCACACGACAATGATCCAATGTAATACCTGTGGATTCGTTGCAAAATGTGTCAATTGTGATGTCAGCCTAACCTATCACAAGAGCTCTAATATGATGCATTGCCATTATTGTGGTCATGTGGAGCCTCCACTTCGTGTTTGCCCGGCCTGTGGAATGCCACATATCGAAAGTAAAGGGTTCGGTACAGAAAGGGTAGAGGAAGAACTTGAAATCCTGATGCCCGAAATTCGCATCGGTCGGTTGGATCTGGATTCCACAAAAGGTAAATATGGTTTCGATAAAATTATCACGGCTTTTGATGAGCATGAATTTGATGTTCTTATTGGAACGCAAATGGTTGCTAAGGGGCTCGATTTCGGAAGAGTAAGCCTCATCGGTGTTGTCAATGCAGATACGATCATTAACTTTCCGGATTTCCGTTCGTATGAACGATCTTTTTCGTTGTTTTCCCAGGTAGCAGGACGCGCAGGTCGGCGTGAAGCAGGCGGAAAAGTGATCATCCAAAGCTACACCACGAATCATCGGGTGTTAGAACAGGTGGTCAATAACGATTATGAAGGGATGTTTATGACGGAAATTACAGAACGAAAAAACTATCTTTATCCTCCTTTCTACCGGCTTATTCGGATTGATATTAAACATACGGATTTTCAGAAATGCTATGATTCGGCCAATCGTTTTGCTTCGGCGCTGCGTCAACAATTGGGTGCAAGGGTATTGGGGCCGGAACCGCCTTTAGTTTCACGCGTGCGGAATAATTTTATCCAGACCATTACCTTAAAGATTGAACGCACAAATATTAGTATTGCGAAGGTCAAGGAATTGATCCGCTCTGTTCTCCTGGATTTTGAAATAGATAAAACCAATGCTGGTGTACGCGTTCAGGTTGATGTAGATCCATATTAGTGACAGCTATTGCCCCATTAGCTTGTAAAAACGAGCGTTTTAGGTAAAGTTAAATTACTTGTGCTTATCGTTTTCTTCGCGGCCAAATTCAAGAGGTCAGCGTAGATTGGGCATAAGGACAGATGATTTGGAAAATAAAGCAAATTGACTTGAAAATGTGTACTGTATTGGTATTGAATTATTTGTGATTAATTCTGCTTAATGTGCCTTTTAAAAGGTAAATTTGAAACATCATGGCGTACAAGTTTATTGATAATTATCGAGAGAAAGGTGCTCGTAAGAAATTGGTTGAACATCTTAAAAGCCGGGGGATTGCGGACCAGAAAGTATTAGATGCCATTGGCAAGGTACCACGTCACTATTTTTTTGATGAAACATTCTGGAATCAGGCCTATCGGGATATTGCTTTTCCAATAGGTGACGGGCAAACAATTTCACAGCCGTATACCGTCGCCTATCAATCGGAACTGCTTCACGTCAAAAAAGGAGATAAAGTACTGGAAATTGGTACGGGATCTGGATACCAAACCTGTATCTTATTGGAACTTGGCGCAGACGTGTATACCATCGAACGTCAGGAAAACCTATATCAAAGAACCATTCAAGTGTTGCCGTACATGGGCTATAAACCGAATTTCTTTTTGGGCGATGGCTCCAAGGGAATTGAAGAGCACGCTCCTTATGACAAGATTATTGTAACTGCAGGTGCGCCATTCGTGCCAGAGGTTATGTTAAAGCAGCTGAAAATGGGCGGAATTTTTGTGATCCCTGTAGGAGACGAAAAATCGCAAAAGATGATGACGATCATTCGTGTGGGTGAAAATGATTTTGACCGTATCGAATTGGATACTTTTCGTTTTGTGCCTTTGGTGGGTGATCAAGCCTGGTAGGATATCCATTCAACCAGCTTAAACGACTTCCTCCAAGGCCTTTAAGCGAAACCAAAACATCCATGATTAAATTGAAATGAACGTGAAAGAATAAATATTCACCTTATGACCCCAACTGCAATATTATATGACCAGAAGCATCGCGAAATCGCTTCAACTGTCCTCAAATTAAATCAACAAGTCAATACGCTCAGCTTGTCGCGGCTATTTGTGATACTCGGTGGCGGAGCGTTATTATTTTATACCTTTCAACTGGAAAGCCTTCCGCTGGTTTTTTTCTGTTTTTTTGCATTATTGTTCCTATTCGCCTATCTCGTGCGGAAGCAGAGCCAGCTGGAGCTTCAGAAGAACTATTTTGAAGCCTATCTGAAAGTTTTGGCAAATGAACAGGCCTTGGCAGACGGAAAATTAAATATGTATGATCATGGCCAGCATTTCGAAAACGGAGCTCATCCCTATAGCTCCGATATGGATGTCTTTGGAACATACTCCTTGTTTGCGCAGATAAATCGGGCAACGACCAAACAGGGAATTGATCTTTTGGCTTCTTGGCTTGATGCACCTCTCCAAAGCCATCAAATTCAACGCAATCAAGAAGCTTCCCAGGAACTTGAAAATGAATCGGAATGGATATGGGATTTTCAGGCAAAGCTTTTGGCCAATCTGAACCATAAATTGGATATCAAAGCATTTTTGATAAATTACTTTCAAGACCGAAATTTTCAGTTCGGAAATGCCTTCATGCGAGTCTATCTCAAAGTTGGGCCCGTTTTATTTTTGGTCGCTTTAGTCGGCAGTTTTTTCGTGCCAAAATTGGCTGGGGTGGCAACATTGATAGGGCTATTTCATATTCTTTGGGCCTTGGCCAAAGCGGGAAGTGTTAGCATGTTCTCCTCTCGAATAGACAAGATAGGTGGCGTGCTGGGCTCATACGCAGAGGCGATTCAATCTATTGAAGACCATGCATGGAAGTCTATTGCTATGCAGGAGATCGCGGGAGAGCTTAAACAAAACCAGGGTACAGCATCCATTTCCCTTGCCTTTAAAAAACTCGCTGGTCTTATTAACAATTTGGACGCCCGGAATAATGTCTTTGTCGGGATATTTCTAAACCTGTTTTTGCTTTGGGATTTTAGACAAGTATTGGCTATTGTTGACTGGAAGAATAAGTACGAACACGAGATTCTAAATTCATTCGATACCTTAGCTAAGGTTGAGGCTGTAACTAGCCTTGCTATTTGGAAGAGAAACCATTCGTCGTACATTTATCCATTAATTTTGGATAACCCACTGAAAAATAAGATTGACGCGCAAGGGGTATATCATCCATTGATTCCAAGCAATCAGGTCGTAGCCAATGATTACAGTAGTATAGATCATCGAGTTGCTTTGGTGACAGGTTCAAATATGGCTGGAAAGAGTACGTTTCTGCGGACAGTTGGTATTAATGCAATTTTGGCATATGCCGGAGCTGCGGTTGCTGCAGCTTCTTTTCAGCTCCCGATTTATAAACTGATATCCTATATGCGAATCAAGGATAATTTGAATGAAAGTACGTCGACTTTTAAAGCTGAATTGAATCGGATGAAATTTATATTGGATACAGTTTCAGCACATAGCGATAGTTTTTTTCTAATCGATGAGATGCTTCGTGGGACAAATTCTGTCGACAAATATCTTGGCTCCCGTGCAATTATAAAGAAACTGGTTCGATTGGATGGTAAAGGTATGGTGGCTACACATGACTTACAGCTGTCCAGTTTACAAGAGGAATTTCCGGGAGATATCAAAAATTATCATTTTGACATTCGTGTCGACGAGGGTCAGATGCTGTTTGATTATAAGCTGAAGATAGGAGAATGTAAAATATTCAATGCTTCGCTTTTATTGAAAGGTATAGGAGTGGATATCGACGAAAATATGGAATAAAAATGACGGAACTGGAGCTAGATTGGTTTACATTTGTCTCCTCTTAAATCCACTTAATAAAAAAATAAATGACTTTACAAGAACGTATTGATTTATCAGAAACACACGTCTGCACGACCGTGTTTCCGTTTTTGACGAATCATCACGATACTTTATTCGGCGGCAAGGCGATGTCCATTATGGACGAAGTATCGTTTATGGCTGCAACACGATTTTGTCGCAAAACGTTGGTGACTGTATCGACAGATCGTATAGACTTCAATAGGGCAATTCCTTCCGGAAGTATTATTGAAGCTATCGCAAGGGTTCAGAATGTAGGCCGGACCAGCTTGAAGGTGAAGGTCGAGATATTTTTGGAACATATGTACAAGGAGGGAAGAGAACTGGCCATTGAGGGTGTTTTTACATTTGTTGCCCTAGATGAAAACAAACAGCCAATTCCAGTCCTTGAAGGCTTGGATATTGAATAAAATTTTAGCATTCCGAATGCGGAAACTCGGGGGAGAATTTTTTAAAATTATAACATCGAAAAAGGGACGCATCTGCGCCCCTTTTTTCTTTGAGGGAGTAATCCAAGAATTTTATAGGTCATCTCTACAACGTTGTGATTCTATGGTGTTTTATACTTTTTTTTATTCGTTTCGTTTGATTGGGCTGAGGTCATTAAGCTCTTCGGCTGTAAATAGGCGATAATGAACTTTGAAAGTTTTACCCAGTGGCGTTTCCAATGAGAATCCTCCGGGACCAAACCCATCCAGTACATCGAGGGTGAAATGCGCATGTTTCCAATATTCAAAGAGATCACGATCCACCCAAAATTCATATCCTTCAGCTAATCCGATCATGGCATCATTCGTCCTCGGAAAATACCCTCCTTCCTCAAAACACTGTGGCTGCGTACCCTCGCAACAGCCTCCGGCTTGATAAAACATTAATTTACCATGCTTTGCTTCAAGTTCATGAATGAGCTCCCTTGCTTTTTCAGTGATGTCTAATCTATTAATCATGGTGAAATCAGTTTATGTGTTTTAGCGTTGGTTCATATGAAATTCAGCGGAAGGGGCAGCATTTGCTCCCCCTAGACTCGGGCATCAAGCTGTTCGAAAAGTATACCCGTATGCTTCAGTTAAAAGAAGCCAAGTTTTTCTTTGCTGTAGGAAATCAACATATTCTTGGCCTGTCTGTAATGGGCAAGCATCATTTTATGGTTTTCCCGTCCAATTCCTGATTGTTTGTATCCGCCAAATGGAGCGCCAGCTGGGTAGGAGTGGTACTGATTTACCCATACACGTCCAGCTTGTATGGCACGTGGAACCTGATAAAGCTGATGTGCATCTCGGGTCCATACACCTGCTCCGAGACCATACATGGTATCGTTGGCGATGGCAATTGCTTCTTGTTCGTCTTTGAACGTGGTCACTGCAAGCACGGGGCCGAAGATTTCTTCCTGGAAAATGCGCATGCTATTATCACCTTTGAATAGGGTGGGTTTGATATAGTAGCCTTCTTCAAAACCAGCACCAACATTGTTTTCATCTCCGCCAGTCAATACTTCGGCTCCTTCTTCTTTGCCAAGTTTAATATAGGACATGATCTTATCTTTTTGAATCTTCGATGCCTGAGCACCCATCATTGTTGTTGGGTCTAATGGATCCCCGACTTTGATCTGATTAACCCGATCGATCACTTTAGCGATGAATTTTTCATAAATATCCTCCTGGATCAGTAGGCGAGAGGGGCAGGTGCAAATTTCGCCCTGGTTGAGCGCGAATAATACCGCCCCTTCAACTGCTTTGTCCAAAAATGCATCATCTGCATCCATTACCGAACTGAAGAAAATATTGGGCGATTTCCCTCCCAATTCTAGGGTTACCGGGATGATATTTTCAGTCGCATATTGCATGACCAAACGTCCTGTTGCTGTGGAACCTGTGAATGCTGCTTTGGAAACCTTAGGATTGGTGACCAAGGAACGACCAAGCTCTGCGCCGAAACCGTTGACGATATTGACCACTCCGGCGGGAATCAAATCACCGATGATTTCCATAAGAATAAGAATAGATGCTGGTGTACTTTCAGCAGGTTTTAACACAACAGTATTCCCTGCAGCAAGGGCCGGAGCTAGTTTCCATACAGCCATCAGAATCGGGAAATTCCATGGAATAATCTGTGCAACAACCCCGATTGGTTCGTGTACAATCAACGACACCGTATTGCTGTCCAGTTCGCTTATGGACCCCTCTTCAGCACGGATTACACCGGCAAAATACCGAAAATGGTCGATGGCTAATGGGATATCCGCATTGAGTGTTTCACGTACAGCTTTTCCGTTGTCTATCGTTTCAACGGCTGCGATATATTCTAAATTAGCTTCAATGCGGTCAGCAATTTTATTGAGTATAATACTTCGTTCTGTAGCGGAGGTTTTTCCCCAGGTTTCAAAAGCTTTGGCTGCAGTGTTGACAGCGAGATCCAGATCTTCTTTTGTTGAATGGGCAACTTGAGTAAACACTTTTCCGTCTACCGGCGAGATATTATCGAAGTATTTTCCTTGAATTGGTGCGACAAATTTACCACCAATGTAGTTGTCATATCGTTCTTTGAACGATGGTCTTTTGATTGCGCTCATATGGTTTATTATTAATTATTTTTAATCCCTTTTTATCAAAGTTAGCCAGCAATTATTCAATAGCGTAGCAGAATTGATCCAAAACATAGCACAATTGTGGCAGATGAATTTCGGCTACAATTTATTTTTTTTATTATATTTGATTGACTGCCAATTATATTTAATTGTTGCACTATGGGAGATAGGACGCTGATTCATACATTGCCATTTTCGCGGGCAGGGGAGCTTAGCACATTAGTGGAGAACCGACGCGCATTTACGTTAGATAGCTTGGAGCTTAATATCTACGAAACATATCGGGTATCGCAGCATGTGCCTTTATGTTTTGATGATTTGGTTATGATTAACATGATCCAAGGTAAAAAGATCATGCATTTGGAGAATGTAAAGGCTTTTGACTATCTGCCCGGTCAGATGATGGTGTTGCCTGCATCGGTGGCTATGCATATTGACTTTCCGGAAGCGACCCTCGACCAACCCACGCAGTGTACCGCTTTAACGATTCATAAAGAAAAGATAGCAGCAGTCTTGGACTATCTAAATGAGTTTTATCCGAAAGAACAATTTAGTCAGTGGCGGCTTGATCCGGATTTTTTTCATCTGTACAATTCGACTGAGCTCGCCGACCTGGTGAACAAGTTGTTTCAGATTATTATTAGCGAAAATCCGTTGAAAGATGTACTTGCAGATTTGACTTTTAAAGAGCTTACGATTCGGCTACTTCAGTCACAGTCGCTGATTGCATTAAAAATTGGAAAGTCGCCCAACAAGGTGCTGTTACATGTGCAGGAATTTATTCAGAAACATATTACCGAGAAAATTTCAATTGGTTTATTGGAGCGGACTGCCCACATGAGCAAAGCGAGTCTTACGCGGATGTTTAACCGTGAACTTGGACTTAGTCCGATGGAGTATGTGATCCAACAGCGTATCGAGAAGGCAAAAAAAATGCTTTTACTCACCCGGAATGTAAAGGAGTCTTGCTATGGGGCTGGATTTAATGATGTCAACTACTTTGTCCGGCTTTTTAAAAGCAGGGTAGGAATGACGCCAGGCGCATTTGTCCTGGCGCGTTAATCTAGAATTTCATCACGCGATCAAGCTCTCGTTTAATATCTTTTTCTTTAATGTTTTCTCGTTTGTCAAAATCTTTTTTACCCTGTGCCAAGGCAATTTCAACTTTGGCAAACCCCCGGGAACTGATAAAGATGCGTAGGGGTACAATGGTAAAGCCACGTTCTTCCCCCTTCTCTTTTAGCTTTTTTAATTCTCTTTTTGTCAACAGTAGTTGACGGTCGCGCTTTGCCTCATGGTTATAAAAAGATCCCATGGAGTATTCTGCAATGTGCATGTTACGGATGTATAATCCGTCCTCAAAAAAACTACAGAAACTATCGTTAATATTTGCTTTTCCTTCGCGTATGGATTTTATTTCTGTACCCAATAATCGAATTCCTGCAATGTACTTGTCCAGTAAGTGGTATTCAAAAGAAGCTTTTTTATTTTTTATATTGATATCTGAAGATAAAGCCATATATTGTTGTATATTAGTAAGTCTATACCATTGCTATTGCAATGAACCTAAATGTAACTAATTATAGGATAATTTAAAGTTCGCAAATATAATTATTAAAATTGTCTTATTTTAAAGTAGAATTGTGTGGGCAGATGTTAGCGGAGTATTAAAATAAAATTAACGGTTTTGGGCGATGTGTTAAAAATATGACTAAATTTAAGCGAAAGTCAGATTATGTTTTCGTATGTTTGCAACGTTTTTTGGAATTATTGTGAATATATACAACGTAGAATTTCAACTTGCATTGTGCATATTAGCAGATTTTTAGTCGGAGACCGAGTTTTTTATATAAAAGTCCAATTCGATAATTTTGTTTGTTACAATAACATCTAAAAGTTAGAAATAGTTTTAGAAATACCTTTTTATCGCATGAGTAAAGGAAAGTTAGGCGAAAAAATATCGCAATTTAAGATTGTTGAGGAGTTGAAAGCTAAGGGCTTATATGCCTATTTTAGACCTATTCAATCAAAACAAGATACCGAAGTAAAAATCGATGGTAGACGTGTATTGATGTTTGGTTCTAACTCTTATTTAGGGTTAACGACTGATACACGTATTATAAAGGCAGCGCAAGATGCTTTGGAAAAGTATGGTACTGGATGTGCTGGATCTCGTTTCTTAAACGGTACGTTGGATATTCACGTGGAACTGGAAGAAAAATTATCTGCTTATGTAGGTAAAGAAGCCGCGATTCTTTTTAGTACAGGATTCCAATCAAATCTAGGTCCTTTGTCATGTTTAATGGGACGTAATGATTATATTTTGTTGGATGAACGTGACCACGCGTCAATTATTGATGGTAGCCGTTTGTCTTTTTCCAAAGTAATCAAATACGGTCATAACAATATGGAGGACTTACGTGCTAAGTTATCACGCCTACCTGAAGATAGTGCGAAGTTAATTTGTACGGATGGTATCTTTAGTATGGAGGGTGATATTGTTAATTTGCCTGAGCTTACATCGATTGCCAATGAGTTTGATGCTGCTGTAATGGTTGACGATGCACACAGTTTAGGTGTTATTGGCCACAAAGGAGCTGGTACAGCTTCTCATTTTGGGCTTAATGACGATGTAGACTTGATTATGGGTACATTTAGTAAATCGTTAGCATCTTTAGGTGGATTTGTGGCTGGTGATGCAGATGTGATTGATTTCTTAAAACATAATGCGCGCTCTGTGATGTTCAGTGCTTCAATGACTCCCGCTTCGGTAGCTTCAACATTGAAAGCTTTGGAAATTATTCAAAATGAGCCCGAGCATATTGAAAAATTATGGAAAAATACAGATTATGCCAAAGCACAATTACTGGATCATGGGTTTGATTTAGGTGCTACGGAAAGTCCTATTTTACCAATCTTTATTCGTAGCAATGAAAAAACGTTCTGGGTAACTAAAATGCTCCAAGATGATGGTGTATTTGTTAATCCAGTTGTTTCTCCAGCAGTTCCTGCAGAAGAGTCTTTGATTCGTTTTTCATTGATGGCGACACATACTTATGACCAAATCGACGAAGCTATTGAGAAGATGGTTAAAGTATTCAAACTAGCTGAAGTTGAAACATTAATATAAAATCTAATCGTATGATTCAGATTATACCCGTTGAAACAAAGAAACAAAGACGGCTGTTTATAGATTTCCCTCATAGTCTCTATGAGGGAAATCCTAATTATGTACCTGCCTTATTTCTTGAACAAAACGATTTGCTTTCCCCTGACAAGCATCCCTTTTATAAACATTCCCAAGCACAACCTTTTCTAGCTTATCGTAACGATAAGATTGTTGGTCGTATATGTGCCATCTGGAACAACAACCATAATGCCTTTAATCATGTGAATGAAGGACAGTGGGGTTTTTTCGATTGTATAGATGATCAAGAAGTCGCAAACGCGTTGTTTGAGACCGCAGAAAAATGGGTTAAAGCTAAAGGAGGGGATACGATCGTTGGGCCTATCAATTTATCGACCAATGATACCGTTGGTTTATTGGTTGATGGTTTTGATAAGCCTCCAGTGGCCATGATGCCCTACAATTCACCGTATTACATCGACTTGATTACCAATTCAGGCTATGGACATAAAGTGGATTTGAGAGCTTATTTGGTTATGGAAAAGTCTGCGGATAAGCGTTCTGTTTTGCTTTTGGATAGGCTGGAAGAGCGTTTGAAAAGATCTGGCATTACATTGCGTCAATTCAATGTGAAGGATTTTAAAAACGAGGCAGCAAAAGTTCGTGACATTTATAATAGAGCATGGGATAAAAATTCGGGTTTTGTTCCGATGACAGAGGACGAATTTAATTATACGGCCAAAGATTTAAAAATGATTCTCGATCCTCGTTTTGCTATCGTTGCAGAGAAAGATGGTGAGCTTGTTGGCTTTGGTCTAGGGATACCAGATATCAATCAGATCCTTATCAAAGTGAAGCGCGGACGTCTACTTCCTACGGGTATTTTTAAATTGTTATTTGGAAAGAAAAAAATCAACTTGCTTCGTGTACTCATGTTAGGGGTATTGGAAGACTACCGTAAGCTTGGTATTGAAGCATGTTTGTATGGCCGAATTATAAAAGAATCAAAAGATTCTAATATTAAGGGGGCCGAATGTTCATGGATGTTGGAGCATAATTACATGATGAACCACGCTATTGAGCAAATGAATGGAGAATTGTACAAACGTTATCGTTTGTATCAAAAATCATTATGATAGAAAAAGTATTAATCACCGGAGCGAGTGGTTTTGTAGGCTATCATTTGACAAGAGCAGCGAAAGAGGCGGGGATGGAAGTTCATGCCGCGGTGAGGAAGTCAAGTGATGTTTCAGAAATTCGCTCTGTTGTAGATAAATTTGTTTATCCGGATTTCTCTGATGAAGAGTCTATCAGAGAATTACTGGAAGCGGAAAATTATACCTATGTTGTTCATGCTGCGGCAATGACTCGTGCCAAGCATGAAGAAGATCTCGAAAAGGTCAATGTTGGTTATACAAAAAACTTGGCATCGGCTTGTTTTTCTTTAAAAACTCCCATCAAAAGATTTGTTTTCGTTAGTAGTCTTGCGGCGATCGGTCCTGTTGACTACGATGCTAAACTTATTGATGAAAGCAGCCCTTATCGTCCTGTTACGGCATATGGTCGTAGTAAGCGGAAAGCGGAGCTCGCGTTGAATGATTTTAAAGATCAGCCACTAACGATTTTGCGCCCTACTGCAGTATACGGTCCTCGTGAAAAGGATATTTTTATTGTTTTTAAAACAATGAACGGAGGCCTGGATGCTTATGTTGGTCGCTCTCCTCAAAAGCTTAGCTTTATTTATGTTGCCGACCTGGTGCAGGCGATTATTCATGCCTGTCGTTTTGACCAAGGTGGAAAGCAGGTGTATAACCTTAGCGATGGACAGGTATATGGGCGTTATGAGTTGGCTAGGTTTTTCAAAGAGTTTAGTCAAAAGAAAATGATTCGTATGCATATTCCTTTGGGTGTAGTGAAGACTATCGCGGTTATTTTTGAACGTTTGTATAAAAATTCTAAAGCAATACCTGTACTATATCCGGAACGGCTGAATGAACTTACAGCTGAAAACTGGGGCTGTGATATCTCGGCGGCTCAACGTCAGCTACAATACCAACCTAAATATGATTTGAAGAAAGGCTTAATGGAGGCATTGGCTTGGTATAAGGAAAATAAATGGCTATAATCGCAGATAATGAGTGAGTTAAAAATAAATAAAAAACTTTTTCAGGATAGAAAGAGAACAAATATCTTAAGTGAACCCGAACAAAAACTTATTTCGTACCTCGTTCCTCGAATCCCCAATTGGATTACTTCGGATGGACTTACGGCAATTGGATTTTTAGGTTCCTTAATGATATTGGGGAGTTTTATACTGGCTGAATATGTTGATATTCGCTATTTACTTTTAGGAATCCCTGGTTTCTTTGTACAATGGTTTGGTGATTCATTAGATGGGCGTATCGCATTCTACCGCAATAAATCCCGTCGCTGGTACGGTTTTGCGCTGGATATTGTAATGGATTGGATCAGTACGGTTTTTATCGGATTGGGATATGTGCTGTATACCGTGGGTGACTTTAAGTATCTGGGATTTACATTGGTCGCATTATATGGCTGGGCAATGATCATTTCTCAGCTCAGGTATAGAATTACAGATAAGTATACGATTGACGCCGGAATTTTGGGGCCTACTGAAATTCGGGTGATTATTTCATTGGTTATGCTCTTCGAAGTTTTAATGCCTGGATCTATTAATTGGTGTGTACTGGTAATCTGTATTGCACTTTTTATAATTAATACAAATGATACACGTCTACTTCTTAAATTAGGCGATGAAAAAGATAAAGAGGATAAATTGAAAAAACAGCAGGAGGAGGCTATTTAACGATGTCTTCAAAAGTTATTACTTTTTTAAAAGCTCAACTTTCCGCCTTTTTAGGCGGATTGTTTGATTTTGGAGTATACTCTGCTTGTTATAAGCTACTTCATATCAGTGCTCCTTTTTCTAATGCTATTAGTGGTAGCCTTGGTGCTGTTGTTAATTTTTTGATCAATCGATACTGGTCCTTTGGTAGTACGCAAAAGTCCGTTGGGAGTCAGCTATGGAAATTTGTGATTGTAGTCTGTGGTAGTATTACATTGAAGTCTACAGGAATTCATTTTCTGGTGGATGTTTATCATTTAAACTTTTTGTTCTCGAAACTAGTCGTTGAGCTGCTCGTTTCTTTGGGCTTCAACTATACACTTCAACGTTTTTGGGTTTTTAAAGCGGAGGAGAAATAGTAATTTCCTTCTTTTTGCGAATCAGCTTTAGCTGGTTTCAGTTTCTTTTCTGTTTTCCGATTCTTTTGATCTCTCTTACTCTTTTCTTACCAAGTTTTGGTTTTGTAGGATGTTAATTTAGCTCTTGTTCTAGACTAAAAGGGCTTTTTAGCGTCTTATCTCTGTTATATTCCTTCAAATCGCTGTTTTTTTCTGTTTCTCTGGGGCAAATCCGAGGTGAAGCGTGTCACTATCTTATTTGTTGATTATATTTATTCGCTTTTATTTAGTTATTCTTTAAGCTAGATTTTAACTGGTATTTAGTTGGCTTTAAGTTAGGGTTAGTTTAGCTATAACCTAAGCTATACCTAAACTAACCCTAACTAAACCCTAAGTAAACCCTATACTAAAATAAAAGTTGATCAAAGTTTACAATAAGTAATCCCTGGACCAAAATGATAGGATCTGGAGCCTTGCTTAAATTCTAAAAAGAATCCCGGGGAAGTCTTAAGGTCGCCATGCCATCCTCTGTTCCGTTGCGGTTGCGGTTCCCCATTACATCCTATTTCTATTATATCGATGGTATTAAACGTTGCGGATCTCTGTTGTTCTCTGTTCGGGTACGTTTGTGTTTTCCGATCTCCCTTTGCTATGCTGCGTCGGTGGGGCGATAGATCCGGCAAGTGCAATTCGGGATGTTTTCGTTGCCCGATGCCGCTATCTGGCCCAATCTGGCAGCCGGATCAGCCATCCCAGCCTTCCGATCACCTGTTTTACAAAAAGAATCTCGCACCGTTACAGGTAGTTAAGGGCGAAATGAAATAAATAAGAACAAAAGGCTTGGAAGTTTGTTAGTAAACTCCCTATCTTTGCACCACTCCGCAAGGGAGGGACGGTTACCACGAAAGAGGGAACCATGAAAAAAGAAGGGTTTAAGAGAAGTTCGGCAGGATTTAAGATCCCGCTCAGTTTATTTTAAACGCGGAAATCGAAAAAAGGGAAAAGAAAAAAAACTTCAAAAAGTTTTTGGAAGTTCAGAAAAGATTTCTACCTTTGCAGTCCCAACGGAAACGAAGGGAAAAACAAAACGATAAAGAG